>Ga0209233_1000069_pt1 | contig 367639 bp, 345 predicted proteins | sample AraplaCL_Cvi_mCL_FD_184269 | JGI IMG/M metagenome (GOLD analysis project Ga0209233, IMG submission 184269) | Arabidopsis root microbial communities from the University of North Carolina, USA - plate scrape CL_Cvi_mCL (SPAdes) (version 2) | ecosystem: Host-associated > Plants > Roots >... | reverse complement strand
TGCGCCAGGCACTCGAAGCTTCGCATCGCGGCTGGGGCAAGTCCGTGGTCATCGGCGTTGCCGGCGCCGGCCAGGAGATTTCGACGCGTCCGTTCCAGCTGGTGACGGGCCGCTCGTGGATGGGCACTGCCTTTGGCGGCGCCCGCGGCCGCACCGATGTTCCGAAGATCGTCGACTGGTACATGGAGGGCAAGATCATCATCGATCCGATGATCACCCACACCATGCCGCTAGAAGACATCAACAAAGGCTTCGAGCTCATGCACTCCGGGGAAAGCATCCGCAGCGTCGTGCTATACTAAAACGGTCAGAAACTTCGACGGCACGAGTGAACGCTGCACGACTTTGAATGGCGCACGGCCCTTTTGCAAATCCCTTCGGATTTGGGGGCCGTGGGCAACCAAGGAGGAGGAAGCTGAACATGCCAAGTCAAGTATCAATACATCCGGCGCTCGACGGCGGAGTGAAGACAGGACAGGCGAATTTCAGCGGTGGGACGCTCGTTTGCGCCTGCACCGATCGCCCGGTCAAAGTCGCAATCAATGGCGGGATCGCACACAACCATACCTGCGGTTGTACCAAGTGTTGGAAGCCGCAAGGCGCCGCCTTCTCGGTCGTCGCGGTGACTGCCCATGAAAACGTGAAGGTCGTGGAGAATGGCGACAAGCTCGCGATTGTCGATCCGAACGCATTGATCCTTCGGCATGCCTGCAAGGCATGCGGCGTCCATATGTATGGGCCGGTTGAACGTGACCATGCCTTCAAGGGACTTGATTTCATTCATCCGGAGCGCTTCCAGGAGAGCGGTTGGCCGGAGCCGACATTCGCGGCCTTCGTTTCGTCCATTATCGAGTCGGGAACGCCGCCCTCCGCGATGGCCGCCGTCCGCAGCAGGCTGAAAGAACTTCGCCTCGAGCCTTACGATTGCCTCTCGCCGACATTGATGGACGTCATCGCCACCTTCGTGGCGAAAAAGGCCGGCACGTTAAGGGAATAGATCTGGCTCAGCGAGCGTGTTTTCGATAAATCGCGACTGCGCGTTCACTCCGGCGCGCAGCGCTCTCAGATAAAGTGCAGTTTCCATGATTTATGTCGATGCAGATGCCTGTCCGGTCAAGCCGGAGATTTTGAAGGTGGCTGAGCGCCACGGCATCGAAGTGACTTTCGTCGCTAATTCCGGGCTCAGACCATCGCGAGACCCGATGGTCCACAATGTCATCGTCTCCAACGCTTTTGACGCCGCCGACAACTGGATTGCCGAACGTGCTGGTCCAGGCGATGTGGTCGTAACAGCCGACGTGCCGCTCGCCGGGCGCTGCGTTGGCGCCGGGTCGCTGGTGACCGGACCGACCGGCCGCGTCTTCGACAAGACCAATATCGGCATGGTGACGGCCATGCGCGATCTCGGTGCGCATCTTCGCGAAACCGGCGAAAGCAAGGGGTACAACGCCGCCTTCTCGCCGCGAGACCGCTCCACCTTCCTCGAAACCTTTGACCGGCTTTGCCGGTGGGCGAAAACCCATCAAACGCCTGGAGACCAGCTTTGAACATCATTTCCCAAAACACCGCTTTCGGCGGCATGCAGGGTGTTTTTTCGCATCAGTCCGAAGCCTGCAAGGGCGAAATGACCTTTGCCGTCTTCGTGCCGCCCCAGGCGATCAAGGAGCCAAGGCCGGTTCTCTGGTATCTTTCCGGCCTCACCTGCACCCACGCCAATGTCATGGAGAAGGGCGAATATCGCCGTATGGCCGCCGAGCTCGGCTTGATCATCGTCTGCCCGGACACGAGCCCGCGCGGCAATGACGTGCCCGACGAGCTGACCAACTGGCAGATGGGCAAAGGCGCCGGCTTCTATCTCGACGCCACGGAAATGCCTTGGGCCGAACACTACCGGATGTATAGCTACATCACCGAGGAACTGCCCGCGCTCATCGCCAAGCAGTTCCGGGCCGATATGAGCCGGCAAGGCATCTTCGGCCACTCCATGGGAGGCCACGGCGCCATGACGATCGCACTCAAGCATCCCGATCGTTTCAAAAGCTGCTCGGCCTTCGCACCCATCGTTCAGCCGTCGACGGCCGATTGGTCGGCTCCCGCCTTCGAAAAATATCTCGGCAGCGATGTGGACACATGGAGACGATACGATGCCTGCTCTCTCGTCGAGGACGGCGCGCGTTTCCCGGAGTTCCTGATCGATCAAGGCAAGGCCGACAGTTTCCTTGAAAATGGCTTGCGCCCCTGGCTGTTCGAAGATGCGATCAAGGGCACCGGCATCGGTTTGACGCTGCGGATGCATGAGCGCTACGACCATTCCTATTATTTCATCTCGACCTTTATGGATGACCATTTGAAGTGGCACGCCGAACGGCTGGCCAGGTGATGACGGCATAGCCGCCGGTGCATATCGGGCCTTGAAAGGAAACGTCGACACAGGCATATAGGACGTCACGCAGACGACTGCGGCGGCCGGTATCTATCGGCCGTAACATCCGCGGGGACGGCCTCGCTCTTACTAATGGAGCGTAAAATGGCTTGGTTTCTGCTTTTCCTCGCAGGCTTGTTTGAAATTGGCTGGGCCGTTGGCCTGAAATATACCGACGGATTCACGCGGCTGACGCCGACGATCTTTACCGTCATATCGATGATCATCAGCATCGCGCTGCTTGGCCTTGCGGTAAAGACCTTGCCGATGGGCACGGCCTACGCGGTCTGGACCGGCATCGGCACAGTTGGAACGGTACTGCTGGGCATCTGGCTACTCGGCGATCCCGCAACCCTCGTTCGCCTGGCATGCATCGGCCTGATCGTGGCTGGCATTGCCGGCCTCAAGTTCATCGCCTGACGAGGTTCGCTACAGGCGCTGGCGATTGTCCAGCGCCCATTCTCCCGGACCGGCAAACACCAAAAACAGGAAAATGAAGCAGAACAGCACTGCTCCATCTCCCTGATTGTTGGCCGGGAAGAAATTGATCGGCATGTGCACCATGAAATAGGCGATCGCCATTTCGCCGCTGAGCAGAAAGGCGATGGGACGGGTAAAGAGGCCGATCAGGATCAGAATGCCGCCGACAAGCTCAATAATACCAGCGACGAAAAACAGCGTGGTGATCGCATAGGGTGCTGGCGGAAAGCCGAAAAGCTTCTGCGTGCCGTGTTCGATGAACAGCAAAGCTGCAATGATCCGCAAAAGCGCCAGTGCTACGGCTTGATACGGCGACAAGCGTTCGAAAAATGACATGAGGATCTCCGTTCGAAGGGGAATGCGAACGAGATCCTGTCAAGAGTGCTCTCGTTTCGCTGACAATACGTCAACACGCGAGAGACGAATTTATTCGCCGGACCCGGCAATGAGCTGAGCCCGGCGAAAAGAAAGCCGCGTCTTACTTCTTATCGATCGCCAAGGGGCCAGGGCCGGCGAAAAACAGGAAAAGGAAGACGAAGCAATAAAGGATAGCTGCGTCACCCTGGTTGTTCACCGGGAAGAAATTCTGCGGCATGTGCGCCATGAAATAGGCGACTGCCATGTTGCCGCAAAGAATGAAGGCAATGGGACGGGTAAACAGGCCAAGGGCGATTGCAAGACCGCCGAAAGCTTCGAGAATCCCCTGAACCAGCATCAGGGTCGGCAACGGGCCATCGAAGTGACCGCCAGCCGGAAAGCCGAAAAGCTTCTGCGTGCCATGTTCAATGAACAATAGGCCGACGACGATACGCAGGATGGTGAGAGCATAGGGCTGATACTGATTCAGCCGTTCGGAAAGCGCCATTTTTGAACTCCAGTTTCGAATCCCCCTGCACGAAGCAATAGAGCGCCGTACTTCCAACGGGAAAACACGGATTCTGACGTCCAATCAAGTTTCCGTGTGAAATCCGTGACTTGTTGTCACAGATCTAAAGCGGAATGTTGTCGTGCTTTTTCCAGGGATTGGTCAGGTCCTTGTTTCTCAGCATTCTGAGCCCCTGCGCGAGGCGCCGGCGGGTTGAACGCGGCATGATGACCTCGTCGATATAGCCGCGTTCCGCCGCAACGAAGGGCGACAGGAACCGATCTTCATACATCTTCGTATGGGCGGCGATCTTTTCCGGATCGGCAATGTCCTTGCGGAAGATGATCTCGACCGCCCCCTTCGCACCCATGACGGCAATCTGCGCGGTCGGCCAGGCATAATTCAGATCGCCGCGCAAATGTTTCGACGCCATCACGTCATAGGCGCCGCCGAAGGCCTTCCGGGTGATGACGGTCAGTTTCGGCACGGTCGCTTCGGCATAGGCAAAAAGCAGCTTGGCACCGTGCTTGATCAAGCCGCCATATTCCTGCGCCGTCCCCGGGAGGAAGCCGGGCACGTCGACGAAGGTAACGATCGGGATATTGAAGCAATCGCAGAAGCGCACGAAGCGCGCGGCCTTCCGCGAAGCATCGCTGTCGAGCACACCGGCCAGCACCATCGGTTGATTGGCAACAACGCCGACCGTCGCACCTTCTATGCGGCCGAAGCCGCAGACGATGTTCTTGGCGAAGCTCTCCTGGATTTCAAAGAAATCGCCCTCGTCCGTCACCTTCAGGATCAGTTCCTTGATGTCGTAGGGCTTATTGGCGTTAGCCGGGATCAGCGTGTCGAGCGAGGTATCAGGATCGGTAACGGATTGATAGCATTCGATTTCGGGGAGCGCCGCCGTATTTGATTGCGGCAGGAAATCGATGAGCCGGCGCACCTGCAAGAGCGTATCGACATCGTTGTCGTAAGCGGCATCAGCGATCGAGGATTTCGTCGTGTGTACGGAAGCGCCGCCAAGCTGCTCGGAGGTAACGGTTTCGTTGGTCACGGTCTTCACGACATCAGGCCCGGTGACGAACATGTACGACGTGTCGCGCACCATGAAGATGAAGTCGGTCATGGCAGGCGAATAAACGTCGCCGCCGGCACAGGGCCCCATGATGACGGAGATCTGCGGAATGACGCCGGAGGCGAGCACATTGCGCTGAAACACTTCCGCGTAACCGCCCAAGGCGGCCACGCCCTCTTGAATGCGCGCCCCACCGGCGTCGTAGATTCCGATGATCGGCGCCCGGTTCTTCAGCGCCATATCCTGAACCTTGGTGATCTTTTCCGCATGTGCTTCTGAAAGAGACCCGCCGAAGACTGTGAAATCCTTTGCGAAAATGAAAACGGTACGTCCGTTGACCGTGCCCCAGCCGGTCACGACGCCGTCGCCGGCGATCTTGCTCTTTTCCATGCTGAAATCGGTCGAGCGATGCTCGACGAACATGTCGAACTCCTCGAAGGAACCTTCGTCGAGAAAGATGTCGATGCGCTCGCGGGCAGTCAGCTTGCCGCGCGCATGTTGCGCATCGATACGCGCCTTCCCGCCGCCAAGCCTTGCGACCTCACGACGACGCTCCAGTTCCAACAGGATTTCCTTCATGCGGCCTCTCTCCTTCGCTGCTCGGGCATGGAGCGCCGTGCTTCCTTCCGGAAGCACAAAGGTCGCTCTAACTCTTTGAGTCTACGCATCAGGCTTTCCAAAAATCCTATCAGATTTTCGGGCCGATGCTGTAGCACGGCGCGAACCATCTTTGAAGCTATGGGCTCATTCCGCCAGCCGCGGCGTGTTCAGCGAAAAGATGGCGCGGATGCGGGCGGCAATGTCTTCCGCCATAAGCTCATCGGCCGTGCTCAGATCGGGCGCGATTGTTGCAATGTCGAACGACGCCATGGCAATGACCGCGCCGCCATCGGGCGACGCCGCGTCGATATTGACCTTGGCGGTATTGCGATCCTTGTTGAAGCCGCGCCCCTTGCTGACCTCAGTCAGGCGAACGGTCAGGACAACAGGCGGCAAGGTGGTGTTATGCGGTGTTATGGCAATAGCGGCGTTTACGCGATCGCCAACGGCATCGATCAGCGCCGGCGAAACCGGCGGTATCACCTTATCGGCCACGATGCTCGCGCTACGGACGTCATAGGTCGGAGGGGGAGGATCGGCGGACCAGGTCGAGCACGCCGTCAGTACCAAACATCCCACGAGTGCCGATATGGCACCCGACCTCAACCACAACATGACACCTGCCCCGACTTTCGAACCTGCAAGATACGAAGGCCGCTATAAAGGACTGGAAATCAACAATATTCAACTGTGAAGAGCAGAAAAAACGTCGGTTGCCGCCTGAAATTCCTTGAAACGCTCAGCACGGCGCTGCTCTGCCTCTTCATCGCTGCCCCAGTGTTCGATCGTCCAGTCTTCATCGAGATGGGCGAGCGACCAGACGTCGGCAAGCGGCAGCCGGCCCGCAGCAAAGGCGAGTGTCAGAATGGCCGAGCCGGTCAAGGTCGTGATCGTATTCAGGCTGGCAAGCTCCATCGGCGTATCATATTTGCGCAGCGCCGCCGCGAAGGCGGCGATTGCCTCCTGCGGCTGCTCCTGATGCATCACGCCTTCGGCAAGAATGAAGCGCGCGCCAATCTCCCGTGCCGCCCATTCGATCAGCGGGTTCCAGCGCTCCGATTGCCGCTCGACAAGACGCGCCGGCTGATCCGCGCGATAGCAAAGCAGATCAGTGCCAGAAAAGCGCACGATTTCGTCAAAGACGGCGCCACTCTCGACCGTCACCCCATCGATGGCAGTGTTGACCAAACGCGTAACGGGCATGGTGGCGGGGTCGATGACCCCGGTCTGTGCCGCCCATTCGGCGGCTACCAACCTGGCAAGCGCTTCCGTCGGCAAAGAGAGGGCATGACGCGCCGGCGTCTTCACCACCTTGCCGTCGAGGGCGATTGCGTGCCCATCAGCGGTGCTGCTGATCGTCACATCCTTGTAGAAGCGCTTCGGCAGCGGCTTCTTCATCTGGATCTGCGCGCGGCGGATCGGGTCGGGATGGCTCAGACCTTCGGAAAGATCGTTCAACAGGTCGCGCATGGCGTCACCTCAGAGAATATGGCTCAACAAATCGTTCGGATGGTGCGCAATCGCATCGGCGCCTGCGGCCAGAAGCTCTTCCACGGACGCATAGCCCCAGGAAACGCCGATCGCAGTTGCGCCCGCTGCCTTCGCCATCTGCATGTCATAGATCGCGTCGCCGATGACGATGGTATCGTGCGGATCCATGCCGGTTTCGTCGCAGCACTCCGTTACCATGGCCGGGTGCGGCTTCGACGGGCAATCGTCGGCAGTGCGGGAAACCACGAAGTAGGGCGTAAAACCGTTGACTTCAAGAATATGGATCAGACCGCGGCGGGATTTGCCGGTCACGGCACCCAGCAGAAGCTCGTCACGAGCAGCAAGCGTCTCGATCAGCGGCTTGATACCGTCAAAGAGCGGTGTCTGCATATCTCCCTCGTCGCGTACGCCGGGGGAGATGGACTTGTAATGCGCTGACATGGCAATCGCTTCGTCATCGACATGCGGCTTGCCTTGCATGCGGGCGATAGCAATCTCGAGCGAGAGGCCGATGATGGACTTCGTTGCCGAAATGTCCGGACGCTTGTAGCCGAAGTCGACGAAAGTCCGTGCCATCACCTCATGGATCAGGCGGACGCTATCGACCAGCGTGCCGTCGCAATCGAAAAGGACCAGTTTCATTCGTCGTCCGGCTCCCCTGCCGATGCCTCGTCAAAACCGAGGAGATTCCATGTCTGCACCATATGCGGCGGCAGAGGCGCGGTGACGCGCAGGCGTCCGCCGCTCGGATGCGGGATATCGATCTTGCGGGCATGCAAATGCAGGCGCTTCTGCACACCGCCGGGGAAATCCCAGTTGTGATCGTCGTCGAAATATTTGGGGTCGCCGATAATCGGGTGCCCCATGTGCAGAGCATGGACGCGCAGCTGGTGCGTACGGCCCGTATAGGGTTCCATTTCCAGCCAGGCGAGGCTCTGGGCTGCGGTCTCGAGCACACGGTAATAGGAAATGGCGTGATCTGCGCCCTCCTCGCCGTGCTTGGCGACGCGCATCCGGTCGCCATCGGGAGTCGCCTCTTTCACCAGCCAAGTGGAGATCTTGTCTTCATGCTTGCGAGGCACGCCTTTGACCAGCGACCAATAGGTCTTCTTGGTATCGCGTTCGCGAAAGGCAGCCGTCAGTTTCTGCGCAGCACCCCGGGTACGGGCGATAACGAGAACACCTGAGGTGTCCCGGTCTAGACGATGCACCAGGCGCGGCTTCTCGCCCTTCTTGCTGGTCCATGCCTCCAGCATCTGGTCGATATGACGATTGAGGCCGGATCCACCCTGAACTGCGAGGCCGGCAGGCTTGTTCAGCACAAAGACCTTGTCGTCCTCATGCAGCAGCATGCGCGCCAGAAGCTCGGCATCGCCGGCGTGCTTCAAGTCTTTTCCAGCGATGGGGCCGCTCTTGGCATCCTTTGCATCGACATCGAGCGGCGGTATGCGGACGATCTGTCCCGGCTGCACGCGTGCATCTGTCTTGACGCGGCCGCCATCGACGCGAACTTGGCCGGAGCGCATCAGCTTCTGCAGCTGACCGAAGCCCAGTCCCGGATAATGCACCTTGAACCAGCGGTCGAGGCGCATGCCGGCTTCGTCATGCTCGACCTGTATATGTTCAATCCCGGCCATTCTTCTTCTTTCAAACGTCGCAGCATGTTCCGATGAATGCCAAACGCTCGTTGGACGGGATCATGCCAATTCAAACAACGGGACAAACAGCCCCACGGCCGGCGAATACCGGCCTTTTGACGTGGCTTTAGAGCATTTCGAGGAAAAGTGGAAACTGGAATTGCCGGGGCCGGATATTTTTCTGGCTCAGTTTCCTTTGGCGGATACGACAGGCAAGTTGATATCGACCATTCCCGCCTTCTCGAACATCAGCATGACAGGCACGGTGCCCCCCTTCTTGAAGGGTGTTTTCACCTGTTTGAACATCATATGCATGGTATTGGGCGCGAGCGTCACGGTTGCGCCAGCGGGAATGGGGATGCCCGCCTTGATTTCGCGCATCTTCATGATCTCGCCTTCCATCTTCATCTCGTGCAGCTCCACCTTGCCGGCGGCCGTCGAGGTCACGGATGTCAACTTGTCGTCGGTCTTGCCGGTGTTGTGGATCGTAATGTAACCACCGCCGACCGGCTGGCCCGGAAGCATGGCGCGAACGTAACCGCCGCTGATGTCGAGATCGCCAAGCTTGGCATCTGCCGAGCCGGCGGGGGCTGCACCGGCGTCCATATGCATCCCGGGCATCGACTTCATCGCGCCGCTGTCCTGTGCCATCAGAGCACCTGCGCTCAGCGAAAATGCTGATATCGAAATCAATATTGCAGCGGCGTGGTTGCGGTTCATCTTCGTCTCCTGCCCCGGTCCTCAATCGAGCAGAAGGGATAGCCTCTCCCACGACAGTTGCAAAGGCCCGTAATCATTGCGAAACGCAGGATTGATCGGCGCGACAAAAATTTGTTCGATGGCGACACTTGCCCCTTGCCATCTCAGGCCGGGACCGGATAATGGCTCTCGACCTTGTTGGGAGAATCCGGCGCAAGCCGGTGCCGAAGGAGCAACCGCCCCGGAAACTCTCAGGCCAAAGGACCAGCAAGGGGCAGACGGAACTCTGGAGAGAAGCGCGAAAGCGTTCGCCGAAGGGATAACAATCTCAGGCACAACAGACAGAGGGGGCTCATCGTCAGGCGCAACCGCGCCGAAATTGTGAGCTCTGCGCTTTGAGACGAGCGCAAAACCCGGAGGCGTCATTTGGACGAGACCGCTGCCCTCAAGAAAACCCCGCTTCACGACCTGCATGTATCGCTCGGCGCCCGCATGGTGCCGTTTGCCGGTTACGACATGCCCGTGCAGTATCCCGCAGGCGTCATGAAGGAGCATCTCTGGACCCGCTCTTCGGCTGGCCTGTTCGACGTCTCCCACATGGGCCAGGTGACGATCCGTGCTCGTTCCGGCAAATATGAGGATGCGGCGCTGGCGCTGGAAAGCCTCGTACCGGTCGATATTCTTGGCCTCGCCGAGAACCGCCAGCGTTACGGCTTCTTCACAGACGACAAGGGCGGCATCCTTGACGACCTGATGATCACCCATATGGACGACTATCTTTTCGTCGTCGTCAACGCTGCCTGCAAAGAGCATGATCTCAAGCATCTTCAAGATCATATCGGCGATAGCTGCGAGATTACTTTACTCGATCGCGCCCTCATTGCGCTGCAGGGACCCCGCGCCGTCGACGTCCTTGCCGAGCTCTGGGCCGACATCGCCTACATGAAATTCATGGATGTGCGCCATTGTCGCCTCCATGACGTCTCCTGCCTAGTATCGCGCTCCGGCTATAGCGGTGAAGACGGTTTCGAAATCTCCGTGCCCGCAGACAAGGCCGAGGATATCGCCAAGCGCCTGCTGGAACATCCAGACGTACAGCCGATCGGCCTCGGCGCGCGCGACTCTCTCCGCCTTGAGGCCGGTCTCTGCCTCTATGGCAACGACATCGACCAGACGACGTCCCCGATCGAAGGCGCGCTCGAATGGGCGATCCAGAAGGCGCGCAAGACTGGTGGCGCTCGCGCAGGCGGATTCCCCGGTGCAGCCCGCATCCTGGGCGAGCTCGATGGCGGCACCCCGCGTCGCCGCGTTGGCCTGAAGCCCGAAGGCAAGGCGCCGGTGCGCAGCCACGCCAAGCTCTATGCCGATGCTGAGGGCAAGTCCGAAATCGGCGAAGTCACCTCCGGCGGCTTCGGCCCGAGCGTCGAGTCTCCGGTTGCCATGGGCTATGTGCCGACCGCGCTCACCGCGCCCGGCACTATCGTTTATGCCGAAGTGCGCGGCAAGTATCTGCCGCTCAGCGTCAGCGCCCTGCCTTTCATCAAGCCTACCTACAAACGTTGAACGTCTTTTCCAGAGAGGATTACCCATGCTGAAATTCACCGAAGAACACGAGTGGCTGAAGGTTGAAGGCGACGTCGCAACCGTCGGCATCACGGCGCATGCCGCCGAACAGCTCGGCGATCTCGTTTTCGTGGAATTGCCTGAAGTCGGCGCCAGCTTCTCCAAGGGCGGCGACGCTGCAACCGTCGAATCCGTCAAGGCAGCCTCGGAAGTCTATTGTCCGCTCGACGGAGAGATCACCGAAGTCAACGAAGCCATCACGGCCGATCCGGCACTCGTCAATACCGACCCGATGGGTGCAGGCTGGTTCTTCAAGCTCAAGCTGAAGAATGTCAGCGATCTTGATGGTCTTCTTGATGAATCCGGTTACAAGGAGTTGATCGGATAATGACGACGCCTACGGAATTCACATTCACCGACTACCAGCCGTACGATTTTGCCAATCGTCGTCATATTGGTCCGTCTCCGTCGGAGATGACCGAGATGCTGAAGGTCATCGGCTATAACAGCCTGGACGGCCTGATCGACGCGACGCTGCCGCCGGCCATCCGCCAGAAGATGCCGCTCTCCTGGGGTGCGCCGATGACGGAGCGCGAGGCGCTCGACAGGCTGCGCGAGACCGCGAACAAGAACAAGGTTCTCGTCTCGCTCATCGGTCAGGGCTACTACGGCACGATCACGCCGCCGGTCATCCAGCGCAACATTCTGGAAAACCCGGCCTGGTACACGGCCTATACGCCCTACCAGCCCGAAATCAGCCAGGGCCGCCTCGAGGCGCTGCTGAACTACCAGACGATGATCAGCGACCTCACCGGCCTCGATGTCGCCAACGCCTCGCTTCTCGATGAAGCGACCGCCGCAGCCGAAGGCATGGCGATGGCGGAACGCGTCGCCAAGTCCAAGGCGAAGGCTTTCTTCGTCGATGCCGCCTGCCACCCGCAGACCATCGCGCTCATCCAGACCCGCGCCGAGCCGCTCGGCTGGAGCGTAATCGTCGGCAATCCCTTCACGGATTTGGATCCTGTCGATGTCTTCGGCGCGATCTTCCAGTATCCGGGCACGCATGGTCATCTCAACGACTTCAGCGGCCTGATCGCGCGTCTGCACCAGACCGGTGCGATCGCCATCATGGCAGCCGATCTCCTGGCCCTGACGCTGCTGAAATCTCCAGGCGAAATGGGTGCGGATATCGCCATCGGCTCGTCGCAGCGTTTCGGCGTTCCGGTTGGGTATGGTGGTCCGCATGCAGCCTACATGGCCGTCAAGGATGCGATCAAGCGCTCCATGCCCGGCCGTCTCGTCGGCGTTTCGGTCGATGCCCGCGGCAATCGTGCCTATCGCCTGTCTCTGCAGACCCGCGAACAGCACATCCGCCGCGAGAAGGCGACGTCGAACATTTGCACCGCCCAGGTGCTGCTCGCCGTCATGGCCTCCATGTATGCGGTCTTCCACGGTCCGCAGGGCCTGAAGGCCATCGCCCAGCAGGTCCACCAGAAAGCTGTCCTGACGGCCAAAGGTCTGGAAAAGCTCGGCTACACCGTCGAGCCGGAGACTTTCTTCGACACGATCACGGTCGAAGTCGGCCACATGCAAGGCCTCATTCTCCGCGCGGCAGTTGCAGAAGGTGTGAACCTTCGCAAGGTCGGGGAAACGAAGATCGGCATCAGCCTCGACGAGCGCACCCGCCCGGCGACGCTGGAAGCGGTATGGCGCGCATTCGGCGGCGATTTCCGTATCGCAGACTTCGAGCCTTCCTATCGCCTGCCGAAGGATCTGCTGCGTGCCAGCGAGTATCTGACGCATCCGATCTTCCACATGAACCGCGCTGAAAGCGAGATGACGCGTTACATCCGTCGTCTCTCGGACCGCGACCTGGCGCTCGACCGTTCGATGATCCCGCTCGGCTCCTGCACCATGAAGCTGAACGCCACGGCGGAAATGCTGCCGATCACCTGGCCGGAATTCTCCGACATCCACCCCTTCGTGCCGGCCGACCAGGCGCTGGGCTACCGCGAAATGCTCGATGATCTCACGGACAAGCTCTGCGCCGTGACCGGCTACGACGCCTTCTCCATGCAGCCGAACTCCGGCGCGCAGGGTGAATATGCCGGCCTGCTGACCATTCGCAACTTCCATATTGCCAATGGCCAGGGTCATCGCGACATCTGCCTCATCCCGACCTCTGCGCATGGCACCAATCCGGCCTCGGCGCAGATGGCGGGCATGAAGGTGGTCGTCGTCAAGGCCAGCGACAACGGCGACGTCGACATGGACGATTTCCGCGCCAAGGCCGAGCAATATGCGGCCAACCTCTCCTGCTGCATGATCACCTATCCTTCGACGCATGGCGTTTTCGAAGAGACGGTGAAGGAGATCTGCGATCTCGTGCACAAGCATGGCGGTCAGGTCTATCTCGACGGCGCCAACATGAACGCCATGGTCGGCCTCTCCCGTCCGGGCGACATCGGCTCCGACGTCAGCCACCTGAACCTGCACAAGACCTTCTGCATTCCGCATGGCGGCGGCGGCCCCGGCATGGGTCCGATCGGCGTCAAGGCACATCTGGCACCTCACCTGCCCGGCCATCCGGAAACGGACGGTCGCAGCGGTGCGGTTTCCGCGGCAGCCTTCGGCTCGGCCTCCATCCTGCCGATCTCCTGGAGCTATTGCCTGATGATGGGTGGCGAAGGCCTGACGCAGGCAACGAAGGTGGCGATTCTCAACGCCAACTATATCGCTGCCCGCCTCAAGGGCGCCTACGACGTGCTCTACAAGTCCAAGGCTGGACGCGTCGCGCATGAATGCATCATCGATACCCGCCCGCTGGTCGCAAGCGCCGGCGTCACGGTCGACGATGTCGCCAAGCGCCTCATCGATTGCGGCTTCCACGCACCGACCATGAGCTGGCCGGTTGCCGGCACGTTGATGATCGAGCCGACCGAGTCGGAGACGAAGGCCGAGATCGATCGCTTCTGCGAGGCGATGCTGGCGATCCGCCAGGAAGCCCGCGACATCGAAGAGGGTCGCATGGACAAGGACAACAATCCGCTGAAGAACGCACCGCATACGGTGGAAGACCTCGTCGGCGAATGGGATCGTCCCTATTCCCGCGAACAGGCCTGCTATCCGCCCGGCGCTTTCCGCGTGGACAAGTACTGGTCGCCGGTTAACCGCGTCGACAACGTCTATGGCGACAGGAACCTGATTTGCTCCTGCCCGCCGGTCGAGTCCTACGCCGAGGCCGCCGAATAGTATTTTTGCGAAAAAGCGAAGCGGTTCAGTCGCTTCGCCTGCAATCGACATAAATCTATTGCGAAACTTGTCTAAGAAAACGCCGCGCGTCCTTTGGATGCGCGGCGTTTTTCATGACGCGGCAACGGGGCCTGGAATTCAGATTTATGCCGGAACAACCGGAATTTCATTTCGCCTTCGGGCGAACGGAGCACTCGTTGCCCCCGCTGCTCTTACTGCATGGCAGCGGTATGAATGAAACCTCGCTTATCCCGTTTGCGGATGCGGTCGGACCGCAAAGCCCTTACATGGCGCTGCGCGGCGGGATCGAATGGGAGGGTGGCTTCGCTTTCTTTCGCCGCAATCCCGATCGCGGCCTGGATCACGCGGATCTCGACAGACAGACGGAGCACCTCTGTCATTTCATCGAGAGAGCGATGGAGCGAACGCTGCTTGCGCGACCGCCTGTTTTGCTCGGCTTCTCCAACGGAGCCATCATGGCCGCCTCGCTCCTTCGGCACATGCCCCGGATCGTCTCGGCCGCGATTCTGCTGCGACCTCTTTCGCCGGCCCCTGATGCAGATTTGCCGTCACTGCCGGGTCTGCCGATCCTGATCATCTCGGGCGAACGCGACCAACGCCGCGAACCCGGCGACGCGGATCTCATCAGCCGACAACTCACAAAGGCCGGTGCTGACGTCAGCGCCCATCGACTACCCATCGGCCATGACCTCCATCCGGACGAGCCCAAGATCGTCCGTGACTGGCTCATACGGAAAGGCATATAACTATGAACGAGGAAAATTCCTTCGACGTGGACAATCCCGACAGCTACATCGCAGCCGCCTTTGAAACGGATGATCCGTCCTCGATCGCCAAGGCATTGGGCGAAGTGGCGCGCACCCGCAACATGAGCAAGCTCGCCAAGGACGTCGGCATGAACCGTTCGGCGCTCTATCGCGCGCTGAGCGGCGACGGAAATCCGGAATTCGCCACCATCCTGAAGGTCGTGAGGGCACTTGGCCTCAAGCTGACGCCGGTGTCAGCAGCGCAATGAGCACCGCCAACCTGTCCATATGGTCAACCCATCAGTTCTTCGAGCAGGAGAAGTAGCAAAAAGCCCGCAAAAAACATCGCCGTCACCCAGGGACGATCGGGTGTTTCATGGGCTTCGACCAGCAATTCCTCAGTGACGAGATAGAGAAGCGCAATCAGCCCGAAGGCAAAGAATCCGGTCAAAATCGGCCCTGGAAGCAGCGCCACCGGCGCCCCGAGCAAAGCACCGATCGGTAACAAGAGTGCGAGCGCCGCTGTAATCGCAACAATCTTCGCGCGTGAACGGACGCTTTCGCCAAGCTCATTTGCCACCGTTAGGCCGAGGAAAAGCACTTCGAGCGTCAGGGCGATCGTCAACAGCAAGCCGACCTTCGGCCCGGCTGCAAAGCCGATGCCGAGCACGAGGCCGTCAATCAGGATATCAATGCCGATGGCCGCAAGTAGCCCGACCGGCCCTTTGGCCCAATTTTCCAGCTGCTTGACAAGCAGCATGACGCCAACGCCGATCGCGCCACCGATCACAGTTGCCAAGGGAGATCCCCGATGCATGATATCGGGCAGGATCTCGCCAGCGGCAGCCGCAAACACGACGCCGGCAGCAAAATGCTGGATGGCACTGACAAGATTGGGGCCCGGCCGCGTATTCACTGCGACTGCGGCGCCCGCAATCGCGGCGGTTGCCGGGATCAATGTGTAAACCCATGCCGATGCCGCCATGAACTTCCCCGTCCCACGACGCCTTCCAGATTGCCCGGCAATGCCGGTTAGCCAAGGAGGCGGCGAAGAAAACCGAGGCGTGCTTCGATCAAAGCACGAAACGCATCGCGGCGAAATACGGTAGCATCCGCTTTAGGCGGGCTGAGCAGCCTGACGCTGAGCAGCAAGGGCGGCAAGATCTGCGGGCTTCAATTCGACGGACTCGCCACAGCCGCAAGCTGAGGTCTGGTTCGGATTGGTGAAGGTAAAGCCCGAACGCAGCGTCGTGGTTTCGAAGCCCATTTGGGTACCGAGCAGATAAAGCACGGCTGATGGCTCGACCCATACCCGGGCGCCGTCATGCTCGATCAGATCGTCCTTCTGGTTCGGCTCGGTCACCAGGTTGATGGTATATTCCATCCCGGCGCAGCCGCCCTTCTTGATCCCTATGCGAACGCCCTTGGCATCGGGACCTGAACTTTCGACAATTGCCTTGACGCGGGCTGCCGCCGCATCGGTCATGCTCATGACTGCAAAGCCCATGGGCTCATTCTCCTTCCGCAACCGGGGTCAAGATCCGGCGCTTCGAGTCTCAATGTAAAGCCGGCGGCTTAAACCTTCAATACCAGCCGACCGCAACCTGCGCTTCTTCGGACATGCGATCCGGCGTCCATGGCGGATCGAAGGTCATGCTGACGTCGACGCCGGATACGCCTTCGACGGCGCCGACGGCGTTTTCGACCCAACCCGGCATTTCACCGGCAACCGGGCAACCGGGCGCGGTCAGCGTCATGACGATCTTCACCATGCGGTCGTCTTCGATGTCGATCTTGTAGACCAGACCGAGCTCGAAGATGTCGGCCGGAATTTCCGGATCGTAGACCGTTTTCAGCGCCGAGATGACGTCGTCGCTCAGGCGTGCCAGCTCATCTTCGGGAATGCTGGAATGCACGATCCCTTCGCGCGCATCGATCTTCTGTTCGCTTTCGTCGAGTGACATCGCTTGCCTCCTCAGGCAAAGAATTTCCGTGCATATTCCAGTGCATCTGCCAAGGCATCCACCTCGGCGCGCGTATTGTACATGCCGAACGATGCACGGCATGTGGAGGTGACGCCGAAGCGTTTCAAGAGCGGTTGCGCACAATGCGTTCCGGCGCGAACCGCGACGCCCTGCCGGTCGATCACCATCGAGACATCATGGGAATGGATACCCGCGAGTTCGAAGGAAAAAATGCCGCCCTTGCCGGGCGCCGTACCGATCACGCGCAGCGAATTGATATCCCGCAACCGCTCGGCCGCGTAAGCCGCCAGATCGGCCTCATGGCGAGCAATCGCCTCGCGACCGATACTGTCCATATAATCAAGCGCATAACCAAGGCCGATCGCCTGCACGATCGGCGGTGTTCCGGCTTCGAAACGATGCGGCGGCTCGTTATAGATGACGTTTTCCTCGGTGACGTCGAAGATCATCTCGCCACCGCCCTGGAACGGCCGCATCTCGGCCAGCCGTTCTTTCTTGCCGTAGAGCACGCCGATGCCCGAGGGGCCATAAAGCTTGTGACCGGTCATGACGTACCAGTCGCAATCGATGTCCTGCACGTCAACGGGCATATGCACCGCCCCTTGCGAACCGTCGATCAAAACCGGAATGCCGCGCTCATGGGCGATGCGGCAAACTTCCTTGACCGGAACGACTGTTCCGAGCGCGTTCGACATATGGGTAATGGCGACGAGCTTGGTACGCTCCGTGAGGCTCTTCTCGAAATCCTCGATATGGAACGCGCCCTCGTCGTCAACGGGCACCCAGACGAGCTTCGCACCCTGTCGTTCCCGGATAAAATGCCAGGGAACGATGTTGGAGTGATGCTCCATGATGGAGACGACAATCTCGTCGCCCTCGCCGATCTTAGGCATGCCCCAGCCATAGGCAACCGTGTTGATCGCCTCGGTCGAGTTCTTGGTGAAGACGATATCATCTACCGATGGAGCATTCAGGAAGCGGCGCACCTTTTCACGCGCCGCCTCATACGCTTCCGTAGCGGCGTTGGACAGAAAATGCAGTCCGCGATGCACATTGGCATATTCATTCGAATAGGCATGCGAGATGGCATCGATGACGACCTGCGGCTTCTGTGCAGATGCCCCATTGTCGAGGTAGACCAGCGGCTTGCCATGCACCGTCTTCGCCAGGATCGGAAAATCCCGGCGAATGGCTTCGACGTCATAGGCCGTTGCCGGCACGATCTTGTCCACGAGCTTTGCCTCCAATCAGGCGTGCTTTTCCAGCCAGCCGGAGATAACGCCTTCCAGCGCCTCGACCAGTGCTTCGTCTTCCAGTTCCTCGACGATCTCGGCCACGAAAGCGTTGACCAGCATGGCGCGGGCCTTGTTCTTCGGAATGCCGCGCGCCATCAGGTAGTAGAGATGGTTAGCGTCGATATCGGCAACCGTCGCACCATGGCCGCACTGAACGTCGTCGGCGAAGATTTCGAGCTCGGGCTTCACCGAGAACTCGGCATCGTCGGACATCAGCAGTGTGTTGCACGCCATCTTGGCATCGGTCTTCTGCGCATCCGGTGCGACCCGGATCATGCCTTGGAAGACGCCGCGCGCGCGATCGAACACCACGTTGCGGATGACTTCCGTCGAGCTGGTGTTCGGCACGTCATGGCCAAGCACCATCGTCACGTCGGTATGCGTGTCGCCACCCAGCAGGTTGACACCGCGCAGGGCCAGTTCGGAGCCTTCGCCCGTCACCTTCACATGCAGTTCCTGGCGCACCAGCTTGCCGCCGGCATTGATGACGAACAGCCTGAGCTTGGCGTCCGTGCCAAGATCGACGCGGATCTGGCCGAGATGCGTATCTTCGCTACCCTGCTCCTGCAGGATGATCCAGGTCACGTCGGCTCGTTCGCCGATCTTGACCTCGCTCACTGACGAGACCAGTGCGGCAGCACCTTCGACCGCCTGATGACGCTCGATCACCGTCGCCTTTACGTCGGCACCGAAGGACACCGGAAGACGGCTGTGAATCTGACCGCCGGCATGAATGAACTGCACTTCGAGCGGCGCTTCGAGTTCTGTGCCATCGGGGAAATCGATAACATAGCCGTCGCGCACGAAGCTGGCATTGATGCGCCCGACAGCGTCGTCCGCGCCAAGGGCTTCGAGACCGGTAGCGGCAGTGCCATTGGCCAGGCTATCGGCATAGCGGCCAACCGTCAGCTTCTTGACGGCAGCCTTTTCGCTCGCCCTGCCCTGGAGAACCGCGATAACCGGAGACCCCTCCACCGTCGGCGGAAGCACTTCGACGAGACCCTTGCCGATGTCGCTCGGCACCAGGCGCAGCAGGTTCTTGAAATCGGTGTAGTGCCAGGCTTCGACGCGGCGCGTCGGCAGGCCTGCGGTCTTCAGGTCATCGAGCAGGCGATCGCGAACGGCGAAAACCTCGCCGTCACCGGGCAGATCGCCGAGCTGATTGTTGTACGCCTCGATCAGCGCCGTTTCGGCTGATGTCGGGCGGTTCGTCGTCTGAATGTTCATCGACGTATCCTTTCCGCCCCGATCAGGCTGCAGCTCCGATGATGTCGGCATAACCGTTTGCTTCGAGTTCATGGGCCAGCGTCTTGTCGCCTGACTTGATCACTTGGCCCTTGTAGAGGACGTGAACGGTGTCCGGAACGATGTAGTCGAGCAGGCGCTGATAGTGGGTGATAACGATCACGGCACGATCGGGCGAGCGCAGCGCGTTGACGCCGTCAGCGACGATCTTCAGGGCGTCGATGTCGAGGCCGGAGTCGGTCTCGTCGAGCACGCAAAGCTGCGGCTCCAGCAGAGCCATCTGCAGGATTTCGGCGCGCTTCTTCTCGCCACCGGAAAATCCGACGTTGAGCGGGCGCTTCAGCATGTCCATGTTGATCTGCAGCTTGCCGGCGGCATCCTTGACGCGGCGGATGAAATCCGGCGTGGTCAGCTCGTCTTCGCCGCGCGCCTTGCGCTGTTCGTTCAGCGCAACCTTGAGGAACTGCATGGTGGCAACGCCGGGGATTTCGACCGGATACTGGAAGGCCAGGAAGATACCCTTGGCCGCACGCTCCGCAGCGTCGAGTTCGAGAATGTTCTCGCCGTTGTAGAGGATCTCGCCCTCGGTGACTTCATAGTCATCGCGGCCGGCGAGGATATAGGACAGTGTCGACTTGCCCGAGCCGTTCGGGCCCATGATGGCGGCAACTTCGCCAGCCTTCACTGTGAGGTTCAGGCCACGGATGATCTCGGTGCCGTCTTCGGCGATACGGGCGTGCAGGTTCTTGATTTCAAGCATTTTAGAATCCTATCGCAGGAATGAATATGCGGCGCGGCTGGCGCGCCAAAGCTAATTCTGTTTCGTGGACGTCAGCCGACGCTGCCTTCGAGCGAGATGCCGATCAGCTTCTGCGCTTCGACGGCGAATTCCATCGGCAGCTCCTGCAGCACTTCCTTGACGAAGCCGTTGACGATCAATGCGATCGCCGCTTCCTCCGGAATGCCGCGCTGCAGGCAGTAGAACAGCTGGTCTTCGGAAATCTTCGACGTCGTCGCCTCATGCTCGAACTGCGCGGACGAATTCTTGGCCTCGATATAGGGCACCGTATGCGCGCCGCACTTGTCGCCGATCAGCAGCGAGTCGCATTGCGTGAAATTACGCGCATTCGACGCCTTGCGGTGAGCCGAGACCTGGCCGCGATAGGTATTCTGCGACACGCCGGCAGCAATACCCTTCGAGATGATGCGGCTCGACGTGTTCTTGCCGAGGTGGATCATCTTCGTGCCGCTATCGACCTGCTGATGGCCGTTCGAAACGGCGATCGAATAGAATTCGCCGCGGCTGTCGTCGCCGCGCAGGATGCAGGACGGATATTTCCAGGTGATGGCGGAGCCGGTCTCGACCTGCGTCCAGGAGATCTTGGAACGATGGCCACGGCAATCGCCACGCTTGGTGACGAAATTGTAGATGCCGCCCTTGCCGTGCTTGTCGCCCGGATACCAGTTCTGCACCGTCGAATACTTGATCTCGGCGTCATCGAGCGCGACCAGCTCGACCACGGCCGCGTGCAGCTGATTTTCGTCGCGCTGCGGCGCCGTGCAGCCTTCGAGGTAGGAGACGTAGGCTCCCTCTTCGGCGATGATCAGCGTGCGCTCGAACTGGCCGGTGTTCTTCTCGTTGATACGGAAGTAAGTCGACAGCTCCATCGGGCAACGAACGCCCTTCGGCACGAACACAAAGGAACCGTCGGTAAAGACAGCCGAATTCAGAGTCGCATAGAAATTGTCCGAAGTCGGCACGACGGAGCCGAGATACTTGCGCACCAGATCCGGATGTTCGCGGATGGCTTCCGAGATCGACATGAAGATCACGCCGGCCTTCTTCAGTTCGTCCTTGAAGGTAGTAACGACCGAGACGGAATCGAACACGGCATCGACAGCAATCTTCGACGTCTTGACGCCGGCAAGAATCTCCTGCTCTCGCAAGGGAATGCCAAGCTTCTCATAGACCTTCAGAAGCTCGGGATCGACGTCCTCGAGCGAGGTCGGGCCCGAAGTGCTCTTCGGCGCGGCGTAGTAGTGGATATCGTTGAAGTCGATCTTCGGGTAGTCGACGCGCGCCCAGGTGGGCTCTTCAAGCGTCAGCCAGCGGCGATAGGCTTCGAGGCGCCATTCCAGCATCCATTCCGGTTCCTGTTTTTTGGCAGAAATGAAGCGGATGATGTCTTCGGAAAGGCCCTTGGGAGCCTTGTCCACCTCGATGGTGGTTTCGAAACCATACTTATACTGGTCCACGTCGATCTGGCGAACCTGATCGACTGTTTCCTGGACTGCAGGCATTTCGTTCTCCAATCTCGCCGGATCCAAGGTCCGGCAGCTTGTCAACGTTGCGGCAGACTTATGTCTGCCCCCTATGTAGTCGGCCAAAAGGGACTTTTCATCCCGCTTGGCAAGCGGAAATTTCCATTTCCGCAAATTTGTGGCCGTTAGGCCGCGGCACCCGCCAGTTTGCGCCGACCCGCGATGCGGGCGAAGGCCGCAATCGCACGATCTATATCTTCAACGCTTGTGGTGGAGCCCAGCGAAATGCGGAGAGCTCCGAGCTTCGGATCGCATCCCATCGCCATGAGCACATGGCTCTCGCCGACCTTGCCCGATGAGCAGGCCGATCCAGCCGAAATAGCCACGCCTTCCAGATCGAAGGCGATCTGTCCGGTCTCGGATTTCAGACCCGGCAAGGTGAAGAAACTGGTGTTCGGCACCCGGGCTCCGCCCTTGCCATGAATGATGACGTCGGGTGCAGCAAGCTGCATGCCCTCTTCCAACCGATCGCGCCACGCGGCAATACCGGCATTGCGATCATCAAGGCCCGCGAGCGCAGCTTCTGCCGCCGCTCCAAAGCCTATGATCGCCAAAGTGTTTTCCGTACCCGAGCGATGACCCTTTTCCTGACCGCCGCCGTGGATCAGCGGCTTCGGCATCAGCACCTCGCCGCGCGAGACGAGAGCGCCGGCTCCCTTGGGACCGCTGATTTTGTGCGAGGATAGAATAAGAAAATCCGCGCCGATCGCATTGATATCGATCGGCACCCGGCCGGCCGCCTGAACCGCGTCGACGACGAAAAGACCGCCGACGGCCTGAACGATCTGCGCCGCCTCCGCCACAGGCTGCAGAATGCCGGTCTCGTTGTTGGCCAGCATGACGGCGACCATCGGCAAGCCGCTTGCCTTGTCATGGGCAGCCAGCATCGTTTCCAGAGCGGCCAAATCAACCATGCCATCAGCAGTTACCGGTATCTCGCTGATTCTATCCTTCGAAAAGCGTCCACCCTCCCGAACGGCAGGATGTTCGATCGCGGATATATAAAGATGACTGACGGCAAGCGGCGTTCGCCCCATGCGGAATTCCGGCGTCAGCACCATGTTGGCTGCTTCGGTGGCGCCACTGGTGAACACCACATGCGCAGGCTCGGCACCCGTAAGGCTTGCCACCTGTCGGCGTGCGGCCTCGACGGCGGCGCGGGCGGCTCTGCCTTCCCCATGTACGGAATTGGGGTTGCCCTGGATATCCATCGCACGTAGCATCGCATCCCGCGCCGCCGGATGAAGGGGCGCGGTGGCATTCCAGTCGAGATAAAGGCGCGTTGCCGCCATGATCGTCTTCCTGCCTGCAGTTGCTTTGCTACTCCCGGCTCATTTTCCTTGAAATTTCAGCCGGGCATGCCTTATGACACGTTCCACACAGCGTTGAAAAAGCAACGCGCGGAACACCGCATCAAGTTTCGAATTGTTCTAAACTGCGTTCTAGAAAAGTTGAGCGCATTCGTCAAGTCAACTTGCTGCGTGCCGTTGGGTTTGAACGCAGAAAAAAAGAAGAGCCGGAGTATCGATGCCCGAAGTTATTTTCAACGGCCCCGCAGGCCGCCTCGAAGGCCGCTATCAGCCCTCGAAGGAAAAAAGCGCCCCGATCGCCATTATTCTTCATCCCCATCCGCAGTTCGGCGGCACGATGAACAACCAGGTGGTCTACCAGCTCTTCTATATGTTCCAGAAGCGCGGTTTCACCACTCTTCGCTTCAACTTCCGTGGCATCGGCCGCAGCCAGGGCGAATTCGATCACGGCGCCGGCGAGCTGTCCGACGCCGCATCGGCGCTGGACTGGGTGCAGAGCCTTCACCCTGATTCGAAAAGCTGCTGGGTTGCCGGCTACTCCTTTGGCGCCTGGATCGGCATGCAGCTGCTGATGCGCCGTCCGGAGATCGAAGGCTTCATGTCGATCGCACCGCAGCCGAATATCTACGACTTCTCCTTCCTCGCACCCTGCCCGTCTTCCGGCCTGATCATCAACGGCGACGCCGACAAGGTCGCTCCGGAAAAGGACGTCAACGGTCTCGTCGAGAAACTGAAGACGCAGAAAGGTATCCTGATCACGCACAAGATCGTCTCGGGCGCCAACCACTTCTTCAACGGCCAGGTCGAGACGCTGCTCGGCGAATGCGAAGACTATCTCGATCGCCGCCTGAACGGCGAACTGGTGCCGGAACCGGCAGCCAAGCGTATCCGCTAAGAGGCGGGTTCCTCTCCAAGAGCGTTTCCGCTGTTCTCTGAAACACGGAAACGCTCTATTTCGTTGTTTTAAGCAATTCAGGTCGGAAACCGCTCCGCACCTTGCGCTGAACTGCTCCTAGCGTGACATCCTGTAGCAAAGTCCCGGAGCGCCGCCGACTGCGATCGGTGCTTCATATTGCATGCCGATTTTTTGGAGAACTCGCTGTGACGCAGCGTTTTCCGGATGCGCAAATGCGATGAATCGATCAGCTAAACCGCGGCTGAAAAACCACTTCGCCAGTGCACCGGCAATCTCCGTCGCATAGCCGTTGCCCCAGGCATCCTGCCGAAGTGAATAGCCGAGTTCGAACTCACCTCGTCCACGCTCATGGAAACGCGAAAAGCCGGCTCGGCCGATGAAGCGTCCGTCATCACGTCGCAGCATCTTGTATTTGGTCGTGCCCTCGCGCGCATGTTCATCGAACCAGCTTCGCAAGCGTTCCTCCGCCTTCTCCATGGTCCATGGAGCACCGCCGGAAAGATAGCGCGTGGTTTCGATCGACGAATGCAGCTGCCGGATAATATCCGCATCCTTGCGATCCCACATTGTCAGGACGAGGCGTGGGGTTTCGAGAATGATGGTGTCACTCATTTGCCTGCCCGCTTTCCCAGTGGGTTCAAATCCACCGAAATCTATACGCCAAAGTCAATCGCAAGCCGAGCGGTAAGTGTTCAGCACACGCGATGATTACAAGACGATCAAGCGAAAGCTTCTAATCCGAAGGCCCGCCGAAGCGGGCCTTCATATGATCGGTCGATATCATCGGTCAGTGACATGCAGGCAGACCGGGGGCGCCACATGCTTTCTTCTTTTCCGGCGGCTTCTGCGGCGCAGGTGCCGGTGGTTTCTGCTGCACGATCTTGGGCTGCGGCTGCGGCTTCGGTTGAGCCTGTGGTGGCGGCGCGGGCGCCCTCGCCTGAGCGGCGACATGCGGCACCGGCCGCGGTTGCGCAGCTGCTGGATTAGCCTGCCGAGGCGGTTGCACGGCGACGCGAGGCTGGTTGCTCACTTGCGGTCGGTTGTTGACAACGGCCCTCGGCTTCGGCGGAGCCTTGGCAACGATGGTCGGCGATGCCGGCTTTGATACCTGGCCGCGAGCATTGGGCTTCGGTGCGGAGGCCACGGAATTCGGCGTTGCTCCCGGAACGGCCTGAGGTGCTGGGGACTTGGCAATTTGATTTTGCCCCTTCGCGGCAGGCGCGTTACCAGCAGGCGACAGAGGCTGACCCTTGGCACCGGGAAGCACATGCGCATTGGCATTGGTGCCCGGCTGGCCAGGCTTGGCTTGATTTGCTTGAGCTGCACCGGGGGTGACTGGAAGTTTGCCACCGGCTGGCAAAGGCTGACCATTGGTTCCCGGAAGAGCGTGGGCATTGGTATTCGTGCCCGGTTGGCCAGGTTGGGTGGCGACAGCCGGGTTGTGCACGGCATTCGGCGCGATCTGAGGCTTTTGCGCCTGAGCGGCACCGGGAGTGGTCGGCAGCTTGCCGGCAGCCGGCAGCGGTTGGCCATTGGCGCCGGGCAGCGCATGAGCGGCATTTCCTGTTTGCGGCTGTGCCGAAGGCGCCACTGCGGGCACAGCTCCGGGCGCGGTTTTCACGACAGCTGCGGGATTTTGCTTCTGCAAAACCGCAGCCTTCTTCTGGACCGAGGGCGGCAGGGCAACATGGAGTGCAGCAGCCCCTGCGCCGGCGATCACGGCGGCTCCGACCAACTTCTGCCCCGTGGTCAAGCCTGGCGCTGCCGGAGCGGCACCATTTTCGTTGACGGTCGTGTTGTTGTTGATCACCGTGTTGTTCACAACGGTATTGTGGATGTTGTTGAAAATGACGTTGTTTTCCGGCGGTGCGATATCGCGGGGCGGTTCGACCCATTGCGGCACGGGAACGTAAACCGGCTCGGGCAAGACGTAGAGATCGACCGCTGGCGCAGGCGGCGCGAGCACGACGAAGTCCGGCGGCGGCGGTGCCAGGAACACCACGGGCGGCGGCGGCGCATAGCCGAAATCCGCATCGTCAAAATAGAGCACGGGCCGATCGATATAGACGATCTCCGGCGGTGGCGGCGGCGGTACGTCATACTCGATCACGGCAAACGACGGCGGCGGCTCAATCGCTGCCTCGAAATGCTCGAGCCGGCGACGGGCGTCCCATACATGCGGGCCGCGCGGATAGCGCCTCAGATAAGACCAGTAGGCCTCGGGCGTATCGGCACGCCAGGTTTCGCGCCAGGTGATTGCTTCACGACGAGCGGCCACGATGGCACGTACGCGCTTTACCATCGCATCATTCGGATAGGCAGCCAGGAAATCCTCATAGCCTTGCAGCGTATCGCGATCGAGCGCGGCGAAATAGGCATCACGCTCGTCGAAGTCGCGGATCGCCTTCGTCCGGATCGCGGCATTGTCGTAGCTGGAGATCTGAGCGGCCGGCGCATCGGGGCCACGATCGAAGAAGGTGAAGGCGTTCTTGAACTTGGAGGCATCCCAGGAAATCTGCGCACCCTTGGTCAGATCGCTGACCCGCAGGCGTGTCCGATCGAACACATCATCGAGCGACAGGCCGCCAACGCGGATCATTTCAGCCAGGGCATGCGCGTATGAGCCATAAGGCCCCGCCTCCTGCGGCGCGACCGTACCCGGAGCCGCATTGAAGGCAATCAGCTGATTGGCATCCGGATCGACCAGCGCCAGGCCGCCTGCGAGCGGCTGATTGGACTGCACGAACGGATTGGCTCTCGCCGCATCGAGCACGATGATACTGCCGCGATTGTTCAGCGATGCCAGCGATTTCGTGAAATCAGTGATCCTCAGCGCCTCGACCGGAACATCGGTCGCATTGGCCATCTGAGCATCGACGGGAACGAAATAATTGTCGCCCTGATATTGTACGCCGTAGCCCGCCAGGTAGACGAAGACGACGGTGTTAGGTCCCGACGCGTTCGCTTTCGTCAGAAAGTCTCTCATTGCGTCGCGCAAACCGTTCTGGTCGAGGTCGCGCGCTCCGATCACGTCGAAGCCGGCGGCCTGCAGGGTCTGGGCGATGAGGCCGGCATCATTGGCCGGCGTCGGCAAGGCGCCTGCCTTATAGGCGGCGTTGCCCACGACAAACGCTATTCTCTTCTCAGGAGAGCCTTGCGCTCGGGCGGGGCTCATGCCCGCAAGCCCGGCGAGAACCAACATCAAGGCGAAGAACGCACAGATCGTCTTTTTAAACGACAATCCCATCATCGAAAGCAAAGGTGACATACCGGTTTCTTTCACGAAACATGTGGCGCACAAGGGATCAACAACAAAGGGTTAGGATTCGATTCGGGCGAATACACGGCAGCTTCGGGGCGATGTTACGATGCGTTCACATTGAGACGTGATGGCTTACAAATGTCGACAGCCCCCGGCCAGCCCGCCAAAACCCGGCATTCCCATTGAACCAAAATGGTGACGCGCCAGCAAATCAATGCTAAACGCGCCCGGCAACATCCAACAATAGTGAGTTTGCCGCACGTGCTTCGATGCGGCCCTGAGAGACCAAGATCATGGCTGAGTTCAAATCCGATTTCCTGCGCACACTGCAAGAGCGTGGCTTCATTCATCAGATTTCCGATGAAACGGGCCTCGACGACCTTTTCGCCAAGGAAACCGTGACAGCCTATATCGGCTTTGATCCGACGGCATCGAGCTTGCATGCCGGCTCACTTATCCAGATCATGATGCTGCACTGGATGCAGGCAACTGGCCATCGCGCCATCTCGTTGATGGGTGGCGGAACGGGCATGGTCGGCGACCCCTCTTTCAAGGACGAGGCCCGCCAGCTCATGACAGTTGACCTGATCGAAAGTAATATCGCGTCGATCAAGCGCTGCTTTTCAAACTACCTCACCTACGGCGACGGCCCCAAGGATGCGTTGATGATCAACAACGCTGAGTGGCTCCGCTCGCTCAACTACCTGGAATTCCTGCGTGATGTCGGCCGGCACTTCTCGGTCAACCGCATGCTGTCCTTCGACAGCGTAAAGACGCGTCTCGATCGAGAGCAGTCGCTGTCGTTCCTCGAATTCAACTACATGATCCTCCAGGCCTATGATTTCGTCGAGTTGGCCAAGCGCTACGATTGTCGCCTGCAGATGGGCGGCTCTGACCAGTGGGGCAATATCGTCAACGGCATCGACCTTGGTCACCGCATGGGGACGAAACAGCTCTTTGCGCTGACCTCGCCGCTGCTGACCACGGCATCCGGCGCCAAAATGGGCAAGTCTGCCACGGGCGCGGTCTGGCTGAACGCCGACCTTCTCTCGGCCTACGATTTCTGGCAGTACTGGCGCAATACCGAGGACGCCGACGTTTCGCGCTTCCTGAAGCTCTACACGACCTTGCCGATGGACGAGATCGCGCGCCTTTCGACTCTCGCCGGCTCTGAGATCAACGAGGTCAAGAAGATCCTCGCAACCGAAGTGACCGCCATTCTGCATGGCCGCGCAGCAGCCGAGCAGGCAGCGGAGACGGCGCGCAAGACATTCGAGGAAGGTGGTCTTTCCGAAAACCTGCCGACAGTCGATGTTCCCGCGACAGAACTCGAGGCGGGCATGGGCCTTCTCTCGCTGATCGTTCGCGCCGGCCTTGCCGCTTCGAATGGCGAAGCTCGCCGCCACGTCCAGGGCGGTGCTGTCCGCATCAACGACGAACCAGTCAGCGACGAACGCAGGGTCATCGGCAGCGGCGAAATCACCGCTGACGGCGTCATCAAGCTGTCGCTCGGCAAGAAGAAGCACATCCTGATCCGCCCGGCTGCTTGAGCCAGCATTGTGGATCGAAAACACCGAAGGCCGGCATATTCAGCCGGCCTTTTCTTTTGCCACCCTTCCGGCGATCGCCTTCGTCTGCTGCAGACGGGCAAGGCCTCCTTCTCCTTGACCCTACTCCCCGCCTTCACTAGCCTTTGGCGATATCGAAAAGATCGCGATCGTGGGGGGATCAGATGTTTGGAATGAACACGGCGTATGGAGTCGGATTGGCGTGTTTGGTTGCGATAACCATCACAGGTGTCGCCTCCGCTGCCGAAACGAGAATTACGTTCGATGTCGATGGCCAAAAGGTAATCGGCACGCTGTCGACCATCGATAGCAACCCCAAGGCCCCCGTCGTCGTCATGTTTCATGGGTTCGGCGGCACGCGCGACGAGTTGGCGATCAAAGACACCAAGGAAGGCGTGTTTTCTCGCAGCGCGCGGCTCTTTGCCGAAAGCGGCTATGCAAGCCTGAGAATAGATTTTCGCGGTTCGGGTGAGAGTGAGGGCAAGTGGGCCGACACGACGTTTTCCGGCCAGATCAAGGACGGCATCGCTGCAGTCGATTGGCTTAAGGCAAGCGACAAGGTCGACGGTTCGCGGATATCCATCCTCGGATGGAGCCAGGGCGGCCTGGTCGCCTCCCATGTGGCAAGGGCACGTCCCGACGTGAAGTCGGTAACCCTATGGGCGCCAGTGGTGACGCCGCTCTACACCTATGGCGGCCTCCTTGGCGCCGACAATGTCGCGAAAGGATTGTCCAGTCCGCCGGATACGGAGATCACCGCCAAGCTGCCCTGGGGCGCAGACACGACGCTCAAGGCTTCCTTCTATAAGGAGATGCCAACCACGAGCACGATCGCGGCCATCGCGCACTACCCCGGACCGCTGCAGGTGATCGTCGGCAGCAAGGACACGACCGTCACGCCTCAACCTGCGTCCGGGCAGGTTCTGCTTGATTATCACGACGGAGAGGAACGGCTCGACGTCTTCGACACCGATCACGTTTTCAGCGCCTTCACCGGACCTGAGATGATCGACAGCCACATGGTTCCGGCAACGCTGAAATGGCTCAAGAAGTTCAATCCTTGATTTGGTCGGTCCATCGATAAAGCCTTCAGTCTGGCGGAAGCACCACGCAAGAAGCTCAGATGCGAGATGCGGTTGACTGATCATTCATGCCGACCGCAGATCGCCCTATTCCGAACTGTTTGCACCAATGTTCTCGATCCATTCCTTGATGCGATGAGCGGTTTCCTGAGGCGATAGTTCCGTGTTGTCGATGACGGTTCGGAAAGTCGCGCCGTCGTCGAAGAGCGAGCGCGTTCTCATCAACTCGACCAGAAGCTCGGGGTTCTGTTTCTTTTGCAGAACGCCGCGATCGCTGCGAACAATTCGGCGAGCGTTTTCAACGGTGGAACAGGTGAGCGTGACGGCGAAGAGAGGACAATTTCGCGCATGCGCGAGATCAAGCAAGGCTTGCCAGTTCTCCTCAAGAAAGCCGCTGGAGCCGCCACGAGCAACCACATTCGTGAAGATGACGGGCAAGGCCGGCGGCAGCTTGAGAACCGCAGCGAAAGCCACCGTCCTTACAGCGCGCACCAGATCGTAATATTCCGAACTTCCGCCTTCCGCGAGAGCCTTGCCGACATTCAAAATGGTATGATTGTCCAAAAGCTTGCTGCCGATGAGCTTTCGCAATTCGCGTGCCGTCGTCAGCTTCCCGACACCTGGCCATCCGCTGAGATTGATCAACACGACTATCTCCGGAATTTGTTTGATCGCGACATTAGCAGACTTCTACGCCGGGCGCCTGCGAACTTCAAAAGGTATAAGCGAGCTGATCGCGTCTGAGGTCGGATCTTCGACCCGTGAAGACCTCCCCGACCGTCAATACTCGAATATCGACCTGAACACCCCTGGTGCAATGATCGACAGCGGGTTGATCTGCATGGTCGGCTTGTCGAAACTTCCTGTTAGCCTGAAGGTAATGCCGATGAGGCCGCGGTCGCTGCCGTTGCCCAGAAGGAAGCCTACGATCGGAACTTCCGCGAACAGCCGGTTCAGGCCATAGGCGGGCATGAAGGTTCCGGTCAGGTCCATCTTGCCATTGGCGTCCTTGACCGTTCCCTGGAAGGTCGCTCCAACCTGCACGCCGCGCACGACACCATTCTCGACCGACAGCGTTCCGTCGCGCAGCACGAGCCGGGCAAAGCCTCGTTCGAAATTCTGCGCCCGCGTATCGATATTCTGTTTCACTGCCGCGTTCAGGCTCTTACCGTTCTTGCCGCTCGGCGTCGAAACGATGGTCGAAAGCTTCTTTTCGTCGATAATGGCGAAGTTGCGGATATCCAGCGAGCCGTCCCAGTCGTCCTGCCCGATCGAGCGCAGCGACAGGTTGAGCAGACCACCCTTCAGGTGCTTGTAGAGATCGGTGAAACGCGCCACCGCACCTGCGTCGCCGCTGGTAATGCGGATCACGCCATTACTGCCCTTGCTCATCTGCGTGACGAAGGCCTCGCCGCTACGGGTAATACCGGAGAAATCTACAGCCGTCGTCTTGCCGCCGGAGATGGAATAGACGCCCTTGAGATTGCCGATCGATTCATCGTTGAACCCTACAACCTTGTTGAGATCGACGCGAACGGTCGCACTTGCGCTCGCCGAATCGTCGGAGCCCTGCCGCCCACCGGAGGACGATGTCTTCAGGCGCGCCAGGATCGGGCGAATATCGGCCGAATTGCCGGATACGGAGACATCATAGCTGCCGCCTTTGCTGTGTTTCAGCGACAGTCCGAAATCGTCGAGCGCGGAAAGCTTCACCTCGTCGAAGCTCGCAGTTGTCAGAACTCCCTTGCTGATCACGAGATCGCCGCCGGCACCGAAACCGTCGCCCTTGAGCACGAAGTTCTTCAGCGCCATCTGATTGTCGGAGCCGGACGCTTCGAACTGCGCACTCGCCGGAATGCCGCTGCCCTTCGACCATCCGATCCAGGGAACGGTCAGCGCGGCCTTGCCGAGATCGACCTTGACGCCCTGTCGATCGTCGTCGATGCGCGTCATCTCCACCTTGACTGGGCCGTCGATCATATCGCGCAGGCCCGGCAGAACGGTGTTGCGTTGAGCATCGGTCAGCGTCGCCGTTATCACGCGGCCGCGCTTGACGGTCGATTTGCTGTCGGTCGGCTCGACCATGTTGATCTGCGCGGGAATGCCGTCGATCTGCGCCTGAGCCTGCAGCTCCACCGACTGCTGATCGGCATCGATCTCTCCGGTCAGATCGGTAATCTTGCGATTGTTCATCGGCTTCAGCAGGTCGACGTCATTGAGCGTCAGCTTCGCCTGCCAGTCGGGCGGTGGTGGCTTCTGGTCGTTGATGAGGCCGATCCGCGCATCGATCTTGGCAACGATCTTGCCGTTGAAATCCTCGGGCTTGAACTCGGTCCGCTGCAGCGCCTGAACCGGTTTGTAAGTCAACAATTCGCCGATGGCGTCGCCGCTGCCGGAGATCGTGAGATCCAGATCGGCCATCAAGGGCTTGTCATATGTCGCGGGTATCGAAAAGCTGCTGCTATTCAGCGATATGGTGCGTCCTGTCGGAAAATAGGACGTGGCGCTGGCGATCGCGACCACCATTTTTGGGCCCGTCAGGTCGAAATGCGCTTTCGCATCACGCAGCGGCGGAATATCGCCGGGCACATTGAGGCGCGTCCCATCGATATCGAAGGCGATATGCAGTTCATTCTGACCAAGCTGCAGCTTGCCGGTCTGCGAAGCTTCCCGCAGCCTTCCTGCCGGAATGAAGACGGATATGACCGCATTCGTCACCGAGCCGCCGAATAGATTGTTCTCGACCCAGGTTCGCGGCTTCGATGCCATCCAGAAGGGCCACAGCTGCTTGACCACGGTTGTATCGAGCCGATCCGCACGTCCGCCGAAGCTGATTTCCGGCGAGCTGTCGCCGAGCTTCATGTGCAGGGAGCCGAACAGAGCGCCCTGGGGCGTCGATATGCCGAGATTGTCGAACTGAAATTCCTTCGTTGCGGCCAGGAAACGACCCGTCGCCTGACCATCGAAACTGACCGGCTTTTCCCCCGAGATCGAGGAGGCGGCCGTGCCGTTCTTGATCAGGAAATCGATGCCGAAGCCCTTGCCCGCATTGGCATCGACACGGTCGAGATCGATCAATGCACCTGAAAACGGCACGATCGTCTTCACGAATTGCATCGTCGATGGCGCGATCTCGAGTGTCTGATGATCGAAATTGTAAGCCAGATTGAGATTGGCTTCGGTCAGATCCTGCGGATCGCGATCCATGTACAACACGCCGGGCTGGATCTTGATGGACGTCTCAAGCTTTGGGTTGGTGCCGGACGCCCCCTTGATCGCCGAAAGCGTCACATCGGCAAAGCTCATCAACCCCTGGCGCGGGGTTCCGGTCACATCGTAAACCATCGTCAGCGGCTTGAGGTCGAGATTGGCGATCTTCGCGATCAGCGAGGAGCTATGGCCGGCTTCCGTCTGCTCAGCCTTGATATCCAGTGTTGCGACGGATCCATTGACAGCAACCTGCCCGTAAAGATGCAGCTGGTTCGGCTCTACCCGCTCGAAAGTAAGGTTGTCGACCACCAACGCGATCGGGGGAGCTTCAGCGCGCGCCAGTTTTACCGAGAAGCCCGAAATATGCACGGAACTTGTACCGCCACGCTGCACGAATCGCTCAAGAAAATCGAGATTGTCAAAGGCTGCGGCCATGGCCTTCGGCAGCGCGTCGACGCGCAATGCGGTAAGATCGACCGGATCGCCTTGCGGCAGCAACGAGGTATCGAGCGCTATTCCCTCAGCCGCTACGCTCGCCACTTCCACGCGCCCTTCTACGAGGGCCAGCGGATCCAGTTCCATATTGACCACTGACATGGTCGACAGATGTTTGCCGCTATCCTGATCGATGACGTTGACGTCGCGCGCCTCAAGCGCCAATCGCAGGCCGGAGGTGAAGCGAACAACGGTTGCGCCGACCTCTGCCTTGTAGCGAGGCCCGATGGCCTTATCGAGAGCGACCTGCGCCTTTTGCGACAGCGGTTGATCGAAGATGCCGCTTTCTATGGTAACGATCACTCCGCCCAGAATGACGGCGAGAAATGCAAAGAAAACCAGCGTTATACGGCAGACATGCCAGACATGAGAGCGACTGCGGCGGGAGCGTTCGGGCACATGCACGATCAGAGGGTCATCGACCTGAGCGGAGGGCAGATGGTCGAGTGACACGAGATCCTTTTTGCGGAATGTTACCTTTTCGCCTCGGATCACTCCTGTGCGTCCCTTTCGTTCTCTGCAATTTTTTTGGTGACGCCGCGTCCTATGTGGACGCCATACCCGATCAGTATATATGGCTCACCCTGTGTGTCATCTAAAAAACCGGCAAAAGAAAGGTTTTCCCGTGACAGAACTTGCTCCTGTTGAATTGAAGATTGGCGACAATGCGGCCAATTTCGACCTTCCGCGTGACGGCGGCGGGCACGTGCGCCTGGCCGATTTCGCTGGGAAACCGCTGGTTATCTATTTCTATCCAAAAGACGACACGACCGCATGCACCACCGAATCGATTTCCTTCACGGCGCTCGCGGCCGATTTCGCCAAGGCAGGCGCCGCCCTTCTCGGCGTGTCGCCGGACTCCGTCAAAAGCCATGACAAGTTCGTGAAAAAACACGCCCTCTCGATCCCTCTTGCAGCGGACGAAGAAAAGACGATGGCAATGGCCTATGGCGTATGGCGGGAAAAGAGCATGTATGGCCGCACCTATATGGGGGTCGTACGGTCGACATTCCTGATCGGCGCCGACGGACGGATCGTCAGGATCTGGGACAAGGTCAAGGTCGCCGGACACGCCGAGGAAGTTCTCGGCGCAGCAAAGGAGCTGTGACGGCATGGCAGGCAATCCGAATGCGATCACATCGCTGCGCGGCGGCGCCATCGCTGCCATTCGCTCAACCGACCTCGATCGCAAGACCGCCCTTGCGCAAGAGGCCGCGACGCGCTGGTTTGCCCGCACGCTGTCATTGCGTTCGCCGCTCGACCCGCCGCTGGCTGATCGGCCCGGCCGGCCGGAGCGCCCGGAACTGGTGCCGCCGAAGCACATGGAGAAGCGTTCACTGCATACGCTGAAGGGCCGTATCGCATTACTCCACGCGATCGCCCATATCGAACTCAACGCTGTCGATCTGGCGCTCGACATCGTCGCCCGCTTCGCGACCGAACCCGTTCCGAACTCCTTCTTCGATGGCTGGATGCAGGTTGCCTTCGAAGAGGCGAAGCATTTTCGCATGGTCCGGGATCGATTGCGCGAACTGGGCGCCGATTATGGCGACCTGCCAGCTCATGACGGTCTCTGGCAGGCAGCTCATGCGACCCGCACCGACCTCACCGCCCGCCTGGCCGTCGTGCCTCTGATACTAGAGGCGCGAGGGCTGGACGTTACGCCGGCGCTCCAAGCGAAGATGCGCGAGACCGGCGACATGGAAAGCGCCGCCGTGCTCGACGTCATCTACAATGACGAAAAGGGTCACGTCGCCGTCGGCGCCAAGTGGTTTCGCTTTCTCTGCGCCCGCGAGAAACGCGATCCGGCCCGCACATTCCAGGAATTGGTTCGCGCAAACTTCCGCGGTTCGCTGAAGGCGCCGTTCAACGACATAGCGCGCGCCGAAGCCGGCCTCACGCCTTCCTTCTATCGCTCGCTGACATCCACAAGCAATGCGTGATATACTAACAAAACCAAATTTCTCCTGTAACTAATACTGAAATAGAAAGCATTCGTTAACCATAATACCGTGTACTTCCCATGGGTGCCAAAAGGCATCGATTGGGAGAGTCTCGGTGACAGCAAGGCCTCAAAACCGGGTTTTCGGCAAACAGCAGCGGCATCACACCATCATCGTCGCCAGCGGCGACATGGTGCGTCACATGACCGTGCGCCCCTGGATGGCGGCTCTTGCCGTGTGCCTCGTCGGCATTCTGTCGATCGGATACCTTCTGGCGACATCTTACCTCGTGCTGCGCGATGATCTGATCGGCGCCACGATGGCACGGCAGGCCCGCATGCAATACGACTATGAAGATCGCATCGCTGCGCTGCGTGCTCAGGTCGACCGCGTGACCTCGCGCCAGCTTCTGGACCAGCAGGTCGTTGAAGAGAAGGTCGACAAACTCATCGAGCAGCAACAGCAACTCTCCTCACGCGGCGGCAAGCTCAACGCCCTGTTAGACCGTGCGGAAAGCTCGGGCCTCACGGACAAGGGCTCTCATGCCGATGCCAATATTTCGGCGGGAAAGAACGAGCACGCCCAGCTGTCGGCACCGAAGGCGATCGAGAAGCTTCTTTCCGGCGGCAAGCCCGCGGACGCAACTCCCGACAACTCCACCCTCGCCTATGTCCCCGCCCCGGAAACCGTCGCCGATCGCGCCGACCGCGTCTTCTCGAAGGTGACGCTTTCGCTGAAGCATATCGAGCAGGACCAACTGAGCCGCATCCGCAATCTCACGGCCGACGCCTCTGGTACGGCGGGCGAGATACAGGCGATCATGCACAATGTCGGCGTGAAGATTCCGAATGAGATCGCAAGCAGCGCCGGTAAAGACGCTGACGATGGCGTAGGCGGTCCTTATGTCGCGCCGGAAAATGTGGATCAGTTCGAGCAGTCCATGGCCGATCTCGACACGGCTCTGACGCATCTGGAAACCGTGCGAAGCACTGCCGAGAGCTTGCCCTTCCGCAATCCCGCCCCCGGAAAGCTCGTCACCAGCCCTTTCGGCAACCGCAAGGACCCGTTCTTCGGCACGCTGGCACTCCATACCGGCACGGATTTTCATTTCAGCCCTGGCGAAAAGATCAAGGCAACGGCTCCCGGCAAGGTCGTAGCGGCCGGCTGGACGGGTGGCTACGGCAATATGGTCGAAATCGACCATGGAGATGGCATCTCCACGCGCTACGGCCATATGGAACAGGTGCTCGTCAAAGTCGGCGATAAGGTCGACCAAGGCGGCGTTGTCGGCCTCGCTGGCAGCACCGGACGTTCGACGGGAACGCACCTCCACTATGAAGTCCGCGAAAATGGGCATCCCGTCGACCCGATGTATTTCATCAACGCCGGCACGAAGCTCGCAAGTTACATCAACGGATTGGGCGCAATTTAGCTGCCGAAGTTGTGACATAGTCGCAACAAAGATGACACTAATCTGAAAATTGCGTCACGAATGAACTTCAAGCCGATAGAAGCGCCTGCTTTCCTTGACTTCGCAGGTATTTGGTTCTATGTCGCGCTGCATTCCGGCACGTTCTTGCGTGTCGATTCATGGTCCTAGACCGAACCAAGACGGAACTAGTTTTCCCTTTGACAACATTTGCTGACCTTGGCTTGAGCCAAAAAGTCCTTTCCGCGGTAACTGACGCGGGTTACTCCACACCGACTCCGATCCAGGCCGGTGCCATCCCGTTTGCGCTTCAGCGCCGCGACATCTGCGGCATCGCCCAGACGGGAACCGGCAAGACGGCATCGTTCGTGCTGCCGATGCTGACGCTGCTCGAAAAGGGCCGCGCACGTGCACGTATGCCGCGCACGCTCATTCTGGAGCCGACTCGAGAGCTGGCTGCCCAGGTCGCCGAAAACTTCGAGAAGTACGGCAAGAACCATCGCCTTAACATCGCCCTTTTGATCGGCGGCGTGTCCTTCGAAGAGCAGGATCGCAAGCTGGAGCGTGGCGCCGATGTGCTGATCTGCACGCCTGGCCGCCTGCTGGACCATTTCGAACGCGGCAAGCTCCTGATGAGCGGCGTCGAGATCCTCGTCATCGACGAAGCCGACCGCATGCTGGATATGGGTTTCATCCCGGATATCGAGCGAATCGCCAAGCTCATTCCTTTCACGCGTCAGACCTTGTTCTTCTCGGCGACCATGCCGGCGGAAATCCAGAAGCTGGCCGATCGCTTCCTGCAGAATCCCGAGCGTGTCGAAGTCGCCAAGCCGGCATCCACCGCCAAGACGGTGACGCAGCGTTTTGTCGCCTCGCACGGCAAGGATTACGAGAAGCGCGCAACGTTGCGTGATCTCATCCGTGAACAAACGGAACTCAAGAACGCAATCATCTTCTGCAATCGCAAGAAGGATGTCGCCGATCTCTTCCGTTCGCTCGAGCGCCATGGCTTCTCCGTGGGTGCTTTGCACGGCGACATGGATCAGCGCTCGCGCACCACGATGCTGCAGAACTTCCGTGACGGCCAGATCCAGCTTCTCGTGGCTTCCGACGTCGCGGCACGCGGCCTCGACCTCCCCGATGTCGGTCACGTTTTCAATTTCGACGTTCCGATCCATTCGGAAGATTATGTTCACCGCATTGGCCGCACCGGTCGTGCCGGACGCTCCGGCGCTGCCTTTACGATCGTGACCAAGCGCGATACCAAGCATGTCGACGCGATCGAAAAGCTGATCGGCGAAGATGTTCAGTGGCTCAACGGCGATCTGTCGTCGCTGCCGCCGGCGGACGAGAGCGCGGACGACAATCGTCCTTCCCGCCGCCGTGACCAGAAGAGCAAGGGCCGCGATCGAGATCGCAGCCGCGGAGGCCGGAGCGCCTCGAGTCATAAATCTGATATCGACGTCGAGGATAATGGCGTCGTGGCGATCGAAGCAGCACCAGCAAAGGCCGAAAGCGTGAGAAACGAGCGCAAGTCTGAGAACAATAACAAGTCCCACAACGGTTCTCGCAACAACAACCGGCCATTCCCCGCTGCAAACGATGATCATCGCGAGCGCCGCAACCGCTATCGCGATCAGGATGACGGCCCGACACCGGTCGGCTTCGGCGACGATATCCCGGCTTTCATGCTGATCGTTGCCAACGCCAAGGCCTGATAGCTCCCGTTTGGACGCCCATCTCGGGACGTAGGCATGGGCAAGCCCGGCATTGATTTCCCAGGACTAGGAACCGGTCTCGCAATATTGCGGGACGGGAAGATATTGCTTTATCGGCGTCTCAAGGCGCCGGAAGCCGGCTTCTGGAGCATCGTCGGCGGCAAGGTCGACCATATGGAACCCGCCGCCCAGGCTTCTATCCGCGAAGCGGGAGAGGAAAGCGGCCTCTCCATCGGCAAAATCGACTATCTTTGCACCGCAGAAGTCATCGTCGAGGCGGATCGCCAGCATTGGATCTCCCTGATCTACGTCTGCAAAGACTTCTCCGGCGAACCGCGATTGATGGAACCAGACAAGCTCTCCGACTTTGGATGGTTCGGCCGTAGCGAATTGCCGGCTCAGCTTTCTGCCTTCGCCACGGCAACCATCGCACACCTGAGCGAAGAAGACTTCCGCTGACGCGCATCACCTTCCCTCTCTAAGATCAGCGCGTTGCGCTTGTTTCCCCGACATTCATCTCCCGTTGTTGCCAATTCGCCGGCTCAATTCTGTTGTGCGACAGGGTAGCTACCGTCATGGCCGGGAGGCCTGCGCCTCCTCGCGTCACAAGGGCTTCATCATCGCCAACTAGGCAGTGCGAAACTTGGAGGCTGCCTATGGATTCGACCGCGCAAATAAACCGCCCGAAAATCGCAGAGACCGTCATCCATCCGACGGCAAGCGTCAGAGAGTCGAACATCGGCAAATGTTGCGAGATCCTGGCTGATACATCGCTACATGCAGTCGAGCTCGGAGATTATTCCTACCTGGGACCTCGCTGCAAGGTCGGCGATGCGGCAATCGGAAAATTCTGCGCGATCGCCGCGGAGGTGAGGATCGGCGCTCCCAATCACCCGATGGACCGCCCATCGATGCATCGTTTCACCTACTGCCCGGAGTACTATTCTGCGGATGCCGTGCGTGACCATTCCTTTTTCAACCAGCGCAAGCGGGATCGTGCCATCATCGGTAACGATGTCTGGATCGGTCACGGGGTCATTGTTCTGCCGGGCGTAACGGTCGGAGATGGTGCCGTCCTCGCAGCGGGCGCTGTCGTCACCAAGGACGTCGAACCATACACTATCGTCGGCGGCGTCCCCGCGAAACTCATTCGCGAGCGGTTCTCGCGCATCATTGCGGAAAAACTGAAATCCATGGCCTGGTGGGATTGGCCATTCGAAGTCATTATGGCGCGGCTTGCCGACTTTCAGTCAAGCGACATCGAGACCTTCTGCGAGCGCTGGGCCTAAAGCGCGTCGCAATCTCTAAGATTCGCTTCACGCGCTTTAGCTCTTTGATTTCCCGCATGTCGTAGCCGCAAAAACCGCTGCACACTTTTGCGCGACATGCTCTGGCACGTATCGCGCCTATCCCTCCCTGGGCGGGATTACCGTGAACGCCCCCAGGCTCCAGCGATCGCATTTGCCAATAAGTTCAGCTCATTTGCGCGATTTTCATTTGTCCGAACGCAATGCCGCCTCGTAGGCCAGCCGCACCCAGCGTGCCATCACATCCGGGTCGTCGAAAGCATCCTCCGGAATTGACCAGTAAGGCATATTGATCGGCTTGCCCTTCTTGCCCTCATAGGCCCAACGCCGCGATCCCGCCGCCTCGAAATCGGAAGCGCTGGCATCGTCGGCTTTCAAGAGAATTTCATCGTCCACCTCCAGAGCCAGTATCCGGCCCATATGGTAGATCCCCTTGCCACCGAACATCCGCTTGATGGTCACAGGTCCGAGAGACTGAAACATTTCCTCGATATCCGTATTGTCCATTCCCTATCCCTTCAGGACGCCGCCGGCCGCAACAACGGCTTCGGGTGTGTCGACGTCGAGATGTGCCGCATCGCCGATCTCGACGTCAACAACCGGCAGCTCCGATGTTTCAATAATATGCCGTGCGCCGATGTCACCCTCGAGCCGCATGACGGCGCTCAGCACTGCGCGTGGCAGAATGACGGGATTGCCGCGCTTGCCACTCGACACCGCTCGCACGATTGATTGGCCGTTTGCCTTGCGGAATGCCGCAATCAGCGTTCTCAGGTCGCCGCTGGTAATGCCCGGCATATCCGCCAGCATGACAAGGACACCATCCGCCTGTTGCGCGGCTCTCGCGCCGACGCCCGTGACCAGTGAACTGGCCATGCCGGACGCATAGTCCGGATTATGTACTCGCGTGATATCGAGGCCATCAAGCGCCCGCTCGATGTCGTCTCGGCGATGTCCCGTTACGGTGACAACGGCGGCAGCTCCGCTTGCCATCGCAGTCGACGCCGATCGGCGAACCAGCGAAATGCCATCGAACTCGGCCAGAAGCTTGTGAGCGCCGCCCTCACCCATGCGGCTGGCCTTGCCGGCAGCCAGCATAACAACGGCAACCTCGATCGCTGCAGCCGGCTTTGTGGTAATATCGCGTGGTCGCGGTCGCGACTGAATTTCCATGAGCAACCCTCCCACACCCATGCCGCTAATATCCCGCGACGTCGGTTGTTCGCCGGCTAATATGCGATCAAGAACCCAGTCGAAGCCATTTTCCTTCGGGCTCCGCGCGCATCCGGGCGCCCCGACAATGTGTACATCGCCTACTCTTCCGAGCACCAGCAGATTGCCCGGATCGACGGGCATTCCCACCTGCACAACCTCCCCCCCGGCAAGCCGGATGGCAGCCGGAATGACATCCTCGGCATCGATAACGGCGGACGCACCGAAAACGATGACCAGTTTCGGCAGGTGATCCGGCACTTCCAGTGCCCGAGAGATCGCGTCTGCGACCGCATTCGCCCGATGAGCGACGCGTTCCTCCCGCTGCAGTACGCTGCCTGCCATTTGCAGCCGCTGCGAGAGAATGCGTGCCGTCTTGTCCATGACTGATGTCTTCAGGGACGGCAGTTCCGTGGCCACGAGCGACACAGCATGCGGCTGGAACGGCTTGACTTCGAAGACGGTCGTGCGCCGCAGGATCTCGACGCCGGCTGCGATTTTGGCCCCCGAGACAGCCAGCGGGATAATCTTGAAGGTCGCGACCATGTCGCCCGACCGGACCGGCACATGATCGGCCAGGCAGGCAAGCGTGATCGCGGGATCCACGCCGTTCAACCGGTCGACTAATGCTCGATCTGCAACAAAGAGGCCGTCGACCGTGCTATGGACATTGACGCGCCCGGTCGCCGCGGTCGAGAAGGTCAGATGATCGGGAGCGACGGCTCGCGCCAGCCGCTCGGCCGCCTCATCTTCCATGAGATCGCCCGGCTCGATACGGGCGGCGATGACACGATCTACGCCGACAATGGTTAGACGTTCGATATCGCCTCGATCAAGCCGATGCCCCTTGGCAAAGCTGCCATCGGTGAGCCGAACCGAATGGGCAAGGATCGCACCTTCAGCTTCCGCCGTCGGAAATTCCCCGAAGATCATGGCCTGCCACCTTTTGGCAAGGACACATCACGCCCACGCAACGAAGCGATGATTTCGGCCAGAATGGCGACGGCGATCTCTGCTGGGCTGGCGGCACCGATGGCCAGACCGATGGGAGCATGGATGCGGGCCAGATCTGCCTCCGCGAATCCCTCACGCTTCAGCCGCTCCAGACGTCCGGCATGCGTCTTGCGGCTGCCGAGGGCACCAACATAAAAACAGCCCGTTCTCAGCGCCTGTCCGATCGGCTCGTCGTCGATCTTCGGATCATGGGTCACGGCGACCAGTGCCATGTAGCTATCGAGCGGACGCTCCCTAAGCGCATCCACGGGCCAGTCGGGAATGAGATCAATGCCCTCGAAGCGCTCCGGCGTCGCAAAGGCCGTGCGTGGATCGATGATGGTGATGTCGAAGCCGGCAAGCGTGGCCATGCGTGCAAGGACCTGACTGATGTGCACAGCGCCTATGACGACGATCCGCGGCGGCGGCAGGTGCACATTCAGGAACAGGCTCTGTCCATCGATTTCGACCGCCGACGATTTGCCGGAGCGGAATGCCGAAGCCGCCGCATCGGCGAGAGCGCCGTCCAGCCCGTCGCCTTCGACAATCAGCCTGTCCGGCCCGCCCGCAAGATCCGTGACAAGGATTGCGGCCTGACGCATGTGGCGCATCTCGTTCAAGCGCGCCAGTATCTGACGATCCATCAGACCAGCCTCTCGACATAAACCCGAATTCGGCCACCGCAGGAAAGGCCAACGCGCCACGCGGTTTCGTCGGCGACGCCGAATTCGAGCATGCGGGACTTGCCTGTCTCAATGACGTCAAGCGCCTCGGTGATCACGGCACCTTCGACGCAGCCACCGGAAACGGAGCCATGGAAATTACCTTCCCCGTCAATCACCAGATGACTGCCGGCGGGACGGGGCGCCGAACCCCAGGTGTCCACAACGGTCGCCATGGCCACACTACGGCCTGCCGACACCCATTCCTCCGCAATGACAAGCGGATCCAGACTTTCTGATATATCTGACATCGGAGCCTCATGACTTGCCGAGAAACCGTCGCGGATCGTAAGCGTCCGCACGGCCGGCGGTGAGAGCCGATACGAGATCGGCCAGAGATAATAGATTGTGAACGGGACGGAATTCGTCAACATGCGGCAGCATTGCTTTTACGCCACGAGCCCGTGCCTCGAAGCCTTCGAAGCGCAGGAGCGGGTTGAGCCAGATCAGCCGCCGACAGGAGCGATGCAGGCGATCCATCTCCTCGGCAAGCAGCTCCACACCTTCGCGCTCCAGTCCGTCGGTGATCAGAAGCACGATCGCGCCCTGCCCCAACACCCGACGCGCCCATAGTCGGTTAAACTCCTTCAGCGTCTCGCCGATGCGCGTTCCACCCGACCAGTCGCGCACCGCCACTGCACATTCGTCGAGCGCCTGATCGGGATCCTTGTGGCGCATAGCCCTGGTGACATTGGTCAGACGCGTACCGAACAGGAAGGTATGAACGCGGCGCCGCCGCTCGGTCAGCACGTGCAGAAAATGCAGAAAGATGCGCGTGTACTGGCTCATCGAGCCCGAGATATCGGCCAGGACCACGAGTGGCGGCTGTATCTCCTTCGGCCGCCGAAAGCGCGGCAGGATCAGTGCACCACCGGTGCGTAGCGCAGATCGCATCGTCGCGCGCGGATCGACCTTGGCCGACGCGCGCGACGGTGCGAAGCGGCGCGTGCGCACCCGATCCAACGGCAATCGCAGCTTGGCCAGCTCCTTCTTGGCGATGGCGATCTCGATTGCGGACATCTGGGCGAAATCCAGCCGGCGCAGAACTTCGCTGCCAGACGTCGTGAACCGAGCATCGATTTCGATGTCGGGCGTCTCACGCTGCGGCCGGCGATCGTCGCGATCTCCGAGTAAGGCATCACTCGCTCTTGTTTCGCCGGGCTTAGGCTTGTCCTTCTCGCGACTGTCGGGTGCCACCGGCGACATCATGGCGATCATCTTCGAAACGAGATCGCGAGAGCGCCAGAATAGTCGGAATGCCTCGTCAAAAACCGCAAGATCCTCATGCCGCTTCACGAAGACCGAACACAAGGCGGCGTAAAACTCTTCGCGTGAGCCGATGCCGATTGCCTCGACCGCCTCGATGGCGTCGGCAATCGCACCAGGCCCGATCTTCAGCCCAGCCTTTCGCAGAGCCCGGCCAAACAACACGATATTGTCGGCAAGGCGCCCGTCACCGGGCGGTGACGGCATGAGAATAATGCCATCCTGCGCGCCCGGTTCCATGGCTCATCCAGCCGCAAGCATTTCGGATTTCACGTCGTCGAGCACGCGTTTGCCCTCGCCACCCTGAATGCGAGCAATGTCGTCCTGATATTTCAGGAGCGTCCCCAGCGTATCGGAAATCGTCTCCGGGTCGAGCGCCAGCCGATCGAGCTCGGTCAAAGCCGTCGCCCAGTCGATCGTCTCGGCAACGCCGGGATTCTTGTAGAGATCGAGTGTGCGCAGCTTCTGCACATAGGCGACGATCTGCCGCGACAGGGTCTCGTTGCTGCCAGGCACCTTGCGGCGGATGATCTCCAGTTCCTGCTCGGCCTGCGGATAGTCGACCCAATGATAGAGGCAGCGCCGTTTCAGAGCGTCATGCACCTCACGCGTGCGGTTTGTCGTGATGATGACGATGGGCGGCTCGGTGGCTCGGATCGTCCCAAGCTCCGGCACCGTGACCTGGAAATCGGACAGCACCTCCAGAAGGAATGCTTCGAAAGCTTCGTCTGTGCGGTCGAGTTCGTCGATCAGGAAGACAGGCGCCCGCCCGCCGACGCCGGAAAGCGCCTGCAGCACCGGCCGGCGGATCAGATAGCGCTCCGAGAAGATGTCGGCTTCGATGCGGTCGCGATCCGTGAGACCCGATGCTTCGGCGAGACGGATTTCCAGCATCTGCGCCGGATAGTTCCATTCATAGACGGCTGAGGAAACATCGAGCCCTTCGTAGCACTGCAGGCGGATCAGTGGCCGGTCGAGCGCCTTGGACAGCACTTTTGCGATCTCGGTCTTGCCGACACCGGCCTCGCCCTCCAGAAAGAGCGGCCGCTTCATTTTCAATGCCAGAAAAAGGACCGTGCCGAGTGCACGGCCGGCCAGATAGTCGTGCTCGGCAAGCAGGGCCATCGTCTCATCGATCGAGCCCGGCAGCACATTAGGTGATTTTTGATCCGCCATGATAACTCCCCTGCAGGGGTTATAGCGCGTGATAGCCCCGGTTCATATAGAGCAACGCCGGCTTCGGTTCGCTATAGCGAATGGCCATCACCTCACCGAAAATGATGTTGTGGGTCGAGGCCTGCTTGATCTCAAGGACGCGGCAATCGAAAGCAGCCAGCGCATCGCTCAGAACCGGCGCTCCAGTCACCAGCGTCTCGAACGAACCGGCGGCGAAGCGTTCGTCGACCGTCAGCTGCGTCTTTCCCGAGAAGGCGTCCGCCAGCGACTGATGGTCAGCGCCGAGCGTATTCAGGGCGAAAATGCCGCTGTTGAAGAAGATATCGTTCTTCGCATTGCTGTTGTTGAGGCAGATCAGAACCGTGGCAGGACTGTCCGAAACCGAGCAGGCAGCCGTAATCGTAACGCCGCGCCGCTCGTCGCCGAGCGCCGTCGTCACCAATTGCACATGGCCCGCATAGCGACTCATGGCATCTCGATAAAGCGCCGGATCCATACGCTGCCTATCTAGCACCACCATCTCCATTTCCCATGACACCCCGTATTTCTCCCAATATGGCGGCCAGATGTTAGCTTTTCTACAATGCCTCCATTGAAAACAGAGGGATTTTGCTGCTTTTTCTTTGACGAGCCACTTCAGGCGGATAAATAGAGCAGAAAAATTGTCCGGGATAATCAATCGATGAACGTTCTGCGTCGCCTTCCGCTTCTGTTCGTGCTGCTTTCGGCGGCCGGCAGTAGCTACGCCGCAGGAATTCAGATCGGTGTCGTTGCGCCGCAGGACGGCAATTTCGCAACGCTGGGTGCCGAAATTACCACCGGCGCCAATTTCGCCATCCAGGCACAGAAGGACACTGCGACAGTGGTCAACGAGCCGTGCACCGAGGATGGCGGCCGCGCCGTCGCCGAAGCGCTGATCGCTGCAAAAGCGCAGATCGCGATCGGCTTTCTCTGCACGGAAACACTGGAAGGCGCGTTGCCTCGCCTCAAGGATGCCGGCATTCCGGCGATTACCGTTTCCGTGCGTTCCCGCATCCTGATGGAGGATGCCCTGAAGAACGGCTGGCCGCTGTTCCGCCTCACTGCGGTGGATAGCGCGGAGGCGGCAATGGCCATCAGCACCATATTGAAGAGCTGGGCCGGCGAACCGATGGCTCTGATCGACGATGGCACGATCCACGGACGCGAGCTGGTCGGCGCGATCCGCAGCGCCCTTGAGGAAAAGGGGCTGAAGCCGGTCTTCACCGATACCTATCGCCCGGGCCAGGATCAGCAGATCGCGCTCGTCCGCCGCCTGAAGAAGGCCGGTGCAACACGCGTTTTCGTTGGCGGCGACCGTAGCGACGTCGCCGTGATTGCGCGCGACGCCAAGAGCGAAAACATTCCCCTCACCATCATGGGAGGCGACGCCATGCGCGCCGCCGATCAGCCGCTGCCCCTGCTCGAAGGCGTACAGGCCATCGCGATTCCCGATTTTGCCGATCTGCCGCCAGCGCAACCAACCGTGCAAGCGATGCGCGCTGCCGGCATCGAGCCGGACGGCTATGTGTTGCCGGCTGCAGCAGCAGCCCAGATCGCCAGTCAGACAGCCGAAAGCGCCAAGGCGGAAAACAAGCCGATCGCCGAGAAGATTGTCGGCACGACGTTCCAGACGGCCCTCGGCGCGATCACATTCGGTCAGAACCACGAGTTGACCGAGAATTTCTATCAGCGGCTCGAATGGCGCGGCAATGCTTTCATGCCGATGACGACGCCGTCCAACTGAGCCGATCCCTGCCGGCGGTTGTTTGCGCGCGACGTCGGTGCTAATCCAAACTGAAAAAATCAGATGGAGCTCAGCTTTCCCATGACCTTGCCGATCCGCATTGCCCCTTCCATTCTTGCCGCCGACTTCGCCAAGCTCGGACAGGAAGTGAAGGATGTGACCGAAGCTGGAGCCGACTGGATCCATCTGGATGTCATGGATGGCCATTTCGTGCCGAACATTTCTTTCGGCCCCGATGTCATCAAGGCTTTGCGGCCCTACACCACCGCGATCTTCGATTGCCATCTGATGATCTCGCCGGCCGATCCTTATCTCGAAGCCTTCGCCAAGGCCGGCTGTGACCGCATCACCGTGCATGCCGAAGCCGGCGTGCATCTGCACCGCTCGCTGCAGACGATCCGCCATCTCGGCAAGAAGGTCGGCGTCACCCTCAATCCGGCAACGCCGCTCTCGATCCTGGAAAATGTTCTCGACGATATCGACCTGATCCTGATCATGTCGGTCAATCCAGGCTTCGGCGGCCAGAAATTCATCCCGGCCATGGCCGACAAGATCCGCAACGCCAAGTCCCTGATCGGTGACCGGCCAATCGAATTGGAAGTCGACGGCGGCGTTTCCACTGATACCGCCGAGCTCATCATCGCAGCGGGCGCCAACGTCCTCGTCGCCGGATCGGCAATCTTCAAGGGTGAATCGGTCGATGCCTACAAGCAGACGATCGGCGATCTCAGAGCCGCAGCGGAGAGAGGTCGCGTTGGATCCAAGTAATCCAGCCAGAACTATCGAGACGGCGGACCGGACCCGGACCGCCGTTTCCTATTGCCTCGGATATCTGCGCGACGCAGCCTGCTGGGGGCTGGCAATGGCCGCTTCCGCCCTTGCTGCGCTCTATCTGCGCAACGGCTTTCTTACGAGCCATCTGACCGCGCTGACCCTCGTCTACTTCTTCGGCGGTCTCCTCACCTGGCCGATCGTCGTGCCGATCGCCAAACGCTATGCAGGCCATCGTCCGCCAACCGCGCGCTTCGCTGCGTTCTTTCTGGCTCTGTCGATCGGAACAGCCGCCATGACGGCATTCCTCTTCGCCATGGACTACCGCTGGTTTTATGCGCGCTGGCATGCCCCGTTCGGCTCGCTCATCTGGATATTCCAGTTCCTGTTCACCGGCGCCAGCGCCGTCTATCAGTTTGCCGTACTCGGCTTCGCGCTGTTTCTGCCCTTCGGTTTGCTTTGCCTGATCGCTGCGTCGGCCTATCTTGTGCGACATAGGCGTTGAGGATCAAAGATTGATCCGGGATCAAAGATTGATCCGCTAAACATTGTGATTGCCGCCCGTCTTTGTTATGGGGGCGCCGAGGTTTCCTTTCCCGTTAGCCAAGAAAGCTTTGAGCCCATGATCCCGCGCTACTCTCGACCGGAAATGGTCGCCATCTGGTCGCCCGAAACCAAGTTTCGCATCTGGTTCGAGATCGAGGCCCATGCATGCGACGCGCTGGCCGCGCTCGGCGTCATTCCGAAGTCCGCAGCCGATACCATCTGGGAAAAGGGCGGCAAGGCAACGTTCGACGTCGCCCGCATCGACGAGATCGAGGCCGTCACCAAGCATGACGTCATCGCCTTCCTGACGCATCTTGCCGAAATCGTCGGCCCGGACGCCCGTTTTGTGCATCAGGGCATGACCTCCTCCGACGTGCTCGACACGTGCTTCAACGTTCAGCTCGTTCGCGCCAGCGACCTGCTGCTTGCCGATATCGACAAGCTGCTTGAAGCCCTGAAGCGCCGCGCCTTCGAGCACAAGGACACCGTCACCATCGGCCGCTCACACGGCATCCATGCCGAGCCCACGACCTTCGGCGTGAAGCTGGCGCTGGCCTATGCCGAGTTCGAGCGCTGCAAGCAGCGCCTGATCGCGGCCCGCGAGGAAGTTGCCACCTGTGCAATCTCCGGCGCTGTCGGTACCTTCGCCAATATCGACCCGCGCGTTGAAGAGCATGTCGCCGCCGCCCTCGGCCTGAAGCCGGAGCCGGTATCGACGCAGGTTATCCCGCGGGACCGTCACGCGATGTTCTTCGCCACGCTCGGCGTCGTCGCTTCTTCAATCGAGCGCCTGGCGACGGAAATCCGCCACCTGCAGCGCACGGAAGTCCTGGAAGCCGAGGAGTATTTCTCGCCGGGCCAGAAGGGCTCGTCGGCCATGCCGCACAAGCGCAACCCGGTGCTGACCGAAAACCTGACCGGTCTTGCCCGCATGGTCCGCTCTTACGCCCTGCCGGCGATGGAGAACGTTGCCCTCTGGCATGAGCGCGATATCTCGCACTCCTCCGTCGAGCGCATGATCGGCCCGGATGCAACGGTAACGCTCGACTTCGCGCTCGCGCGCATGACCAGCGTCATCGACAAGCTGCTCGTCTATCCGGACAACATGATGAAGAATATGAACAAGTTCCGCGGACTTGTTCATTCGCAGCGTGTCCTTTTGGCGCTGACCCAGGCGGGCGTTTCCCGCGAAGATTCCTACCGCCTGGTTCAGCGCAATGCGATGAAGGTCTGGGAACAGGGCAAGGATTTCCTCGAAGAGTTGCTGGCCGATCAGGAAGTGCGCGCAGCACTGTCCGAAGCAGATATTCGCGAGAAATTCGACCTCGGTTATCACACCAAGCACGTCGACACGATCTTCAAGCGGGTTTTCGGCTAGAGCCGGCTTTTTTTGATTGATTGCCAGTGGAGGCGGTGCGGCTGACGCGCCGCCTCTTTTGTTTGATCACGGATTTGGCGATGACCGCCTCATTCCGTTTGCCGCCTTCATCTGCCTTGCCGTCATGCTTTTCCCGGTGGCGTTTTGCCGCCTTCTCGACGAGCCTGTCGAGGTGCCTCAGATCCTCTTCATCGAGGTTTTCGATCCCTATGAAGCGATTTTCGGCTGCACTTGTCAGGATCAGCTCGTTGAGCTTCGCCTGTATGGCGCGTGTGTCGCGTGTCTGGGCGTTCTGAAGCAGGAAAACCATCAGAAATGTGACGATCGTCGTGCTCGTGTTGATGACCAGCTGCCAGGTGTCGGAATAATCGAAGATCGGCCCCGTTGCGCCCCAAAGAATAACGGAGAACAGGGCAAGGACAAAGATGGCCGGTTTGCCGGTCCATTCGGAAACCACGACCGCGAAGCGTGTGAAGATATGCGTAAGCCGAGCCATGATCCGCACCTCCATGATGATGCGGATCAACGCCAAAACATCGTTGCGGTTCCAACGATTGCCGGTGGCCGCTGAAGGCTCGAATTTTCAATCCTGCGGCACGACCAACTTACGGTAGAGATGCCAGGATGCGTGGCCGAGTATGGGCATCACGACAGCGAGACCCGCGAAGATCGGGATAGTCCCGATGACGAGGAGTGCAGCCACGATCAGACCCCAAACGGCGATCGGCACCGGATTGATCAATGTTGCCCGTATGCTGGCATCGATCGCGGCAACCACACCGACGTCACGATCCAGCAGCAGCTGGAAGGTCACGACCGTGGTCGCCAACGCGACGAGTGCAAAGAGGAAGCCGGCCAGGTCGCCCCAGAACATCATCGCCATCCCCTCAGGCGTCGTCAGGACGCTCGACATGAAGGATGAAAGCGTGGGCGGCACGCCGTCGCCGAAGAAGATAAAGTAAATGTTCTGCGCCACGAAGAGCCAGACGATGAACAGCCCAAACAGCATGAGGCCCGCAACGACGATCGACGGCAATGCCGGCGAATGGCGCACATCAAAGGCATGGCTCCAGGATGTATCCTGCCCCTTTTCACGCCGCCGACTGATCTCATAGAGGCCTATCGCCGCCATGGGGCCGAGCAAGGCAAACCCCGACATGAGCGGGAACAATATCGGCAGCAGGTTCTGGTCCGTGCTCCAGATGGCGAGCGCAATGCCGGCAATCGGGTACATCAGGCACAGGAAGACGTAATGCGAAGGCTTCTCGCTGAAATCGTCCAGCCCCAATTTGAGGGCATCGACAAGGTCTGCAATACCAATCTTGCGGATGGCGGGGCGGGAAAAAGTGTGATCCGCTCCTGCCATGACGTGAAAGGCCGTCATAGTGCTCTCCTCCTCAACCGTGGTGCGCGGCAGCGGCTCAGGATGGCGGCAAAGTGATCGCCGACATCGTCATTCGCTACCGGCAACGGCGATCCTAGCAAATTTTGCCGCAATTGTCGCCTTTTTCCCTTGACACTTGGGTTCACCTTTTCCACATCGGCGCAATCATGAAAGCCTCCGACGCAAATATCCTCATCATCCCCGGCTATACCAATTCCGGCCCCGACCACTGGCAGACGCGCTGGGAGCAGAAGCTCTCGACCGCACGGCGGGTGGAACAGGCCGAATGGTCGAAGCCGGTGCGCGATGACTGGGTCGCCCGCATTGCCGAAGAAGTGAACGCTTCGGACAAGCCCGTGGTGCTCGTGGCGCATTCGCTTGGTGTTCCCTCGGTGATCCACGCCATCCCGCATTTCCGCAACAAGGTCGCAGGTGCCTTCCTCGTGGCTCCGCCTGATGTCGCCAACTCCAGCATCCGGCCGAAGCATTTGATGACCTTCGGACCCTATCCCCGCGATCCCCTGCCATTTCCCTCGATCACGATTGCGAGCCGCAACGATCCGTTCGGAAGTTACGAACACGCGGAGGATGTTGCCAACAGCTGGGGCTCCATGCTGATCGACGCCGGTGAATCCGGGCATATCAACAGCGATTCCGGCCACGGTCCCTGGCCCGAAGGCACGATGGTCTTCGCCAAGTTCCTGAGCCAGCTGAAGCCGTAATCGCTTGCAAACAGGAATATGATGGACATGGTTGGGCTCATTAGCCTGTGAAGTACCGGCGAGCTTCATTCCATCGTCAGATAAAAGCCTGTAAAACAGGCGATGACAGGATCCCGATTCAGAGCATTGGCACCCCGCCAAGGCCGGAATTCCGGGGAAGGAGGCGCAGGCGGATTGTGAATTCGCTTCTTATCCGTTATGGGGACGCCCACATACGATCCACTTGCGCTATCCCATGAGCGCCAAAGACAGAGAACAATACCAATGAACCGTCGCCGCCGTATCTACGAAGGCAAGGCCAAGATCCTTTATGAGGGACCTGAGCCGGGCACGCTGATCCAGTTCTTCAAGGACGACGCTACTGCCTTCAACAAGAAGAAGCACGAAGTCATCGATGGTAAGGGTGTTCTGAACAATCGCATCTGCGAATATATCTTCAGCCATCTGAACAAGATCGGCATTCCCACCCATTTCATCCGCCGCCTCAACATGCGCGAGCAGCTGATCAAGGAAGTGGAGATGATCCCGCTCGAGATCGTCGTGCGCAACGTTGCCGCCGGCTCGCTCTCCAAGCGCCTCGGCATCGAGGAAGGCGTGGTTCTGCCGCGCTCGATCATCGAGTTCTACTATAAGTCCGATGCGCTCGAAGACCCGATGGTCTCCGAAGAGCACATCACCGCTTTCGGCTGGGCAAACCCCGCCGAACTCGACGACATCATGGCGCTGGCCATCCGTGTCAACGACTTCATGACCGGCCTTTTCCTCGGCGTCGGCATCCAGCTCGTCGATTTCAAAATCGAATGCGGCCGTCTGTTCGAAGGCGACATGATGCGCATCATCCTCGCGGACGAAATCTCGCCGGACAGCTGCCGTCTCTGGGATATCGAAACCCATGAGAAGATGGACAAGGATCGCTTCCGTCGCGATATGGGCGGTCTGCTCGAAGCCTATTCCGAAGTCGCTCGCCGCCTCGGCATCATCAATGAAAACGAACCCGTGCGCGGCACAGGCCCGGTTCTCGTCAAGTAAGTTCAGGAAGGACAATCGTGATCAAGGCTCGTGTAACCGTCACGCTGAAAAACGGCGTTCTCGATCCGCAGGGCAAGGCAATCGAAGGCGCTCTTGGCGCACTTGGCTTTGACGGCGTCCATCAGGTCCGTCAGGGCAAGGTCTTCGACCTCGAGCTTGAAGGCACAGACAAGAGCAAGGCCGAAGCCGAGCTGAAAGCCATGTGTGAAAAGCTCCTCGCCAATACGGTGATCGAGAACTTCGCCATTTCGATCGACTGATTGTCCTTCTTCAAGAGCCATTCTTTCTTTGCCCGAGGCAATGGAGTATGGCTCACAGAGCACTTCCAGCGATCATCCCTAGCCTATTGCGGGAACAGCACCATGAAATCAGCAGTCGTCCAACTCCCCGGCCTCAATCGCGATCGCGACATGATTGCGGCTCTGACCAAGATTTCCGGCCATGCGCCCGTAACGGTCTGGCAGACGGAGACCGAGATTCCGGACGTCGACCTGATCGTCATTCCTGGCGGCTTCTCCTATGGCGATTACCTGCGCTGCGGCGCAATCGCTGCCCGCATGCCGATCATGCAGGCGATCAAGGATAAGGCCGACAAGGGCGTCAAGGTTCTCGGCGTCTGCAACGGTTTCCAGATCCTGCTGGAAGCCGGCATGCTGCCTGGGGCGCTGATGCGCAACGCCTCGCTGAAGTTCGTCTGCCGCGAAGTGAAGCTCGAAGTGGTGAATGCCGACACGGAATTCACCAGCGCCTACGCCAAGGGTCAGGTCATTCGCAGCCCGGTTGCGCATCATGACGGCAATTATTTCGCCGATGCCGACACGCTGAAGGCGCTCGAAGACAATGGCCAGGTGGTTTTCCGCTATGCCGAAGGCACCAACCCCAATGGCTCTGTCAACGATATTGCCGGCGTCATGAACGCCAAGGGCAATGTTCTCGGTATGATGCCGCATCCGGAAAATCTGATCGAAGCGGCACATGGCGGCAATGACGGCCGCGGCCTGTTCGCCTCGGCACTCGGCGTCATCGCCGCCTGATAAATCGCCAAGCCGGGCGCCGGCATCATAAAATCGACGTCTTTGCGCAAAACAGCAGAGCGCCGGCGAATGATCCGTTCGTGACAGCCACTAAGCCAGACCTAACCGCCTCATTGGAAAGAAATTGATGCGCCCTCGCCTCCCGATAGGACTTTACTCCGCCGCTGCCATCGCGATGCTTGGGCTTCTGGTCACCTCCTGCGCAGGTCCTCGGGCTCCGAGCATTGTCGCGACCGATCGCGGCGCCCTGCCGACCATGGAGCGCGTGATGCTCAATGCCAGCGCCTGCTGGTTCAAGTCGTCCGATCCGGCCTTTGCAGGTTATCAGCTTTCTCCGGAACTCAACTCCTTTACCGGTCGCCCGCGCATTCTCGTGGTCGATAAGAAACATCCGACCGGCCGTCCGTCACTGGTTGTCCAGGCGGAAGGCAATCCGGCCCAATTGCAGGCCTTCGGTCCGATGATGGGCGGCGCTTCCGGCGGCCGCATCACGGGCGACGTCAATCGTTGGGCTGCCGGTTCGAAGAACTGCAGTTAAGGCTGCAAGCCTGAACCCTTTCGCTTTCTGCGACATCGCAGCCGACGCGTGACGTGCCCTCAACTTCAGGGATCATTGTCATGGATAGATTTGTCATTCTTTCAGGCTGCTCCGGCGGGGGCAAATCGACCCTGCTCGAAACGCTCAGGCTTCGCGGATACCATGTCGTCGAGGAGCCCGGCCGGCGCATCGTTACGCGAGAGCTGGAGAGCGGCGGCTCGGCGCTACCTTGGGTGGATCTGACCGCATTCCTGCGCCGCGCGATCGATATGTCGCTCTCCGATCGCGAAGCGGCAGCCGCACGCGCCGGTATTGTCTTCTTCGACAGGGGATTGATCGATGCAGCGTCGGCGCTTCAGCATATCACAGGCGAACCGGCATTGGCCTCCTACGCTCAGGAGCATCGCTACAACAGCCATGTCTTCCTGACGCCGCCCTGGCCGGAAATATACGTGGGCGACCACGAGCGCAGGCACGATCTATCCGAGGCCATCGCCGAATATGAGCGGCTGTGCGCCGACTATCCCAAACTCGGCTACGAGCTTCATATCCTGCCGAAGATCAGCGTCGAGGCGCGCGCCGACTATGTCCTTTCGAAGCTGGGCCTGCTTTGATCACGGCCCAGCTCCGATGAAGGCACACATTCCGCGCCGCCCGATCAATCCCAGAAGAACGACTTGTTGGCTTCCGTATTCGCTTCGCGGCGCGTGAGACCGATGTCGCGCAGCTGTTCGTCCGTCAGTTCCCGTAGGACCCAGCGCCCCTCCCGCTTCTGCATCCACAGGCGAAAGGCCACCCAAAGCCAGCGCATGGGATACGACTTTGGCTGTGTCGCTCCACTCTCCGAGCTCGCCACGCAAGTCCGACTGGCGTCGCCTGCGCAGATTGTATCAATTGTACTCATTTTAGTGCCTATGACGTTGAGACATTGTCCGTGCATCGAGCCAAACGACGCAATTGACTCATAGTATTGACTTCGCATCAGGGACAATCTAGTAAATTGTCATTATGACAAATTGGCTCCCTGACATTTCCAGTGGCAACGGACCGGTCTATATCCGCGTTGCCGACAGCATCGAAAACGCGATTACGCATGGCGTCCTGCCGCCGGGCACCAAGCTGCCGCCGCAGCGCAACCTCGCCTACGACATCGGCGTGACCATCGGCACGGTGAGCCGGGCCTACGCACTGGTGCATGAACGAGGCCTCGTTGCCGGCGAAGTCGGTCGCGGCACCTATGTGCTGGAGCGTTCGAACGGCAAGCAGATCGAGCAGGTGGATCCGATCACGCAGGCGCTGGCCGGCACCCGCGGTCTCAATACGCCCGACGCGAAAATACGCTTCGATACGACGGCCGCCCCCGACATCGGCCAGGGCGAAATTATCGGGAAGCTGTTTGCCGATATCAGCAGCGATCACCGGTCGGAGATTTCCTCCTACTCGCGGAATTTCCCGGCAAGCTGGTTCGAGGCGGGACAGATCTGGCTCGCTCGCAATGGCTGGAAGCCGGCAATCGAGACGGTCGTGCCGACACTGGGCGCCCACGCTGGCGCAATTGCCGTGATTTCGGCCGTGACCTCTCCCGGTGACAAGATTGTCTTTGAAAATCTGACCTACACGCAGATCAGCCGCGCCACGCGCCTCCTCGGTCGTCGATCCATACTGGTCGATTCCGACGAACACGGCATGATCCCTGATGATTTCGAGCGGCTGTGCCAGCAGCAACACCCCCGCCTCGCCTTCCTGATGCCGACGGCGCACAACCCCACACTCGTCACGATGCCCGAGGCACGACGACGGGCAATCGCCGCCATCGCCCGCCGCCATAGCGTCTGGCTGATAGAGGACGATCTCTATGGCGGCATGACCGGCGACCACAATCCGCTGATGGCGTCCATCGCACCGGAGCGGACCTTCGTCGTCAGCAGTCTGGCGAAGGCCGTAACCGCAGGCGTGCGCGGCGGCTGGGTCGCCTGCCCTCCACATTTTGCCCAGCGCATCAAGGTCACGCACAAGATGACGACAGGCGGCTTGCCTTTCATTCTGGCCGAAACCTGTGCGCGCCTCGTGCTGGAAGGCCATGCGCTGGAACTGCGCCGCAAGTCGGTCGAGGAAATCAAGGCGCGCGAGCGGATCGCGCAGGAAGCACTGGCGGGTTTCGAGTTCAATTCACACCCGCACCTGCCGTTCCTTTGGCTCAAACTGCCTGAACCTTGGCTGTCCGGCACCTTCAAGAATGCGGCAATTGCGGAAGGCGTGCTCATCGACGACGAGGATGAGTTCAAAGCCGCGCGCACGGAGAAGGTCTATCACCGCGTTCGCGTCGCCTTTTCGTCACCACGGCAACGTGAAGATGTCGCGACCGGCTTCATGACTTTGCGGCGGTTGCTGGAAAATGGCTCATCGGGCTACGATAGTCACATTTAAGCAAGACTTTTGGTTTATCGACAGAGATATTGCTGAATCCGCGTTCAGCCGTCTCGACTCATAGCTCCCTACCATTCTATGAATATTGCGGGATTCGCCCGCCATTCAGGGGGAGTGCATGGCTATTGATAGCGTTTCAGCATGCAGTTCGCGTAAGCGTTTAGTCGCGAGTTTTCTAGCAATCAGTTCGATATTTGCCACAAGTACATTCGCAGCAACTGCGGCAGATCAGGTAGCGGTCGCATCCGGCCCGAAGATCTTCGACGAATTGCGTTTCGGCGCAAGCGGTTCGATCCAGTCCGGATACGATCACGAGAAAGGCGTCCTCCCGGACGTTCAGGTGCTTTTCAATCCGTTTGGCTATGACCCGACAGCCGATTGGAAAGACCAGCTGATGCATCCACGCATCCACTTGGGAACATCGATCGGCACGGCAGGATCCGCGACCCAGGTCTATAGTGGCCTCTCGTGGACGCTCACCCACAGCAATGGGATATTCACTGAAGTCGGCTTCGGTGGTGCCGTCCATACGGGCAATATCGATGATTGGCGGGATCACGGCCCGATGCTCGGCTGTCGAGTGCTATTTCATGAATATGCTGGCCTCGGATATAATTTCGACAGTCACTGGAACATGATGGCGCAGATTGCCCATGCATCGAATGCCAACCTCTGCGACGGTCCAAACGGCGGCATGACGCGTGTCGGCCTCATGGTCGGCTATAAATTCTGACTGATGGAAGCGGCCGCGAATGACCGCACGCGTGATTCAGCACCCATAAGTGCCGGCGTCCTGTGAACGCCGGTGATTTTCCTGTCGCACGACAGGGAGACTTGCGCTAAAGAGACCCCGATCCCCTGACCGGCCTTCAAACCCTTTCCAGGCAAGGACCCTCGAGCGCCCATGACCATTTCCAATTCGATCCAGATCACCCCCGAACTGATTGCCGCCCATGGCCTGAAGCCGGATGAATATCAGCGCATTCTGGATCTGATCGGCCGCGAGCCCTCCTTCACCGAACTTGGCATCTTTTCGGCCATGTGGAACGAGCACTGCTCGTACAAATCTTCCAAGAAGTGGCTCCGCACGCTGCCGACAAAAGGTCCGCGTGTCATTCAAGGCCCGGGCGAAAATGCCGGCGTCGTCGATATCGACGATGGCGATTGCGTCGTCTTCAAGATGGAGAGCCACAACCACCCCTCCTATATCGAGCCTTATCAGGGCGCTGCTACCGGTGTTGGTGGCATCCTGCGCGACGTCTTCACGATGGGCGCCCGCCCCGTCGCTGCGATGAACGCCCTGCGCTTCGGCGAGCCCGATCACCCGAAGACCCGCCACCTCGTCTCGGGCGTCGTTTCCGGCGTAGGCGGCTATGGCAATTCCTTCGGCGTCCCGACTGTCGGTGGCGAAGTCGAGTTCGATGCGCGCTACAACGGCAATATCCTCGTCAACGCCTTCGCGGCCGGCCTTGCCAAGTCGAATGCCATCTTCCTGTCTGAAGCCAAGGGCGTTGGCCTGCCGGTCGTCTATCTCGGCGCCAAGACCGGCCGTGACGGCGTCGGCGGCGCCACCATGGCGTCGGCCGAATTCGACGAATCGATCGAAGAAAAGCGCCCGACCGTCCAGGTCGGCGACCCCTTCACTGAAAAGTGCCTACTGGAAGCCTGCCTTGAGTTGATGCAGACGGGCGCCGTCATCGCCATCCAGGACATGGGTGCAGCCGGCCTCACCTGCTCGGCCGTCGAAATGGGCGCCAAGGGCGACCTCGGCATCGAGCTCGATCTCGATAAGGTGCCGGTGCGCGAAGAGCAGATGACGGCTTATGAAATGATGCTGTCGGAAAGCCAGGAGCGCATGCTCATGGTATTGCAGCCGGAAAAGGAAGCCGTCGCCAAGGCGATCTTCGTCAAGTGGGGTCTGGATTTTGCCATCGTCGGCAAGACCACCGACGACCTGCGCTTCCGCGTCATCCACCAGGGCCAGGAAGTCGCCAACCTGCCGATCAAGGATCTCGGCGATCAGGCCCCGGAATATGACCGCCCCTGGCGGGAAGCCGACAAGCGCGCCGCCCTGCCTGCCGATCTGGTCGCAGCGCCGGAGGATTACGGTCAGGCGCTGCTGAAGCTCGTCGGCTCCGCCAACCAGTCCAGCCGCCGTTGGGTCTACGAACAGTACGACACGCTGATCCAGGGCAATTCGCTGCAGCTTCCCGGCGGCGACGCCGGTGTGGTGCGTGTCGAAGGCCATCCGACCAAGGCTCTCGCCTTCTCGTCCGACGTCACGCCGCGCTACGTCGAGGCCGATCCGTTTGAAGGCGGCAAGCAGGCGGTCGCCGAATGCTGGCGCAACATCACGGCGACGGGCGCCGAGCCGCTCGCCGCCACCGACAACCTGAATTTCGGCAATCCGGAAAAGCCCGAGATCATGGGCCAGTTCGTCGGCGCCATCAAAGGCATCGGCGAAGCCTGCCGCGCCCTGGATTTCCCGATCGTTTCGGGCAACGTCTCGCTCTACAACGAAACCAACGGCGTCGCCATCCTGCCGACCCCGACCATTGCCGGCGTCGGCCTGCTGCCGGACTGGAAGTCGATGGCCCGCATCGGCTCTGCGTCTGAAGGTGATCATGTCGTCATGATAGGCCTCGACGGCAGCCACCTCGGCTCGTCGATTTATCTGCGCGACATACTGGGCTCGACCGATGGCCCAGCCCCGGAAGTCGATCTCTTCGCCGAGCGTCGTAACGGCGATTTCGTCCGCTCGGCCATCCGCAACGGCCAGGTCACTGCCTGCCACGACATTTCGTCCGGCGGCCTCGCGCTTGCCCTGGCCGAAATGGCGATGGCCTCCCGCAAGGGCCTGCGCATCGACCTCAGCGAAGGCCGCACCCTGCCGCATGCGGCCCTTTTCGGCGAAGATCAGGCCCGTTATGTCATCGCCGTTCCGGCCGATGTCGCCGATTTCGTCTGCATCAATGCCGAAAGCGCCGGCGTACCCTTCCGCCGCCTCGGTACGGTTGGCGGCGACGCGCTCGTTGTCGACGGACTGTTGTCACTTCCGGTTGAACAGTTGCGCGAAGCGCATGAATCGTGGTTTCCTGCCTTCATGGATGGCAGCGCTCTCGCTGCCGCTGAATAATCGAGGTACCACTTATGCCAATGAACCCCGGCGATATCGAAGACATGATCAAGGCCGGCATTCCCGGCGCCAAGGTAACGATTCGCGACCTGGCCGGGGATGGCGACCACTATGCTGCAGAAGTTGTCGCGGAAGCCTTCCGCGGCAAGAGCCGTGTGCAGCAGCATCAGATGGTCTATGACGCCTTGAAGGGCAACATGGGCGGCGTACTGCACGCCCTTGCGCTACAGACCTCAGCGCCCGACTGAGAGCGCCTGCGCCTCATCGCCGGAGTTGAATGTCAGCTCCGGCATTTTCTGCAGTGAAAATTCGGCAAAATGTGCGGTCGGCAGCGGGCCGGCCGTCATCAATGTGAAATCGAAGAACGCTTTCACGTCCGGGCCGAGCACATATTGCCGGTGAACCCGGAGAAAATCGCGCTTGATCTTGGCATAATGCTTTGCCGACAGCATCTGCTTGAAGCGCACGAACAGGATCGAAGCCTGCTCGGCATCCGGATGCCCGCAAACGGCGGCAACCTTCGCTTTATAGAAATGGATCGCATCGGTCAGACAGTGAACGTCGAGCCAGAAGATCTCCTTGCAGCGCGCAATCAATCCGACGCGTGCGCGCAGCACTGATGCCGGGCGCATGAGGGCGCATTGCAGAATGGCGCTGCCAAGCGTCATGAACACCACTTGTTTGCCCTGCAGCAGTTCCGGCTCCCGCTCCAGCAGCAGACCGATCACGTGTGTCGCAACGGAGGAGCCCATGCTGTGCGAGGAGATGACGAATTCGTCAACGTCGGGCTCTTCCAATGCCTGGCGCACGCTGATAGCCGTCGCCTCCAGCCATTGCTCGGCCCCAAGCCCGTTCAATCCAGCCATCGCCACGGCCATCTCCCAGTCGGAGAAAAGATGCAGCGTATGCAGTTTCTCCGCTTGCGGCAGGAAGACATAGATGAAGAAGGCAACGGCCAGTGCGATGCTGCCGATATGGCTCCATGACGGCAAGCCGAACAGGAATGGCGCAAAGGCGATCGAAAGGCTGATCGTCAGCCCCACGAGCATCAGCAGAAACGGAAAAATGAAGAACAGGGCGAAACGCCAGGCATGACGAAAATAGCCGACCATGCCGCCGCTAAGAGCGACCTTCGCCGCAGCAAGATAGCCGTGCACCAATCGGGTGAAGAATTGTCTGCCGTTCAGGGCGGCGACCAGATCATTGTGATCGACGATATGGACGCGGCTCTGGGTTTGCCAATCGATCGCAGTTGCCGTGACGTCGAAATAAGGCGCCCGTCCGAAATTCTTCAATTCATCGACGGAGGCGGAAAAATCCCACACGGCCGCGCTCTGGCGCGCCGAACGCTCGTAACGCGCTCGATGCGCGGCAGCATCCAACGGCTCGAAGCCAGGGAAGTGGAGAACCACCCTCTTCTTGATCCTGTTCATATTGTAGTCTGTCCCCGGGGTGCGCCAGTACATCGATGCATGCTGGAAATCAGCCAAGACCATGGGCTGCCGGCTTTTTCATGGCAATGCAATGCAAATCGTCAAAATGCAAGAGATAGGATCCAGCGCTCACCGACACGTCGACCACCCTGTGGCCAGGCCTTTGTCGCAAGCACTCCCTTCCAGGATCGCCGATCGGTGACAATATCGACACGCAACATGTGTCAGCATTCCCGGCCCGGATAAGATGAAACGTCGGTGCAAACGTCGGAGGATGGTTCCGTCGCGATCTTGTCGACGATCGGAGCAACCGCTGGTCGGGGCGCTGGAGCGATCGAGGCTCTGTAGCCGAAGGCGATACTCAAAATCAGCACGATGGCGCTCACGGTCACCGCACTGTTTAAGACCGAAGCTCTCGGCGTACGGACGTGTTCATAATATTCCCGTTCGCCGTCGCTCGTATCCTCCGAGCTGTAAAATTCCCGCTCTTCACCAACCTGCCCGTCTGAATAATGATGGTGGCTCATGGTGTCCGCTCCCTCAAAAATGCGAATGCCGTGCTCACAAGGGACCGATACGCGTCAAATCGTATCAATCGACGAATTCTAACAAACAAACCGGCCGCATGTAAATTCAATAGCAACCTAATCTTATTTGTTGCTTAGATTTTTTTCATATGCGTTGTTCAGTCATTGAGTTGAAGAGGCATTTTCAAAACGCACTGTTCAGAAAAAATCGCCAATGGATGGTTTCCACCACCATCCACGCTCGCGACACCCGAAATCATTCATGCGATGAAAAAGATGGCACGTACGTTTTGCGGCTGGAAATCGCGTCAATCGCTTGCTATTTAGAGAGCGGATTTAAACGCTGCGGCCCTTGACTCCGCATGTGAAAGGAACTGGACAATGAGCGGCATTCAGGAATTCATCGCCAATGAAGTAAAGAACAACGACGTCGTTCTCTTCATGAAAGGCACGCCCCAGTTCCCCCAGTGTGGTTTCTCGGGCCAGGTCGTGCAGATTCTCGACTATATCGGTGTCGACTATAAGGGCATAAACGTCCTTGCTGATGCCGAGATCCGTCAGGGCATCAAAGACTATTCCAACTGGCCGACCATCCCGCAGCTCTACGTGAAGGGCGAATTCATCGGCGGCTGCGATATCGTGCGCGAAATGTTCCAGGCTGGTGAGTTGCAGCAGCATTTTCAGGAAAACGGCATCAGCGTACGCGGCGCCGCCTGATCGGTCACCGGGCTTCTCGTCCGGTTTCCATAGTTCAATTCGATCGATAAGGCGCTGCCATCGGGCGGCGCCTTGATATGTTTATGGGAATAAAACCGTGACGACTTCATCCCAGGCTCTGTCTCATGGGCAATTGCCCATGGGCAAGCGCGAGTTCATCGCACTCGCGGCCTTCCTGATGGCGACCAATTCGCTTGCGATCGACATCATGCTCCCTGCCCTGCAGCAGATCGGCTCCAGCCTTGGCGTTCTGAACGAGAATCACCGCCAGTTCGTGGTGACGGCCTATCTGATCGGGTTCGGTGGGGCGCAGCTCATTTACGGCCCGTTGTCGGATCGCTTTGGCCGGCGCATACCGCTGCTGATCGGCCTCACGATCTACGTCATTTCGGCCTTCGGCATCGCACTGATCCCGTCCTTTGCAGGGTTGCTCGCCCTGCGCTTTATCCAGGGCCTCGGCTCGGCGGCGACGCGCGTCATCACCATTTCCATCGTCCGTGACGTCTTCGGTGGCCGGTTGATGGCTGAGGTGATGTCATTGATCATGATGGTCTTCATGATTGTCCCGGTCATCGCGCCGGGAAGCGGCCAGGTCATCCTGCTCTTCAGCACCTGGCACATGATCTTCGTTTTCATCGGCGTCATGGCGACGCTCGTCGGTCTCTGGATGTATTTCCGGCTTCCCGAGACGCTGAAGCCGGAAAACGTGCGTCCCCTCACCGTCAAGTCGGTCGCGGCCGGCTTCAAGATAGTGCTGACGAACCGCGTTGCGCTCTGTTACACCATCGCCAGCACGTTCCTGTTCGGGGCGCTGTTCGGCTTCATCAATTCTGCCCAGCAGATCTACAACGACATCTACGGCCTCGGCGTCTATACGCCGCTGGCTTTCGGCGGCGTGGCAGCGTTCATGGCTCTCTCGTCCTTCGTCAATTCTCAGTTCGTCGGCCGATTCGGCATGCGCAGGCTGTCGCACACGGCCCTGCTCGGCTTTGTCGGCATCACCTTCTGTTGGCTGCTGGTGCAGCTCTACGGACCGTCACCAATGCCATTCCCACTGTTCATGGTCTTTTTCGCGCTGGCGATGTTCCAGTTCGGCTGGATCGGTTCCAATTTCAACTCTCTCGCGATGGAGCCTCTCGGCCACGTCGCCGGCACGGCATCCTCCGTACTCGGCTTCATGAGCACGGTCGGCGGCGCGTCGATCGGAGCATGCATCGGGCAATTCTACAACGGCACGGCAACGCCGATGGTCATCGGCTACTTCACCGTTTCCCTCATCGGCGTCGTCTTCGTGCTGATCGCCGAAAAGGGAAAGCTGTTCCGCCCGCACAATGCGCCGCCGCCGGCCGACCAGTCCCTCGCTTTGCATTGATAGGCAAATTCACATGACCCCGCCTCAAGAACAGAAAACAACGGCGCCAACTGGCGCCAACCGCATCGGCCTCGGCATCGTCGAATTCATCATCACGATTGCCCTGATGACGGCCAGCATTTCCATGGGCATCGACAGCATGTTGCCCGCGCTGCCGAACATCGGCCAGTCGCTCCACGTCGCCAATCCCAATGACACCCAGCTGGTCATCGGTGTCTATTTCCTCGGCTTCGGCATTTGCCAGCTCTTCTTCGGTAGCCTGTCGGACACTTATGGCCGGCGGCGTATCCTGCTCGGCGGCCTGGCCTTCTATACGGTGACGTTATTTGCCGCAGCCTGGAGCGGCAGCCTTTTCGCACTGCTCGCGATGCGTTTTGCGCAGGGCGTCGGCGCCGCGGCCGTGCGCATCACGACACTGGCGATTGTCCGCGATTGCTTCGGCGGCCGCGAAATGGCGCGCGTCATGTCCTATGTCATGATCGTTTTCATGATCATGCCTATGGTAGCACCTTTCGTCGGCCAGGTGATCGTTGCCTATTCCAATTGGCAGTGGATCTTCATCCTGCTCGGCATCGTCAGCGCTGGCCTCGTTCTTGTGGCCTTCTTCCGTATGAAGGAAACGCTGCCGAAGGAAGAGCGTCTGCCGCTCTCCGTCGCCTCCGTTCTCTCCGGCTTCAAGACTGTCCTGACGAACCGCATCACCTGCGGTTACATGATCGGACTTACGCTCTATACCGGCGTGATCTGCTCCTACATCGTCTCGGTGCAGCAGGTATTCGGCGAGGTCTACGGCCTCGGAGATTCGTTTCCGATCGCCTTTGCGGCAACGGCGGCCGGCACGGCCGTCGCGCAGTTCGCAAACGGTTATTTTGTCCGTAGCTTTGGCATGAGACGCATATCCCATGCTGCCATGATCATCTTCACCGTTCTGGGCGCCATCGGCTATGTCGCAGGCATGTTCGGCCAGCCGAGCTTCACGTTCATCTATGTGCTGATCTCGATCATGCTGATGATGTTCGCAGTCATCACCACCAACTTCATGGCCATCAGCCTGGAGCCGATGGGACACCTGGCGGGCACGGCGGCTGCGATCACCAGCTCGGTCTCAACCACGGTGGGCGTTCTCCTGGGCGGCATCGTCGGCCAGATGTTCGATGGGACCGCCCAGCCGATGATCGCCGGCTTCACCATATTCGGTGCGCTTACGATCCTGGCGACGCTTTGGGCAGAGCGCGGCAAGCTCTTTACCCATCCCGGCGATACGCCGCCGCTGGAGCCAGGCATGGGTCACGTCTGAGCGACGTGACTCCCCGAACTATACGCGGCTGCGAGAAAGGCTGATCCAGCGCAGCGCAGCCGCTATGGCGAGGCCAAACAAGGGCCAGATAGCCCACGGCGTTCCTCGCCACGTAAAGAGATTGATCATGACGATGCCAACGCCGGTAATGGCAAGACCGGCAATGGCCATATCGATCTGCTTGTTGCTGCGGACGAAGCGAAGCGCAGCCACCCACACAAGGGCGAGTATGGGCCATTTGGCCCAGAACTCGCCGTGCCAGCTCAACCCGTTAAGCACGGCCAGGCCAATGGCAACGACGAAGGGCACGCCGTAACTGCGGCGCCAGTCTTGCAGCGCAGGTTCGCTTGCTGCCACATCGGACGTCCGGACAGGTTCCGGCGCGGGCCGATATTCCGGAGTGGTATCGACGACCTGCACGCCACCGACGCGCACCGCATAGCTCGGCACGCCGCCCTCGATATTCTTGACATCCAGCTGACCGAGAAAATCGAAACCGACCGCGACCTTGTTGCGAACCTGATCATAAACCGTATTGGAAATAACGATGCCGCCAGCCGCGGCGCGCGATTGCAACCGCGCGGCAATGTTGACGCCGTCGCCGTAGAGATCGTTGCCATCGGCAATCACGTCGCCGAGATTGAGGCCGATACGGAAAAGCATCTGCTTCTCGACATCCATCGCAGCGTTGTAGCCGGCCAATTCGTTCTGGATATCAATTGCCGCCCGCAACGCTTCGACAACGCTCGGAAATTCGGCAAAGACGCCATCGCCCCAGGTATTGATGACGCGGCCGCCATGCGCTTCTATCAACCGCGTCATGGCATCGCGATAGCGGCGGAGGGTGGCGAGCGTCCCCTCCTCGTCTTTCCCCATGAGACGCGAATAATCCTGCACGTCAGCGCAGAAGATGGTGGTCAGCTTGCGGCTCGTTTCGGACATCGGTCTCATCCTTTGGGCAAGTGCCGGTCAAGCCTCTTGCCTATGCCGCGAGGATAGCCTGCCCGGCGAGACTTTCCAAGTAGCCGCGTCGGCTACAGAGGCCATGTCATGGGATCGTCACATGGTGAAAACTTCGCGCCGCAGCAATTCCCAGGATCCCTCGTCGACTGCTACGAGCAAACCTCCATCGATATGACGCGGCAAGTAGGGAGAGCCATCGAAGCGGCGAACGTAAGCGCCGGCCTCCTGCGCGATCAGAGAGCCCGCCAAATGGTCCCAGGGCATAAGCTTGTTATACATGAGGTAGTGCACATGGCCGCTCGCAAGGGTGCGATACTCATGCGCGGCACAGCGATAGTTGGTGGAGTAACGCACCTTGGCGAGATTGCCCATGATCTCCGCCCGCTTTTCCTTCGGCAGGAAGCTCGTCGACGCCATGCCGACCATGTCTTCCAGCGCTGCCGGCCGAGTGACGTTCAGGCGCAGCATCTCCCCATCCGGGCGGCGCAGCCAAGCACCACTACCGCGCTCCGCCAGCACCCAATCATCACCCATCGGATCGAAGATAATGCCGGCAACCGTCTCGCCCTTGGCGATCACCGACGCCATCACGCCGAAGGCTGGGATACCGGAGGCGAAATTGAACGTGCCGTCGACCGGATCCACGACGATGGCCAAATCCGCATCCGCCAGTTTTTCGAGGAGTGCCGGATCGGCTGCGACAGATTCCTCGCCGATAAAGAGCGCCTCCGGCCAAAGTCGCAATACTTCCGCCTTCACCATGCGCTCGGCACGCTCGTCAGCCTCCGTGACCAGATCGGTTGCTTCGCTCTTGGCGCGGACGTCGTCACTGCCGAGCCTGCGGAAGCGCGGCAGGATCTCCATCTGCGCCGCGCGGCGCAACACATGGGCAAGGGTGGTAACGTCAACTTGCGAAGTCATGATATGGTCCTTTCCTTTCAGTCGCTGATGATTTCCCGGCGTATCATGTGCCAGCTATCCTCATCCGGCGCGGAGATGATGCCGCCCGTCGTCTCGCCGGGCCGGTAGGGCGTGCCGTCGAATTTTGCCGTATAGCCGCCGGCCTCCTGATGTGCCAGTACCCCGGCAAGATGATCCCAGGGCATCAGAGTCGCATGGCCAATGAAATGCCACTTGCCCGATGCGACCATCCAATATTCGTAGGCCGAGCAATTCAGGCCGAAGGCGATACGGGCCTTGGCGAGATTGGTGGTGATGCGGGAGCGAGCCGGCTCTTCCATATGCCCCCAGGATATGGCGCCCGTCATCGCACCGAGCGAGGCGGCGGGAGCGACGGCGAGCCGCCTCGCCTGCCCTGTCCTGCGGCGAAGAAAGGTGCCCGCACCGCGCATGGCTGTGATCGTATCTCCGAGTACGGGATCGTAGATCACGCTCGCGATCGTCTGCCCCTTGGCGACGACGGCTATGATCGTTCCGAAAACAGGCAGTCCGGCCGCGAAATTGAAGGTGCCGTCTACCGGATCGATGGTGAAAGCGAGATCCGCATGTGCCAGTGCCGGCACTACCGACTTGTCGGCCTCGTAGGCTTCCTCTCCGACGATCAACGCGGTTGGAAAGCGCGCCCGCAATGCCGCCGTGATGTATTTTTCAGCGAGCAGATCGGCTTCCGTCACCAGATCGATGGCCGAGGTCTTTTCCGATATGTCGCCGGCGCCCAGATTGCGGAACCGGGGCATTATTTCCAGTGCTGCCGCTTCGGCAACAATCGTCATCAGGTAGTCGAGATCCGTATCGGAGAAAGTCATCGGAAGCCTTTGATTTGGAAGGGCCTCCTCTTATGCCCGATTCGATGACAGTGGTGTGGCGAAAGCGCCTATACGACGTCAGCTGGCTCCGCAGAGGATCCTGCAGCCATTACAGCGCCGCGCGCCACAAGTGGCGCGCAAAGGTCGCTGTAACACTTTATGTCTGCTGCATAATTTTGTCCGTAGATCGATTCCGATCTGCGGAATTATGCAGTAGGCCGGCGAAATCGAAGAGTTTCGGATCCAGCAGATGTGAAGGGTTCACATGCGCCAGCGCGCGCAGCATCGTATCCTTGCGACCCGGCATGCGCCGCTCGATATCGGCGAGCATGTCTTTCATGGCGTTGCGTTGCAACCCATCCTGAGAGCCGCAGAGATCGCAGGGAATGATCGGAAACTGCATGGCAGTCGCAAACTTGGCGAGATCGTCCTCGGCCGCATAGGCGAGTGGCCGCAGCAGCATCAGATCGCCTTCGTCGTTGAGCAGCTTCGCCGGCATGGAGGCCAGCCTGCCGCCGTGGAAAAAATTCATGAAGAAGGTTTCGAGAATATCCTCGCGGTGATGGCCGAGCACCAGCGCGTCACAACCTTCCTCGCGGGCGATACGATAGAGATTGCCGCGACGCAGTCGCGAACAGAGCGAGCAATAGGTCGCCCCCTCCGGTACCTTCTCCTTCACGATGGAATAGGTATCGCGATATTCGATGCGATGCGCAACGCCAACCTTGGTCAGATATTCGGGCAGGATATGTTTCGGAAAATTCGGCTGGCCCTGATCGAGATTGCAGGCAACCAGCTCAACGGGCAGCAAACCACGCCATTTCAGATCGAGCAGCAGCGCCAACAACCCATAGGAATCCTTGCCGCCGGAAAGGCCAACCAGCCAGCGTTTCTGTCCCTTCAGCATCTGGAAATCTTCCAGCGCTTGACGAACCTGCCGCAGCAGGCGCTTGCGAAGCTTGTTGAAGGAAACGGAGCGCGGCGCATCGAGAAACATCGGATGCACGGCAGCGCCGCCATCTTCAACCTCGATATCGATGTCGTCCTTCACCGTCGTCGCGATATTCATTGCGTAATCCTTTGCGTCTGGCCTCGCTGATAGCAGAAAGCGCGACGAGAAGACACCGTATCAGTCACCAAACACCGACCAACCGGTGCGTGCCGCCAGCATTTCCAGCGCCACTGCGCCAAGCTGCGAATTGCCGACCTTGTTCAACCCCGGCGACCAGACGGCAATCGAGCCGATGCCCGGCGCCACGGCCAAAATACCGCCGCCGACACCGCTCTTGCCGGGCAGGCCGACATGATAGGCGAAATCGCCCGAGCCATCATAATGGCCGCAGGTCAGCATCAGCGCATTGATGCGTCGCGCCCGCTTCGGCGAAACGACGGAATGACCGGTGATCGGATTGCTGCCGCGCGCAGCGAGATAAAGCCCGGCCCTGGCAAGCTGGTGGCAGCTCATCGACAGCGCGCATTGATGGAAATAGACCCCGAGCACATGCTCCACCGGATGGTGGATATTGCCGTAGGCGCGCATGAAGTTGGCAAGCGCGAAATTGCGAAAACCCGTCTGCGTCTCCGAACGCGCAACCCTATCATCGATGCTGATGGTCTCGTCGTCAGCCACATAGCGCACGAAGCGCAGCAACTCACCGATCGCCTCACGCGGCTCGTGCCCGGCCAGGACGACATCGCTGACGGCAATAGCGCCTGCGTTGATGAAGGGATTGCGGGGAATGCCCTCTTCCCGTTCCAGCTGGACGATGGAGTTGAACGTCGTACCGGACGGCTCACGCCCAACCCGCTTCCAAAGGCTCTCTCCGACCTTGCCAAGCGCAAGCGTGAGCATGAAGACCTTGGAGATACTCTGAATGGAGAAAGGAATTGCCGCATCGCCGACGCTGTAGACATCGCCGTTGACCGTTGCGATCGTCATACCGAATTGCTTCGGATCGACCTTCGCCAGCTCCGGAATGTAATCGGCAACCTTGCCTTCGCCGATACGCGGCGAAAGCTCCGCATGGATGCCGTCGAGAATTGCCTGCAAATCCGTCATGAGGCGCTCCAAAGACAAAAAAGCCGCTCGAACCGAGCGGCTTTCTCATTCATCAATAAAGTTATCCGCTTATTAACGCGAATAGAATTCGACGACCAGATGCGGTTCCATGACAACGGCGTAAGGAACGTCGCTGAGGGCCGGAACGCGAGCGAAAGTCGCAACCATCTTGTTGTGGTCTGCTTCGATGTAGTCCGGAACGTCGCGCTCGGCGAGCGAAACCGATTCCAGAACGGTTACGAGCTGCTTGGACCGCTCGCGAACCTCGATAACGTCACCAGCCTTGCAGCGGTACGAACCGATGTTGACGCGAACGCCGTTAACCGTGACGTGGCCATGGTTGACGAACTGGCGAGCTGCGAAGACGGTCGGAACGAACTTGGCGCGGTAGACGATCGCGTCCAGGCGCGATTCGAGCAGGCCAATCAGGTTTTCCGAGGTATCGCCCTTGCGGCGGTCGGCTTCAGCGAAGATGGCGCGGAACTGCTTCTCGCGCAGGTCGCCGTAGTAGCCCTTCAGCTTCTGCTTGGCGCGCAGCTGCACACCGAAGTCCGAAAGCTTGCCCTTGCGGCGCTGGCCGTGCTGGCCCGGGCCGTATTCGCGACGGTTAACCGGGGACTTCGGGCGGCCCCAGATGTTTTCGCCCATACGGCGGTCAATTTTGTACTTGGACGATTCGCGCTTGCTCATCGCATTTCCTTTCAAAGTGTTGCAGCGGCCCGTTGCCGAACCGCGAAGGAAACACGCCCTCCTCTGAACTCCGTTTTCGAGCTCTGACAGGCTTCTCACATTAGCGAACGGAGAAAGCCACGGGACATGTCAAATGAAACACCGGACATTTCTGCCCGGCGTTGGGGCGGTCTCTAAGGGGTCGTCATGAAAATGTCAACAGCGCCAAGCGCTCTTCAACGAGAATTGGGCCGCTATTCCGCCGCCGCCTGCTCGCCGCCATCCAGATCCGGCGCATTGGCGTCGCCCGGCGTCGTCTGGCATCCCATATCAGGGAAGGCAACGATGCGCTTGCCCGAGAAATCCGTGTGGACGACGACGCTGCCCTGTTCCTCGAAATAGCTGAGGAGACGACGGGCACGGCGCGCCGAATGGGTGCCGTAGGCGCGGGCAATGCGGGCGTCCGAAGGGCACGGCTCACCACTGATGGCGGCCTTGGCCAGCATCAGGAAAACGCCCTGCAGATCATCGGTGACGCTGGAGGAAAGCGAGAGCGCCGTCGCCCATTGCTCGGTCGCCATGATCTCATCATCGGCGCCGGAACGCGTAATCGCCACGCGGCGGCGAAAATCCGACAAGCTCATCGGCGAGCCGGGAACACGGCGCATACGCAGCCGCACCAGAAACTCCTGATAGAGCACCGAATCGGTGCGGAAGCCGGAGGCCGGATCATCAAGAATCTCGGAGAGCACGGCGCTGACCCTCGCTTCACGATCCTCGCTCGATATTTCCGGCTGGCTGATCTTCGGTTCGGCCGTGACCGGGCCGGCCGCCGGCACCGAGCGGGAAAGTTCGGCCAGAATATCGGTCGTCGGACGCGGCGCCGGCGTGGCGCGGCGAACAGCGGGTCGTGTAAACTCCTCGGGATCCGGCGTGAAGATCAGATCTTCCACATCCTGCGGCGCATCCGGCAAAGGCATCAGCTTCGGACTGGAGGAACGAGCCGACGTCTCCACCGTGCCGATCGCGATCGGCAGCGGCCGCCGGGAGAGAGCTGGTCCGAGCGCTACGAAATTGCCGCGCTTCAGATCGCGAAACATTTCCGCCTGCCGGCGATCCATGCCGAGAAGGTCGGCGGCGCGAGCCATGTCGATATCGAGGAAGGTGCGGCCCATCAGGAAGTTGGAAGCTTCTGCCGCCACGTTCTTTGCAAGCTTTGCCAGACGCTGCGTGGCTATGACGCCGGCGAGCCCGCGCTTTCGGCCACGGCACATCAGGTTGGTCATGGCGCCCAGCGACATCTTGCGCGCATCTTCCGAGACGTCGCCGCCAACCGAGGGCGCAAACATCTGTGCCTCGTCGACGACGACAAGCACCGGATACCAGAATTCGCGATCGGCATCGAACATGCCGTTCAAAAAGGCGGCGGCAGCGCGCATCTGCTGCTCGATATCGAGCCCTTCGAGCGTCAGCACGCAGGAAACGCGATGCTGGCGAATGCGGTTGGCTATACCGGCAAGCTCGGCTTCCGTGCGTTCGCCATCGACGACGACATGACCGAACTTGTCGGCCAGCGTGACGAAATCGCCTTCGGGATCAATGATGACCTGCTGTACCCACTGCGCGGATTGCTCAAGCAACCGCCGCAAAAGGTGCGATTTTCCGGAGCCGGAATTGCCTTGGACCAGGAGACGCGTCGCCAGCAGCTCCTCGATATCGAGCTGGGCGCTGGTCCCGCCGGACGCCGTTCCCATGTCGATGCCGACCTGCAATGCACTTCCCCTATGAGCAAGAATCAAATGTGAATGCGTCCCATCTTTCTGAAAGGACGCGCCTTCGTCTAGAGCACCTCCGCTTTTCTTCGAATCGCGAAAATGCTCTATCTCGTTTTGCTTTTTACGCAATTCCCGACGGAAAACCGCTGCGCACTTTTCCTGGAATTGCTCTAGCAAAGATTTCCAAGCTTCGCGCCCGTGGATTGAGAAAACCCACAGGCGATTGCGAGATCTACCTGAACCGCAGATTGGCCCGCGACAGCTGGCTGACAGAGGTGCAGCCCATCAGCTTCATGTCGCGCTCGACCTCGGTGCGCAGGTGCCGCAAAGCGCGCTCCACGCCCGCCTGACCGGCAGCAGCCAGGGGATAGAGGTAAAAGCGGCCGAGGCCGACTGCCTTGGCGCCGAGCGAAAGGGCTTTCAGCACATGCGTGCCGCGCTGAATGCCGCCATCCATCATCACGTCGATGCGATGGCCAACGGCGTCAACGATCTCAGCCAATTGATCGAATGCGGAACGCGAGCCGTCCAACTGCCGGCCGCCGTGGTTCGACAGTACGATGCCGGTGCAGCCGATATCGACGGCACGCTTGGCGTCCTCGACCGACATGATGCCCTTCAGGCAGAACTGCCCGTTCCAGTGCTTCACCATTTCGGCGACGTCGTTCCAGTTCATCGACGGATCGAGCATCTCGGTAAAATACTTGCCGATCGACATGGCGCCGCCGCTCATATCCACATGCTCGTCCAGCTGCGGCAGCCGGAACTTCTCGTGCGTAACATAATTCAGCGCCCAGGCAGGCTTGATGGCAAATTGGGTGAGGCCTGCGAGATTGAGCTTGAACGGAATGGAGAAACCGGTGCGCAGATCGCGCTCGCGATTGCCGCCGGTAATACTGTCGACGGTCAGCATCATCACATTGACGCCGGCGTCCTTCGCCCGCTCCATCATCGCCCGGTTCAGCCCGCGATCCTTATGGAAATAGAACTGATAGACCTGCGGCCCCTGATACTTCTTGCGTATTTCCTCAAGACTGACGGTGCCGAGCGACGAGACGCCGAACATCGTTCCGAGAGAAGCCGCAGCCGCGGCAACCGCATTCTCGCCCTGGTGATGGAACAGGCGCTGCAGCGCCGTCGGCGAGCAATAGAAAGGAGTCGCGAGCTTTTGTCCCATGACGGTGACAGACATGTCGATCTCGCTGACCCCACGCAGGACGTTGGGAACGAGATCGCAGCTTTCGAAGCTCGACGTGTTCCGCCGCAGCGTCACCTCATCGTCGGCAGCGCCGTCGATATAGTTGAAGATCGGGCCGGGAAGACGCTTTTTCGCGAGCAGGCGAAAATCATGGAAGTTGTGGCACTCACGCAAACGCATGGCTTGCCTCGGCATTCTCAAAAGACATCAACTATCGAACTCCCGCTAATCCCGCCGTTCATACCGGTCTTGCATTACATCCGGTGCAGACGTGCTTCCCATTTGTAGAGCACGTCCGGTTCCTTTTCCTCATTGCCTGCCCCGTCCGACTCGTCAACCACGAAGAAGCCATGCTTCTCGTAAAAGCGGCGCGCCGGCGCATTTCTCTGGAAGGTCCAGAGCGAGAGCACCGGATAGCTGGATTTCGCCACATCAAGCAGGCGGCTGCCGATGCCGCGCCCCTGGGCATCGGGCAAAACATAAAGCTGGTCGATCCAATCCTCGAGAAAGGCAATGACGCCCACCAACCGACCGCCCTCTTCCGCGCCCCAGATCTGGCAATCCTTATAGACGACAGCGCTCCAGAAACCGACATCCTCTTCGGGTGTATGAAGGCCGCTAAGCGTCGGCAGCCGCTCGTCGAAGGACGCGCGGTGGACCGCCGCCGCGGCCGGCATGTCGGCGAATTCGAGTTTACGCAACGAAATCTTGTCGGTCATCATCAAGCCTTCAGTCCAAAACCCTGCATCAGCCGGCGGGTGGGAAAATCCGGCGCACCTGACGTGAACACCGCAAAGTCGAAATTGTCGGGATGGACCGCATCGGCCGCCTGCGGCACCAGGTTGCGGGCGCGCCTCGCGATCGCCTCGGCGGGATCTAGCCAATCGACCGGCCAAGGCGCCAGCCTGCGAAAGATATTGGCCATGAACGGATAATGTGTGCAGGCGAGCACGACGATATCGGTCTTGTGTCCGTCCATCTCGACGAAGCATTGGTCGATTTCCGTCATGACGGCCTCATCGGCAATCGTATCACCGCGAATATAGCTCTCCGCAAGGCGCGCCAGATTTTCCGATCCGACAAGGCGAACATGGCATTGGGTGGCGAAAGACTGGATCAAGTCGCGTGTATAGGCTCGTTTGACCGTGCCTGGCGTCGCCAGCACCGAAACCAGACCTGAACGGGTCCGCTCCGCAGCCGGCTTGATCGCCGGCACCGTGCCAATGAAGGTCATCTGCGGGAAAGTCGCGCGCAAATCAGCCCCGACAAGCGTGAAGGCCGTATTGCAGGCAATGATGCAGACTTCCGGATCATATTGCGCAAGCAGCTTTGCGAAGAGATCGACGACGCGTTGCTTCAGCGCCGGCTCTTCCCAGCCGCCATAGGGAAAACCCGCATCGTCGGCGACATAGATGAAACCGCGCTCCGGCATCAGCACCCGCGCCTCCCGTAGCACGGTCAAACCGCCGATTCCTGAATCGAAGACGAGGATCGGTTTCAGCTCATTCGCCGCTTCTGTCATCGCTGATGGTTTCCTTGGGCGCCTTGGAGGAGGTCTTGCCGGGCCGGGGATGCGAACCGCTGCCGCGCGGAGACTTCCGCGTGAAGCGATCAAGGGAAGATATCACCCCGCGAAGGACGCTGATTTCCTGTTCGGTAAACGCCCGGCGCGAGAGAACCGCCCGAAGATTGTCGACCATTTTCGGCTTTTTCCCGGCGGGATGGAAATAATTGCGCGCGTCGAGCGCTTCCTCCAGCTGGTCGAAAAGGCCGAAAAGCTGGTCCTTCGTCGAGGGCCGCTGTTCCAGCGCCTGGAACGGCACGGCGCCCAGATCCTCCATGCCCGACTTCATCCACTCATAGGACATCAGCAGCACCGCCTGGGCGATGTTGAGCGACGCAAAGGCAGGGTTGACCGGAAAGGTGACGATTTCGTCGGCCAGCGCCACTTCCTCATTCGTCAGACCCCAGCGCTCGCGCCCGAAGAGGATGCCGGTGCCCTCGCCCGCCTTGAACTTCGCGCGAAGGGTTTCGGCCGCAACGACTGGCGAACGAACCGGCTTATATCCGTCCCGTTCCCGCGCGGTCGTCGCATACACGAAGTTGAGATCCGAAATCGCCTCCTCCAGCGTGTCGTAGACCTTCGTCGCCTCGATGATGTGATCCGCCTTGGAAGCAGTCGCCTGCGCCCTCTCGTTCGGCCAACCGTCGCGCGGATTGACGAGGCGCAGCTCGGCAAGCCCGAAATTCGCCATGGCGCGCGCGACCATGCCGATATTCTCGCCCATCTGTGGTTCGACCAGAATGACGGCCGGCCCCTCGGCCAGAAGTTGACGTTCGCTGTTCGTGCCTGCCATGATGCTCAAATCTCCGCGCGCGAACCCAATCGCGCCATTTACGGGTCGCAATAGCGGCACACCAACCGATCGGCAAGGTTTTTGCGCACTGGCCGCGGAGTAAATTCCATCCGATTACTGCGGATTTGCCGGCTTCTGCGGGTCCGTGGACTGCTGTTGCTGCTGCTTGACGAGATCCTGCATTACGCTCTTGAGCGAACTTGGATTGCCGTTGTCGTCGGTCGTGACAATATCGTCCACCACTGGCCGTCCGCCCTCCTCGATGACCTCGAAGCGCACCGTTGTGGTCTTCTGATAATCGGCATCCGAGCCCATGCAGGTGGACTTCTTGAAGCTCGCCAGCACCTCCGTGACATTGTTCTTGGGCGGCTGGGCAGCGATCTTCAGATCCTCGAGTGGACAGGCATCCTGCGCATTGACGATCACGTCGTAGTCGAAAGGCGAGATACCGTCTTCGTCGGCGGCAGGAAACTGGGCTGCGGCCTGGTATTTGGCACCGAAATCCTTGCTGTAGACATCCTTGAGTTTGTCGTCGCCGAAAATATCCTGCCAATCGCTGTCGCCGCCGGCCCAGTTCGAGACGGTTGCATCCATGATGACCTTGACCGGCGTCGTCGCGTCCGCCGCCAGCGCCATATTTGCACCGAGAGAGAACTGAAAGAGCGTAAAGGCAAGCGCGGATACGGTGGATCTTTGCATGGTATGATTCCGTGACAATAGGCAAAACTCGCGCGAGATTAGACCCATCGATCGCTTTGGCAATGGCCCCATCGCAAAAAGCGGGGCATCGTCGCGAATGATCAAAAAGGCGACGCGAAAGGCTCTATCGGCTTTGCGTTCGTCGCTTGCGGTGTTATAGCGCTCGGGACTTCACATTACCCACAGGACCATGCGGTCCCACCAGCTTAAACGAGGCAGAAGTATGAAGAAGATCAAGGTCGCTAACCCCGTTGCCGATCTCGATGGCGATGAAATGACTCGCATCATCTGGCAGTTTATCAAAGACAAACTGATCTACCCCTACCTCGATATCGATATCGACTATTACGATCTCTCGGTTCAGAACCGCGACGCGACCAACGACCAGGTCACCGTCGATGCCGCCAACGCCATCAAGAAGCACGGCGTCGGCATCAAGTGCGCGACGATCACCCCGGACGAAGATCGCGTCAAAGAATTCAACCTGAAGCAAATGTGGAAGAGCCCGAACGGCACGATCCGCAACATCCTCGGCGGCGTCATCTTCCGCGAGCCGATCATCTGCAACAACGTACCGCGCCTCGTTCCCGGCTGGACCAAGCCGATCGTGGTCGGCCGTCATGCCTTCGGCGACCAGTACCGCGCGACCGACTTCAAATTCCCGGGCAAGGGCAAGCTGACCATCAAGTTCGTCGGCGAAGATGGCGAAGTCATCGAAAAGGAAGTCTTCAACGCTCCGGGCGCCGGCGTTGCCATGGCCATGTACAATCTCGACGAGTCGATCCGCGAATTCGCGCGCGCTTCGATGATGTACGGCCTGATGCGCAAGTGGCCGGTCTACCTGTCGACCAAGAATACCATCCTCAAGGCCTATGACGGCCGTTTCAAGGACATTTTCGAAGAAGTCTACCAGAACGAGTTCAAGGCGCAGTTCGACGAAGTCGGCATCACCTATGAGCACCGCCTGATCGACGACATGGTCGCTTCCGCGCTGAAGTGGTCCGGCGGTTACGTCTGGGCTTGCAAGAACTACGACGGCGACGTCCAGTCCGACACGGTTGCCCAGGGCTTCGGCTCGCTCGGCCTCATGACCTCGGTTCTCCTGACGCCGGACGGCAAGACGGTCGAAGCCGAAGCCGCACATGGCACGGTGACCCGTCACTATCGCCAGCACCAGAAGGGCCAGGAAACCTCGACGAACTCGATCGCCTCGATCTTCGCCTGGACCCGTGGTCTTGCTCATCGTGCCAAGCTCGACGACAACGCCGAACTCGCGAAGTTCGCCGCCACGCTCGAAAAGGTCTGCGTCGACACCGTCGAAGCTGGCTTCATGACCAAGGATTTGGCGCTGCTCATCGGCCCGGATCAGCCGTGGCTCTCGACCACCGCTTTCCTCGACAAGATCGACGAAAACCTCCAGAAGGCCATGGCTGCCTAAGCCTGACCAATATCATAAGTTGAGAAAACCCGGCCCTCGCGCCGGGTTTTCTTTTGCCGGGAAGCTTGCCGTCGCAGTCTGCCGGTGGCAACAATGCGCGCGTCAAAAATGGGAGAGACAAATGGCCGAAGAACTTGTTTTCTACACCAACCCCATGTCGCGCGGACGCATCGCCCGCTGGATGCTTGAGGAAATCGGCCAGCCCTACCGCACCGAGTATCTCGATTACGGTACGACGATGAAGTCACCCGAATATCTCTCCGTGAACCCCATGGGCAAAGTGCCTGCGATCAAGCATGGCGATACTGTCGTCACGGAGGGTGCTGCCATCTGCGCCTATCTGGCCGAAACTTTCCCGGAGGCTGGCCTTGCGCCGACGGCCGCCGAGCGCGGCCGTTATTTCCGCTGGATGTTTTTCGCTGCCGGACCATTCGAGACGGCAGTTACCAACCGTGCGCTTGGCTTCGAAGTCCCGCCGGAACGCCTGCGCATGGCAGGCTGCGGCAGCTTCCAAAGCGTCCTGGACACGATCGAGTATGCAGTCTCAAGCTCTCCCTTCATCGCCGGCGACCGGTTTACGGCCGCCGACGTCTATGTCGGTTCGCATATCGGCTGGGGTCTCAACTTCGGCACGATCGAGAAGCGTCAGGCCTTCGTCGACTATTGGGCTCGCGTCAGCGATCGCGACGCCTATCGCCGCGGCAACGAAATCGATAACGCCGCGATGCCGAAAAAGGAAAACAGCTGAATATACAACAGGCTGACGGAAAATGCTCAGTCAAAATCCTATATGCCGCTATTTCAGCGGCATATAGATATCCGTCAGCAGTTCCGTCGGCGGAACGTCGCACGGATTGTTGATGTATTCTTCAAACATAACGGTATCGCGCAGTTGCCGCCCGGAGGCAGGCAGCCATTGCGCATAGAGCCATTGATACGCCTTGTGCATGTTCGCATAAGGCCCTTTGTGGCGAAGCACGGCATAATCGCCACCCTCAAGCGAGCGCCGCTCCAGAGGAGCGTCGGCAGCGACCGCCTCTCCAGCCGTGACGCAAGCGTAAGAGCGCAGCTTGTCGACGTCGACGACATCCGGATCGTCGAGGTAGATGCCGATCATACGCATATCGGGCCCGGCAAGGCCGCGAGTGAAGATCGTTCCGAAAAGCGTCTCGAAAGCCTGGCCGATCTGCATGTAGGAGCCGGTATGAGCGACACCGACAAGTGACATCGGGGAGATGGTGCGAAGCGTAACGTCGAACAAAACAGTAATCCTTCCTTGGGTGTTGGGTTCGAAGATCGTGTGGCTTCCCTCATTCCGATATCGCGCCGGCGGCATGCCGTAGACGGATCCGAAGATGCGGTTGAACGACTGGAGGTTGGGATAGCCCGACCGCTTTGCAATGGCGCTGACGGATAGGCGGGTATTGACGAGATCGCCGGCGGCGCGATGCAGCCGAAGCCGCTTGACCGTCGCCGCCGCCGTCTCGCCATAGATCGCCCGATAGATCCTGTGCCAGTGATAGCTGGACATGCAGGCGATTTCGGCGAGCTTTTCCATATCGAGCTCTTCGTCCAGATGCTCGTGGATATAGGCCGAAACCCGGCGCAACCTGGTCTCGTAAAGCGTCCACGCCGTTCCACCACTCATGTCAAACCCCTTGCAAATCGATCGGCCCAACAAGACCATAACCTGATTTGACAAATCCTGCTGACTTGCGCCCGCAAAAAGAAATGGCGGATACCGAAGTATCCACCATTGACATTATAGACAGAAAATCAGTCTGTTAGCCGGCAAGCGCCGCAGCAATCGCCTCGATCGCTTCGTCGGCCTTGTTGCCATCCGGACCGCCGGCCTGTGCCATGTCGGGACGCCCGCCGCCGCCCTTGCCGCCGAGGGCAGCTGACGCAACGCGCACGAGATCGACGGCACTTGCGCGGCCGATCAGATCCTCGGTAACGGCAACGACGGCACTGGCCTTGCCATCTTCGGAAACACCGATCAGCGCAACCACGCCCGAGCCGAGGCTTGCCTTGGCCTCATCCGCGAGACCCTTCAGATCCTTCGGGTCGACGCCGGAGATGGCCTTGCCGAGGAACTTGACGCCGTTGACGTCGCGAACCGCATCGGCAGAGCCGCCCTGACCGCCGCCCATGGCAAGCTTGCGCTTGGCATCGGCCAATTCGCGTTCCAGCTTGCGGCGCTCGTCCATCAAGGCTTCGACGCGCGAAACCACCTCTGCCGGCTGGACCTTCAATGTCGAGGCGAGGCTCTTCACGCGATCATCCTGCTCGGCGAGATAGTCACGCGCGGATTCGCCGGTGACAGCTTCGATACGGCGCACGCCGGCACCGACGGCGCTGTCGCCGAGGATACGCACCAGGCCGATCTGTCCAGTGGCGGACACATGCGTGCCGCCGCATAGCTCGATGGAATAGGCCTTGCCGGCCTTGGTGCCGCGCACGCCCTTCCCCATGGAAACGACACGAACTTCGTCGCCATACTTTTCGCCGAACAGCGCCATGGCGCCTTCCGCGATGGCGTCATCAACGCTCATCAGACGGGTTGTGACCGGCGAGTTCTGCAGGACGATCTCGTTGGCCATCTCTTCGACAACTTTCAACTCTTCGGCCGTCATCGGTTTCGGATGGGACACGTCGAAGCGCAGGCGCTCCGGCGCGACCAGCGAACCCTTCTGCGCCACATGGGTGCCGAGAACCTCACGGAGAGCCTCGTGCAGCAGGTGGGTGGCGGAGTGATTGGCGCGCAGGCGCGAGCGTCTTGCGTGATCCACCGTCAGCACGACGGCGTCACCGACCTTGATCTTGCCTTCCGAGACTTCCGAGCTGTGCACGAAGAGGCCTTCGCCCTTCTTCTGCGTGTCGCCGACGGCAAGCTTGCCGTGGTCGCTTGATATCACGCCGGTATCGCCCATCTGCCCACCGGACTCGCCATAGAATGGCGTCTGGTTGACGACGATCTGCACCTTGTCGCCGGCAGAAGCGCTGTCGACGGCGACACCGTCCTTGACGATCGCCTGTATGACGCCTTCGGCTGATTCCGTATCGTAGCCGAGAAATTCGGTCGCGCCGTTCTTTTCCTTGAGCTCGAACCAGATGGTTTCCGTCGCCTTATCACCGGAACCGGTCCAGTGCGAACGCGCCTCGGCCTTCTGCCGCTCCATCGCATCCGTGAAGCTGGAGATGTCGACGCCGATGCCGCGGGCGCGCAGCGCGTCCTGCGTCAGGTCGAGCGGGAAGCCATAGGTATCGTAGAGCTTGAAAGCGGTTTCGCCATCCAGGCTGTCGCCCTTGTGCAGGTCCGAAGTCGCGTCGTTGAGCAGCGACAGGCCGCGTTCCAGCGTCTTGCGGAAACGGGTCTCTTCGAGCTTCAGCGTCTCGGAGGTCAGCGCTTCGGCGCGCACCAGTTCCGGATAGGCTCGGCCCATTTGCTGGATCAGCGCCGGCAGCAGCTTCCACATCAATGGTTCCTTGGCGCCAAGCAGCTGCGCATGGCGCATGGCGCGGCGCATGATGCGGCGAAGGACATAGCCACGGCCTTCGTTCGACGGCAGCACGCCATCGGCGATCAGGAAGGCGGAAGAACGCAGATGGTCGGCGATGACGCGATGGCTGGCGCGATGCTCACCCTCGGCCTTGACGCCAGTCGCCTCTTCCGAAGCTTCGATCAGCGCACGGAAGAGATCGATATCGTAATTGTCATGCTTGCCCTGCAGAACTGCGGCAACGCGCTCGAGGCCCATGCCGGTGTCGATCGACGGACGCGGCAGGTCGACACGCTGCTCCTTGGTGATCTGCTCGAACTGCATGAAGACGAGGTTCCAGATCTCGATGAAGCGGTCGCCGTCTTCTTCCGGAGAGCCGGGAGGGCCGCCCCAGATATGGTCGCCGTGATCGTAGAAGATTTCCGAACAGGGGCCGCACGGACCGGTATCGCCCATCGCCCAGAAATTGTCGTTGGTGGCGATACGGATGATCTTGTCGTCGGAAAGACCGGCGATCTTCTTCCAGAGGTTAAAGGCGTCATCGTCCGTGTGGTAGACCGTGACCAGCAGGCGCTTGGCGTCGAGGCCGAATTCCTTGGTGATCAGGTTCCATGCAAGCTCGATGGCGCGCTCCTTGAAATAGTCGCCAAAGGAGAAGTTGCCGAGCATTTCGAAGAAGGTGTGATGGCGCGCGGTGTAGCCGACATTGTCGAGGTCGTTGTGCTTGCCACCAGCGCGCACGCATTTCTGCGCGGTCGAAGCCGTCGAGTAAGGGCGCTGCTCCAGGCCGGTGAAGACGTTCTTGAACTGCACCATGCCGGCATTGGTGAACATCAATGTCGGATCGTTGCGCGGTACGAGCGGGCTCGACGGCACGATCTCGTGGCCGTTTTTCTTAAAATAGTCGAGGAAGGTCGACCGGATTTCATTCACACCGCTCATAGGGGGCCCTTCAGTACTGCCGTCAACAACTTGCTTCAAAGTCAGTGGCTTTTATCGTTCGCTCCGGGCGCTGTCCAGCCGCACGAACAAAACCGGCCGCACATCCCTTGGACAATACGGCCGGTTTCAGCATTTAATCTTGTCTTACGCCGGGAATTGCTCCCGAAATCCCTTATTCGCCGCCGGCATCGCCATCGTCACCGGCATCCGGACCGCCATTCTGCAGGAAGCGGTCGGCAATCAGGCCGGCGTTCTGGCGCAGCGACAATTCGATCTCGCGAGCGAGATCCGGATTATCGCGCAGGAAAATCTTCGCGTTTTCGCGACCCTGGCCGAGACGCTGGCTGTTATAGGAGAACCATGCGCCGGACTTTTCGACGATACCAGCCTTGACGCCGAGATCGACCAGCTCGCCGGTCTTGGAAACGCCTTCGCCGTACATGATGTCGAATTCGACCTGCTTGAAGGGAGGCGCCATCTTGTTCTTGACGACCTTCACGCGGGTCTGGTTACCGATCACCTCTTCGCGCTCCTTGACCGCGCCGATACGGCGGATGTCGAGGCGAACCGATGCATAGAACTTCAGCGCATTACCGCCCGTCGTCGTTTCCGGCGAGCCGAACATGACGCCGATCTTCATGCGGATCTGGTTGATGAAGATCACCATGGTGTTCGACTTCGAGATCGAAGCCGTCAGTTTGCGCAGCGCCTGGCTCATCAGACGAGCCTGAAGACCCGGCAGGCTATCGCCCATTTCGCCTTCGATTTCGGCGCGCGGCGTCAGAGCAGCCACGGAGTCGACGACGAGAACGTCGATGGCGCCGGAGCGCACCAGCGTGTCGGTGATTTCGAGCGCCTGCTCGCCGGTATCCGGCTGCGAGATCAAAAGATTCTGCAGGTCGACGCCGAGCTTGCGGGCATAGACCGGATCGAGCGCGTGTTCCGCATCGACGAAGGCGCAAATGCCGCCCTTCTTCTGGGCCTCTGCAATGGTCTGCAACGCAAGCGTCGTCTTACCCGAGCTTTCCGGCCCATAGATTTCGATGATGCGTCCCTTCGGCAAGCCGCCGATGCCGAGGGCGATATCGAGGCTCAAAGAGCCAGTGGAAACCGTTTCGATTTCGACCACATTCTCGTTTGAGCCGAGCTTCATGATCGAGCCCTTGCCGAACGACCGCTCAATTTGAGAGAGTGCCGCTTCAAGTGCCTTGCTTTTATCCACCGATTTGTCCTCTACAAGCCGCAAAGAATTCTGAGACATTCGATCCACCTTTAGGTTATTGAAGCCGCTCAAGCAATGTCGCCGCTGATGAGAATTCTGTACTCTATTTGTTCTCTTGTCGCAAGAGCACAACAAGCAATTGAAAGAAAAAGGTAAAATGAATTCCGTTCTACTTTTGTTTTCTCGTTTCTTACCAGATACTTACATATCCGGGACCGCAGATCCCGCCATCTCGGCAGCCGGCCCGATTCGCGTTTTTGACTGCTGAGGAAAACCATATGGCGAAGAAGATTCTCGTTCTCGGCGGCGCTCATGTCGATCGGCGCGGCCGCATTTTCGGCGAGACGGCACCCGGAGCCAGCAATCCGGGCGCATGGTTCGAGGAGCCCGGCGGCGGCGGCTTCAATGCAGCCCGCAATTTGGCTCGCCTCGGCTTTGATGTCAGGATGATTTCGCCGCGCGGCGGCGATCCTTCCGGCGAGATGGTCGCAGAGGCTGCGAGCCATGCCGGCGTTGAGGATACGCCCTTCGTCTTCCTCGACCGCAAGACGCCGAGCTACACCGCGATCCTCGAGCGCGACGGCAATCTGGTCATCGCGCTTGCCGATATGGAGCTCTACCAGCTGTTCTCGCCCCGGCGCCTGACGATTCGCGCCGTTCGCGATGCGTTCGAGGTAGCCGATCTTATTCTCTGCGACGCCAATCTGCCGGCCGAGACTTTGACCGCGATCGCGGCAAAGGCATCCGCCGACGGCAAGCCGGTTGCCGCCATCGCAATCTCGCCCGCGAAGGTCATGCGGCTGAAGCCGTGCCTAGCCGGCATCGATCACCTTTTTCTCAATGAAGCCGAAGCCGCGGCGTTGACAGGCCACCGACCAGAAGATCCTCGTGAATGGGTCAGCGGATTGCGGGCGCTCGGGTTGCGCAATGGCGTCATCACCCGCGGCAAACGCGAACTGATTGCATTCTCGCGCAATGCTGTCGTCAGCCTGCAGCCGCCCATCGTCGAAAATGTCGCCGATGTCACGGGTGCTGGAGATTCGCTGGCGTCAGGCGTTCTGGCCGCTCTGCTTACCGGTCACGACCTCGCCGAAGCCGTTCGTCATGGTACGGCAGCAGCGGCGATCACGGTGCAATCTCCATTCGCGACGGCCGAAAATCTTTCGCCTGAACTGCTAAACTCGATGTTGGCACTTGTTCCCAGGGCCGAAATTCTGTCATGAAGCCTCTTCAAAACGCGTAAATAGTTTCAGTGAATTGGAAACGAAAATGACCCAGCCTATCTCGCCCCTGCTTCCGATCTCCTATTCGAAGGAAGTTGCCGCCGCCAAGCTGCGCGGCGCGCCGATCGTTGCACTGGAATCGACCATCATCACCCACGGCATGCCTTACCCGGGCAATATCGAGATGGCTCGCAGTGTCGAAGCAATTATCCGGCAGAAGGGCGCCGTGCCGGCAACCATCGCCGTCATTCACGGCACCCTGCATATCGGCCTCGAGCCGGAAGAACTCGAAGCGCTTGCCAAGACGGAAGGCGCCATGAAGGTCTCGCGCGCTGATATCGCCTTCGCGATCGCCGAGCGCCGCACCGGTGCAACTACGGTTGCCGCAACGATGATCGCAGCTGCCCGCGCCGGCATCAAGGTATTCGCTACCGGCGGCATCGGCGGCGTACACCGCGGCGCAGAAGAGAGCTTCGATATCTCGGCCGATCTTGAAGAACTTGCCCGCACCGGCGTCATCGTCGTTTGCGCAGGTGCCAAGGCTATCCTCGATATTCCGAAGACGCTCGAAGTGCTCGAAACCCGCGGCGTTCCGGTGGTCACCTTTGACAGCACCGAATTCCCGGCCTTCTGGTCGCGCTCTTCCGGCCTGCCGAGCCCGCTGACGCTGAACAGCCCCGCGGCCATCGCCAATTTCCAGACGACGCGCGAACAGCTCGGCATTGATGGCGGCATGCTGATCGCCAACCCGGTTCCGGAAGCCGACGAAATCCCGCGCGAAGAGATGGAAATCTACATCGAGCGCGCCCTCGATAGCGCTGCCCGCGACGAGATCGCCGGCAAGGCGGTCACGCCTTATCTGCTCAGCACCATCTTCGACATCACCGAAGGCCGCAGCCTCAAGACCAACATTGCGCTTGTCGAGAACAACGCACGCCTCGGCGCGGAAATTGCGGTTGCTCTCGCAGAATAACTGATATTGTCTTCACGACGGAGGGCCGGGCGTTCGGAAGATCGCCCGGCCCTCTCTTTTTTGACTTCTTTCAAGCTAGAGCGTGATGCCGAAAAGTGTAAGCGGTTTTCGGATGACATCACGCTCTACTTTTTTGGTTCTAGAGCGGATTCAGATTTTAGGTCGAACAGACCTAAAATCATCCGGCTCTAGCGTGAACAAGCCAAGGGCGTTCCGCAACTCGGCAAGCGTCGCCTCCGTCCGCTCCCTCGCCCTTCGCGTACCCTCGCGCACGATTCCCATGACATAATCCGGCTCTGCGGAGAAGCGTGCACGGCGTTCGCGGATCGGCGCGAGCAATGCCTGGAGAACGTCTTCAAGATGTCTCTTCAAGGTGATATCGCCTAGTCCGCCACGACGATAGTGCGCTTTCAGATCGTCGATGACGGCTCCATCATCGCAAAACGCATCAAGATAAGTGAAGACGACATTTCCCTCGACCTTGCCGGGATCGCTGATCCGCAGGTGGTTCGGATCGGTATACATGCGCCGCACCGCGGCGCTGACCTCATCGGGCGAAGCAGATAGCGGGATGGCGTTGCCCTGGGATTTGCTCATCTTCGTTTTGCCATCGACACCCGGCAAGCGCCCGATTTTGGGCACCATGGCCGAAGCCTCGACGAGGATCTCGCGTCCGGCTTGCCGATTGAGGCGGCGAACGATCTCGTTGGTCTGCTCGATCAACGGCGCCTGATCCTCGCCAACCGGCACCACAGTCGCCTTGAAGGCGGTAATATCGGCCGCCTGCGCCACGGGATAGCAGAGAAAACCGGCGGGCACGTCTCGTTCGAAGCCGCGCAGCTGGATTTCCGTCTTGATCGTCGGATTGCGCTCAAGGCGGCTGACGGTGACGAAATTCAGGTAAAGCAATGTCAGTTCCGCCAGCGCCGGCAAGCCGGATTGCACGCAGATCGTCGTTTGTGAGGGATCGATGCCGACGGCGAGATAGTCGATGGCAACCTCGAGAACGTTGCGACGGACCTTTTCGGGATCATCGGCATTATCGGTCAGGGCCTGGGTATCGGCCAGGAGCAAGAATTGCCGATGGCTGCGCTGAAGCGCGACACGGCTCTTCAGCGAGCCGACATAGTGGCCGAGATGGAGAGGACCGGTGGTCCGGTCGCCCGTCAGGATGATGGGACGGGTATCGATAAGGGAAGACATTCTTTGCTCCGCAAAAGGAGCCGCCGCAATCGGGAAGGAACCTGAAATGAACATGCCTGCCGGATCACGGCGGCAGGGTCGATTTCAATATATGACGACTGCCGCTCCTAGAAGGAGCGCCACCACATTTGACAAATGGACTGTGCAAAATCGTTCATGCGCGGTTGATTACACCTTTGCGATACAATCGGCAACAGGGAGAGGCCCAATCGCCTCTCGCCTATTTATCCAGCGTCTCGCGCACGACCACCGCAAGCTGCTTCAGCGAGAACGGCTTCGGCAGGAAGCCGAATTGCGCGTCCGCCGGCAGGTTGCGGGCGAAGGCATCCTCCGCATAACCCGACACGAAGATGAACTTCATGTCCGGGTATTTCTTGCGCAGCTCGCGCAGGAGCGACGGGCCATCCATCTCAGGCATGACCACATCCGACACGACGACATCCACCTGGCCGTCGAGTTCATCCATGATATCGAGCGCTTCCACACCGGAGCCGGCCTCATAGACGGTATAGCCGCGCGTCTCGAGCATGCGCTTGCCGCCGCGACGCACCGCCTCCTCGTCTTCGACCAGCAACACGACCGCAGATTTGCCGGTCAGGTCGGCCGGTTCTTCCGAAGGCACCACGGCTGCAACGCTTTGGTCCATGGCTGCAACATCCCGGCTCTCGGGTGTCTTCGCTTCGGTAACGGCTGGCATCTCGACGATATGGCGCGGCAGGAAGATGCGGAAGGTCGTTCCCTTGCCGACTTCCGATTCCGGCTGGATGTACCCGCCGGATTGCTTGATGATGCCATAGACCATGGCAAGGCCGAGACCGGTGCCCTTGCCCACTTCCTTGGTGGTGAAGAAGGGCTCGAAGATCTTGTCCATGATTTCGGGTGCGATACCGGTGCCGGTATCGCTCACTTCGACGAGAACCATGTCCTCATGCGGCAGATAGGGATAATTGAAGGCGCTGACGTCAGCCGCAAGCAGATTGCGCGTCCGCAGCGTCAGCATGCCGCCGCCCGGCATCGCATCGCGCGCATTGACGCAAAGATTGATGAGCACCTGTTCGAACTGCGAAAGATCCGTCTTCACCGGCCAGAGATCACGGCCGTAGTCGACATCCAGTTTGACATGCGTGCCCGATAGCAGCCGATCCACCAGCATGCGGAGATCGCCGATCACATCGGTCAGATTGAGGATCGACGGCCGCATGGTCTGCTTGCGCGAGAAAGCCAGCAGCTGGCGCACCAGCACAGCCGCGCGATTGGCATTGCGCTTGATTTCCATCAAATCCGCAAAGCTGGCATCGGAAGGCCGCGCCTGCAGCAGGAGATGGTCTGACGACAGCAGGATCGCCGTCAGCACGTTGTTAAAGTCATGCGCGATGCCACCGGCGAGCGTGCCGACGGCATTGAGCTTCTGCGTCTGCGCCATCTGCGTTTCGAGCGCCTTCTGCTCGGTCACTTCGACGGCATAAACGATGGCAGCCTCTTCCGGCGCCTCGTCCGTCTGGTCGATGACGGCGTTGACGTAGAAGCGGAAATGCCTCGTATCGTCTTTCGGATTGCGGGAATCGATGGGCGGAATATCGCCCTGTCGGTCCTTGGCTGCGGCCAGCGCCTGATGCAGCCGCGACCGGTCGCTCTCGTTGACGATGGTCTCCAGCGCCGCGCCGCGCTCGATGTCGTCGCGTGATACCAGATCCGAGAACAGCTTCAGGAACGGGGCATTGGTGCGCAGAATGCGGCCATTGCCATCGACGGACGCGATCGCCATCGGCGTATTGTTGAAGAAGCGGCTGAAACGCATCGCCGCCGCCGAAGCCGATTGCTCGGTGTCGCCACCATTTTGCCGTGTCAGTACGATGGTCCGGCTCTCCCCCGGGGCACCATCGCGCATCGACGTGACGCTGTGGACGATCTGCACCGGCAGGCTCTGGCCGTTGGAACGCCGCAGGTCGAGGTCGAGCGTCACCGTCTTCTTGAAGCCGGGCTCGGCCTGCACGGACTGGATGAGGGCCAGCCCCTCTCCGGCCACGAGATCTCCGATCGTCATCGATCCCGGCACGAATTTCGTCAGGTCGAAACCGAGCCATTCCGCCAACGTCGCATTGAGATAGAAGATTTCGCCCTTGCGGCCGGCGGAAAAGAAACCGGCCGGCGCATGGTCGAGATAATCGATCGCGTTCTGAAGTTCCTTGAAAAAGCGCTCCTGATCGTCGCGCTCGGACGTGATATCGGTGATCTGCCAGATGTGCAGCGCCGTGTTGCCGCCCTGCTCCGGCTGTAATACCCGCGCTTTCAATCGATACCAATGGGCCGTCTGCCCGATTCCGTTGAAGGGACCGAGCGGCTTCAACAACCGAAACTCCTCCGATCCCTCCTTGCCGTCACGCAAACCATTGGCCAGGCGATAGAGAGCCTCGTTTGACTCACGGTTGCGAGAAAGCAGCGTCTCGAGCGACTGCACCTCGGTCGCCTTGGTAGCACCCGTCAGCCGTCCGTAGGCAGCATTGGCATAGACGATGCGTCCCTTCTCATCCGTGATCAGCGTCCCGTCCGGGTGGCTGTTCAGGAACGAACGCGCCAGGCTATCGGACTGTGGCTGCGGCATGACCTCGACGAAGCCGATGATCGACGATACCAGGAAGAAGATCCCGACCATGGCAAGAATGCCAAGGCCGCCGAGCACGGCCTCGTTGTCGAGTTGACTTTTGAACAGGACGAAGGCGGCCGCGGCAGCCATGAGAACGAGCGCAAGCAAGATGATGCGCAGCACGGTTCCAGAACGAACCCCGCGATCCACCAGCGGCACGCTATACTCGTCGGACGGACGCTGCTTCGTCATAAACCCCTCGTCTGCGCCGTTCTCCTCGCGACATGTCATGGACATTGCGGATCGCTAGAGTCGGACTTTGCGAATCTTCTTTACCAATTTGCATGACAGGCAAAAAGCTTTGCTGGGCGAGAAAGGCTTGAATTCACAAGCAAGACAGCCCAAGAGGCTACAATCTCATCTTGTATCCGGCTAGATCCTGTCCTTATGATCGCCGCATAGGAAAGCCAAAGTCAAAGTATCTACCTTGCAGTAGTTGCACCTCGGCCGCGACATCGGGGACAAATACGGAGTATCTCGACATGTTGGACGACATCGCCGGAGCCTACGGCAGCCGCTTTTTCCTCGCAGCCGGCGGGGTTGCACTCGCCCTCCTCTTGCTTGTTGGCGTTCTTTGGATCCTGCGCAACCGGGCGCCGTCGCCCTTTGTGCGCGGCGGCAAGAACCGCCAGCCGCGCCTTCAGGTACTGGACGCCGCCGCCGTCGATGCGCGCCGACGGCTCGTGCTCGTGCGGCGCGATGGCATCGAACATCTTATCATGATCGGCGGTCCGACCGATATCGTCATCGAATCCGGCATCTCCGATCCAAACAAGGCAGGTGCCGCGACATCGCTCGACATTCCCCCCTCATCGGAAAGCCGTCCGCTATCGCGACAGAAGGTCGCCGAGTTGGATAGTCCGCCGGCCGCGCTTCCAACGCAGCGCCAGCAGCCCACGGAAGACAGGCTTGAAGCCTATCTGCGCGCCGAGCCCGTTGTTGCCGCAACGCCGAAGCCTGCGCCGCAACCGGTCGAGACCGCCCCGCAACCGGTCGCAACGCCGCCACAGCGAGCACCTCAGCCGGCACCCGTTATCACGGAAGCTGAGGCCGCCGACATACTGGACGCAGCACGCCATACCGTGCTGCCGCCGCAGCCGGCCCGAGCCGCCGCACCGGTCGAGCCGACGGTCGCATCGCCCGCCTCTGCCGATTCCGGCAACGAATTCCAGCGTATTTTGGAAGCGGAAATGTCGAAGAACTTGACGGCGGAACGGATCATTCCAAACGCTCCGCCACAACGCCAGGTCCAGCAGCAACCGGCTGCGGCGCCCAATCCAGCTCCTGCGCAACGTATAGAGCCGGAGCTTGCGCCGATGACTGGAGCGGACAGCGCCCTTCAGAAGGAAGTCGCCCGCATCTTTGGCGAAATGAGCGTCAGCCGCGACAAATAGCACGAGGCCGGCAATACCTCGGAATCAAAAAAGGCACGGCGAACTTCCCGCCGTGCCTTTGTTTTTAGTTCCGGTCGAAACCGACCGTCTCATTATTCGTCGCGATAAACTTTCTCACGGCGCTCATGACGTTCCTGCGCTTCGATCGACAAGGTGGCGATCGGACGCGCGTCGAGACGCTTGAGGCCGATCGGTTCGCCGGTTTCTTCACAGTAGCCGTAAGTGCCGTCTTCAATACGCTGCAAGGCGGCATCGATTTTAGAAATAAGTTTACGCTGGCGGTCTCGAGCCCGAAGTTCGATGGCTCTGTCCGTTTCTGAGGAAGCCCGATCGGCGAGATCGGGATGGTTTGCGCTTTCTTCTGCCAGGTGGTCCAGGGTTTCGCGCGCTTCTCTTAGGATATCGTTTTTCCAGGCTATCAGCTTCGCTCTGAAGTAAGCTCGCTGATTTAGGTTCATGAACTCCTCGTCTTCCGAGGGCACGTAGTTACTAAGATCGATCTTCTCACTCAACGCGATTCTCCTGAAGAACATCTCTTATGGCGGGGTGTATATCCCAACCGCTAGTGCCGATTCAAGCCAAATAGACGCTGTCAACCGATTTTTAAATTTGTCATAAATTTCGGCTAAGTGTATATTTTTTCATCATATATTGGCTTCATCAGAAAATCGGCATTTTTCAGAACCTTGGCGAAACCATGTGTCGGGCCGCGATTCGGCCGATCTCGCGGCGGTTGACGGCATGGGCGAAGAGACGCTACCTGATTGTCGAAATCGAGCTCCGGAATTTCATCATGACCAGCATCTTGCCGCCGCCATCTAGGATCTATCTCCTGCGTCATGCCGAAGCTCAGCGCGCCGTACCCGGGCAGAAAGATTTCGATCGGCCCCTGAACGACAATGGCTACGCTGCGGCCGAAATCGTTGCCGACGAGGCCGCTGAAAAAGACTACAGGCCGGACCTGATCATTTCCTCGACGGCGCTTCGTTGCCGCCAGACTGCCGAGGCTATGCGACGAGTCGTCAGCCCCTCCACCGAATTCCGCTTCGTCGATGCGATCTACAACGGAACGCTCGATATCTACCTTGCGCTTATTGCCTCGCAGACCGATCGGCAGTCCGTGATGCTGGTGGCGCATAATCCGATCATCGAGCAGACGCTGGCGGCCCTGATCGGTGACGAGACGCTGGGGCGCGTGCTTCCGCATGGCTTTCCCACAGCCGGCCTTGCTGTCGTCGATGCGACGGCATCCGGCTGGTCGCTGACGGATTTCATCACCGAATAGGGATGTCGCCCGGCGCTGGGACGCCGCCATACACCAACCCGGCACAGCATCGTTAGCCACTCATCTTTTCTGCGCAAGCTTTGCTTCCTATATTCACGGTCACGCTGTCACCCAGGGATCCCGCCTTGCCGCCAAGCCTGACCTCCTTCACCGACGACGCCCTCATCGCCTTCGACAATCTCGCGGACCGCGCCGCCGGGCTGGTCAACCCGACGATTCGACTGGGGGTGACCGGCCTGTCCCGGTCCGGCAAGACCGTCTTCATATCGTCGCTGGTACACAATCTGCTGAACGGCGGGCGCCTGCCGCTGTTCGAGCCCGTGCAATCCGGCCGTGTTTCCGCTGTTCGGCTCGAGCCCCAACCTGACGATGCCGTGCCGCGCTTTCAATACGAGGACCATATCCGTGCTCTGGTGAAGGAGCGCATCTGGCCCGATTCGACTCGTGCAATCTCCGAACTGCGCATCACACTCGATTATCAAAGCGCCAGCGGCTGGAACCGGCTGTTTTCCCCCGGTCGGCTTTCCATCGACATCGTTGACTATCCCGGCGAATGGCTGCTCGACCTGCCGCTGCTTGGCAAGGATTTCCGCACGTTCAGCGAGGAAACCCTCGCCCTGGCGAATACCGGCATCCGCGCCGAACTATCGCGTCACTGGTTGGCGACAACGATAGAAGCCGATATCGCCGCACCAGCCGATGAAATGGCGGCGCGGGATCTTGCCACTGCCTTTGCCGATTATCTGAAAGCCTGCAAATCCGACGAGCGTTCGCTCTCGACGCTGCCGCCCGGCCGCTTCCTGCTGCCCGGCGATCTCGATGGCTCGCCTGCCCTCACCTTCGCACCGCTGAAACTTCCGGCAGAAGGCGCAGCGCCGAAAGGTTCGCTCTGGGCGATGATGGAACGCCGCTACGAGGCCTACAAGTCGGTGGTGGTCAAACCCTTCTTTCGCGAACACTTCGCCCGTCTCGATCGACAGATCGTCCTTGTCGATGCATTGCAGGCCATCAATCGCGGCCCCGAAGCGGTGCAGGATCTCGAGCGCGCGCTGACGGACGTGCTTGCCTGCTTTCGTCCCGGCAACAATTCACTGCTTTCCTCGCTGCTTGGCCGACGCATCGATCGCGTGCTGGTGGCTGCCACCAAAGCGGACCATCTGCATCACGAGAGCCACGACCGGCTGGAGGCGCTGACCCGCCGCCTGGTCGAACGTGCCATCGAGCGGATCGGCATGGCAGGCGCCGGCATCGAAGTCATGGCGATAGCCTCCGTGCGTGCCACTCGCGAGGCGACGGTCACGCGGGACGGAGAGACGCTTCCGGTCATTGTCGGGACGCCTATGGACAATGAAACGATTGCCGGCGAGACGTTCGATGGCAACCGCAAGACGGCCGTCTTCCCCGGCGACCTCCCCGTTAGTCCGCATTGGTTGTTCGAAGCCCTTGAATCGGATGGGGCGAAGGTCCACTTGCCGGAGGTGAACGTCGTGCGCTTCCGTCCGCCAGAGCTGGACGAAGCCAATGGCGGCATCAAACTGTCGGTGCCGCATATCCGCCTCGATCGCGCCATGCAGTTCCTGTTCGGAGACCGTCTCGCATGACGAAGCCGACCGCAAACGAACCCGGCGGGACCGCCCGCCGCCCGGCAGCCTTCGCGCTCGACCCGAGCGAGACGAATTCAAAGGCCGGCCCGGAACCCGTGCGCCGCAAGCCTCAGAGCTTCGATACGGAGATCGTGCTTACGCCGGACGAGGAAGATCCTTTCATCAACCCTGCCCTGGACCCGGCATTTGCCGGCAGCGCCGCGGCCACACCTCGTCGCCGCGGCTTTTCCTTCGGCAAGGTGGCACTCAGCGCGCTCGGCATTCTCATTTCGCTTGCCTTTGGCCTCTGGACGGATCAGCTCATCCGCAATCTGTTCAGTCGCGCCGATTGGTTGGGCTACACCGCCCTTGCAGTCGTTGCGATCGGCATTCTCGCCGTACTCGCCATCGTCGTCAGGGAAACGGCAGGCATGATGCGGCTTGCCGCCGTACAAACCATAAAGACGGAGGCAGAGGCTGCCGTGGTGGAGACGCGACCGGCACGGGCCAAGGCATTGGTGAAGCGCCTCTGCGTCATTCTTGAAGCCAATCCGGAAACCGCCAGGGGCCGCGCCACGCTGAAGGCTGCAGAGGACGACATCATCGACGCGCCGCAATTGATCGATCTGGCGGAGCGCGAGCTTCTCGGCCCGCTAGACCGGCGCGCCAGGGCGCTCATCCTCGGCGCGTCAAAGCGCGTCTCTGTGGTGACAGCCATCAGCCCGCGTGCCCTCGTCGATATTCTCTATGTTCTCTTCGAGGCGGCGAAACTCGTCCGAGCCATGGCGGAACTCTATGGCGGAAGGCCAGGCACGCTCGGGATGGTCAGGCTGATGCGTGATGTGCTCGCGCACCTGGCCGTTACCGGATCGATCGCAGTCGGCGACAGCATCGTTCAGCAACTGATCGGCCATGGTCTGGCATCCAAGCTCTCGGCCCGGCTCGGCGAAGGGGTCGTCAACGGCATGATGACGGCAAGAATCGGAATAGCTGCAATGGATCTCTGCAGGCCGCTCGCCTTCAAGGCGCTCAAACGGCCCGGCATTGCCGACTTCGCCGGCGACCTCACACCGAACGTCACTGGACGTTCCACAACGTAAACGCCTGCAATCCCGGCTCCGTAGGGCGCAAGAAACCAAGCATTAACCATTCTCAGGCAAAAGTGAGTACCAGTTTTACGGTTCCGCCTCGGTAGGGAATGTCCATGTTTTCGCGTCAATTTCTTCTTGCAAGCAGCCTCGCCGCCGCGACCCTCTCCACGATGGTTTGGGTGAATTCTGCCGAAGCGGCCCCCCGCGACAAGGCATTTTTCCAGTCGGTCGCCGGCTCGTGGAATGGTCCCGGCGAAATCGTCGCCGGCAAGTATAAGGGCACGAAGTTCACCTGCAGCCTTACGGGCAAACCGCTCGATGGTAGCAGCGCTGGCGTGAAGCTCGACGGCACCTGCCGCGTCGGCGTCTTCCAACAGCCGATGTCGGCGGAGATCACGCAGAGCGGCGGCTCCTATTCCGGAAAGTTCCTCGATGGCGCAGCCGGCAAGGGTCTCGATGTGACCTCCGGCACTGTCAACGACGGCACGGTGGTTCTCGGCCTTATCAGGCAGAAACTGAATGGCGCCATGATCGCCCGCGTTTCCGACAGCAAGTCGATGAACGTTACGATCTCGGTCAAGGTCGGCGAACAGATGGTGCCCGTCATCGGCGTCACCCTGAAGCGCGCCGATGTCGATCCGATTGCTGTGGGATCGATCCAGTAAATTCGGGCGCATAGTCAGATATTCGAAGGCCGGCATAACTGCCGGCCTTTCTTGTTTCATCTCACCTCAGGCGGAAAGCCACCAATCCTGGCTCTCGTCGGCAATCTCGATCCCTTCGATATCGACGTCCCGCAGCCAGTCCTTGATAGCGCGCCCCTTCACGGTGAGGTCGCCGGCGAAATCCGCAAGCGGCATCAGCACGAAACCGCGCTCGGTCATCCGCGGATGCGGAATGGTCAGCAGCGGCTCCGTCTGCTCCAGCGCACCATAGGTCAGGATATCGATATCGATTGTCCGTGGCCCCCAGCGCTCGATCCGGACGCGCTTCATCTCACGCTCTATGTCGAGACACACGTCGAGAAGTTCCTCCGGGGCAAGCGTCGTATCGACGGCTGCGCAGGAGTTGTAGAAGAAGGACTGATCCGTCTTGCCCCAGGGCGGCGTGCGGTAGAGCCGCGACACCGAAACCACCTGGCAGTCGTCACGCGCATCGAGCGCGCGCAAGGCAAGCGCCATTGCTCGCACCGGATTGTCCAGATTGCCGCCCAAGCCGAGCGTCGTACACACCGCAGTACCTTCAGGCAAAGTGCTCAACGCTCACCTGTACGTAATCTAGAACGCCGGGAACCGGGGCATTGGGCTTGCGCACAGTGATCTTTGCGCGGCGAATGCTGGGAAAACGCCGGCACAGTTCCTTGGCAACATCAAGCGCCAGCGCCTCGATCAGATAGCGCCGGCGACCGGTGACGATCTCCTCTATGACACTGAATGCGATGCCGTAGTTGACGGTATCGTCGATCGAATCGCGCTCCAGGGCATCGCCGGCATCGACGTCGAGTTCGGCATCGACGAAGAAACGCTGTCCGAGGAATTCCTCCTCGTCATGCACGCCGTGGCGGGCAAAGAATGCGCAATTCTGCAGAGTAATAGTATATGTTACAGCGCTCATGGCGTCCCTCCGTTTCGAACAGGCACGACGGCGTCCGAAAACCGTTCCCTATCATGTTTCGGGATCATGCTTTAAGTCTCGCGCGCGTCCTGAGGATAGCATCTGCAACCGCCAGCGCGTCTCTGTTGATTGCGACATTATGCACGCGGAATAGGGCAGCTCCCTGCAAACGCAATATCGCGCTTGTCGCCGCCGTCCCCGCATCTCGATCCCCCGCATCACGCCCGGTAATCGTACCGACAAATCGCTTGCGCGAAGTACCGACCAGAAGAGGCAGCTCGAACCGAAGCAGCGCATTGAACCGCGCCATCAGCTCCAGGTTTTCCTCGGCGCTCTCCTTGGCAAAACCAAACCCGGGGTCGAGCACGATATGCTGCCTGCCGACGCCGGCGGCGACGGCGATATCGAGCGAGCGATTGAGAAACAGCAGCTGATCGTCGATCACGTCGGGCAGCTTCTGGCGATCGCGACCCGTATGCATGATGCACAACCCCGCTCCCGTCTGCGCCGCAAGCGCTGCTATATCCGGCTCTCGTTGCAGACCGAAGACATCATTGACGATATGCGCTCCCGCGCCGATCGCCAGTCGCGCCGTATCGGCGCGATAGGTGTCGACCGAGATCAGCGCCTCGGTCCTGCTGCGCAGCGCTTCGATGACGGGCAGCACCCGGCCCTGCTCTTCACTGGCGCTGACGGCATCGGCGCCGGGCTTCGTCGATTCGCCGCCGACGTCGATGATGGCGGCTCCGTCTTCGACACAGGAGAGCGCATGTGCAACCGCCGCGTCAACTGCCTCGTAATGCCCGCCGTCGGAGAAGGAATCCGGCGTCACGTTGACGATCGCCATGATCACGCTCTGCTTGCCGACCTCGATGCTGCGGCCATGTGCGACATGCCATATGTGGCTGCGAAGCTCCGTCAAGAACTATCCCATCCCATTGAAAATGAAAAAACCTTGCGCTTGATATTGCGCTCACAGTGGCTATGCCGCAAGGTTCACAGAAGTTCAACATGGTAGCGACACGAATGCCGCTTGCATCCCATAAGATCATTGTTTCGTGTGCTCTGCTGCTCGCGTTCTGCCTACCCGAAATGGCCAAGGCCGAAGTCGTCGCCCGAAAGACAATTTCCTATTTCGACATCAAGGGCCGCACCGCCGATGAACTCGATGCGGCACTCAATCAGCGTGGACCGCTGGCGATGGGTTCCAGCAGCCATCACCCCGGCGCCACGAAGATTCGCTTCGGCGGCAACGCGACCTATAGCGAGGCGAATGGCCGTTGCTACATTTCCGATGTCAAGGTGACCGTCGATACGGAAATCATCCTTCCGCGCTGGCGCGACCGGCGCAATGCCGGCAAGCAGCTTTCGATGATCTGGGACACATTGGCTGGCGACATCCGTCGCCACGAGGACCGGCACGTCGAAATCGCCCGTCAGCACGCTCGACAGATGGAACGGCAGATCCTCGCCCTGCGGCCGGCGGCCGATTGCGACACACTTCAGGAAAAGGCCAATGAGGTGACGGAGCGGGAAACCCAACTCCACGATGCCGATCAGGCACGTTTCGATCGCATCGAAGCGATCAACTTCCAGAGCCGCATGCAGAGATTGCTCTATTATCGCAGCCGGCAGAACAGCCCCTAAAGCGCTCGCGAGAGCTCGCATTCCATGAAAATGACCGTCGGGAAGCGATCTGCTGTGTGAAAACGGCCACTATATCTGTGAATCGTCCCGTTTTTTCGCTCTTTGAACTTTACGAGAATCTGAAATAGGTTTTTCCTATCATTCACAGAGATAGATGCACCGACTGATTCCAAATACCGGGCTATATCTCGAATGAAACGTTTTGAGTGCCTGCGCCGTCAGGTTTTCTCGCTGAAGGGCGCAGTGGGGTTTGTTTTCCAAAGCATGCGCTATGTGTTCTCCTGGCGCGTCCTGAAGCCATAGGTGTTTCCTCCCTTGCCTGTGGTGATGCGCCCGCCTCGCCTCGCTCGCTGCACCAGCTGAGCGGGGCATCTTTTTGGGGCTGATGCGAATATCTCCATCCGGCAGGTCGAAGGGATCACGCACCACGCGGTGTGTGATCCGGAGAAAATTACGCCTGGCGTTCCGGTACGTGGACGACGAGGCCGTCAAAGGCGCTCTTCATCCTGATTTGACAGGAGAGACGCGAATTCGGGCGAACGTCGAAGGCGAAGTCGAGCATGTCTTCTTCCATCGCCTCTGGGCTGCCGACCTTTTCGGTCCAATCCTCGTCGACATAGACATGACAGGTGGCACAGGCACACGCGCCACCGCACTCTGCCTCGATACCCGGAACGGAGTTGCGTACGGCATTCTCCATTACGGTGGATCCGTTGTCGACATCAAGGTCGAAGCGTGTGCCGTCGAAGGCGACGATGGTGAGTTTGGTCATGTCAGTGAATTCCGAAATTCGTGAATGAAGAAGGACGATCCAGAATTTTACTTCCAACAATTCGCCAGGGCAGTCAACATTTGCGCCGCTGAAACGGTCTGATCCGCTCGACGGCGCAAGGACTTTGTCGATAATCCGACCTATTGGTTCAGCGTGAGAGTTTCAGAATGAAGTTCTCGGCCTCGATAACCGAAGTGGTGACGGCCGCCATCTGGGCAGCGTCATTTCCATTTCTTTCGAGTGCAGCCGCCGCATCAGCGACACGAAAGGCACCCACTGCGCTTGCCGCACCCGTCAGCTTATGGGACGCCGCTTGAACACGCTTGGCATCGCCGCTGCCGATCTCCTGCAAACAGGAGCGCGCCTGCCGGGCAAACATCTGCAACACCTCGACTTCAAGGGCCTTGTCGCCCATCGTCTGCTTCCCGAGATGAACGAGATCGATCGCCTTCGCCTGCGTCGGGGTCGGTCCTCGCGAATTATCCGGAGATTCAAATGCGATATTCGATACTGCCATGTGCCAACGCTCCCGTCTTTTAGCTTCGACTGTTTTAGCGACCTGCCGCATACTTGCGGCCTGGGGATGGCCATCGAGTTAAATTTTGGCACATTGAGGGCGTAAAACTCGAGACATGGTTAACGCGCGTTAAACATGCTCAAAATCTCGGGTTTTCATGACGTTGAACGTGCAAAGAGGGTTAACGCGACCCTAACGATCCACTGTATTTAAGGTGGAATTAATTGTCATGACTAGGGGAATGTGTCACTACGATACTGGTAAATTGGGTAGATGGCGCATGCCTTTGCCCAAGAAGTGGATGATGGTAATGTTTTCATAACATCCGTTTGAAAAACCAGTTATCCACTCTGAAATGTAATGGGAAATCCAAAGCCGGTTTCGACTGGAAGCGGAGGCCCCCACGGGAAGCAGGGTTCGTCCTTTCCGGACGCGGCGGAATTACCGGAAACGACACGGCAGGCCCGAGTGAGTTTGTAACGAGGCGTAACCGCATGGCGAACAAGAAGTACATCGAGTCGGTCGAGGACAAGGCCTTTCAGGCATTGGACGAAGCATTGCAGATCGATTTCAGTGACGAGAACTTGGAGTCTCGCAGCGGTCCTGCGCCTGATGTCCCGGAGCGAAAAGTGTCTGAGCCGCCGAAACAGCCGATCAAGCAGACCATGGACGATGCCGCTCGCAAGTCCGCCGGCGCACGCAGTGCAGCCGCCCCGACAGCATCCCCACGCCCCGCGGAGGCGCCGAAAAGCCCGAACCTGGCAGCCGCCAACGACGGCAACCGGGCGAGCCCCGCCAGTATCCTGAAGGCGCTCGACGGCGGCTCGCAGAGCCATGCTGTCCGCAACGCGACGATCTTCTCGCTGTTCTGGATCATCGGCGGCGCCGGCCTCGCCTTCCTTCTTTATGGCGAGGAGATCCGCAACATCCATTCGATTGCCGATCTCGCCGCCCTTCCCGGCGTCATTGCCTGCATCGTCGGCGTGGTCGTCCCCGTCCTGCTGTTCTACGCTTTCGGCATGATGATTTCGCGGGCGCATGACATGCGCAACGCCGCGCGCTCCATGGCTGAGGTCGCCTTGCGCCTCGTCGAGCCCGAAACCGTTGCCTCGGAACGCATCATGACTGTGGGACAGGCCGTGCGTCGCGAAGTCTCCGCGATGAACGAAGGCATCGAGCGTACCATTGCGCGCGCCACCGAACTGGAAACCCTCGTTCACTCCGAAGTCAACGCACTCGAACGCAGCTATGCCGACAACGAACTGCGCGTCCGCGGCCTGGTTCACGAACTGGGCACCGAGCGCGATGCGATCGTCAATCACGCCGAACGGATCCGCTCGTCGATCGCCGGCGTTCATGATCAGATCAAGGAAGACCTGTCGCTCGCGACCGAAGAGATCGCCGTGCGCCTCTCAACCTCGGGCGAAGCTTTCGCCTCGATGATCGATACGCGCGCCGCAGCGCTGATGGAGAAGTCGGATTCCGCCGTTCAGGCGCTCGGAACGCTGCTTTCTGCCAAGACCGACAGCCTCCTGCAGAACCTCAACGCTTCGGGCCTCGCCCTTAGCAACGAGTTCGATTCCCGTATGGATGCCCTGTCGTCGACGCTCGGCGAGCGCGGCAAGGAACTGCTCGGTCAGTTCGAGACCCGTGCCTCCACGCTTGATGCGAATACGGAAAAGCTGAACAACGCACTAAACGACCGCGCCCGCCAGCTCAACGAAACGCTGGTTGCCCGCACCCGGGAAATCAGCGAGAGCCTCACCGGCGGCGAACGCTCCATCACAGGCACGCTGGACAACGTCCTTGCCAAGCTCAACTCGTCGCTGGACGAAAAAGGCGCGAGCTTCCGTCAGAGCCTGCAGTCGACGGCAGACGATGCCATCATGGACATCGACCTCCGCTCCGGCTTCTTCGAGGAGCGTTTCCAGTCGACGATCGCGCAGCTTTCGACGACTTTCGACGATCGCGTTTCCGAATTTACCTCTGCCTTCGACAAGCGCGCCGGCACCCTCGACAGCAAGCTTTCGGAAAGCCTCGCCCGGATCAATCAGTCGCTGGGCAGCAACTCGGAAGCTCTCGAAGGTATCCTGACCTCGAGCATAGAGCGTCTCGGCTCGTCCCTCACGGACCAGTCCTTTGCTCTTGCGACCACGCTTGCGACCGGCCAGGAAGTTTTGGAAAGCGCGATCGGCTCCAGAGCCGAAGAAATCACCTCTGCGCTCCAGAACGCCACCAGCGGAATTTCGTCCGCCCTCACTTCCGGCACGGGCGAATTGCATTCGGCGCTGTCGACACATGCAAACACATTCACCAATGCTGTGCAGGGCGTGACCCGGGATGTCACAGCTGCTCTTCAAAGCGGCACCGAAGAACTCACCACGACCTTCACGGGCCGCGCCGCCGAGATCAACAACACGCTCTCGTCTCGTACCAGCGAGATCACGCAGGCTTTGGGCTCTGCCCATGAGCGCATCGATGCCGTCATGGCGTCTCGCAGCACCGCACTGTTTGGCGCGCTGGCCGACAATCAGTCGCGCTTCGAGCAGACGCTGGCCGAACGTTCCGAAGGCATCGTTAGTGCCGTCAGCGGTTCTCACGATCATCTGACCGCCGCTCTCGACGAGCGAACCTCGATGCTGGCCATCTCCCTTGCCGAAAACCAGCTTCGCCTGGAAAACACGCTGGCAAGCCGTGCCGATGCCATCACCGGTGTGCTTGCAGATACGCATGGAAAGATCGCCGACACGCTCGACGACAAGACGATGGCGCTTGCCATCGCTCTCTCCGAAAGCCAGTCGCGCCTGGAAGATACCGTATCCGGACATGCTGAGCAGGTCGCCGGCACGCTGGACGAAAAGACCAAGGCCATTGCCCGCGCTCTCGCCGAAGGCCAGACCCGTCTGGAAAGCACCGTTTCGGGCCATGCGGAAAGCGTCACCAATGCGCTTGACGACAGGACTATGGCGCTTGCCATCGCTCTCTCCGAGAGCCAGGCTCGTCTGGAAGAAACCGTCTCCGGCCATGCCGAACGTGTGAGCGAGACGCTGGATGGCAAGACCGGCGCACTCGCCCGCGCCCTTGCCGAGGGACAAGCCCGCCTCGAGAATACCGTTTCCGGCCATGCGGAAAGCGTTACCAACGCCCTTGACGACAGAACGATGGCGTTGGCCATCGCGCTCTCGGAACACCAGGCCCGACTGGAAGAAACCGTTTCCGGTCACGCAGAGCGAGTCGCATCCACGCTGGACGGCAAGACCGGTGCTCTTGCCCGAGCCCTTGCCGAGGGACAAGCCCGCCTCGAGAATACCGTTTCCGGCCATGCGGAAAGCGTAACCAACGCGCTCGACGACAGGACGATGGCTCTGGCCATCGCGCTCTCCGAACACCAGGCTCGATTGGAAGAAACCGTTTCCGGTCACGCAGAACGGGTCGCATCCACGCTGGACGGCAAGACCGGTGCGCTGGCCGCAGCGCTCACGAGCGGACAGAGCCGCCTTGAGGAAACGCTCTCCACCCGCGCCGAAGAGATCATCAGGGCATTTGCCGGCAATCACGCCGCTTTGGCCGACGCGCTGGATGACAGGACGATGGCATTGGCCGTCGCACTGGCCGAGAGCCAGGCTCGCCTGGAAAGCACCGTCTCCGGTCACGCCGAAAGCGTTACGAATACCTTGGACGACAAGACGATGGCGCTTGCCATTGCTCTCCACGAAACCCAGGCTCGCCTCGAGGACACCGTTTCCGGCCATGCCGACCGTGTCGCCGATACGTTGGACGGCAAGACGAGAGCCTTGTCCGACGTTCTGACGAACGGCCAGTCCCGCCTCGAAGCAACGCTTGCCAATCGTGCGGACGCCATTGCCAGCGCATTCACCAACAACCACGCGGCACTGGCCGACGCCCTGGACGACAAGGCGATGGCACTTGCCATATCGCTCTCCGACACCCAGTCGCGCCTCGAAGATACCCTTTCGAGCCGCCTGGATGCACTGTCCAGCACGGTGGCCGGTACTCATGACAAGATCGTCAACAGCCTCGACGACAGAACGATGGCGTTGGCAATTTCGCTCTCGGAAAATCAAGCAAAGCTTGAGGAAACCCTCTCGAACAGCGCCCGTGCGATTGCTCATACCGTAACCAGCGGCCACGACGCGCTGACCAACACTCTTGATGACAAGAGCATGGCCTTCGCGATCTCGCTGGCCGAAAACCAGAACCGTTTCGAAAGCGCCCTGGAGTCGCGCGCCAACGCCCTGCTCGACAGTGTCTCCGGCGCGGAATCCCGCGTGGCAGGCGCTTTTGGCGACAAGGCGGATGCCATTCGCGCTGCTTACACGGAAAATCAGGATCGCCTCGATCGCTCGCTTGCGGCACACACTGAATCCCTGTCCGGATTGCTCGGCAGCAACGCCGATCGGATGGAAAATGTCCTCGGCAGCACGACGCGCCAGCTCGAAAATACGCTTGGCACCGGTCTGTCCGAAATGGATCAGAACCTTGCCTCGGCCTACGAGCGCATGCGCTCCACTCTCGAGGATCGCAGCAACGCCATCAGCCTGACGCTTCGCGACGCCCACGCTCAGATCGACAATACGCTGCTTGAGCAGACCACCAACATCGGCACGTCAATCGCCACCAGCGCCAGCATGCTCGAAATGTCGCTCGAAGACCGTGAGGCGTCTTTGCGCCAAACCATCGACATGAGCGCAAGGGCATTGGAAGAACGCCTGAACAGCGGTGCAGGCGATATCGCTGGGCGCATTCAGCAGGCCGCAGGCGACATCGCTCGCTCCGCCGAAACCTTCTCGTCCAACCTCAATCAGTCGATCGACGGCATGAACAGCCGCTTTGCGGAAACCGGTTCGCGCGTCGAGGCAAGCTTGTCGGCCCTCGAAAACCGTATCCATGAGGGAGTGTCCGGTGTCACCGCCCAGGTCGACGCCGCAGGCAACCGCCTCTCGGATACGCTGGCGACCGGTTCGGCCAGGATCGACAATAGCGGCAACGAGGCTGCCGCCCGGATCGAAGAGCGCCTGACCACGATGGATCGCGCCCTCAATCTCGGCCTCGAAGCGGTCAACCGCACCATCGAAGGCAAGGCAGCCAATCTCGCAACCACGCTGCGCACCGCAGTCGCCGATGCGGCTCAGGGCATGGACAGCGAGGCAACCCGCACGGCCGATCTGCTTGCCAATACCGGCCAGCAGTTTGCCGAAAACCTCGGCACCCACAGCGATGCCTTCACACGTGCCATGACCGAACGTTCCGACGACCTCGTGAGCCGCGTCTCGGAAACGCAGAACCGCCTGGCGAGCCAGGCAGCCGCCGTAGCGCAGACCTTCTCCGAAGCCGGCAATGCAATCGTCAACAAGGTCGCCGAAGCCGAAGGCCTCGTCAGCAACCAGGTCAACACGATCTCGCAGGCCCTCTCCTCGGCCGAACAGTCGCTGGAAGCCCGCGGCACAGCCATCCGCAACACCCTTACAGGCGGCAGCGAGCAAATCGCGTCCACCATGTCTCAGGTCGAGCGTGCCCTCGAAGAGCGTACAACGGCCATCCGCACCTCGCTGGAAGACCGTGCCCGCGAAATCGACGCCACCCTCGCCGACGTCGACAAGGCATTGGAAGCTCGTGGCTCCTCGATCCGCACCTCGCTCGACGAGCGCACCCGCGAGCTGAACTCGATGCTGGCCGGACGCTCCACAGAACTGTCGCGCCTCATCGATGAAAAGGCACGTCCGATCGTCGACCGCTATGCGGCAACCGGTCAGGAAGCAGCCGCTCTCATCACCGCGGCAGCACAGGAAAGCACGGAGCGCCTGCGCGCCGAAAACGCCGCTCTGATCAACGCCATCGCATCGCGTACCGAACATGCTGTCGGCACCGTCAGCGCGCTGGAAAACAACCTGCTCGCAAGCGTCAACGGCATCATTGCCCGTCTCGCGGAAAACAACTCCGCGATCACCGGCCTGCTCTCCAACGCCGCAGCCGAGTTCGCAAGCGTCGACGATCGCCTCAGTGCGACATCGGCACGCTTTGCCGACTCTGCCGCGAAGGCCGGCGAAATGGTTTCGGCCTCCAGCCGTCTCCTTGAAGGTAAGGTCGACAAGCTGTCGGAAATCACCGGCCAAACCTTGTCGCAGGTCGGCAGCATCGTTGGCCGTTTCGACGATCACTCCAAGGTGCTGACACAGGCCTCCCAGCTCCTGGGTGCTGCTCAGTCCAACCTCGTATCGACGCTGGAAGAGCGCGAAACGGCACTGCAGAACCTGGCAGTCGGCCTCGTTCAGCGCTCGGAAGAGATCGAGAACACCATGCGCGCCCTCGGCTCCATGGTGGAAACCGCCTTCGACCGCGCCGAACAGCGCTCCAACCAGGTCACCGGCAATCTGCGTCAGAGCGTCCAGTCCTCCTTCGCCGATATCGGCCGTGTCCTTTCCGACGCCGAGAAGCGCGCCGAAGATGCCGCGGAAAATATGCGCGGTTCACTTCAGAAGGCTGGCGAGGAAGCGGGCCAGACGCTGGAGAGCACCTTCGCCAATGCCGAGCGCCGTTCCAACGATCTCACCAACCGCCTGCGCGGTGGCCTGACGTCCTCGCTCTCGGAAGTCGAGCGGATGTTTGCCGAAGCCGGTAAGACTTCCGACGGTGCGGCCGAGCAGCTGCGCGAAACCCTGCGTGTGGCCGTTGATGATGCCATCGGCCGTTTCGCCGGCGCCACCGACGAGATCCGTCGGTCGGCTGGCGATATCCGCCGCGAACTCGACATGACCCGCAGCGAGCTGAAGCGCGGTGCATTCGATCTGCCGGAAGAAGCCAAGGAAAGCGCTGCCGCCATGCGTCGCGCCGTGGCGGAGCAGATCAAGGCCCTGCAGGATATCTCGCAGATCGTCGGCCGCTCGACGCAGCAGCTGGAAATCTCCGAACCCGCAGCACGCGCACTGGCAAACGCACAGCCGGCCCCGCGTCCGCAGCCTGCGGCACCTGCCCCGGCAGCCGCCGTTCCAGCGCCGGTGGCAGCTGCTCCGGCTCCGAAGCCGCAGCAACCTGCTCCTCAGCAGCCTGCACCCCAGCAAAGCGCTCAGCAGCCGGCGCCCCGGCCGCAGCAGCCTTCGATGGAAACGCTCGGTCTGCGCGGCTCCATCCCGGCTGAACGCCCGGCCGTTCAGCCGCAGCGTCCTGTTGAAACGCCCGCCCCTGCCCGTCAGGAAACGGCAGCCGGCGGCGGCTGGATCAGCGACCTGCTGCGCGGCGCCTCTCGCGACGAGAACGCAGATCTGCCGCCGGCACGCCAGGCCGCGCCGCGCGCGCAGACGGAACAGGCAGCCGCGCCAGTGGCCCGCAATCCGCGTCACGTCGTCGAATCTCTAAACTCGCTGTCGGTCGATATCGCTCGCGCTATCGATCACGACGCCTCGGTCGATCTGTGGCGCCGTTACCAGCGCGGCGAACGCGACGTGTTCACCCGCCGTCTCTACACGCTGAAGGGTCAGCAGACCTTCGACGACATCAAGCGTAAGTATGATCGCGAACCGGAATTCCGTACCGCCGTCGATCGTTACATCGCCGATTTCGAAAAGCTGCTCGCCGACGTTGCTCGTACAGATCGCGATCGCACCGTCACGCAATCCTATCTCACCTCGGATACCGGCAAGGTCTACACCATGCTGGCGCACGCGGCAGGCCGCTTGAGCTAAGATCGAAGCAAGCGCGAACATTGAAAATCCCCGGCCATGTGCCGGGGATTTCGATTCTGGACGCTTCGATTTGATCGCATGAAAAAGGGCGCCCCTAAGGTCGCCCTCGCTGTGTCAGTCGATGATCGCTCCCAACTATCGCGCTTCTTGCACTTTGGAGATCAGGCCGCTCGTAATACCGACGAGCAGGAAATCATTCTTGATACGGACCCAATGATAGCCACGCGGAGGCGTGGACAGCTGGAACGTGCGATAGTCGATTTCAGCCGCGCGACGCCGGTCGGAAGCCGACAAGCGCCGCCCCTTCACCCAACCGCCCTTGCGAACCACGACCTTCTTCCTCACGACCTCCTTTTCGACGACGACCTGCTTGCCGATCGGCGCCGGCTTGACTTGCGCTGTCGCAGCCAACGGCATCGCCAGGGCGGATGCCGTAAGAAGGACGGTGAAGATTTTTTTCATTGGTTGTTTCCTCATTTCAGAATCTGCGCGCGAACTTATGGTGACAGACATGAAACAAATCTGACAGTCGAATTACAATTGCGTAATGGAGAGGAGCAATCTTTTGCAATCAGCGCTATAGCGCAACGCGTTCGTCGTCGAGCGTCAGACCGGCCGCTGCCGAAAACGCATGAACGAGAAGCTCTCGCGCGTCGATGCAATGGCAGCGTCGGAGCAATGAGAAACGCCCGGAACATGGTTCCGGGCGTCTCAGATAATCAGTCCCGTTCGGCCGACTCCGCCCAGAGATTGACGTCAGCCTCCTTGGCATAGACGTCGATCTGCTTCAGCTCTTCGGCCGTGAATTCGAGATTGTCGAGCGCCTTGACGCAATCGACGATCTGCGACGAACGGCTGGCGCCGATCAGGGCGGAGGTGATGCGGTTGCCGCGCAGAACCCAGGCGATCGCCATCTGCGCCAGCGTCTGGCCACGCTTCTCGGCAATCTCGTTGAGCTTTCTTATATTGTCGATGATCGACGGGCGGATGAAATCGCGCTTCAGGAAGTGGTTCTGGGCTGCACGGCTGTCGTCCGGAATGCCGCCGAGATACTTCGTCGTCAGCATGCCCTGCGCCAGCGGCGAGAAGACGATGGAGCCGATGCCCAAGTCCTCGAGCGTATCCACCAGACCATCATCCTCGACCCAGCGATTGAGCATGGAATAGCTGGGCTGATGGATCAGGCATGGCGTGCCAAGGTCCTTGAGGATGGCGGCAGCCTCGCGCGTGCGCTGCGAATTGTAGGAGGAAATGCCGACATAAAGCGCCCTGCCCGAACGGACGATATGATCGAGCGCACCGCAGGTTTCCTCGAGCGGTGTATCCGGGTCGAAGCGGTGCGAATAGAAGATGTCGACATAGTCTAGGCCCATGCGCTTCAGGCTCTGGTCGCAGGAGGCGATCAGATACTTGCGGCTGCCCCATTCACCATAGGGACCCGGCCACATGTCGTAACCCGCCTTGGAAGAGATGATGAGTTCGTCGCGCAGGCCGGCGAACTCGGTGCGCATGATCTCGCCAAAGGCGGTCTCGGCGCTGCCGGGAGGCGGTCCGTAATTGTTGGCGAGATCGAAATGGGTGATGCCGAGATCGAAGGCCGTGCGGCACATGTCGACCTTGCGATCATGCGGCGTGTCGCCGCCGAAATTATGCCAAAGCCCCAGCGACACGGCCGGCAGCTTCAGACCGGAACGGCCGGTTCTGTTGTACTTCATTTTCGAATAGCGATCGGATGCCGGTTGCCAGGCCATGGTGAAATTCCTTCGAGATGAAAAAACGCGCGGGTTGCCCACCCGCGCGCAAACTAGCTTTTATTGCGCTTACTTCAAGAGCGCTTGTGCCTCTTCGATGCCCAGAGCCGCCGGCTGCGTGCAGGTCGTCGTCAGATCGATGAAACGACCCTCTTCGCCGGACTTCAGGATCGAGGTCATGACGTCGACGCCGTGCAGTGTACGGTCGAGCGAGCAGCGCGCATCGCGGCCATCGATCAACGATGCCGCCATGTCGGCAAGGCCGGCGGTGCGGTAGTTGGCACGCGGGCCGCTCGGGCTTTCCTGATTGGCGATGCCGAACGGATGCGCCCAGTTTTCCAGCGGCTTGATGTCCTTGTCGCGGCCGCTCGCCTCGACGGTGCCGCCGAAAAAGTTCGGATCGGGCACGTAGAGCGAGCCCTCTGTGCCGTAAAGCTCCATATTGGCATGGCGATGCGACCAGACATCCCAGCTTGCCGTCAGCGTGATCCTGGCGCCGCTGACGAACTCAAGCAGAGCCTGGATCGTCGTCGGCGTTTTCACCGGAATGATCTCGCCGTTGCGCGGCTGGCTGGTGATGGTGCGAGTCGGCGATGCCATGGAGGTCATAGCACCCACGCGCTTTACCGGACCGATCAGGTTGATCAGGTTGGCGACGTAATAGGGGCCGAGATCGAGGATCGGGCCGCCGCCGGGCAAGAAGAAGAAGTCCGGGTTCGGATGCCACATCTCCATGCCCGGGCTCATCACATGGCAAGAACCAGAGGTGATGCGGCCAATGCCGCCGTCATCAATGAACTTGCGGGCAAGCTGATGCGCACCGCCGAGGAAAGTATCGGGAGCGCAACCGACGGCCAGCCCCTTTTCCTTGGCGATACGGCGCAGCTCCTCGCCCTGCTCCAGCGTCAGCACCAGCGGCTTTTCGGAGTAGACGTGCTTGCCTGCTTCGAGGATGCGCTTCGAAACCGGGAAATGCGCATCCGGGATGGTCAGGTTGACGATGACGTCTAGCTCGTCATTGGCGAGCAGCTCGTCGATGGTCTGGGCCTTGACCTTGTATTCCTCGGCGCGCGCGCGCGCCGCTTCCATGTTGATATCCGCGCAGGCCAGCACCTTCAGCCCCTTGAAGAGCGGCGAGAGCGAGAAGTAGGTGGTTGAGATGTTGCCGCATCCGATGATGCCGACGCCAAGTTCCTTAGCCATGTGGAAGTGCCTCAAAAGCTCTTGAAGGATGCGATGGAGCGCGTGATCAGGCGATCGACATCGCTCGGATTGTCATGTTCGACGACGAAGTGCTTGGCCTTGGTGCCGGCCAGCGCCTTGAGCAGCTTTGCCCATGGAACCGTGCCATGGCCGACATCGGCCCAACCATCCTCGTTCTTGTTCTCGCCAGCCGGCGCGATGTCCTTGACATGAACGGCGGTGATGCGCGGACCGAGCTTTTCGATCCAGGCGAAGGGATCGCCGCCGCCGCGGATGACCCAGGCGATATCCGCTTCCCAGGAAATATCCGGAGCGGCTTCGAAGATCTGCTCGATCGGTAGCGAGCCGTCCGCCTGCTTGACGAATTCGAAGTCGTGGTTGTGCCAACCGAATTCGAAGCCCGCGTCCTTGTAGGGCTTGCTCATTTCATGCAGACGCTTGCCGAAAGCGCGCCAGCCGGCCGCATCCGTCGGACGCTGATCGGCAGCGATATGCGGTGCATAGATCGAATCCATGCCGAGGACCTTGCCGATGGTCAGCGACTTCTGCACGTCGCCATCGAGGAAATCCGGGCTGAAATGGCCGCTTGCCATCCGCAGGCCGTTCTTGTCGAGTTCGGCGCGCAAGTTCTTGAGGCCCGTCTCGTCGAGATCGGCATAGATGCCGCCGAAGCCCTCGACTTCGGCATAGCCCGCCTTGCCGAGCTTTACGAAGATCTCCGAATAGGGCTGGAAATTGCGAGCGCTATAAAGCTGAAATCCAAGTTTCGTCATCGATACTCCTCCAATGGCCTCCCGGCCGTCTATCTTGGGCTTTTCGCCCCGAAAGCGCCGCCGATGCGGCGCGATAGTTCAATCCATCAGCAGGATGGCCGCCAGCTAGCTGTCCACCGACTGACTGGATTGCAAATCGTAGATGCGGAATGCAGGGACGCCACCTGCAATGGGTTTGGCCGGCGTGAAGACGATGCGGCGGCTCTCGCCGGCGGCAAGATCGAAGGCGTTGTCGGAATAACGTCCCTCGATTTCGCTCTCGATCATCACGAACAGCGCAAGTCCCTTTGCGGTGACAGTAAGCTCCACCGTCCCATTCTCTTCCTTCTCCTCCCTCAGCACCGTCAGACCGGCGGGCTGAAGCTCCAGAGCCTTGTAGGTACCGTGCACATAATGCCCCTCACCGCCCATTCCATTCGATGCGGTGAAACGCCACGCCAGCAGGCAATCGGCTGGCACCCGGTCCGCGTCGATCGACAATGCCGTCACGGCCGCATCCGGCGTGCAGACGGCGTGCGCCGTGCTGAGCGGCACTCGCTCGCCGTTGAGCTTCAACAGCGAGACGGAGATATCGGCCGTGACATCCGCATTGGTGTCGTTGACCAAGGAGAAGCGGATCGTCTTGTTGTCTTCGGACGGAATTGCCGCAACGGATACGGGCTGGAAGAAGCGCCGCACGAGATAATGCATCACCTTCCATCGGCCGCCGTAATCGAGACTCGACCACGAAGCCACCGGCCAGGTGTCATTGAGCTGCCAATAGATCGTGCCCATGCAATGCGGCTTCAGCGACCGCCAATACTCCACCGCCGTCTTGATCGCGAGGCCCTGTTGGACCTGGCTCAGATAGACAAAATTCGGGAAATCCTTCGGGAAACGGAAGTAGCGGAACATCGTGCCGGCAATGCGCTCGTTGCCGCCGGCATTCTTTTGGTGCAGCTCCATGACCGGAGAGGCGATGTTCATATCCTTCGCCTCGGCATAGGTCTTGATGACGGGCAGCGAGGTGTAGGACTGGAAGCCGAACTCCGAGCAGAAGCGCGGCCGCACGCTGCGATAATTGTCGAAGGACTTGTTCTCGTGCCAGACCGACCAGTAATGCATATCGCCCGAGCCGTCTGCGTGCCAGGCATCGCCGAAGTTCAGATAGCCGGATGCAGGGCTGGACGGCCACCAGATCGCATCCGGGAGTGCCTTCTTCATCGCCGTCTCGATCGTCCTGTTCAGGCGATCGTAGGAAACGAGATAGCGATCTCGATCTTTGCGGGACTCTTCGAACCAGGTGAGCGCACCCACAAGCTCATTGTCCCCGCACCAGAGCACGATCGATGGATGGGTTGCCAGCCGGCGGACCTGATAGCCCACCTCCGCCTCGACATTCTCCAGGAAATCGCCAGTCGAGGGATAGAGATTGCAAGCGAACATGAAGTCCTGCCAGACCATCAACCCCAGGCGATCGCAAGTGTCGTAGAACCAATCATGCTCGTAGAAGCCGCCGCCCCAAACGCGAATGACGTTCATATTGGCATCCGCGGCCGATTGCAGCAGATCTTCGGTCAGCTCCGGCTTGGAGCGCGAGAACAGCGCGTCGGCCGGAATCCAGTTGGCGCCGCGCGCAAAAATCTCGCGACCATTGACCTTCAAGGCAAAACGGCTACCCGCTTCATCTTCCGTGGTAATCAACTCGACCGTGCGCAGACCGATCTGTCGGGTGACGGTTTCGAAATTGGTTTCCACAGACAAGGCATAAAGCGCCTGCTCGCCATTGCCGGCCGGCCACCAGAGCTTGGGCTTGTCGATATGAATGAAATGGGTGATCGAGGTTTCACCGGCATTAACGCCGACATCGAGACGCACCCGCTCGTCGTCGAGCGAGAAATAGAGCTGCGCGATACCCGTTCCCTTTGCGAATAGCGCCACCGTCACCTTGAGATCGACCGAGCCGTCGTCGTTGTGGATCTGCTGGGTGACGACATTCTCGATGCGCGCGATCTCCAGCTTCTTCAGTGCGATGGTGCCATAGAGACCAACGGGCGCGATCGCGATGTTCCAATCCCAGCCGAAGTGGCATTGCGGCTTGCGCAGCATGTTGCCGTTCGGGATGGGCGAATTGCCGGTGCTGTAGGGAATGTAGAAAGGCTGCTTCGCCTGCAGGTCGGCGCCAGCCGAAATGCTCGAATGCAGCACGATGCGAATGGTGTTTTCGCCGGTCTTCAACGCCTTCGAAACATCGGGACGGTAGCGCCGGAAGCAGTTGTTACCCTCAAGCACCAGCGTATCGTTGACGAAGACGCTGGCCACCGTATCGAGATAATCGATGTCGAGATACCAGTCGCCGCCGGCATCATCGAGAGTGAAGCTGCGCGTCAGCTCCCAGTCCTGCTTGGCAACCCACTGCACGACCTCTTCGTTGCGCCCGAAGTACGGATCGGGAATAAGCCCTTCCGCATTGAGAGCCGTGTGCACATCACCAGGCAGAGACATGAAAAGCGAATGGTCGCTGTGGGGAGACGTCAGCCTCCAAGCCCCGGCCAGATCGACGGTGAAATTGTCATTGAGCGAAGACGACATCGGACCTCCCCGGACCGCTGTGAGATGGAGGCGGTCAGACCGCCTCCGTGCATGGATCAAATTCTGAGTTCTGTCTGCGCATCAAAGAGCGATGCGAGAGACATGTCAAAGCCGAGCTTCACGGCCGAACCGGGGCCAAATCTCCGGGCACCATTGACGCGCACCGACATGGTATGCCCGGCATGTTTGAGCCAAAGCAGATTATCGGCGCCCATCGGCTCCTCGATGTCGACTGTGGCATGATGGATTTCCGCACCAGACGCCGCCTCCTCATTGACCTTGATGTGCTCGGGGCGGACGCCCAGAACGACCTTCCGACCCGATTGAAGAGTCTCGCCAGCCTTGTAGCCATCGAGCGAGAACAGCACGTCATTGGTCGTAAACACAACCTTCCCTTCGCGGTTCACCAATTCACCCTTCAGGAAGTTCATCGAAGGCGATCCGATGAAACCGGCAACGAAGAGATTGCGCGGCTCGTTGTAGATCGTCGTGGGATCATCGAGCTGCATGATGACGCCGTTTTTCATGATGGCGATGCGGTCGGCGAGCGTCAGAGCCTCGATCTGATCGTGGGTGACGTAGATCATCGTGTTCTTCAGCGACTGATGCAGCCGCTTGATTTCCACGCGCAACTCGGAACGTAGCTTCGCATCGAGGTTCGACAAGGGCTCATCGAAGAGGAAGACGTCGACATCGCGCACCAGTGCACGGCCGATCGCAACACGCTGGCGCTGGCCGCCCGAAAGCTCGGCCGGCTTGCGCTTCAGGAGTGGCTCGATCTGCAGGATCTCGGCCGCACGGGCGATGCGCTTCTTGATTTCGTCCTGCGGCACCTTGGCGACGCGCAGGCCGAAGGACAGGTTCTTCTCCACCGACATCTGCGGATAGAGCGCATAGGACTGGAACACCATGCCGATGCCGCGATCCTTCGGCTCTTCCCAGGTGACGTTCCTGTCCTTGATGAAGATCTGCCCCTCGCTGATATCGAGCAGACCGGCGATGCAGTTGAGCAAGGTCGACTTGCCGCAGCCGGACGAGCCGAGGAGTACGAGGAATTCGCCGTCATTGATCTCGAGATTGAGATTTTTCAGAACGTTGACCGCACCGAAATTCAGCGAAAGGTCTTTGATGGAAACGCTGCTGTTCATGGATCAACCCTTCACTGCGCCGGCGGCGATGCCCCGGACGAAGAGCCGTCCGGACACGAAATAGACGATAAGCGGCACCGCGCCGGTCAGAAGCGTTGCGGCCATGTTGACGTTGTATTCCTTCACACCCTGAACGGCGTTGACGACGTTGTTGAGCTGCACGGTCATCGGATAGTTCTGCGTGCCGGCGAAAATCACGCCGAACAGAAAGTCGTTCCAGATGCCGGTGATCTGGATAATGATGCCGACGACGAAGATCGGCAGCGACATCGGCAGCATGATGCGCAGGAAGATCTGCCAGAAGCCCGCGCCGTCGACACGCGCCGCCTTGAAGAGCTCAGGCGGAAGCGAGGCGAAATAATTGCGGAACAGCAACGTGTTGATCGGCATGCCGAAGATCGTATGCACGAGCACGATGCCGCCAAGCGTTGCGAACAGGCCGAGCTCGCGCAGCACCATGACGAGCGGATAGAGCATGACCTGATACGGGATGAAGGCGCCGAACAGCAGGACGGTGAAGAAGACTTCCGATCCCTTGAAACGCCAATTGGCCAGCGCGTAACCGTTGACCGAGGCAACGGCGATCGAGACGATGACGCTGGGAACCAGGATCTTCACCGAATTCCAGAAGCCGACCTGGATGCCGTGGCAATAGAGACCGGTGCAGGCCTGCGACCAGGCTTTCACCCATGGCTCGAAGGTGATTTCCATCGGTGGCGCGAAAATATTGCCGAGACGGATTTCCGGCATGCCTTTGAGCGAAGTGACGATCATCACATAGAGCGGCAGCACGTAGTAGAGCGCGGCAAGCCCGAGAATGCCGTAGAGCATGATGGTGCGCGGCGCGAAGCGGCGCTTGGGTTTTGCGCCCGAAGGCTCGATTGTGGTGGCAAGTGCCATTTGGTGCCTCCCTTATCTGCGCTTCTGGCGGAACTCGTAGAGAGCCCACGGCACGACGAAGATGAACACGGTGACCAGCATGACAGTGGAGGCGGCAAGCGCCTGCCCAAGGTTCGAACGCTGGAACATGAAGTCGTAGACATATTTGGCCGGCATTTCGGATGCGAAGCCCGGCCCGCCTGATGTCATGGCAACGACCAGATCGTAGACGCGCACGATGCCCGAAGCGACGATGACGAGCGTGGTGACGAAGACGCCGCGCATCATCGGAATGACGACGAAAATATAGGTTCGCCAGGCCGGGATGCCGTCGACGCGCGAGGCCTTCCAGATCTCGCCGTCAATCCCGCGCAAACCTGCCAGCATCAACACCATCACGAGACCGGTGCCTTGCCAGAGCCCGGCGATGACAAGTGCGTAGAGTACTGTCTTCTGATTGCCGAGCAGCGCGAAATTGAACCATGTGAACCCCATGTCCTGCGCCAGTTTCGGCAGTCCTAGCGCCGGATCGAGGATCCATTGCCAGACAAGGCCGGTGACGATGAAGGACAGGGCGAAGGGATAGAGGAAAATGGTCCGGAATGTATTCTCGAAGCGGATCTTCTGGTCCATCAGCACGGCAAGGACAAAGCCGACGACGAATGCGAAAACGAGGCTAAGAACGCCGTAAATGGCAAGATTGCCGATCGAGATGTTCCAGCGATCGGTGCCCCACAGGCGCTGATATTGCGCCAGACCGACGAAGTTCGAGCTGGGCAACAGTCTTGAATCTGTGAACGAATAGATGACGGTCCAGAGCGTGCAGCCCACGAAGACGACGATCACCGTCAACACCATCGGAATGGCGGCGATCTTTGCATTCAGGTTGCGGAACAGACCAAATGGCCGGACAGCGTTAGCCATCGATACCTCCGTTGGTGGCGAGGATCGGGACAGGCGAGAACCCTCGCCCGTCCCAAGCCGGCCATCGCGATTGATAGGATGGTCGTCTGCTTACTGCGCCTGCTTGAAGATGGCGGCCTGCTTTTCGATCGCCTCATCTACCGTCATCTTCGACGAGAAGAACTGCAGCCCAAGGTCGGTCATCTGGCCGCGTGTATCCGGGTCGATCAGCTGGGTCACGCCCGGCACCACGTTGTCCGGGTTCTTCAGGATTTCCAGACCCTTCTTCATGCAGCTGCTGGCCGCGCTCAGATCGATATCGCCACGCACCGGCAGCGACCCCTTGGCGAGGTTGAACTTCACCTGCGTTTCCTTGGATACGAGCATGCTCGCAAGTTCGAGCTGCGCCTTGGTAATATCGGGATTGCTGTTCTTCGGGAAATAGAAGCTGTCGCCGCCGGTATCGAGCAGACCGTTGAAACCCAGACCCGGCAGGCAATCGTAATCCTTGCCGGCAACCTGTTTAGCGACGCCAAACTCGCCCTGCGCCCAGTCGCCCATGATCTGCGCGGCAGCCTTGCCTGTGATGACCATGTTTGTGGCGACGTTCCAGTCGCGGCCGGAATAGCTCTCGTCAACCAGATCGCGAGCCTGGGCGAAGGCATCCCAAACCTTGCGGTTTTCGGGGCTCTTCACGGCGTCGGCGTCTTTCTTCTGGTAGATCGCCAGATAGGTTTCCTTGCCGCCAATGCCGATCTGCATGACGCTGCGCATGCCGTCAACCTGCCATGGAGCGCCAGTCGCAAGCGGAACAATGCCCTTCTCGCGCAGCTTCGGCGCGTCGGCCACGAACTCATCCCAGTTGGCCGGAACCTTCATGCCGTTGTCTTCGAAGACATGCCGGTTGACCCACATCCACTGCCAGGAGTGAATATTGAGCGGCACGCAATAGACACGGCCCTCATAGGTGCAGGATGCCAGCAAGCTTGCGGGGCGAATGATATCCTTCCAATGTTCCTTTTCAGCCAGATCGGTCAGATCGGTCATGAGGCCGGCCTTGACGAGCTCTTCGGCGTCGCGGCCGGTATTCAGCTGCGTGGCGCCCATCGGATTGCCGCCCAAAATACGGCTGACGATCAGCGGCGTTGCCGTCGAGCCGGATCCGGCGATTGCGCCGTCAACCCAGTGATCTTTGCCAAGAGCATTATACTGCTCGGCCAGAACCTTAACTGCGGCTGCTTCCCCGCCCGATGTCCACCAATGCGTTACCTCAAGATCGGTCGCATTTGCGGAAAAGGCTGGAATCGCGACAGATGCGAGCAAAGCGGCAGCCATCAAACGAATATTCATGAGTTCTCCTCCCTCACTGAAACGTTGCCGGAAAAACGTAGTCGAATCATTTTCGGTGCGCAACCGCCTATCCGCGATTTTTTCCAGAGCACGTAATTATACAACTCTTAGAAGAAATATGGCCTGTGGAAAGCGCGGCGCTCACAGCTCCCGTCACAGCGAAAACTCCACAGCGACAAGCATCAATATATTGATATTAATACTTAAATCTTTCTGCAAGCATCACCAATTCCATTGTCTCGTCATCACGGAAGGGAAAATCATCGGAAAAGCAGGCCAATACAACCGGGAAGCATTGCTTCGGCAGGTCTTCATAAAATAACGCTCGACAATCGAACTGTATCGTTACAGTTTTCATCACGTGCGGCGGAGCGATCGCGTCGCATCTATGCTTGCGGCACGAGCATGAGCAATATAAGCGGATTGGTCGCGGGAGGCGGCCGGGAGGCGAGCTTGGACGAAATGGACAATAAGAAGACTTCAGCGAGCGGCACGCAGCAGACGGCACCGGAGCGGCCGACACTCAAGACGATCGCCTTCATGACCGGGCTAGGCATTACCACTGTATCCCGCGCATTGAAGGATGCCCCCGATATCGGCGCCGAAACGAAGGAACGCGTACGCATGGTCGCCCGGCAGTTGGGCTACCAGCCGAACCGCGCCGGCGTACGCCTGCGAACCGGCAAGACCAACGTCATCGCTCTGGTTCTGAGCATCGACGAGGAAATCATGGGCTTCACCAGCCAGATGGTCTTCGGAATTTCCGAGGTTCTGGCAGGCACGCAATACCACCTCGTCATCACGCCGCACTCGCACAGCAAGGATCCGTTGGTGCCGGTGCGCTATATCCTCGACACCGGTTCGGCCGATGGCGTCATCATATCGCGCACGGAGCCGGACGATCCACGCGTTCGCCTGATGCACGAGCGCGGCCTGCCCTTTGCCACGCATGGGCGGACGGACATGGGTATCGTCCACCCCTTCCACGATTTCGACAACGAAGCCTTTACGCACGAGGCGGTTCGCGCGCTGGTCGCCAAGGGACGTCGCCGCTTGGCCCTGCTGCAGCCCGCCAGCAAGCTGACCTACTACTCGCACATCCGTATCGGGTTCCAGATCGGCCTTCATGAGTATGGCGCCGAGGAAATCCCGCTCAGGGTAACGACGGATGCACCGCTTGCCGATATCAGGGATAGCGTCGAGGCGTTGATGCGCTCCTCTCATCCGCCCGATGGCATCGTTTGTTCCAGCGGCGCCGGCGCCATCGCCGTCAATGCCGGCATCGAGGCAGCTGGTTTCCGCCTCGGCCGCGACATCGACATGGTCGCGAAGCAATCGACTGATGTGCTGAACTGGATCCGCCCGGAAATCATCACGATCTACGAGGATGTCCGCCATGGCGGCCGCGAGTTGGCCAAGTCCATCATCGCCCGCATCGACGGCATAGAACCGGAACTCCTGCAAAGCATCAGCTCGCCCGTCTGGCCGAAGGGCTGATAGAAAAAGCCCGCCGGATTTCTCCGACGGGCTTTTATAAGAGCATCTTTCAGCTTTCTCAGCCTTGAGCACCGCTGCCCCATGGGCCGTGGTGAATATCCTTGCCGTCGACGCGGTCGAAGCCGTGCGCGCCGAAGAAGTCGCGCTGGGCCTGGATCAGATTGGCCGTGCCGCGCGCCTGGCGATAGGCATCGAAATAGGTGAGTGCAGAGGCCAGCGCCGGAACAGGCAGGCCGGTCGCCGTGGCAGCCGAAACGATGCGGCGAAGCGACGGGATCGATTCCTTGACCATTTCCGCAAAGGCTGGCGTGACGATCAGGTTCGCCGCATCCGGATTCTTGGTGAAGGCACTGGTGATTTCATCCAGGAACTGCGAACGGATGATGCAGCCTGCGCGCCAGATCTTGGCAATGACAGGCATCGGCAGCGACCAGTTGAATTCCTTCGAAGCTTCGGCCATGACGGCAAAGCCCTGAGCATAGGCACCGATCTTGGCGGCAAACAGAGCAAGCTCCAGATCCTTCAGCAGATAGGGACCAAACGCGATCGGGAACTTGTAATCAGGTGTGCCGAAGATCTTCTCGGCAGCTTCGCGCTGGCTCTTTAGGGCCGACAGGCTGCGCGCCGCAACGGCTGCCTCGATGGCGGTTGCCGGAATGCCCATGTTCTGGGCTTCGATGGCGGACCACTTCCCGGTGCCCTTCTGACCAGCCTTGTCGAGGATGACATCGGGCATGGCGCTGCCGGTAGCCGGATCCTTGGCGGCAAGAACCTTTTCGGTGATCTCGATGAGGTAGGAATTCAGACGGCCCTTGTTCCACTCACCGAAGATCGAGCTGATATCGGCAGCGCTCTTGCCGAGACCGTCGCGCAGGATGCCGTAGATTTCAGCGATCATCTGCATGTCGGCATATTCGATGCCGTTATGGATCGTCTTGACGAAATGGCCGGCGCCATCATTGCCGAGCCAGGCAACGCATGGATCGTTATTGTACTTCGCAGCGATAGAGGTCAGCACCTTCTCGACGCGCTTGTAGGAATCTTCCGTGCCGCCGACCATGATGGACGGTCCATGGCGTGCGCCTTCCTCACCGCCGGAAACACCCATGCCGATGAAGGTCAGGCCAGTGTCCTTGAGGCGGTCGAAACGGGCGATCGTATCGCGGAAATTGGCGTTTCCGGCGTCGATCATGATGTCGCCCTTGTCGAGATAGGGCTGCAGCGCCGCCATCTGCTGGTCGACCGGCTCACCGGCCTTGATCATGATGATGATCGGCCGCGGCGGGCGGATCGCCTCGACGAACTCATCGATCGTCTTGCAAGGAATGATCTTGTCCTTGAGCGCGCCCGCATTGGCGTAAAATTCATCCGTTACCTGCGGCGTACGGTTGAACACTGCGATCTTGTTGCCTTTTTCGGCGATGTTGAGCGCCAGATTCGATCCCATCACAGCAAGACCGATCAGCCCGATTTCTGCCTTTTCCACGACAATCCTCCAATAAGCCGTTGTTTGCGCCGCCCCATCCCGGAGATCGGGAGGACACAACCACTCCGATTTGACGCAATACCTCCGACGCTTGGCGCGACCGGCAAAACCCCTGCGTTAGGGGTGTTGTTGCACTCCGAACGGAAAACGGCAAGCCTCCGCGGGCGTCGAGCCGTTCGCTTTGCAGGACTGTGCAAGAATGTTGCTGGAATCGTTGTACTACCACTTCAAAACCCGCATGCGCTCTGCCGGCCGTAAGCCCATCCGAAGCGATATAGCGGAGGAAACCAGCATGTCGACCATGGGCGCGAAGATCGTGCCTATCGTCACCGCTTGCGTTCGGAGGGTGATCCAAAACTACGTCTGTCACCCGCAAGATATGCTTTTCCGGGCTTCGGCGCCGGCATGAAGCTTGGCCCAAGATGGAGATGGTTGAAAGAAAAACGCGGACTGGCGATGCCTGCAAACCGATACTCGCCAGGCTCTCTTTACAATGAGCGCAGCGTCCAATCGACAAGTTCGCCCGTCACGCCCGCAAATGCCGCATCAAGCGCCTTGACGAAGTCCGGATTGCTGCCACCACTGACCGGAACGACCTTGCGGAAGACGTTCTGCGCCTTCACCGTGCCCGTGCGGTCGTTGAGGATCTTCTCGGAGATTTCGACGATCGCTCTCTTCTGGCCACCCGCCGCATTGATCTCGAAGGCGCGGATGTCGGTCACGATCTGGTAGTCGATCGCCAATCCCTGCCCCGGCACGCCGACGCCACCGAGCTTGCCGGTATTCTCGAAGGCTTCCGCCAACTTGGACTGCACCATCTTGCTGAGCTTGTCGCTCCATTGCGACTTGCCGAGATACTGGATTTCCGAAGAGGACACGCGAATGACGATCTGGTTGCTGTCGAGCGCCTGCAACGCCGTCGGCTGAGGAATCAGGATCTGTTTGCTTTTGGCGGAAGGCCCGTTCACCCTCGCCGACCCCGAGAGATCGTAGGTGTCGTTATTGCTGGAGGTGCCACAGCTCCCGAGCAGCGCTGCGAGCAACGGCAATGCGATCACAGCTTTCCACACCTGACGACGCTCACTCGATACGCAACCGACCATATTTCGCTTATCCCCTGGAGACCAGATATCGCTATTCATCAATGCCGCGCGCGGCCGTCATATGTCTTCACCGTATCGCCACCGAACAGCAGTCGTTGCGGATTACGGTCGAAATTAGTGATGGTCGAGTTCAGATTGTCAACCGTGCCGCGCATATCGTTGATAAGCGTCTGGGCGTCACGCAGGCCGCTGCTCGAAAATTTCTGCAGGTTGTCGGCAATGGGACCAATGCGCGAATTGAGGTTGTCGGCCATCTTCTTGAAGGATTCGAGCGTATCCTTGGCTTCGGCAAACAGCGACTGCGTGCTGTCGTTGCCAAGCAGGGAATCAACCTTGGTCAGGATGCCGTCGACCTTGCCGGATGCCGAGTTCAGCTTAGTGGAAATATCACGCGCATTGGCGATCGTCTGGTCGATATCCTGCTGATGAGCGGCGACCGAGTTGGCGACGTCACGTATCGACGCGACCGCCGTGCGAGCCTGCTTCGTCACGTCGGCGATATCGTCAACCGATCCTTTGATTTTGGCGGGGTCGATCTGCGCAACGATCGCGTCAACGCGATCAAGCGTCTGCTGCGCCTTCTGCCCGAAAGTGTTGTAGGTATCGGCCGTCTGCTTGAAGCTTGCAATTGTGGCCTTCAGATCCGTCGTGGCGTCGGCGACGTTCGCGGTAATCCGGTCGGCGTTGGCGATGACGTCATTGACCTTCTGCGCATCGACGGCACGCACCAGCTTCTCGATTGCATCCAGTGTCGAGTCGACGCGGACGGAAACGGTCTTGAACGTATCGGACAACTGCCCGACGCTTGCCAGGAACTTGTCGATATTATCGGAATTGTCGGCGATCGCCTTGGAGAACTTCTGCGCGTTGCGCACCGTATCGGTCAAAGGCCCGCGAGAATCCGAGACGAACCCCTGGATATCGCCGATGGTGTCATTGGCACGGTTCAGAATCTTGTCCGCCGTCGTCAGCAGGTTCGTGACGCTGGATTGATCGGCGAGCAGTACCGCTCGCTTGCCCGTGTCGATCGAGCGCTTGAGGATGTTTTCATCGCCATTACGGCCGCCGGAAAGCTCGATATAGGCGGCTCCGGTCAAGCCCTGGATCTCAAGGATGGCTTTCGTCGATGTGTAGACAGGCGCATCGGCGCGCACCTGCGTGAACGCCAGGGAATAGTTCGGATCGTCGGCGTCGATCGACAGCCCCTGTACCGAACCCACCTGAATACCGTTGAAGCGAACCGGCGAGCCGACGCTCAAGCCGTTTGCCGAACCGGGAATACGCACGACGAGCTCGACCATCGGACCGCCGCGGCCATATTCGGCCATCCAGTAAACGAAACCGAAGGCCGCCGCGATGACAAGCAGCGTGAAGAACCCGACGATCGTATAATTGGCTTTGGTTTCCATAGTCTCCAGTCACTTCTCGCGGCTGTAGGCGCCTGCGCCTTTATCGTCGTTGCGGCCTCTGATGTCTTCCCGCGGCACGATCGAGCGTGCGCGCTTGCCCCTGAAGTAGGATTGCACCCAGGGATCATCACAGGCGAGCATGTCCTCAACCGTGCCTTCCACCAATACCCGCTTCTGTCCGAGAACGGCAATACGGTCGCAAACGGAAAACAGGCTGTCGAGGTCGTGAGTCACCATATAAACGGTCAGACCGAGCGTGTCGCGCAGCTTGGCGATCAGCTCGTCGAATTCGGTTGCCCCGATGGGATCGAGCCCCGACGTCGGCTCGTCGAGGAAAACGAGGTCGGGATCGAGCGCCAGGGCCCTCGCAAGCGCCGCGCGCTTGATCATGCCGCCGGAAAGCTCGGAGGGATATTTGTCGGCAGCGTCGGCAGCCAGACCCACCATGCGGATCTTCATCAGCGCCAGCTCGTCCATCATGTCCATCGGCAGGTCGAGATACTCGCGCATCGGCACCTGAATGTTTTCTTTCACGGTCAGCGAAGAAAACAGCGCCCCCTGCTGGAAGAGCACGCCAAGGCGCATGTCGAGGCGGTTGCGTTCATTCTCGTCGAGTTTGTCATAGTCTTCGCCGAGAATCTCGATGGTGCCGGAGCGACGGGGCAGCAGCCGCAGCACAGTGCGCAACAGCACGGACTTGCCCGCACCCGATGCGCCGACGAAGCCCAGGATTTCGCCGCGATAAATATTGAGATTCAACTTGTCGAGAACGACTTTCGACCCGAAAGCGACGGTAACGTCCCGTGCCGACAGCACGATGTCTCTGCCATGCTCATCTGTTTCCAACGGGGTCTCCGAGTGAAGCGCGCTCATCCCTGCCATCCCTCAGAAATCGATCGCGGCATAGAACATGGCAAACAGCCCGTCCATCAGAATAACGACGAAGATCGACTTTACCACTGACGAGGTCACGTGCTGGCCGAGCGATTCGGCGCTGCCTCCGACCTTCAACCCCTCGACCGCCGCGACAATACCGATGACCAGCGCCATGAACGGCGCCTTGATCATGCCGGAAATCACGGTGGAAAGGCTGATCGCCTCATGCAAGCGCGAAATGAAGGTGGCAACGGTAATCCCGGAATAGCCCCAGGCGACCATCGCCGCACCGAAAAGCGAAGCGAAGTTGGCAATGATCGTCAGCAAGGGCAGCGCAACCGTCAACGCGACAAGCCGCGGGAAAATCAGCACGCCGACAGGGTTCAGACCCATGACCTTCAGCGCATCGACTTCCTCGCGCATCTTCATGGAGCCGATTTCAGCCGTGATCGCGCTGCCGGAACGGCCGGCTATCATGATGGCGGTGAGGAGCACGCCGATTTCACGCAATTGCAGAATGCCGACGAGATCGACAACGAAGACTTCGGCGCCGAAATAACGCAGCTGGAATGCGCCCTGCTGGGCAATGATCGCGCCGATCAGCGACGACATCAAAAGGATGATCGGAACGGCGCGCACGGCCATGTGGTCGATCTGGTTGATGATCGAGGCCGGCGAGACACCGCTGCCGCGCCCGAACTTCAGCTGCGCTCCACGGACCGCCGAGCCGAGAATATACATCGCGGCAATCAGGTTGCCCCACAGGTCGTAGACATTCTTGCCGATGGGTGCCAACAGCCTTTCGGCCAGGGATGTTTTCGGCTTCGGCGCGGCGCCTTGCTCGCTGGCATCCTTGTCGAAGGCGGTCAGCAATTCGTCGATATGCGGGTTGGAGCCGTCGATGGTCACGGTGGCGCCATGAGCTTCCTGGCTCATCTTCAGCCGTCGGATCAGCAGCGCCCCCGCCGTATCCACATCCGACAGTGCGGAGAGATCGATAACGACGTTCCCGCCGGCGCTGCGCTTCGAGAGCTGCTCGATCTGCCGCAGCACGCCATGCACATTGGCGCTACGCCAATTGCCCTCGAGCCGATAGCGATGCCCTTGGCCATCACCCTCGTCATCGATCCTCGGTGCATCGGTTTTCTGTTCGGCTGCTTTCAAACTCATGCGTCTTTCAGATCTGGCATCACAGGCGTCGACTCGGATTGCCCGAACGACGCCCATGTCTAATACACCGACTGCACAGGAAATTGCTATGCCGCGCCGCGGCCAAGATATGGCACGGCTTTTTGATATCCAAATGAATTCGTTGCATCCGCGTCACGAGACGCCGTGCGCGCCTCCGCCGATAACAGAGCTTTTGGGCTGAAGTCCACGCGCGACGATGACCATGGCCAGACCGAAAGCGGCCAATACAGCCATGACATAATAGCTGTAGAGATCGAGCCAGGCGTAAAGATAGCCGGAGGCCAGCGTCATCAGGCCGAGGAACATGCCGTTATAAAAATAATAGGCGCCCTGCGCCGATGATTCCTGCGTTTCCTGGACGGATGCGACGATGCGGCGCTGAACGCCGGTGTGCACGCAGGCAAATGTGCAGGAATGCAGGCATTGCAGCAGGAAATAGCCCAGGAAGCCGAAATTGACAGGAAACAGGATCCAGCGCAGCACGCAGACGGTCGAGCCGAAGAAAATCAGCGTCCACGCGCTGAACCGGCGATTCAGGGTCTTGGATAGGAAGAACACCATCACCTCTGCTGCAACGCCGATGCTCCAGAGAACCGCAATCTCTGTGCCGGAAAAGCCGAGCTTGCGCCAATAGATCGATGCGAATGTGTAGAGCATCGCATGGCTCGATTGCTGCACCGAGACGCCGATCATGGTGATGAGCAATTGCGGAGAACGCAGGCTGCCGGTCGGCGCCTGCAGGTTGATCGGCTGATTGCGCCGCCGCGTCGGTCCGATGCGCGGCGAAACCAGGCCCATCAGCATCGTCAGCACGAAGCCCGCGACCATTACGGGGAGCACCATCGTACCGCCCCACATTCCGATCATCTGCCCCCCGAGAAGCGTCGAGATGATGAAGGTGATCGACCCCCAGACCCGCATCGAGCCGTAATCGAAGCCCCAACGCCGTACGCCGGACATTGCGATGGATTCGACCACCGGGATATACGGCGCATAGGTTGCACCCTGAATGCCATAGACGAGCAGGACCGGCCAGAAGTCGCTGGTCCAGTAGAGCGCGATTGCCGTGAGCAGCGACAGCCCGCCTGACCAGAACAGCACATCGGCTCGCTCCTTCATATGGTCGGCGAGCACGGCGATGATGGGCGTCACGAGAACGCGCACGACCATCGGCACCGCAATCACGAGTCCGATCTCGTGATCGCTGAAATTCAAGCCCGCCAACCAGACGGGAAAGAACGGCAAAGCAATGCCGTTGACGAACAACGGAGCACAATAGGACAAAGCGGTGCGCAAGCGGAAATACGGAGGCGCACCCTCACCCTCAAAAGATTTTATCGCGGGAATCATGACAGACCTGAAGGGAACTCATTTGTCCCTACCACTCTATCGAGAGCACGACTATGGCGAGAAATGGTCGAACTGTAACGTTTCCGAAAAAGTTCCGCCGTCTCGGCCTTTCCTGACGGTCAATATTTATGACAGCCTATTATTAAGCTCGTGAACAGGTACGAAGTCACGCGGCCTGAGCGCCCAGCGACTGCGGCAGTTCCTCGATCGAAGCGCCAACGGACTGCGCCTCGAGGATTGTCCGCCAGGTGATCAGTTCGAAGGTGCCGTCCTCATGCTCGGCAATCGCCGTGCAGCTTTCCACCCAGTCACCGGTATTGATGTACCGCACACCATCTAGATCTTCGATCACGGCATGATGGATGTGACCGCAGATCACGCCATCGGCATCGTTGCGCTTGGCCTCTTCGGCAACCACGCGCTGGAATTCGCCGATGAAGTTGACCGCGTGCTTCACCTGCAGCTTCGCCCAGGCTGAGAAGGACCAGTAGGGCATGTTCAGACGACGACGCACCGCCGCAAGGCCGATATTGATCAGGATGGCCATGTCATAGGCCCAGTCGCCGAGATAGGCGAGCAGGCGGGCGTTGCGAACGACGACATCGAATTCATCGCCGTGCAAGACGAGATACTTCTTTCCGTCTGCAGTCTCATGCATGGCGCGCTGCACCACTTCGATGCCGCCGAAATGCATACCGGGAAAATCGCGCAGGAATTCATCGTGATTGCCGGGAATGTAGACGACGCGGGTGCCCTTGCGCGCCTTGCGCAAAAGCTTCTGCACCACGTCGTTGCAATCCTGCGGCCAATACCAGTTTCGCTTCAGGCGCCAGCCATCGACGATGTCGCCGACGAGGTAGATGGTATCGGCCTCGTGATGGCGGAGAAAGTCGAGCAGAAAATCCGCCTTCGCGGCTTTCGAACCGAGGTGAACGTCAGAGATGAACAATGTGCGGAATCGCCGGGCGTCCATGTTTTCATTCACGAACTCTATGTCCGTGCCCTATCCTAGCCTTACCTAATCCAAAACCAGACTCGTGTTTCAGGAAGATGACAAACCCTGTGCTTGGCGGTTCTAAGGGCCGATTCGGACGCTCGTGGCCACACGACTGAAACCAGAGCGAGAAGCCATGAAAATGGTGGGCCTAAAAGCGGATAAGTGTTTCGCACCATTTCGCTCTTGCAAGTGGCCTGTCACGCAGCCGATCAAGACATTGATCGCGGCAAAAACGCCCAGCGACGTCAATTGCGTACTGTGAACGCCAAGCGATTGATGTATGCAGGGACTCGAAGCACACGCCTGGAATGGAGACGCAGATGGATACGAACGACAATTCGAAATCAGCCAAGAACATGGCGAGTGGCAACTTCGACGAACAGGCGCTCTATTTCCATCGTTATCCCCGCCCCGGCAAGCTTGAAATTCAGGCAACGAAGCCGCTCGGCAACCAGCGCGATCTGGCGCTAGCCTATTCCCCGGGCGTTGCCGCTCCCTGCCTTGCAATCCGTGACAATCCCGAGACAGCCGCCGACTATACGTCCCGCGCCAACCTCGTTGCCGTGATTTCCAACGGCTCTGCGGTTCTCGGCCTCGGCAATATCGGCCCGCTGGCCTCCAAGCCCGTTATGGAAGGCAAGGCCGTTCTCTTCAAGAAGTTCGCTGGCATCGATGTCTTCGACATAGAGGTCGCAGCCCCCACAGTCGATGAGATGGTCAACACCATCTCCGCGCTCGAGCCGACCTTCGGCGGCATCAACCTGGAAGACATCAAGGCGCCGGAATGCTTCGACGTCGAGCGCCGCCTGCGCGAGAAGATGGAAATCCCCGTTTTCCATGACGACCAGCATGGCACGGCCATCATCGTCGCCGCCGCCATCCTCAACGGACTGGAACTGGCCGGCAAGAAGATCGAGGACGTCAAGATCGTCGCCTCCGGCGCCGGTGCCGCAGCACTTGCCTGCCTCAACCTGCTCGTCATCCTTGGCGCCAAGCGTGAAAACATCTGGGTCCACGATATTGAGGGCCTGGTCTACAAGGACCGCAACGTCCTGATGGACGAATGGAAGTCGATCTATGCCCAGGACAGCGACAAGCGCGAACTGGCCGAATCCATTCCCGGTGCCGACGTCTTCCTCGGCCTGTCCGCCGCTGGCGTGCTGAAGCCGGAGCTTCTCGAACAGATGGCGGAAAAGCCGCTGATCATGGCGCTCGCCAACCCGACGCCGGAAATCATGCCGGACCTTGCACGCGCTGCCCGTCCCGATGCGATGATCTGCACCGGCCGCTCCGACTTCCCGAACCAGGTGAACAACGTTCTCTGCTTCCCCTATATCTTCCGCGGCGCGCTCGACTGCGGCGCAAAGACGATCAACGAGGAAATGAAGATGGCCGCTGTTCGCGCCATCGCCTCGCTCGCCCGCGAAGAGCCCTCCGATGTCGCCGCCCGCGCCTATTCCGGCGAAACGCCCGTCTTCGGTCCCAACTATCTCATCCCCTCGCCCTTTGATCCGCGCCTGATCCTGCGCATCGCGCCGGCGGTGGCGAAGGCCGCCGCGGACAGCGGCGTTGCGCTGCGTCCGATCAAGGACTTCGACGCCTACATGGACGAGCTCAACCGCTTCGTCTTCCGCTCCGGCTTCATCATGAAGCCGATCTTTGCCGCTGCGAAGATTGCCGAGCGCAAGCGCGTCGTCTTCTCCGAAGGCGAAGATGAGCGCGTGTTGCGCGCAGCCCAGGTTCTGCTCGAAGAAGGCACGGCAATCCCGATCCTGATCGGCCGTCCTTCCGTCATCGAGACCCGCCTGAAGCGCTACGGCCTGAAGATCCGTCCAAATGCGGATTTCGCCGTCATCAATCCGGAAGACGATCCGCGCTTCCGCGAATATGTCGAGCTTTATTTCTCGCTCGTCGGCCGCGCCGGCGTTATCCCCGAAGCCGCCCGGACGATCGTGCGTACCAACGCGACAGTGATCGGCGCGCTCGCCCTGAAGCGCGGCGAAGCCGATGCGCTGATCTGCGGTCTGGAAGGCCGCTACGAGCGTCATCTGCGCATCGTACGCCAGATCATCGGCAAGCGGCCTGATGTTCGCGACTTTTCGGCGCTCAGCCTGCTGATCTCGCAGCGCGGTGCCACCTTCTACACGGATACCTACGTAACGTTTAATCCGAACGCAGAAGAAATCGCCGAATCCACCGTACTTGCAGCGCAGGAAATCAAGCGTTTCGGCATCGAGCCGCGCGCCGCTCTCGTCTCGCACTCCAATTTCGGTTCGCGGGAATCAGAAAGCGCCACCAAGATGCGCGAGGCACTGGCGCTCGTTCGCAAGGCGGCACCGGAACTGGAAGTCGACGGCGAAATGCATGGCGATAGCGCCATTTCAGAAAGCCTGCGCCGCCACGTCATGCCGGATAGCACGCTCACGGGCGAAGCGAACCTGCTCGTCTTCCCCAATCTCGATGCCGCCAACATAACCCTCGGCGTGGTCAAGACCATGACTGACGGGTTGCATGTCGGCCCGATCCTGCTGGGCACGGCACTCCCCGCTCATATTCTGTCGCCTTCGGTCACCTCGCGCGGCGTTGTCAACATGGCGGCTCTCGCCGTGGTCGAGGCATCGCAGCTCGTTTGATCCAAATCTTTTGCGGCCGCCTCTCCGAGGTGGCCGCAATTCGATAAAACTGTCTCGAAATCCGTGCCTTTTGATGGATACGTTGTTAAGCTCCAAAGTGTAGCTTTCAGCGACATTCAACCGCTTTCGAGAACGGAAATCGTGAACCGCGGCACACACCTAGTTTCCATCGCCTTGCTGTCCCTGTTGGCGGCAACACCGAGCCTCGCCCAGACCGATCTGTGCGACGAGTTGCGCGGACGTTTCGCAGATACCACCGAGATCGTCGGCGCCAGCCAGGAAACGCGCCAGCTTTCCCGCGCCATCGTGCAACAGAACCTCATGATCCGGCGCGTGATGAGCGATTTGCGCAATCAGGGCTGCGTCGTCGATGGCGGCTACGGCGTCTTTGGAGACGATAATAGCGCCGTTTGCGACGACATGAGAACATCGTTGGACGCGATGCGGCACGATCTCGGCATACTGATGGACGAGCGCGAACGTAGCACCGGCCGGGTCGATGCCGCCGGCCTCCAGCGCCGGCAACTGCTGGATACGATGCAGCAAAACGGCTGCAGCGCACCGGCGTCGGCTGCGCCGGATATCGTTATCAACACCCGCACGCATCCCGACACCTATGCCTCACCAGAGCAATCCTTGGCGCAACCCGACAGCTCGATCACCGTCATCGAAAAGCCCAGGCTGCAGAAGAATTCCAGCCTGCAGCAAATGCAGGCGCCTGCGGCAAAGGCACCGCCGGTAGCGCAGGCGGCGCCGCAGCAATTCCCGCCTGATCGCCCCTACGATCCCTCCGCCAACAAGGTCCGCCAAGTCGGACCGCAATTCCTTGCGACCGATCCGGGCGGCATCGACCTCAAACATCCGAAGGCAGCTGGCCCGCAGCCGACGCAATAGGCCGCTGCAGCAGGGAGATGATGTTTTCATCTCCCGTTTCTTGCGCAAGATCGCGATAGGACCTGCCGGTCGCATCCCGAATAGAAACGTCCGCGCCACGTTCCAGAAGAAGGCGCACCGCGTCCCCACGTCGATTGCCGATCGCAAAGCCGAGCGGCGTCATCCAATCGCGGTCGGGGCTGGACTGTCCCTGCGGCCGGAAATCGCTGAAACGTAGATCCCGCCGTTCCGGATGGCTGTCGATGAGATCCGTCAGCTGTTCCATTTGGCCGAAAGCGGCAGCGGCGAAGATATCGAGCGGATAGGTCTTCAGGAACTCGACCATTTCCGATTTACCGTTGTAATCGGCCCAACCGATAGCCGGCGCATAGAAATGCGGATCGCGAATGGTGGTATCGGCGCCATGCTCGATCAGCAGCCGCGCCATCTCGATATGGCCATGAAGCGCAGCCTCATGCAGCGGCGTGCGGCTGGTCATCGCATTGACGTCGAGGCCCAGCGCCAGCATCCGTCTGACGACTTCAAGTTCGTTCTCTCCGGCAGCCTCGTGCAGCATGGCAGGATGAGCTTTCCGCATAGCCACGGCTATATCGGCATCGCTCCCGCCTGGCATTGTCTGGAAAATCCTCTTGATTTGCTCGGCGTCAATGTCGCCAGTCTTCACCTGGATATAAGCCCAATCCTCCGGCTTCAGCCGAACGGCCACTGCGCCTTTGCGCACCAGATACATCGCCAGCTCATTGTCACCGCCAATGCGAGCCCATTCAAAGGGCGTTCTGCCATTGACGGGTCTGCGGACATCCGCCCCATGCTCCACCAGCAAGCGAACGCGCGGAGCCATGCGATGCTCAAGCGCCCATGCGAGCTGGTAGTCGAAAACGGTCTGTGAGTTTGCGACGAATTTGCCGTCCTCGCGCACCAGCCAATTGTTTCTGTCTTCGGCGGAAAGGCCATACTCCAACAGCAGGTTCAGGCATGTATCGTCAGGTTCGAACATGCGGTTGTAAAGCGCCTGACTATCATTGGCTTCGGCACCGGCTTCAAGCAGCAGCCGTGCGAAAGCCTTGCAGTCGGGATGTTGAGGCTGACGTTCCTTTCCCGCCTCGCCTTCACCGAACACGCCAGTCAATACGGTGAAGCGATATTGGCCACCGTCGAGGAAGAAGGCGTTGACATCAGCCCCGCGCCTGACCAGCTCACGCGCGGCCGGCAGGCTTGATCCGCCCGGAAAGCGCGCATAGGCCGCATACATCAACGGCGACCAGTCATAGGGGCCGCCCTTGCGATCGAGAAGGTGCGGCTGACGCTCTAGCCAACGCCCGACCCCATCGGCATCGCCAAGCGCGGCGGCCACATGAATGTTCTCGACGGCGATCTCCGGATTTGCTTCTAGCAGCTCACGCGCTTCCTCGAAGCGGGCGGGATCGGCGGCGATGCTGCCGAAGTAGGAAAGCGTTACCAACGAAAGGAAGCGGTTGGCAAGTTGGTCTGGCGGGAAGTTTCGATGATCGCCCGCCTCCAGATGCACCTTGAGCCTGGTCCAGCTGGAGAAACCGAATTCACGGGCAAGGACGAGCTGTATGTCCTGCAATCCGACATTGGCGATGTCAGCGAAATAGGGAGCGACGCGGCCCTGCGCCGAAGCGTCGCCGGACTGAACGGCCTTCAGAAAAGTCTTGGCCTGTTTTTTGAGGGAATCGATAGTGGCGTTCGCCGCCAGAGAGCGCGTGGTCAAAATAGACCTCCTTCCATTTACGTCCGGTATCCGCGCCCACAGACTGAAAAGAGGTGTGGCAGTCTCGTATTCCATGCTTCAGGTGGGCCTTGCCCTTCCCGCGGATCGGATGCGCCCTGAGAACGGATCACATCTATCGCGCGAAATACGATCTGTCCAGAGGTCACAATTTTGGATTCAAGCCGGTTCGTACCGCACATAGGCGAACTCGTCACCACTAGGTGACCAGTTGGGCACATTGATCGATCCCTGCCCGCCGAAAAGCTCGAACAGGGTCGTAAGGTTGCCGCCGTCCATATCCATCAGCCGCATGCGAACGTTGAGATCGCGCGGATGATCGAAGACATCGGGATCGTATGAAATCAGGACGACCTTGTCGTTTTTCGGTGACGGATGCGCGAACCAGTTGCCGTAATTGTCATCGGTCAGCTGCTGCAGGCCGGTGCCGTCGGGATGAACGCGCCAGATCTGCATCAGGCCGGTACGGCTTGAATTGAAATAGATCCATTGCCCATCGGCGGAAAAATCAGGCCCGTCGTTGCGGCCCTCGCCATGCGTCAGCCGCGTCTCCTCGCCACCATCGATGGAGATCGTGTAGATGTCGAAGACGTCGTTACGGATGCCGCAATAGGAAAATCGCTGCCCGTCAGGAGACCAGCCATGCCAGTAGGACGGCAGATTGGTCGTCACCCGACGCGGTGTGCCGCCCTCGGCAGGTAATACGTAGATGCAGGACTTGCCGTGCTGCGTTTTATCGGAAATCGCAATCAGCGATCCATCCGGGGAAATCCCGTGGTCGTTGTTACACTGGTTGGCAAAGCCGGTATCGACCTTCCCAATCCCATCGCTACCATCCAGCGGCAGCCGATACAGCAGCCCGTCGCCGTTCAGCAGCAGATAGCGACCGTCAGGCGAATAGTTCGGCGCCTCGATCAGCTGGTCGGTTTGCCAGACGACACGATTGGCGCCAGTACGGATATTGTAGATTTCCACCGAGCTGCGCATGCGTTCTCCCTTGCCGTCCGCCGCGCAATCAGCGATCGCGGAACCGGTTGGTGATCGGATACCGGCGGTCGCGGCCGAAATTCTTCTTGGTGATCTTCACGCCCGGCGCCGACTGGCGGCGCTTGTATTCGGCGAGATAGAGCAGATGCTCGATACGATGAACCGTCGCGACGTCATGTCCCCGCGCGACAATCTCCTCGACCGACATTTCCTTTTCCACCAAACATTCGAGAATGTCGTCGAGCATCGGATAGGGCGGCAGCGAATCCTGGTCCGTCTGGTTCGGCCTGAGTTCAGCCGAAGGCGCCTTGTCGATGATGTTATGCGGGATCACCTCACCCGATGGGCCGAGTGCGCCGGGCGGCACATGCAGGTTGCGCCAGCGCGACAGCGCATAGACCTGCATCTTGTAGAGATCCTTGATCGGATTGAAGCCGCCGTTCATGTCACCATAGAGCGTAGCGTAGCCAACCGACATCTCGGACTTGTTGCCTGTTGTCACCACCATCGAGCCGAACTTGTTGGAGATCGCCATCAGGATAGTGCCGCGGGCGCGGCTTTGCAGGTTTTCCTCGGTGATGCCGCTTTCAGTACCTTCAAACAGATCGGACAAGGCCGAGGTGAAGCCGGTGACGGGATCCTCGATCGGAACGATATCATAACGGCAGCCGAGCGCCTTGGCGCAGTCCGCAGCATCCTTCAGCGAATCCTGCGACGTGTACCTGTAGGGTAGCATGACCGCGCGCACGCGCTCCTCGCCGAGCGCGTCGACGGCGATTGCGGCGCAGATTGCAGAATCGATGCCGCCGGAAAGGCCGAGCACGACCGACTTGAAGCCGTTCTTGTTCACATAATCGCGGAAGCCCAGCAGGCATGCGCGATAGTCGGCCTCCTCACCTTCCGGAATATGCGCCATCGGCCCTTCGGCGCAGTGCCAGCCATCGCCGTTCTTCTTCCAGGTGGTGACCGCCAGTGCCGTCTCGAACTGGCTCATCTGGAAGGCCAGCGTCTTGTCCGCATTGAAGCCGAAGCTCGCGCCATCGAAAACCAGCTCATCCTGGCCGCCGACCTGCGCCGCGAAAATCAGCGGCAGACCGGATTCGATCACCTGCCGCAGCGCGACCTGATGACGGATATCGACCTTGCCGCGATAATATGGCGACCCGTTCGGCACCAGCAGGATTTCGGCCCCGCTTTCGGCCAGCGTCTCGCAGATGCCAAGATCGTTCCAGATCTCCTCGCAGATCGGAATGCCGATGCGGACGCCGCGGAAATTGACGGGACCGGCTATGGTTCCCTCGTCGAAAACCCGCTTCTCGTCGAACTCACCGTAATTCGGCAGATCGACCTTGTCTCGGATGAAGATGACCTTGCCGCCATCGAGAACAGCTACGGAATTGTAGCGGCCCGCATCGCCTTGCCGCGGAAAGCCTATAACGACTCCCGGCCCGCCATCGGCGGTATCGGCAGCAAGGCTTTCGACGGCCTTCCAGCATGCGCGCAGGAAGGCCGGTTTCAGTACCAGATCCTCCGGCGGATAGCCTGATATGAACAGCTCCGTCAGCAACACGATATCAGCGCCTTCGCGCGCCGCTTCGGCCCGCGCCTCGCGCGCCTTTGCGAGATTGCCGGAGACGTCCCCGACTGTCGGATTGAGCTGCGCAACCGCGATGCGGATCGTGTGGGTGATGTGGCTTTGCTCTGTCATGCCATACATTTAGCGGCGCCATTTCCCTTCGGCAACCGCCTTTGGCTGACGACGGCCATCTTAGATCGCGCCACGCGCATAGGCGGTATTTTTACTCGGAAAAATATCAGCATCGCCTTGCAGTTCATCGCGCGTTCATGACAGAAGCATGACACTTTTATGAAGGTTTAAGCATTCGGAGAAATCCTTGGTCGATCAGGTCATTGGTTCCGTCTCGACGGGCAGGCTCACTCTTTTTCAAAAAATCGGCGCGGCGAGACAGCAATCGGCTGCCCTTCGCCAGCTTTTGAGCCTCATACTGACATTGCTGATCGCATCCTCGATCGTCGTCGGCGTTGAGTGGATTGCACGCGGCGAGTTCTCGACCGTGCTGCCTTACCTGCTTTCACCGTCGCGGCCGGGTTTCACCACGATCGGCCTCGTCATGCTTGTCATGTTGATGCTGGATGCACTGCTGGGCCGCCCGCATCTGTCTGCTTTGATCGTCGCTCCCCTTGCGCTCGTCCCCGCATTCATCTCCAGCCAGAAGCAAAACTATCTTTCCGACCCCCTCTATCCCTCCGATTTCCTCTTCGGTCGGCAGATTGTGGAGCTGATGCCCGTCATGGTGCGCGACCGGCCCTGGACCGCAGTCGCGCTTACCATCGGAACCATCGCCGCCGTCGCAGCTCTTGTCATCCTTTGGCGGCAGGCGTGGCAGCGGTCCACCACCCTGTCTCACAGGGCGCGCATGGCCCGGCTATCCGTATGCCTTCCGCTAGTGGGACTTTTCATCTCGCAGATGGATCCTACCCAATATTCCTACATCCGCGAGAAATTGTGCATCATCCCGATCGTCTGGGATCAGACGGAAAACTACAGCCCTAACGGCTTCATCGTCGCCTTCTCGCTCAACCTGCCGATGGCCGATGTCAAATCACCGGCAGGTTATGGGCCTGATGCGATGGACGCCATACCGGCCCGCAATTATGGCTACCTTTCCGGCCCGCGCCAAAAACCTGACGTTATCATGCTGATGAGCGAATCCCTTTGGGACCCGACGCGGCTCACCAACATCGCCTTCACGCCCGACCCGATGCCGGCCATCCGCACCAGACAATCGGGGAATGTCTTTTCTCCGGAATTCGGGGGCATGACCGCCAATGTGGAGTTCGAGGCGCTGACAGGCTTCTCCAATGCCTTCCTGCCCTATGGCAGCATCCCCTATCAGCAATATGTTCGCCGCCCAATGCCTTCGCTTGCCACCTTCTTCCGTGGCGAAGGCTATTCGGCGCGCGCGCTCCACCCGTTCAGCGGCTGGTTCTGGAACCGCAACGAAGTCTATAGAGCCTTCGGCTTCGAGGAGTTCCACACCGAGGAAACCATGCCGGCAATGGACAAGCGCGGCATGTTCGCCTCCGACGATTCATTGATGAAGGAGATCATGCGCGAGGGCGATGGGTCGGAGCGGCCTTTCTTCTTCTTCGCTGTCACCCTTCAGGGACATGGCCCTTACGAGGCCAACCGCTATGCACAGAATACCGTCGACATCACCGGCAACCTGAATGACGACGATCGCGAGACCCTTGCCACTTATGCGCAGGGCGTGCGCGAAGCCGACGACAGCTTGAAGATGCTGATGGATTGGGCCGAAAAACGCGAGCGCGAAACCATCATCGTGCTCTGGGGCGATCATCTGCCCCCGCTCGGCCAAGTCTACCCGAACACCGGCTACATGCCCCAGCAGGTCGCAACCCGCAAGGCACCGCTCGACATCATGAAGCAGGAGCATGAAACGCCACTCGTCATCTGGTCGAGCAAAAAGGGCGTGCGCAAAGATATCGGCACGATCAGTCCCTCGCAGCTGCCCTATCAGCTGCTCAAGACTGCGGGATACGAGCATCCTTTCTACACCGGCTTCCTTGGCCGCGCCCAGAAGAAGTACAATATCGTCGACCGCTATCAGCTCGCGACCCGCGATAACAAGACTTTCCCGGATTGGGCACGCAACGAGCAGACTATCGACCCGATTGTGCGCGACTACCGCTATCTCCAGCACGATATGATGTTCGGGCGCCAGCTAGGGCTGGAACGTTTCTTTCCCTCGCACGCACGGCTTGTCGATCAGAGCAGCTAGAGCATGTCGCGCAAAAGTGTGCAGCGGTTTTTGCGGCTACGACATGCATGAAATCAAAGAGCTAAAGCGCGTGAAGCGAATCTTAGAGATCGCGACGCGATTTAGATCATGGCGCGCAAAACTGTACGGGACGTCACGACAATCATAGGCGCAGGACCAACAGCCTAAGGCGCTTATAGTAAAGCTGGAAGATCGCGAAGTCTCTTAGGACACCGTTGTTGCCGACAAGGGGCGTCCTTGCGGATATTGCGGCAAGCCATCGGCAATCTCGTAATAATCGCCCTTGTCGGCGCAAAAGATATGGTAGCCGATCTCAAGGCCGGTCGGTTGATCGAAAAGCCCTGCCATGATCGAAATCTCGTCGGCACCATCCGCGTGCCAGAACAAGGCTGAACCGCAGATCTTGCAGAAACCGCGGCGGGCGAACGAACTGGCACGATACCAGGTAACGGCCTCCTCTCCTTCGACAACAAGCTTGTCAGCCGCGACGTTTGTGGCGGCGTAGTAGAGCCCCGTCTGCTTGCGGCATTGCGAGCAATGACAGGCAACGACCTCACGCAACCTGTCGCTTGTCTTGAAACGCACACTGCCGCAAAGGCAGGCACCGGAATGTTCGTCGCTCATGATCGCTCCCTCTTTAGAAAGAGCCTTTCCGAGAACGGCCTCCCGGTCAATCTCAAAGAAATGAAGCGGCGTTCAGCCGGATTGATCCATTCCGCACAAAGCAAACGGGCCGGCTTTCGCCGACCCGCCAATGACTTCGTATGTATGTTCAATCAGCCGTGCGCGCGCAGACGCTTCTCGTCGCGGCCGCCCTTCATCCGCTCGGCGAGCAGGAAGGCAAGTTCGAGCGCCTGGTCGGCGTTGAGACGCGGGTCGCAATGGGTGTGGTAGCGATCCTGCAGGTCCTCGGCGCCGACGGCGCGGGCGCCGCCCGTGCACTCGGTGACGTCCTTGCCGGTCATCTCGATATGGATGCCGCCTGGATGCGTGCCTTCGGCGCGATGGATCTGGAAGAAGCTCTCGACTTCCGACAGGATCCGCTCGAACGGACGGGTCTTGTAGTTGTTGAGCGTGATCGTATTGCCGTGCATCGGATCGCACGACCACACGACCTTGCGGCCTTCCTTCTCGACGGCGCGAATGAGGCGCGGCAGATTGTCGGCAACCTTGTCGTGACCGAAACGGCAGATCAGCGTCAGGCGACCGGCCTCATTTTCGGGGTTCAGAATATCGATCAGGTTGATGAGGTCATCCGCCTGCAGCGAAGGACCGCACTTCAGGCCGATCGGGTTCTTGATGCCGCGGAAATATTCGACATGGGCATGGTCCGACTGGCGTGTACGATCGCCGATCCAGAGCATATGGCCCGAGGTCGCATACCAGTCGCCCGAGGTGGAGTCGACGCGGGTGAAGGCTTCTTCATAGCCGAGGAGCAGTGCCTCATGGCTGGTGAAGAAATCGGTTTCGCGTAGGCTCGCATTGCTCTCGGCGGTGATGCCGATTGCGCGCATGAAATCCATCGTCTCGCCGATACGGTCGGCCAGCTTGCGATAGCGCTCACCCTGCGGGCTGTCCTTGACGAAGCCGAGCATCCACTTCTGCACGTTTTCGAGGTTGGCGTAGCCACCCATGGCGAAGGCGCGCAGCAGGTTCAGAGTCGCAGCAGACTGGCGGTAAGCCATCATCTGGCGTTCCGGATTGGGAATGCGCGACTCTTCGTTGAAGTCGATACCGTTGATGATGTCGCCACGGTAGCTTGGCAGCGAGACGCCATTCTGCGTTTCGATGTTCGAAGAGCGCGGCTTGGCGAACTGGCCAGCGATACGGCCGACCTTGACGACGGGCAATTGCGCACCAAAGGTCAGGACGACGGCCATCTGCAGGAACGCGCGGAAGAAGTCACGGATCGTATCGGCACCATGCTCTGCAAAGCTCTCCGCACAATCGCCACCCTGCAGCAGGAAGCCGTTACCTTCGGCAACATTGGCCAGATGAGCCTTCAAGCGGCGGGCTTCGCCGGCAAAAACCAGCGGCGGATAGCTTGCGAGCTGGGCTTCGGTCTCTGCAAGCGCTGCCTTGTCCGGAAAATCCGGCACCTGCTGGATCGGTTTTTGCCGCCAACTGCTGGGTGTCCAATTCTGTGCCATATCACTCACCTGCTTGTGCGCCCGGTCCTGGCCGGGCGTCCCGTCGTCGTAAATAACGCGCGCTTATAAACCTTTGCCGTCCGCTTGCAAAGGCAGGCGAACTACTGTGCTGATCTTTTGTGGCGCGAGCCAAAACTGCGCCGCTTAGGCGCGTTACACGCGCTCGCCGTTGCGGACACGGTAGCTCGGCGAATACATCGTCACCAATTCTTCCGCTGCCGTCGGATGCACCGCCATGGTCCGGTCGAAATCGTCCTTGGTGCAGCCAGCCTTCACGGAAATACCGAGCAGCTGCGCCATTTCGCCGGCATCATGGCCGAGAATATGGGCGCCGATCACCTTGCGGTCGGCTGCATTGACGATCAGCTTCATGATCATCTTTTCGCTGCGGCCCGAGAGCGTCGCCTTCATCGGGCGAAACTGGGCGCGATAGACTTCGAGTTCCGGATAGCGCTTGGCGGCATCCTCTTCGGTCAAACCAACTGTGCCGATCTCCGGCTGCGAGAAGACGGCCGTCGGAATAAGGTCGTGGTCGGGCCGCGTCGGATTGTTCTTGTAGACGGTCTCGATGAAGCACATGGCCTCGTGGATCGCCACGGGCGTCAGCTGTACCCGGTCGGTGACGTCGCCGAGCGCGTAAATGCTCGGCACGGAAGTGCGGGAATAGGCATCGACGATCACAGCGCCATGCTCGTTCGTTGCAACGCCTGCGGCCTCCAGCCCGAGGTTTTCGGTATTGGGCGTGCGGCCGAGCGCCAACATGACTGTATCGACACGCAGAACCTTGTCGTTCTTGGTCCGCACAGTAAGGCCGCCATCCACCTTCTCGACGCTCGAGATGATGTCTTGGCAGAGAATGCGAATGCCCTTCTCCTCCATTGCCTCATGCAGCCCCTTGCGCAGGTCTTGGTCGAAGCGCGACAGAATCTCCGCACCTCGATAGATCAGCGTGGTCTCGACGCCGAGGCCGTGGAAGATATTGGCAAACTCGACCGCGATGTAGCCGCCGCCGGCGATCAGGATCGACTTCGGCAACTCCTCTAGATGGAAGGCTTCGTTCGAGGAGATGCACAGCTCGTGTCCCGGCAGCGCCGTATGCAGGTTCGGCCTGCCGCCTGTCGCAACCACGATGGTTTCGGCTGTAACGATCTGGCCGGTTTTCAGCAGCTTGATCGTATGGGCATCCACGAGCTCCGCGCGCGTGTCGAAGATCTCGGCCTTGGCGTTGTCCAGCCCCTTACGGTAGAGGCCTTCCAACCGGGCGATTTCCTTGTCCTTCGCCGCGATCAGCTTCTTCCAGTCGAACGTGCTTTCGCCCACGGTCCAGCCATAGCCGGCGGCGTCCTCAAAATGTTCGCTGTACTGCGAGGCATAAACGAAGAGCTTCTTCGGCACGCAACCCCGAATGACGCAGGTGCCGCCATAGCGATATTCCTCGGCAATGCCGACCTTCTTGCCGAGCGAGGCGGCAACCCGCGCGCTGCGCACACCACCGGAGCCGCCGCCAATCACGAAAAGGTCGAAATCAAACGAAGGCATGGACGGCTCCTAAAGACATGAAAACGGGCGCGAAGCACCGATGGGGGATCGGCTTTCATATAGGGAGTCGAGGCGCAAAAAGAAAAGCCCGGAATGCTGTCCGGGCTTTGAATCTCTCGCTGCGGCCGATTATCCCGAAACGCGAAATTCCGTCTCGTGAACGACCGCCGCGTTAGATTGGGGCTTACTGCTTCGGTGCAGGCTGCGCAGCCGCACCTGCGTCCGGCGCCAGAACGGGCTGCTTGACGACCTTCTGCAAGGCGTCGTTGCTCTGCTTGGCGAGATCGCGCGAAATGCCCTGGCTCCAGATATCGGCAGCCTTATAGAGTTCGCGAGTTGCCAGCGGGCCGTCCTTCAGAAGCTTCTTGCCAGCCGCAGAACCGTAGAAATCGGCGATCGCCTTGAGTTCGTCAGCCGAAAATGCCTTGGCGTAGGTCACGGCGGCTTCGCGCTCGAGATCCGCACGGCGAGGTGCAAGCGCCAAAGCGGTCGCGTCGACCGTCGAGTTGATCGCATCGCCAAAATTCGGGTTGGCCTGGATCATCGTGCTCTTCAGCTGCTCGGCCAGGTTCGGGAGAATGTTGTCGAACTGGTTGGTGATTCCAAGCGCATTGATCGCGGCGCGCGCTGCCTTGATCTGATCCTCGGAGACTTCCTGCGCACTGGCAGAACCGAAAGCGATGCCCGAGAGAAGGATGGTTGCAGCGGCAAAACGGCCAAGACCCGCTAGTTTGATCATGAGATGAGTGCTCCTATGTATTGTTCGCCCGCAACGTGCGCGCACCGGCAGGGCCGGCAATGATCGCTAATGTCGCCATATTGATGAAGAGCCCGTGTTCGACAACACCGGGAATCGAGTTGAGCCCAATCGACAGCGCCTCTGCATCAGGAATGCGGCCGAAAGATGCATCGATGATAAAGTGCCCGCCGTCGGTGACAAAGGTCTTGTCGCCGGACTGGCGCAGATTGAGCGCACCCGAGAGGCCAAGCTGCGAGGCAACCTTCTCGATCTGAATGCGGGTGGAAACAAGGCCGAACGGATTGACTTCGATCGGCAGCGGAAACGCGCCAAGCGTCTCGACGACCTTACTTTCGTCGGCGATGACGATCATGCGGGCCGAGGAGGCAGCAACGATCTTTTCGCGCAACAGAGCGCCGCCGCCGCCCTTGATCAGCGTCAGAGCCCCATCGAACTCGTCGGCGCCGTCAATGGTGAGATCAAGCTCCGGAAGCTCGTCCAGCGACTTCAAGGGAACGCCGAGCTCGTTGCAGAGCTTGGCCGTGCGCTCCGAAGTCGGAACGCCTTCGATGGTCAGGCCGGATGCGACCTTTTCAGCAAGCAGCCGAACGAATTCCTCCGCCGTGCTGCCCGTGCCGATCCCCAGCCGCATGCCGCTCTCGACATAGGTGAGTGCGGCTCTCGCAGCCTCAATCTTCATCTGGCGGGCGTCCATGCGCCACCTGCTCCCATTGTTACGTTGGTCTGCTGTTTACACGGCTCTCCGGCCAAACGAAAGCCAAAATAATGGCGCAACATAGAAATCCCCGCGCCTCTTCCCCGAGGCTTTCCGGGCCTTCGGTTGCAATTGTCCGCACGATCTTCTAACTCCGAAAGACGCACCGTTTTTTCCGACGCAAAGGCCGATTCCCCGTGACATCCCCCCTCATCGTATTCGATCTCGATGGCACGCTGCTGGACACGCACGCAGATCTCATCGTCAGCCTCAACCACACGATCGCCGCACTCAAGCTTCCGCCGGTCAGTTATGACGACGTGACCCATCTCGTCGGAAGCGGCGCCCAGGTGATGATCGAGCGGGCCTGCAAGCTGCACGGTTATGTGCTGACGTCGGAGGAACTGCCGGCTCTGCTGCAGCGTTTCATCACCCATTATTCCGAGGCAATGCCGGGCGCGACGCAACCCTATCCGGGGCTCATATCGGCACTCACAATGCTGAAGAGCAAGGGCTACAAGCTGGCGGTCTGCACCAACAAGATGGAATCGCTCGCACGCACTTTGCTCGAGCGGCTCGACCTTACTCACTATTTCGAAGCGATTACCGGCGGCGATACCTTTGCCGTGCGTAAGCCACATGCCGAGCACCTGATCGGCACCGTCGAGCGCGCCGGCGGCGATATCGCCCATACCGTCATGATCGGCGACAGCGTCAACGACATCCTTGTCGCCCGCAATGCCGGCGTCCCCTCTATCGCCGTCCCCTTCGGCTATTCTGACGTCGGCATCGAAACGCTCGGCCCTACCCGCATCATCTATCATTATGATGAACTGACACCGGAACTGGTCGACGGATTGCTTGCAGCCTAAGCGATCTGCAGGTCTTCAATAAAAAAGGCGGCCGATGCGGCCGCCTTTTTCTGTTCTCAATCGTGCCAAACTCAAATCTGAGCGGAACGAGCCTTCGAGGTCGCATCGAGCGCCTTCCACGTGGCGGCGTCGCGATCATAGACGTCGTTGAAATACTGGATGACACCGTCCTTGTTCGGCCAGGCCGTGAAGTAGGCGATATAGATCGGGAACTTCTGCGGCACCGAGACGCCCTTGTTCTGGCCGGTCGCAATCTGCTTGGCGACGTCGTCGACCGTGGTGTTGAGCACGGCAGCAGCCATGGCACGCGGATCAGCAAGACGGACGCAGCCGTGGCTGAGCGCGCGCATGTCCTTCTTGAAGAAGCTCTTGCTCGGCGTGTCATGCATGTAGATCGCATGCGAGTTCGGGAAAAGGATCTTCAGCTCGCCGAGTGCATTGTCGCTGCTTGGCGGCTGACGAACCGAAATGCTCTTGGTCGAGCCGTACCAGTCAACGCTGGACGATGCGACGGCGCGGCCGCCGACTTCCACCTGATAGCCCATGCGGTCGAGATAGTTCGGATCGGCGCGCAGCTTCGGCAGCATCTCGTTGATGATGATGGACTGCGGAACACCCCAATACGGATTGAACTCGACTGTCTGCACCTGGTTCTCGAAGAAGAAGGTCTGGTGCTGCTTGCTGCCGACGACGACGCGCATCGACAGCTGTTCCTGATTGTTATTGTAATAATAGACCATGAAGGCCGGCTGGTTGATGAAGACGTAGCGCGGTCCGAGTTCCGGCGGCAGCCAGCGCAGCTGTTCCATCGCGATGACCAGCTTCTGGATCTTCACATCATTATTCTCACCAACCATGGCGCGAACGGAAGACGGGCCGATGACGCCGTCGGCCGTCAAACCCTTCTCCCTCTGGAAGTCCTCGACCAGTGACACGAGCTCAGGCGTATAATCCGGCGTGCCGAGATAGGCCGAGAAGAGATCGGCATGCGCGGTCTTCAAAGCTTCGGAGCCGCGATTCTGGATCGCCTTGACGATGTTGGCCAATTCCGGCGAGCTACCGCCCGGCTTCAGGGTGCCGGTCAGCGAGATCGAAACATGATTGCCGTCGGTGCCGGATTCTGCCCGCAACTTTGCAAGCTCGGCCTTCAGCAGAGCGAACTGCTGGTTGGACGGGTTGCGGCTGTTGAGATAGGCGGTGATATCCGGGCTTGCGCGAAGCACATCCAGCATAGCCGTCAGGTTGACGTCCTTACGCTTGAAATCATGATAGCCGGAGAGCTTGTTCGGGTCGATGCGGCCGCGAACCGTATCCTGAACGAACATCAACACCTTGGTGGACAGCGCCAGCTCGAACTGCATGAGAGCGCGATCGCGCAGGACCGGATCGGCCTCCGCCGCCTCGGCTCCCGGCAGCGTTACGGCATAGTCGGCCGGATCGAGGCCGACAGATCCTGCGTCGGAAAGAACGGCGATCGCAGCCTTCGCCTTATCGCTGACGGCATGATCGGCAACCCAGAGCAGCGGCTTTGTCTGATCCGCATAATAGGTTTCGATCGCCTTGGCGACATCATTGGTCGCCATAACGCGCGCGTTAGCCAGATAACGGCGCTGCGAGGCCTCCGTATCCACGGCGATGGGGTTCGGCGACGCATCGGCAACCGCACCGGTCACCACCGGATCGGCAAAATGCACCGTCGATACCAAGCGCATCGGGTCGGCCTTGTAAGTATAGTATTTTGGCGCGCTGACAGTCGGCAACGGCTGCTTGGCCGGAGCCGGCTGGTTCGGGTTCAACATCGTCTGCGCCGGGTTTGCCGGAACAGGAGCCGAAACCTGCGTGCTCTGTTGGCGTCCTTGGCCACCACGGATAAAATCCATGAGGGTCATCGCGTTAGCGGATGTCGCGCCAATGGAGGAGAGGCAACAGGAAAGAGTCAGGACGGATGCTGTGGCTTTGGCTGCAATTTTCATTCTCTAATCAGTCCCTGTATCGTGCGGTAACTTCGAGCCAGACGGTGCTGCTTCAATGCGGCTGCGATGTCGTAAACATCGTATACCCACTACTATGAAAACAGCGAGACCCCGCCTGTTGTTCAATGCCTCAACTTCACGTTACGAATCCGAGGCGCTTTCGGCGATTCAATTCACACAAAATTATGAAATTATTGGTTAATCTTTTATTGAAATCTGGCGAAGTTTTTGCGAAGGCGAAAATTCGCGTTCACGAATATATGAGTGGCGTGTCAAAAAGAGCACGCTCGATAAGCCATGCCAAAAATATGATTACTCCAGTCATGTAATTGCGCTTTGGTGTTTTCTTGGTCGGCGATCGGGCCTATATGGCTGCTATCTATTTCCATAGAAGGCAGGACCAGGAACATGACTTCCACCCGCACAGAAACCGATACATTTGGCCCGATCGAGGTCGCGAGCGACCGCTACTGGGGCGCGCAGGCGCAACGCTCGCTCGGCAACTTCAAGATCGGCTGGGAAAAGCAGCCACTCTCGGTCGTCCGCGCCCTCGGCATCGTCAAGCAGGCAGCCGCCCGAGCCAACATGGAGCTCGGACAGCTGGATCCCGCGCTCGGCAAAACCATCGTCGCGGCAGCTCAGGAAGTCATCGACGGCAAGCTCAACGATCATTTCCCGCTCGTGGTCTGGCAGACCGGCTCGGGCACGCAGTCGAACATGAACGCCAACGAGGTAATCTCGAACCGCGCGATCGAGATGCTCGGCGGCGTCATGGGCTCGAAGAAGCCGGTGCACCCGAACGATCACGTCAACATGAGCCAATCGTCCAACGACACCTACCCGACGGCGATGCACATCGCCTGCGCGGAACAGATCGTCCATCACCTTCTGCCGGCTCTGCGGCATTTGCACGCGGCCCTGGAAAAGAAGGTCGCCGACTTCGCCCACATCATCAAGATCGGCCGCACCCATACGCAGGATGCAACGCCGCTGACGCTCGGCCAGGAGTTTTCCGGCTACGCCGCACAGGTCGCGTCCTCGATCAAGCGCATCGAACTGACCCTGCCTGGCCTTTGCGAACTCGCGCAGGGCGGTACGGCGGTCGGAACCGGCTTGAACGCCCCGATCGGCTTTGCCGAAAAGGTTGCGGAAGAAATCGCAGGAATTACCGGCCTGCCCTTCGTCACGGCACCCAACAAATTCGAAGCGCTGGCTGCACACGATTCTATGGTCTTCAGCCACGGCGCCATCAATGCCGCCGCAGCAGCGCTCTTCAAGATCGCCAATGATATCCGCCTGCTCGGCTCCGGCCCGCGCTCTGGCCTCGGCGAACTGGCCCTGCCGGAAAACGAGCCTGGCTCTTCGATCATGCCGGGCAAGGTCAATCCGACCCAATGCGAAGCACTGACGCAGGTCTGCATCCAGGTCTTCGGCAACAATGCCGCGCTCACCTTTGCCGGCAGCCAGGGCCATTTCGAACTCAACGTCTACAATCCGATGATGGCCTATAATTTCCTGCAGTCGGTTCAGTTGCTCGGAGATGCCGCCGTCTCCTTCACCGATCATTGCGTCGTCGGCATTGAAGCTCGCGAAGACAACATCAAGGCCGGCCTGGAACGTTCGCTCATGTTGGTAACGGCGCTTGCGCCGAAAATCGGCTACGACAATGCCGCCAAGATCGCCAAGACGGCTCACAAGAACGGCACGACGCTGAAGGAAGAAGCTCTGGCGAGCGGGCTAGTAACTTCCGAAGAATACGATGCCATCGTCCGCCCGGAAACGATGATTGGTCCGAAATAGGATCAGAACTTGCGGGCAGGCATCGACGGCACGCGTCGGATGCCTGCCTCTTCTGCTTTCAATGAAGGTCTGCCATGACCGGCGTGGCGCTCGGCGGCATCGTGGCTCTTCGCGGTTCTGGGATCGTGTCCGCAGCCGTCAGAACGGTGGCGGGATCGATCCTGGCCAGAATTTCCTTGTGAAAGGCGCCCTTCAGATAGCCGCCTTGTACAAGCGCGAACATGCCAACGCCGACCAAGACTGCGGCCACTGCGACCGGCGAGATGTGATGCTGATGATTGTGGGAGATATCCATGATCTCTATCCCTTGCACCGGAACCATGGGCACTTTGCCCTGCCCCGCTTGTTTAATAAGTGCTCCCTATTCACCGTGCTTTAAAGCCAGCGATTTCGATACCGATTGTCTACATGGCATTGACGATCCGCCTATTGAAATCCTGAGGCGCTTTGCAGCCGATTGCTTTTGGCGCAAGCCGGATTTAGACCGTCTCCAAACATTTTCCTCCGCCATCCGGCTTGAAAGGTTTCCCACATGGCTGACGATCTATTTCCCCTCGGCGACGACACCACTCCCTATCGAAAAATCTCCGGCGACTATGTCTCCGTCGACACCTTCAAGGGCCAGGAAATCCTGACCGTGGATCCGGAAGGCATCCGCCTGCTTGCCGAGACGGCTTTCGCAGACATCAATCATCTGTTGCGCGCTGGTCACCTCAAGCAATTGGCGTCCATCCTCGAAGATCCCGAAGCGACCGACAATGATCGTTTCGTGGCCTACGATTTGCTGAAGAATGCCAACATCGCTGCCGGCGGCGTGCTTCCCATGTGCCAGGACACCGGCACGGCGATCATCATGGGCAAGAAGGGCCGTCGCGTCTGGACCGAAGGCGGCGACAGCGGCGCCTTGGCCAAGGGTGTGCTGGACGCCTACGAAAAGAAGAACCTGCGCTATTCGCAGCTCGCGCCCATCAAGATGTTCGAGGAAAAGAACACCAAGAACAATCTGCCGGCGCAGATCGATATCTACGAGGAAGGCACCGACGCCTACGAATTCCTCTTCGTCGCCAAGGGCGGTGGTTCGGCCAACAAGACCTTTCTCTATCAGGGCACGCCGTCTCTCCTCACGCATGACCGAATGCTGGACTTCCTGAAAGAGAAGATCCTGACGCTCGGCACCGCAGCCTGTCCTCCTTACCACCTCGCCATCGTTATCGGCGGCACCTCGGCCGAGATGAATCTGAAGACGGTTAAGCTCGCCTCGACGCGATATCTCGACTGTCTTCCCACGGAGGGCTCCGAAAGCGGGCACGCCTTCCGGGATATCGAGATGGAAAAGGAAATTCACAAGCTCACGCAGAGCCTTGGAGTCGGCGCGCAGTTCGGCGGCAAGTATTTCTGCCATGACGTCCGTGTCATCCGCCTGCCTCGCCACGGCGCGTCGCTGCCGATCGGTCTCGGCGTCTCCTGCTCCGCCGACCGCCAGGCCAAGGGCAAGATTACCCGCGATGGCATCTTCCTCGAGCAGCTCGAGACAGATCCGTCCAAGTACATGCCCGAGATCGACGAAGCCAAGCTGTCGGAATCGATGGTGCGCATCGACCTGAACCGGCCGATGGCGGATATTCTCGCAGAACTGTCGCGGCACCCGGTCAAGACGCGCCTGTCGCTGACGGGCACCATCATCGTCGCCCGCGACCTGGCGCATGCGAAGATTCGCGAGCGCCTGGAAAAAGGTGAAGGCATGCCGGACTATCTAAAGAACCATCCGGTTTATTATGCCGGCCCAGCAAAGACGCCTGCCGGCTACGCCTCCGGCTCCTTCGGCCCGACAACAGCGGGCCGCATGGACAGCTACGTCGATCAGTTCCAGTCCTTCGGCGGCTCCATGGTCATGCTTGCCAAGGGCAATCGCTCACGCGCTGTGCGCGAAGCCTGCAAGACGCATGGCGGCTTCTATCTCGGCTCGATCGGCGGCCCGGCCGCCCGTCTCGCGCAGGATTGCATCAAGAAGGTCGAAGTATTGGAATATCCCGAACTCGGCATGGAGGCCGTCTGGAAGATCGAAGTTGAAGACTTCCCGGCCTTCATCGTCATCGACAACAAGGGCAACGACTTCTTCCAGGAACTCAATCTGGGATAAAGACTAGGCGTATCTATATGCGGCCCCCGAAGAGGGCGCTAAATGCGCCCTCTTCTGTAAAACCAGTTTAAATTCTAGTTATTTTTGAATAAAACTGTAGTGAGAGAGGATTTCTCACAACCATCTCCTTAATATTTTTTCAAAGAATCTCTGCATAAGTAAAAATGGGAATTAACCAATACATGTACGGAGCTCACCGATGAGTACGGCGATTGCGCCCAAGGCGCAAATTCCCGACGTGGCAGGGCAGATTACCTACGCCATGCGATCCATGGGGGTCGCACCGATTCCGCGGAATTACGAACTTTTTTATGAAGCCTATATTGGCTCCAATCCCGCTTTGACCCGCGAACTCGCAGCCCTTGGCAGCAGCGCCACGCAGGAAGAACTGGACGATATCGGAGCAAAGTATTTTCCCCGCCACGCAGGTCGTGTTTTCGATGACGCCCACGCCCGCCTGACTGTCGAATTGGACGCCGTCCTGCGTGCACTGAAACAGGAGCAGTCGACGCTCGATAGCTACAACAGGCTTCTCGGCGAAACCTGCGAACGCATCAGCTCTCGGAACCACAACAGCGCCGACTTGCTGCGCAGCGCGATCGATATGCTGACCGCTGCGACCGGCGATACGATGGCGCACGGTGAAAAGACCGTCGAAAACGTCGTCCAGCGCAGCCAGGAGATGGATCAGGTCCGCAAGGAGCTGGACGAATATAAACGCATCGCCAATACGGATGCGCTGACCCGGCTCTCCAATCGCCGCGCTTTCGAAGATCGCCTGATTTCGATCTTCGACAACGCGCTGACCCGCCCGACAACCGCCCTCGTACTCGCCGATATCGATCACTTCAAGCGGATCAACGACACCTACGGCCATCCGGTCGGCGACAAGATCCTTGCAACGGTTGCCTCGATCATCCGCGCCAATGTCCGGCGTGAAGTCTTCGTGTCGCGTATCGGCGGCGAGGAATTCGCACTGATCGTCGAAGGCGCCGCTATCGATGATGTCGTGGCAATTTGCGAACGTATTCGCCGCACTCTGGAATCGACGCCATTCAAGAACTCGCGGACAAAGATCGATTACGGCACGATCACGCTATCGCTGGGCATCTGCATGGCCTCGGAAGCAGCCGACTCCGGTGAGCTTTATAACAAGGCGGACCTCGCGCTCTATTGCGCCAAGAACGCCGGCCGCAACTGCAGCAACGTCTATCGGGACGGCATGCAGAAGGACTTCACCAAAAGTTGGCTCATTTACAAGAACTAAAAGTGAAGCCAACCAACCGCCGGAGCAGCTTTCCCAGGCTGCCCGGCGGTTTTGTTTACCAGAGCGTCTTGACCGCGCGTGCCGGCCATTCCCGATCATAGGCCTCCTGATCGAAATCGCCCTTCGCTGCCTTGAGCATCATGCCGGGACTGGGCAGGCTCGCAGGATCGGCAAAGCGCTCCGCATTCCAGAGTTCCGCCCGCATCACCGCACGGGCACACTGGAAATAAACCTCCTCGATCGTGATGACGACAACGCACCGCGGATGCTTGCCTTCCATTTCGAAACTCTCGAGCAGGCTCGGTTCGATGGAGACGACAGCCCGACCGTTGAGCCGCATTGTCGTGTTCGACCCAGGAACAAGAAACATCATCGCCACGCGCGGATCGCGCACGATGTTTTCGAGGGAATCGACGCGGTTGTTGCCGCGCCAGTCTGGAAGATGCAGCGTCCGCTCATCCGCAACGCGGACAACGCCGCCAAGGTCACCACGCGGTGAACAATCAAGCCCCTCCGGCCCAACGGTCGCCAGCGCCATGAAGGGTGAAGCCTCGATCATCCGCCGGTAAAGCGGCGTCAGCACCTGCGTTACCTTGGTAATCGATGCCTCGCCGACCACGCCGTAAAGTGCTCTCAACTCCTCGACCGACGTCACGATGCCCATGCTGCCCCGCATTCTCTTCTGTAGCGTTCCGCCCAAAAAAACCGGAGCAGCACTCGTGTTGCTACGACGAGCGCCGAACCGGGGTTCGGTAGAACGATAGCACCGTCCCATCGCCGCTTTCGAGCGTTTTCTGAGCGTCCACGGGCTCGGAGAGAAAGGCGTCTATCGCCTCGAATACCGGAGCGGCGCTGACAATGCGCCGATGTCCGAAGCCATTTGCCCAGAACAAGCGAACATGTTCTCCCTGCGCAGCGTAGACACGGGCATGTTTGGCGCTCACTTCCTTATCGTCCTCGGCATGAATAACGAGGACTGGCCGGCTCGGATCGAGCAGGCCGTGCGGTTCGTCATAGGTGGTCAATGCCTTTCCCGTGACGCGCCCGACCTCAGCCTCCAACGCCGTCTGCGCTTGGGAGCGGAGGCCCATGAAGCGGCCGAATTCCTTGAACAGCCATCCCATGCCGCTCGGCGCGCCGATGAGCACCAGCTTTTTTGTCTCGATGGGATCGATCCCGGGCAGAAAGCCAGCGGAGGCAAGAGCCAGCGAAGCACCGCCGAAGGAGTGCCCGATTGCGGCGTCCAGCGCGCCGAAACGAGCAGTCGCTGCTGATATCGCAGAGATGGCGAGGCGCACATTGAGGGAGCGTCCAGCCGAGCGGCCATGTCCTGGAAGGTCGAGCGAAATCACCTCCGCACCGCTACCCGCCAGGAAAGCCGTCAGCTCCGACATATATTCGCTGCTGGAACCCCAGCCGTGCACGACAAGATAGCGCTTGCGCGGCCCCTTGGCTCCGCCGTTGAAGCGATAGGCCATTGCACGGCCGCCGGGGAACGGCAGCATGAATTGCTCGGCCGTAAGAAGGCGTTGCCTCCCCTCCATATGGGCGACTTTGGCCTTGGAGCCCCGCGGACGGCGCGGAGGCGTCAGGCAGAAAAGCCGGAAAGCGGCCTTGCCTGCGAGCTGCGGAGACAACCTTCCAAGGCCGGACAGACCCGACCGGGTGACCTTGAGCGCAAAGGATGGCATAGTGGGAATCCAATAATGTTCAACTATGAACAATAAAGTACAACGATGAACAAAAATCAATCCCTTCCTTGGGACCATCCGCGTTTTCGTAGCTGGATCGCCGTGGCGCGCGCCTGCCAGCTCATGCAGCAGTCGCTGGCGCGGGAACTGGCATATCTCGACATCAAGCCACCGCACCTCGACATTCTCGTCAACCTGTTCCGCTTTGAGGGAATCTCCCAGCAGGAGCTAGCCCGCAAGCTGCTCGTCGGCCGCTCGAACATGAGCATGCTGCTGCCGCAGATGGAAAAGCGCGGGCTGATCGAGCGCCGTGGGGACAAGCAGGACAAGCGCGTGCTGCGACTCTATCTGACGGAGGCGGGGCGGCGTCTGACACGGGAAGCCATGACCATACAAACCGCCCTCATCGACCGGATGATGTCGGACGCACCGATCGAGGAATGCGAACTGATGACGACCCATATGGAGCGGGTCATCACGCTGCTCTTAAAGGACGAACGCGAGCCGCTGGAAACCGTCGTCGATCAGTGATCGCCGGTCGAACGTGCCGAAGGCACGACCCGCGTCAGCGAGGCGAATTCCCATATCGCCACGACGACAAGTACCGCCGTCGCGAGAACGCCGAGCTGATAGACCACGACTATCGGCAAAGTGAGCAACAGCAGTGCCAGCCCCGCAAGCCCCACCATATGCGACAATGGCGGCCTGCCTGTCGTCACCCCCTTGAACCAGAGATTGCCGAGTAGGAAGACCGCTGGACCGCCCAGGAGTGCCGCAGCGGCATGCAGGTCGGCGGCTTCGTGGGGATGTGCAAATAGGAACTCGTCGCCGACAACGCTCAGGATGATGCCGGCGAGAATCGGAATGTGTGCGTAAGTGAAAGCCTGCCGCGCCAGGCTACCCGGCACCTCGTCATGCTCGATCCGATGGGCCGCGCGTTCGTGGCCGAACTGAAAATAGATCCACCAGAGCGCGACCGTGCCGACGAAAGCCGTAATGAACACGGCGACGATCAAAGGCGTCACCGGCTGCTCCGCAAAGGTCTTGCCGGCCTGCAACACAGCCTCGCCGAGGCAAATGATGATGAACAGCGCGCAACGTTCGGCAAGATGCGCACCCGATACATCCCAATCCGCCGTCGTCGACTTGCCGAGACCTGGTACCCGAAAGCCGAGCGCTGGCGCAGAATACTCGATGAGGAGGGCGATCAGCCAGAATACGACCCTCATCTCCCCTTCCATCAGCGCGCCGGCGATCCAGAAGACGCCTGACAGCACGAGCCAGCTGGTGATACGCAGGAAATTGCGATGATTGGAACGACTGGCGTTCTTGAGGGCATAGACCGTAAACAATGAGCGCCCCACCTGCATGAACACATAGGCGCCGGCAAAGTAGATCCCCTTCTCGCCGAAAGCTTCGGGTATCGAGGCCGAAAGGATGAGCCCCGCAAACATCAGCGTAAACAGCATGATGCGCACCGGCATGCGATCCGGATCCAGCCAGTTCGTTACCCAGGCGGTAAAGACCCAAACCCACCACACCGCGAAGATCAGCATGATGGCTTCCAACGCGCCGAGCGGCGTAAAGTGCTCGGCTAAGGTATGAGCAAGCTGTGAAATCGAGAAAACGAATACCAGATCGAAAAACAGCTCGACGAAAGAAACCTTGCTCTCGTTCTTGCTGCCCTTGGCGCGAAGCCAGCCTTCCCTGCCCTCAAGGACCATCCCCACGCCTCTCCTATGTCGTTGATGCCAATACTAATGCGGCCTGACGGCCGGATCCCGACTCAGGCCCTTTTCCTTCAATTCAGCTTCATAGACAGCAAAAAGCTCCTGTCCCTTCTCGCCGAGCTCGCGCAGATAGGTCCAGGTGAAAATGCCGGTGTCGTGCATGTCATCGAAGCCGATGCGCACGGCATAGTTGCCGGTAGGTGTCATGGACATGATGCCGACATTGCGCTTACCCGGCACAGTAACCTTCTGCCCGGGTCCATGCCCCTGAACCTCGGCCGAGGGCGACAGGACACGCAGCATCTCCGCCGGCAAATCGAAGCTGGAACCATCGTCGAATCCCACCACGAGGTGACGGCGATCCTTCGATACTCGCAATTCGGTCGGCCAAGCGTCGCTCATTGGTCATTCCACGCGTTTCATTCGATGTTTTGAGAATTATGCCGCCCTTCGTTCACGCGCAAGTGCATTTGAAATGCATTTTCCTTGACGCACCAGTCGCCTATACACACATTAGCAGTGTTACGGAGGCTCGAGTGAACAGTATAGTCGGTACGATAGGCAACGCATCAGCACTGCTGGCAGATGCGACACCCATGGTTGACCCATTCGGGCGAGCCGTAACCTATTTGCGTGTTTCCGTTACCGACCGCTGCGATTTCCGCTGCACCTATTGCATGGCGGAGAACATGACCTTCCTGCCGAAGAAGGATCTTCTGACGCTTGAAGAACTTAACCGGCTCTGTTCCGCCTTCATTGACAAGGGTGTTCGCAAGATCCGGCTCACCGGTGGTGAGCCGCTGGTGCGCAAGAACATCATGTTCCTGGTTCGCGAACTCGGCAGGCGCGTGCAGGATGGCGCGCTCGACGAACTGACGCTCACCACGAACGGGTCGCAACTCGCCCGCCACGCCGAAGAACTCTGCGATTGTGGCGTTCGGCGCATCAATGTCTCGCTCGATACGCTCGATCCCGACAAGTTCCGCACCATCACGCGCTGGGGCGATTTCGCCAAGGTGATGGAAGGTATCGACGCCGCCCAGAAAGCCGGCCTGAAAATCAAACTCAACGCCGTTGCCCTGAAAGGCTTCAACGAGGCGGAAATTCCCGCACTCATGCGCTTTGCTCACGGTCGCGGCATGGATCTGACCGTCATCGAAACGATGCCGATGGGGGAAATTGAAGAAGATCGCACCGATCAGTATCTGCCTCTGTCCGAACTGCGCGCTGATCTGGAGCGTCAGTTCACGCTGACCGATATTCCGTATCAGACCGGTGGCCCTGCCCGCTATGTCGAAGTCGCAGAAACCGGCGGCCGCCTCGGCTTCATCACGCCGATGACGCATAATTTCTGCGAGAGCTGCAATCGCGTGCGGCTCACCTGCACCGGCACGCTCTACATGTGTCTCGGGCAAAACGACGCCGCGGACCTGCGCACCGCATTGCGTGCGACGGACGACGATGCGCTCCTTCACGCCGCTATCGATGAAGCCATCACCCGCAAGCCGAAAGGCCACGACTTCATCATCGACCGCACCCACAATCGCCCGGCTGTCGCGCGCCACATGAGCGTTACCGGCGGCTAATCAATCGCTAGAGAAACACGATGCAGCTTGAGCTCCTTCGCAACGCGACGCTGAAGATCAACTATGGCGGCCGTGTGCTGCTGATCGATCCTTATTTCGCGCCACGTCACAGCCTGCCGTCCTTCACGGGCCGTTCCCCCAATCCGATGACGGAGTTGCCGCGTTCGATCGCCGACATTCTCCAGGGAGTGGACCTCGTACTCGTGTCGCACCTGCATACCGATCATTTCGATGCAGTCGCAAAAGAGCGTGTGGCAAAATCCCTGCCGATCCTCTGCCAGCCCGGTGACGAGGGAAGCATTCGCGAATCCGGTTTTACCGACGTTACGCCGCTGCTCGACACCATCGTCTGGAACGGAATAACGATCACGCCACGACAAGGCAGCCACGGTCTTGGGCCGGTGGTCGAGAAAATGGGACACGTCATAGGCTTTACACTGGAGGCAGCCGGCGAACCCACCGTTTACTGGGCCGGTGACACAGTGCTTTATCCGCCCGTTGCAGACACCATCCGGCAAGTTTCTCCCGACATCGTCATCACGCATTCCTGCGGTGCAAAATGGGATGGCGATCTGATCGTCATGGATGCGGAGCAAACCGTCGAGGTTAGCCGCCTTGCACCAAAGGCAATCGTGGTCGCGACCCACATGGAGGCGCTCGATCACGCCACGATCACGCGGCAAGACCTTCGCCAGACTGCCAATGCCGCCGGTATCGATCCGGCGCGCCTGCTGATCCCCGCCGATGGTGAAACGCTTCAATTGAAATGATGGTCGGATCGGGCTTCGGCGAACGCGATAAACCGTCCAAATAGAAAAGCGCCGGACGATTGATCCGGCGCTTTTCTGTACGTCTTTCCAGCAATTTGCCCGTCAAGCCGCGCGATAACGCGCCTCAACGGCGCTATGGTCTTCATAGCCCATGTCGCCTTCACCCGTCCGGAAGCGATCGATCTTCTCGGAGAGCATGTCGACGCGCTGGCGCAGGCCATGGATTTCCGCATTGTTTTCCTCAACCATGGCCGCATTCCGCTGCGTGATCAGCTCGACTTCGGCGACGGCCCGGGTCACTTCCTCGATGCCGGTCGATTGCTCGGTCGTGGCCGAGGAAATATCGGCAACCAGCCTCTGGACACCAGTGACGTGGCTGATGATCTCGGTAAGGGCCGATCCGGTCTGCTCCACCAGGCGAACGCCATTCTGCACCTGCGACGAGCTTGCGGAAATAAGGCCTTTGATCTCCTTCGCCGCATTGGCGCAGCGCTGCGCCAGCTCACGCACCTCTTGCGCAACCACTGCAAAGCCACGGCCCGCCTCGCCAGCACGGGCTGCCTCGACGCCGGCATTGAGCGCCAGAAGATTGGTCTGGAAGGCGATCTCGTCGATGACGCCGATGATCGTGGCGATCTTCTCGGAAGAACGGTTGATCTCGCTCATGGCGCCGACAGCCTTGGCGACGACCTCGCCGGACTGCGTGGCGTAGGCCTGCGTCTCGTTGACCGAGGTTGCCGTCTGACGTGCGCGATCGGCGGTCGAGCGAACCACGTCGCTGAGACGATGCAGCGCCCGCGAGCTTTCCTCGAGTGCGGCCGCCTGCTGCTCGGTGCGCCGCGCCAGGTCGTCGGCCGACATGGCAAGATTGCCGGTGCCGCCCTTGATCTCTTCCGCGGTGTAGCGAACGTCGGTCAGCGTCTCGCGTAGGGCCTCGATGGCATGGTTGTAGGTGAAGGCCATCTCGACGAAATCCGTCGAGAGATCTTCACGCATGCTTTCTTCCAGATTGCCGTCGGCAAGCTTGGCGAGAACGTCGGCAAGCGCGTTCAGCGCCTGCTTCTGTTCCGCCTCGATGCGAGCGCGCTCGGCGGCCCGGCGCGAAGCCTCTTCCGCCGACAGTGCCCGGGCGCTTTCCGCCTCCCGTTCCAGCCGCACGTTTTCAAGGGCGGCGTCGCGGAAGACGCTGACGGAGCGGACCATATCGCCGATCTCGTCGCCGCGGTTGCGCCCGTCGATCGCCACTTCCAGATCGCCGCTGGCAAGGCGCGTCATGATCTCGGTGACGCGCTTCAACGGTGCGCGCAGCGTTTCTACCAGCATCAGGCCGCCGACGATGGCAAGCAGCGTGCCGAGGATCATGGCGATCACGGAGACATTGGCGGAGCGCTCGCTGTCTTCCTTGCCGAGTTCCTGTGCCTGGGCGACGAAGCCACGCAACGACGTCATGGCATCGGCCAGCAGATTGTTGGACTGAACGCGCGTCGTCTTCCAGTCGGCCGACGTCTGCAGCAGATCGGCCGAGCCATTGGTAAGGCTGTCGATCAGCGGCTGCACATGAGCGGCGAAATCGCGCATCGTCGCATTGGTCTGGCCGAGAGAGGAGATCTTAGCCGCTACGGTCTGTAGATCCTTGAGATCGGCCATGACCGGCTCGCGTGATGTTGCGTCGCGAACGTTTTCCATGCGCGAGGCATGCAGGGTCAGGCGATCGACGATGCCGAGCGCCTCGTCGACACGATCGAGAAGTTCCTTTTGACCATCAATGATCTTGTCCAGGCTGACGAAGCGATCCGCAGCGGTATCGCTGTTCTTCGCCGATTGCAGCGTCATATCGGCTTCGATCTTGACGAAGCTCTGCAGGATCGGCCCCATGGCCTCGACCTTCTGGTCCGGGGTGCCAGACCCCTTCAGCACGGCATCGAGCTTGTCGGCGGCTTCCGAGGCATTGTTCACCAGACCTGCGCCACGCTTGGACACCAAAGCCTTCGACACGGCGACCTGCTTCAGGATGGCGTCGGCATAGGTGCGGGCGTCGGAAATCTCCTCGGTGGAATCGGCCGCCATCTGCACCTGAATGCGCAGATTGCTCATCTTCTCCGACAACCCCTTATAGGCCGCTGCATCATAGAGCAGCTCCTTTGCAAAGGTTTCCTTGTCGTTGAAGTCCTTGCGGATGATGTCGATCTGCTTGCCTGCCGCCTTGCCGGCAGCTTCGATGTTCTGCACGCCCTTGCGGATGGCCTCAACATCGGCGTCCTGCTTTTGCCGGATGGACCAGAGAGTTGCCTGCTGAGAACGCATCTTGGCGGCAAGCTCGCTGACCGGCACGATCTTGGCGCGCTGATCGTCGCTCAGGAGCCCGCTCAGCCGATGCACGCCCTGTTCCTGCGCATCGATCTTGCCACTCAACGCCTGGCGCGTGTCGTCGGACGGCGCGGCGGTAAACTCAAGGAGAGCGGCCTGAAGATTTTCGAAATCACTAATATTTTCTATGGTTGCACGCGTCACGGTCATGTGACCGTTGAGAATATTGGCAGTATGATAGCCGACGAGACCGACACCGGCGATAAGAACCACCAGGGGGACCACGAAGATCAGAACCTTGGTCACAATCCGGCGGCTTTGCAAAAGACGATCAATGAAAAACATGCGGCGCCCCAAAATGGATCTATTAAGTCTTCGGAGTCGGCCGGACTGTCATTCCCGCTGCGCTGCCGTAGATGCTTCTGCCTCATGCAAAACCGCAGCGAGCCTCAAGAAATAAGATTGAATAAGAATTAATTGCGTCGGCAAAACCGGTTGGGGCGACAAAGATTCTACAACCGATCGATCATTTTGCATCCATTGCGCGAAAAATCATTCGATTTGCAACAACTCTGCTGCATCGCACAATCGAATTGGCGCGCGGCAAGACGGCTTGCGATTCCATTTTGCGGAAAACGGCGTTAATCCAGACGGACATATCCGGGGAATCGTCTGTATCAATGCAATTGACCAAGAACATGCGGGGCGCGCTTTTCATGGCTGCGGCCATGGCAGGATTTTCCTGTAGCGATGCGCTGTCCAAGACGGTCATCGCCAGCATGAATGCAGGCCAGATCATATTCATCCGCGGCATCTTCACCACGCTCTTCGTCTACCTGCTTGCCCGCAAGATGGGTGCGCTGCGATCCTGGAGGGTCATCCTGCAACCCATGATCGCATTGCGCATCGCCTGCGAGGCGATCGCTGCCGCAACCTATATTACAGCTTTGGGGATGATGCCGATCGCCAATGCCTCAGCCATCCAGCAGGCTGTTCCCCTGGCTGTAACGCTCGGGGCCATGATATTCCTGAAGGAGCCCGTGGGGTGGCGACGTTGGACCGCTATCCTTGTCGGCTTTGCCGGCGTGTTGATCATCATTCGTCCTGGCCCGGACGGTTTCACTCTGGCGGCGCTGTTGGTCACGGCCTGCATGTTTGCGACCGCCGCGCGCGATCTGGCGACGCGCTGCATCAGCAGCGACATACCGTCATTGATGGTGACCATGTGCACGGCCATGTCGATCACCATATTCGGGGCATTCTGCATCGTCCCCTTTGGTGGCTGGCAGCCCGTGAGCATGGTATCGCTGCTGCAGATCCTGCTGGCTTCCGTTCTGGTGCTGATCGGCTACCAGTCCGTTATCCAGGCCATGCGCACGGGAGAAATTTCCTTTGTCGCGCCGTTCCGCTATCTAAGTCTCATCTGGTCCAGCTTGCTCGGCCTCATCGCTTTCGGCGAAATGCCCGACGGATGGTCTATGATCGGTGCTGCAATTGTCATCGCTTCCGGCATCTATACATTTTACCGGGAGAACAAACGGCGCGCAGCCGAGCGCATTGCCCAGGAAACAGAAGTGCGCGTTCCCGCCTGAGGTCACTGTCATGCCTGGATTCGTCATCAATGCCGCCGATATTCCAATTGTTCTTCTCGCAGGTGGACGCTCAAGCCGCATGGGGACGAGCAAAGCCTTTGCGATACTCGGCAATCAAACCCTTCTTGCCCGTATCCTCGCGCGCATTGGGCAAACGCAGAAAAATCCGGTGGCGTTGAATGCCGATGGCGATTGGCCCGACGCCATGCGGTTGAGGCTGGTTCCCGACACGCTACCGGGTAAACTCGGCCCTCTTGCCGGCATGCTCGCAGCGCTCAAAGATACGGCCATGCGCTATCCGGACGCCTCGCATGTTGCGACGGTGCCAGTGGACAGTCCCTTTTTCCCCGGCGATCTTTTCGCACGGCTGGCCGAAGCCATCCGGGGCAGAGATGAAGCTGCTATCCCGGTATCCTCAGGGCAGGACCACCCTGTCTTCGGTCTGTGGCCAGTTTCCGTCACCGACGATCTCGAAACATGGATCGTCAACGATCCGAAACGGCGGGTCAGGGATTTTCTCGCCCGCCATACGGTCCGGCGGGTTGAATTTCCAGCCATCCAAACCTCGATCGGCCCCCTCGACCCCTTTTTCAACGTCAACACCCCGGACGATCTCGTCGAGGCGGAGCAATGGCGCGCAGCATTGGAAAACATGGCATGACGATATCTCGACCGAAGATCTTCGGCATTGCCGGCTGGAAGAACTCCGGCAAAACCGGGCTCGCCGTGCGTCTCGTTACGGAATTCACGCGGCGCGGCTACCGGATCTCGACGATCAAGCATGCGCATCATGATTTCGATATCGACAAGGTCGGCGCCGACAGTTTTCGCCATCGCGAGGCTGGAGCACACGAAGTCACCATCGTCTCTGGAACGCGTTACGCCATCATGCATGAGTTGCGCGGGGCACCGGAACCGAGCTTCGAAGAGATATTGGCCCGCCTGGCCCCTTGTGACCTGGTGCTGATCGAGGGTTACAAGCACGAACCGATCCCGAAGATCGAAGCCCGTCGCCTTGCAGCAGCCAAAACAGAACCGCTGGCCCCTCAGGATCCGTATATCGCAGCCATTGCCGCCGATCATCAGGTCGAAGATGCCGGCGCGCTTGCGGTCTTCGATCTCAACGACACCATCGCCATCGCCGATTTCATTGCGGCGACCATCCATCTCGGTCAGCCGGCCAAATAAAAGGCCGCCGGTTTTCCGGCGGCCTCCATTTCTGTGTCAGCGAACGCTTACCGCTTTGCGACCGGACGAACCAGCGGCGTGATGCGCCGGATGGTGACGCGGCGGTTTTCCTGCGACGGTCCGAGCGTATTCACCTTGAGGTACTGCTCGCCATAGCCCTGGGTTACCAGGTTTTCGGCGGGAATGCCGTAGACGTCGGTCAGCACGTTGGCGACCGATTCCGCGCGGCGGTCCGACAGGATCAGGTTGCTCTGTGCCGAACCAACGGCGTCCGTGTGGCCTTCGATGAGGAAGGTCTCGGTCGGATCGCGCTGGATGACCTTCGAGATTCCGTCCGCAACCCCACGCAACGTGCTGGCCTGCGACATTGGAATGTCGGCGCTGCCTGTCGCGAAGGTGATCGTATCGAGGTCGATACGGCGGATCTTGTCACGGATACGCGCAGAATAACGCACTTCGTTGACCGAATAGATGCGCTCGACCGGCTCGACCGGCGGCTCCCGCAGGAAGTCGTAGTAGTTGGTGTTGCGGTTGGACGCGGTGTCGATGATGTACTGGCTCAGAGGAATGAGCAGGCGCATCGGCGGCAGATCGTCGCCCGGGTCGCGGAAGTAGTCGTCATGATCCGGCCGCTGCTCCAGGTCCGGAGAGTAGAACAGCACATATTCGCGGCCGCGCGCATCGATACGCGAGCGCTGGACGATGTCACCATAGCGATTGCGGATGGTGATGATCCGGTCGCCATTCGGCTGGTCGATGGTTTCGCGATAGCGATCCCGAGGCAGCTGCTCGTAGGTCGGCCGCTCGCCGCCGCGGACGAAGCGGTCTGTATCGTCATGGCGAACAACATAGGTGTTGTCGACATTCACGATCGTGCGGTTGTCCTGATTGATGACGGTCTGGATCGTCGTGCCCTGCGGCGGGACGAAATCCGGACGGCGATCGATGCGGCGACCCTGCTCGCTGGTCACGGCCTCGATCTTGACCGGCGGTTGCTGCTGGCCACCGGCAGGGACACGCTGCGCGTCCGCGTCGGAGGTCGGCGGCTTCGTGTAGGCCGGAGGCGGCTGCTGGGCGGGATTGTTCTGCGCCTGGCCATTCTGGCCCTGACCGTTCTGACCTTGCCCGTTCTGACCCTGGCCACCCTGCCCGCGACCACCTTGGCCGCCGGGGTTCTGGCCGCCATTCAGATGCTCGCCGCGACGAACGGAATCCTTCTGGCTATCGAGCACGGCGCTGCCGTTCTCAACCGGCAGAATGACCGGACCGTTTGCGGAGCCTGGATTTTCAGCGATCTTCTTGCGGCGCTCCAGTTCCTGCGGCGAAACCTGTTCGGCCGGAGGCACCTGGATTTCGCCGGCCTGCTGGCCGCCATTGGCTGCCGGAGGCGTTGCGTTGCCTTGGGCAGGCGTCTCGGCCCCATTGGCAGGCTGCTGCTTGCCTGGCTGCGGCTTTGACTCATTCCCCGGCTGTGCCGGCTGTCCCTGCGGCTCGCCCTTTGTCGCCGGCTGCTGCGGATTGGCGGCGGGCTGCTCGCCCTGCGGCTGGCCTTGCGGCTGTTTGCCATGCGTCTTGTCGGCAGGCTTCTGCCCCTGCTCGGCACCGGGCGCTACCTGCGTTCCTGGCTCTGCCGCGGGCTGCTCCTGTTTTGCTGGCGGCGTCTTCTCGCCCTTGGTCGGCTGGGCGGCCGGCGTCTGCGGCTGTTCTGCCGGCTGCTGCGCCGGTGCCTCGGGCTGGCCCTGGCCCTGCTTCTTCGGATGAGCGTTCTGGTCGGGTTGAGCCTGCTTAGCCGGCTCCTGCTGGGTCTGGGGCTCGGCGGTGGCGGGAGCTTCCTTCTGCGCCGGAGCGGGCTGCTGCGCCTTCGGTTCAGGCTTCGCCTTGGGCTGAGGCTTTGCCTCCGGCTGCGCTTCTTCGGCAGGCTGCTGCTCTACCTTTGGCTGCGGAGCCTCGACGGGCTGTTTTGCCTCCGGCTGCTTGCCCTTGTGCTTGGGCTGCGGCGCTTCGGGTTCTGCTTCAGGCGCGACGGCCTTAGGCTGCGGCTTGGCTTGAGGTTGGGCTTCAGGCTGAGCTTGCGGCTCTTCCGCCGGCTGCTGACGCTGCTTCTTCGGTTCGGGCGGAGCTTCTGCGGCCGGCTGCTTTTGCGGCTTCGGCTGCTCCTGTTCCGCAGGCTGCTGCTGGTGCTCGGCCTTTGGCGGCTGAGCTTCCGATTGCGGCTGCTTCTGCGGCTTCGGCTCGGCTTCCGGTTCGGCCTGCTTCATCTGACGCTGAGGTTCAGCACCGCCTTCGGGCTTCTGGCCCTCGTGCTTCTGCCCCTGCGGCTCGCCTTGCTCACCCTCAGCCGGCTTCTTGTGCTTAAGTTGCTCTTCTTCCGGCTGGGCGGCTGGCGCCTCCTGCTGAGCCACTTCGAAACTTGCAGTGGCACTCGCCGTTCCGACGATGCCATTGCTCAGCGGTGCGATGGGCTGCTCACGCAGCGCCGCAGCAACCGCCGGCTCGAATACGAGCGAAAATGAAAGCAGCGGAAATGCGGCGCTGGCAAATAGTCTGGATCGCTTACCCATATGGGGTCTCCTCTTGTAATCTTTGTCTGCCGAATTGCGAATCTCAGCCGGCAAGGCGATGCCTCACGATCCGGGCCATTTTCCGGTTCTCGTGAGGCTGAATCGCGGCAAGCCGCTATATGTTCCCAAACTATTAGGTTGTAGCCATTAACCCTGGCTGAACGTATTGGACGGCTTCCGTTCAGATTTGCCGGCAGCGCGGTCTCTTCGCGGTGGGAGCGGATGACAACGAGATCCTTCGTAATTCCAGTTGCAATTTCCGAAAAAAAAGTACGAATATCGCGCCAAGGCGGGTCACAGACCCGCTCCACTCGAGCCGTCTGCCAAGACATAATAATGGGCTGCCGGCCACCAACAGAGAGGATCATTATGCGCATTTCCACTCGTCTCTTTGCCGCTGCGTCCTTCGCTGCGATGTCGCTCCTTGCTGGCGCCGCGCTGGCTGACGGCGACACGATCGTGTTCGGCACCGATGCGACCTACCCGCCCTTCGAATCGCTGGAAGCAGGCGGCAAATTCGTCGGCTTCGACATTGATATAGCGAATGCTCTTTGCGATCAGATGAAGGTCAAGTGCAGCTTTGTGAACCAGGACTTCGATGGCATCATCCCAGCCCTGCAGGCCAAGAAGTTCGACGCCGTCATCTCGTCCATGTCGATCACGCCGGAACGAGAAAAGATCGTCGACTTCACCAACAAGGTCTACAATACGCCGCCGGCAATCGCCGTTTCGAAGGATTCCACCATCAAGGAAGCAACCGACGAAGCCCTGAAGGGCAAGTCCATTGGCGCCCAGTCTTCCACGACTCACGCCAACTATGCTTCGGTCCACCTGAAGGACGCCGAATTGAAGCTCTATCCGTCGGCTGACGAATACAAGCTCGACCTTGGCAACGGCCGTATCGATGCCGCCATCGACGACGTCGTGGTGCTGTCGCAGTGGGTCAAGTCGGATGCCGGTTCTTGCTGCAAGATGCTCGGCACGCTGAAGACCGACCCGGTCATCAACGGCGTTGGCGCCGGCATTGCCATCCGCAAGGGCGACACGGCCCTCAAGGATAAGCTGAACGCCGCAATCGCCGCGATCCGCGCTGACGGTACCTACAAGAAGATTCAGGACAAGTACTTCGATTTCGACGTTTACGGCGGCTGATCGCCTGTCGATTCCTTGGGAAAAGACGACGGCGGAAGCTTGCTCTTCCGCCGTTTTTGTTTGACAACGAGAACAATACAAGCAGAAACGCGGCAAAAGCCGCCAGGGGAAATATAGCATGAGCGGATTGTTTTCCGCCGTAGGTTCGTTGTGGACCTGGTTGAGTACGATATTCGACCCGTTGTGTGGTCCGGCTGGTCTGTTCACCATTTACAGCATGTTCAGCCCGCACACGCTACTTGCCTGCGGCGATGCCGGCTGGGGCGACGAACTGGCCGGCGGCCTGAAAATTACCATTGCGGTCTCTCTCGCCACACTGCCGCTTGGGATCGTCATAGGCTTCTTCGTAGCGCTCGCGCAGCAATCGGAAGAAAAGTCCTTACGACTTGCTGCGGGAGTCTTCACAACGATTTTCCGCGGCCTGCCCGAGCTTTTGACGCTCTTCATCATCTACTACGGCCTGCAGATCCTGCTGCAATCGTTCCTCGCCAAATTCGGCTATGATGGTCCGATCGAGATCAATGCCTTTGCCGCCGGTATGGTCGCACTCGCAATCGTGTTTTCGGCCTATTGTTCGGAAGTGCTTGTATCTGCCTTCAAGGCCATACCGAAAGGCCAGTATGAGGCCGGCGACGCCCTCGGCTTCCATCGAGCACGGACAATGCGGCTGATCATCGTACCGCAGCTCGTGCGCATCTCGCTGCCAAATCTCGGAAATCTCTGGATGAACCTGCTGAAGGACACATCCTACGTATCGATCATCGGCCTTGCGGATATCATCCGGCAGACCGGGATCGCCGTGCGCGCCACCAAGGCACCCTTCACCTTCTATTCGATCGCCTGCCTGTTCTATCTGACGCTGGCTGTCATTTCCTCGATAGGCCTGTACTACCTCGACCGATGGGCCAAGCAAGCGGAGGTTCATCGATGAGCCATGCCGAAGTTCTGATCGCGGCGCAGCCCGCGCCGCCCCAAACGGCGAAGAAGTTGTCCAAAGCCCGTGTGACCGGCTACTTCTTCCTGACCCTCTGGGCCATTCTCGGCGTCGCACTGATCGCGATGATCGTTTTCGGTTGGGATGTCGAAAAGCTCGAAACCTTCGGACCGAGGCTGCTCAACGGTCTTGGGATCACCATCAAGCTCGTCGCCATATCCTTTGTGCTCGGCGCGATCCTGTCGATGCCGCTCGCCGTCGCGCGCATGTCGAACAACAAGATCCTGAGCACGCTGACCTACTGCTATGTCTACCTGTTCCGGGGCACGCCGCTGCTGGCACAGATCTTCATGGTGTATTACGGCTTCCCGAGCTTCCGCTGGTTCTTCGAAGACATCGGCATGTGGTGGTTCTTCAAGGATCCGTTCTATTGCGGCGTTTTTGCCATGACGCTGAACACCGCCGCCTATCAGACGGAGATTGTTCGCGCCGCAATCCAGAGCGTGCCGAAAGGTCAGAGAGAGGCGGCCAATGCACTCGGCATCCACACATGGGTCGCCTTGCGCAAGATCATCATCCCGCAGGCCCTCATCGTAGCGCTGCGCCCCTACGGCAACGAGATCATTCTCCTGATCAAGAGTTCCGCGACGGTTTCCATCATCACGGTCTACGATCTCATGGGCGAGACCCGCTACGCGTTTTCCCGCACATACGACTACCAGATCTATCTGTGGGCGGCGATCTTCTATCTGGTGATCGTCGAGTTGATGAGAAACGGCTGGGCCTTCATGGAAGGCCGGCTGACGCGCCACTTGAAGCGTTGATGCAACAAGGGCGGCGCAAGCCGCCCTTGTTGGCAGCACTCGCAACGACACGCTGCTAACACTTTGATTTGCAATAAAAATCCTTATATGACACTTTTGTAAATCTTGAGTTTACCTTCAGCTGTTTCCATATCTTAGTGACCATGAGTCACGAACAAGAATGGAACTGAAAGAGAAAGCTCATGCACGACGACATGCAAAAGCAGTTGCAAGGCTATGGGTTGACGACCGCACAGATCTTGTACCGCCTGCCCGATCATCCGCAGTTTCTCCAAACCTATATCTGGCAGGATTACGACCTCGCCCCGAACTTCCCGGAAATGCGCGGCTTCCTGAAGTTCTGGCAGGAGACGCTCGACGGACCGCTGCATTCGGTGCGCTACGTTCATCGCAAGCTGATATCGGCCAGCGAGTGGCGTGCAGTGAAAGGCGAATTCATCCTTCACTAGAACATGTCGCGCACGGCATGCACGGTTTTGCGGCGACGACACGCGCAGAGGCAAAGAGCCAAGCGCAGGAAGCGAATCTGGAAGATCGCGCGTGTCAAAGCCGGTCGGGTTGGTTGCGCTAAATTTATCGGCGGCTCGACGTCGCTCGATCAGACATGCGCTTCGCCATGCACGAAGTCCCCGTCATCCGCTCCACGATGGAAGGTGCCATAGAGAACCACGGCATAGAAGATCGCGACGAGCACGATGACAGCCAGACCGGGCAGCGGCCCAAGAGATGCATTGTCAGCGATATAACTCCAGGAATGCGCCAACTCCTGCGGCGCATCAGCGGTCTGCAGTTTCGGCGTTGAAATCTTCAGTACCCATGCCAGCAGCAGGATCGCATACATCCAGCAATAATTGCGCCGCAAGCGCCGCTGCACCGCTTCAGCATGGCTGAGCAGCAGGCGCGGAGAGCGCAGGCTGGTCGCAATCGGCAGCGCCCAATCGAGATTGAGCTCCGATTGCGGCGACAGAATCTGTGCGAAGTAGTGCCGCTCGAGCTGGCGCACCCGCGACCGGTAAACATCGAAGAACCGATATCGCCGCGCTTCAATCATCAGCAGCAGCGTGATCAGCATCATACCGAACAGCAGCACGCCATGATGCGACGAAGGCGTCGACAGGGATACGGACAGCAGAGCCGCAGCCACCGTGATCGCCCAGTTCGATGTCCGGTCGATGCGATCGCGCCAGCTGGTCATCCTCGCGAGTTCGCCCCGATAATAATGGGTCAATGTATTGGTGATCTCGGCCGATGTCGCCGGCAATGAGGGAGCCTTGCGTCCTGTCGCATCGCCTGTCGGGCTCGTTACGGTCAACTCGGTATCCATTGTCATTCCTCCCGTATTTTTTATCCGGATCGCGTCCCCCAACTCTCCGTCGTCGACCGTGATATTCTGCGCCTCCCTTGCAAGCATTGCAAAAGCAGATCAGGCATTTTAATGCCTGCAGAACAAACAGAAGGGCTGCTGAACCATGGCAAAGAAAAAGATCGACGAAGATGCGCTGGCGGAAGCCTACAACCGTGCCCTTGAGCTGGAGAAGGCTGGCAATATCGATGCAGCCGTGCGGGCCTATGAACAGGTCCTGGCGCTGGATCCGGAAGATCACGGCGGCGCTGCCGTGCGCATAGCTTCAATGGGACGCGGCGAAACGCCGGTCAAGGCGCCAGACGCCTATGTTGAGACGCTGTTCGATCAGCACGCCGAAGTTTTCGAGGACGTCCTCGTCGAACAGCTGGGCTATCATGTTCCCATGCTCGTCCGGCAACGCCTGCAGGCCCTCGGTCTCGGTCCGTTCAAGCGCATGCTCGACCTCGGCTGCGGGACGGGCTTGACCGGAAGCACGCTGCGCGACGTCGTTGATGACATCACCGGCATCGACATCTCCGAAAACATGGTCGAGGTTGCCCATGAGAAGGACGTCTACGAGACACTCTTCGTGGCGGAGGTCGAGGACTTCCTCGACGACAATGACGAAGAGCCTTTCGATCTCATCACCGCCACCGACGTGCTGCCGTATCTCGGAGCGCTGGAGCCCCTGTTCTTCGGCACCGCCGAAAACATGACGCCTGGCGGCCTTTTCATCTTTTCCTCCGAGACACTGCCGGATGCGACCATGGCCGGCCGTCCCTACATGGTCGGTCCGCATCAACGTTTCGCCCACGCAGACGTTTATGTCCGCGAACGGTTGAAGGAAACCGGCTTCGAACTGATCGAGATCACCGACATCAACGTCAGAATGCAAGACGGCCAGCCGACGCCCGGGCATTTGGTGATCGCACGCCGCCTGGCAGACTAAGATTATGAAAGCCAGACACCATGAATAGTTACCCAAAAGGATAACTATTTGCTTGCCCGACGACCGGCGAGCTGATACTTAGCCAACAAGGCAAGTATCAGCTCGAACCTTGATCATGGAAAGGTCGTCGCATGTCCCTCATTCTCTATCAGCATCCCCTCGCATCGTTTTGCCACAAGGTCCTGATGGCGCTCTATGAAAACGGGACGCCGTTCGAAAGCCGGGTGATCGATCTCGGCAATGAAGAGTCCCGCGCCTCACTTGTCCGGCTCTGGCCCCTTGCCAAATTCCCGGTGCTTCGCGACGAAGCGCGCGACAGCACCATTCCCGAAACCAGCATCATCATCGAGTATCTCGACCGACATTATCCGGGTGCGATCCAGCTATTGCCGACAGAGCCATCCGATGCCTTGTGCGTCCGCCTCTGGGATCGTTTCTTCGACCTCTATGTGCAGGATCCTATGCAGAAGATCGTCGCTGACGTGCGCCGGGCGGAGAAGGATCAAAGCCCCCAGACCGTTTCCGACGCCAGGGCATTGCTACACACTGCCTATGGAATGATCGAGAAGCAGTTGAATGGAAAGATCTGGATCACCGGCGACAGTCTGACGATGGCCGATTGTGCGGCAGCGCCGGCACTTTTCTATGCCGAAACGCTCGTTCCCTTTGGTGAGGAGCATAGCACCTTGACGGCCTATTACCGGCGCCTTCTCGCTCGTCCATCCTTCGCACGCGTCCTCAAGGAAGCCATGCCCTACTTCCATTATTACCCTTATAGCCGGAATCTGCCTGAGCAATTCCGGCCGGAAATGCCGAATGCTTGAGGAACCACAGGCGCTCGACCGCATGTTTCAGGCCCTTTCCGACCAGAGCCGCCGCGGCATGATTGATCGGTTGGGGCTTGGACCGGCCTCGGTTACGGAGCTGGCGCAGCCACTGGACATGGCGCTGCCCACCGTGATGAAACATCTGCAGGTGCTGGAGACCAGCGGGCTCGTTCTATCGGAAAAAGCCGGTAGGGTGCGAACCTATCATCTTCGCAAGGAGGCACTTGCAGCCGTCGAGCGATGGATTGCCGAGCGCAAGGCATCCTGGAACAGAACTTTCGATCGGCTCGACCTGTTCCTGGCGGAAACATCGATGGAGGCGACGGACGAATGAGCGAAAGATCGACAGACCATACGACGATCACCATTGAGCGCCACTTCAAGGCGCCTTTGGCCAGGGTCTTCAACGCCTGGGCAATCCCTGAGCATAAGCGGCAATGGTTTGCCTGCCACGGCGAATGGAAACAGCTGGATTTTCAGCTCGACTTCCGTGCCGGCGGCCGCGAGAGCAACCGCACCGCCTCCCCGGATGGTGTCGTGCACGCCTACGAGGCACGCTACATCGACGTCGTCCAGAACAAGCGCTTCATCTATGCCTTCGACATGATGCTCGACGACGCCAGAATTTCCGTGTCGCTCGCGACGGTCAATTTTGCCCCTGAACCCGGCGGCACGAAGATGACTTTCGTCGAACAGGTGGTGTTTCTCGATGGCTACGGCGACAATGGCTCACGGCTGATGGGTACGGAAATCGGCTTCGATAACCTCCGGCTCTATGTCGAGGGAGACGATACCAGGCCGAATTAGCTCCTGATGTCACCAAGGATGGCTGCCAGAAGCTGCCCCTCGAGTTCGGCAAGCGCCGGATTGCCGTGGCGGCGCGGATGTGGGTAGGGAATGACGAGATCGAGCACGATCCGCCCCTCGTCGAGCACCACGACGCGATCGGCCAGATGCACGGCTTCGCTGACGTCGTGCGTCACCAGCACCGCGGTAAAACCAAGCTCTCGCCAGACGCGGTTCAGCAATTCCTGCATGCTGATGCGTGTCAGCGCATCCAGTGCGCCAAGCGGCTCGTCGAGAGCGAGGATGCCGGGCTTGCTGACGAGCGCGCGCGCAAGCGCCACACGCTGTTTCTGCCCGCCCGAGAGACTGGAGGGCCATTCGTCGGCCTTTTCGGCGAGCTGAACTTCGGAAAGAACGGACGCAGTTTCCTTTCGCAATACCTCCGTCGGCACGCCCTCGCCCAAGCCAACGGCCACGTTGTCGGCAACAGAAAACCAGGGCAACAGCCGCGGCTCCTGAAAGACGATGCGCGTATTGGGTTGCGCATCCTTGCCATCGAAAGCTTCGAAGCGCAGATGGCCCGTGCTCGGCTCTTCCAGTCCCATCAGGATACGGAGCAGCGTGCTCTTGCCGCAGCCGCTCTTGCCGATGACGGCAACGAACTGCCCGGCGGGAATATCGAGATCGATGCCCCGCAGGACGCGGTTATTTCCGAAGCTCTTTTCCAGACCCTTGATATGGATCGCCGCAGCGCCGGCAACGGGCGGAGCAACATGGTCGGCTTCCGTCCTCGGACGGTCTATCGCGATAGCGCTCATGGCAAGCTCCTCAATTCTGATAGGCTGGGTTCCAGCGCAAAGCCTTGCGCTCGATCGTTCGCGCGACGACATCGGCAAGCTTGCCGAGAATTGCGTAAATGACCAGCGTCAGGACAACCACATCGGTCATGCCGAATTCACGGGCGTTGTTGGCCATGTAACCAATGCCGGACGATGCGGCGATCGATTCAGCGACGATGAGCGTCAGCCACATGATGCCGAGCGCGAAGCGCAGGCCGACGAGGATGGACGGCAAGGCGCCGGGGAAGATGACCTTCCGAAACAGCGTCCAGTTGCTCATGCCATAGACCCGTCCCATCTCGATCAACCCGCGGTCAACATTGCGAACGCCGTGATAGGTGTTCAGATAGATCGGGAAGAGCACACCGAGCGCGGTCAAAAACAGCTTCGATTCCTCGCCGATACCGAACCAGAGAATGACGAGCGGCACCATGGCGAGATGCGGAATGGTGCGCAGCATCTGCAGCGTCGTATCCGTCAGCTGTTCGGATAGCCGCGACACGCCATTGGCGATGCCGAGGAGAAAGCCGATCGAGCCACCGACCAGCAGGCCGGCGAATGCGCGGCCTGCACTGACCAGGATATTGTTTGGCAACTGCCCGGAAATTGTGGTCTGCCAGAAGGCAACCACGACGGCTGCCGGCGACGGCATGATGCGAGTGGAGATCCATCCGAACGCCGACCCGAGCTGCCAGGCCGCAATGACGACGATTGGCAGCAGGAAAGGCAGAAACCTCTGCAACGAGATGACCTGCCTTGCCGTCCTGACCGGACGGGTCCGGCTTTCGGCGCCGACGCGTATGAAGGAAGTATCAAATGCCGACATGAGGATCTCCCTGAAAGGATGAGTTACGAGCCGGAAACCACCTTCAGATTGCCGCCGTGGCTGCCGCCGGCGAAGATCTGTTTGGCGCCAAACTCGTTGCGGAACCCGGCGCGCTGTTCTTCGCGGCTCAATCCAAGTTCGGGGAACAGGAGTTCCGCGACCCGATAGGCCTCCTCCAGATGCGGATAGCCGGAGCCGATGACGGTTTCGATGCCGAGCTCCTGATATTCACGCAATCTTGCCGCCACCGTCTTCGGCGATCCCACCAGTGCCGTACCGGCACCGGCACGCACCAGACCGACACCGGCCCAGAGATTCGGCGACACTTCGAGCTTGTCGCGTCGGCCGCCATGAAGCGCTGCCATGCGCTTCTGGCCGACAGAGTCGGACTGCGTGACGAATTGCTCTTGAGCCTCACGGATGGTCTCGTCGTCGAGCTTGGAGATCAGCTTGTCGGCAGCGGCCCATGCCTCTTCATCCGTCTCGCGGACGATGAAATGCAGACGGATACCGAAGCTGACTTCCCGCCCTCGTTTGGCAGCGGCGGCGCGCACCTTCTCGATCTTTTCGGCGACCTGCGCCGGCGGCTCGCCCCAGGTCAGGTACTTGTCGACCCGGCCGACAGAGAATTCGATACCAGCATCGGAAGAACCGCCGAAATAGAGCGGCGGGCGCGGCGCCTGCACCGGCGGCAGGCCAAGCCGTGCATTGGTCGCCTTGATGTACTTGCCCTCGAACGTTGAGGAACCCTTCTCCAACAGCTCCTCCCAGACGTGGAAGAACTCGTCCGCATGGGCGTAGCGTTCGTCATGCTCCAGATGAATGCCATCACCCGCGAGCTCGGCCGGGCTGCCGCCGACGACGATATTCAACAGCACGCGGCCGTTGGAGACACGATCGAGCGTCGAGGCGAGACGCGCATAGTAGGCTGGCGACGCCGTGCCCGGGCGGATCGCGACGAGGAACTTCAACTTCTGCGTATGGGTGGACAGAGCAGCTGCGGTAACGAAGGATTCCTCGCAGGAGACGCCTGTCGGCAGCAATACGCCGGAATAGCCAAGGCGATCGACCGCCTGCGCGATCTGCTGGAGGTATCCGATCTCCGGCCCCCGATTGAGATCGGAGGTGCCGAGATAGGTGCCGTCACCGGAAGTCGGAATGAACCAGAGAAAATCGATGGGTCTTGCGGTCGCGGTCATGACGTTTTCCTGCCTTCTGGATGCGCGTGATCGGAAGCCACTTCCCGATGTTCGACCTGGATAGTGACATAGACTATGGATTATATCGACAATGCAGATTTTCTATTGCCAGGCATTGGACGGAATATTTTTGCTGAAGCGACCCACATCCGTAGTGTTTCGGATGTGGGCTGCCGCAGCGGCAGTGGCCGCTCCTCAGCTCGCCTTCGGTCGCCAGACGATATCCGTGACGGTCAGTTTCTTCGGCACGATCCCGAGATTGTAGAATTCATCGGCCAAGCCCTGCTGATAGGCAATTGCAGCATCCGTGATGGTCGAGACACCGCCGAGATCGGCGCCGGGACGCGTCAGTGTAACTCGGGTCACCGCTGCCGGAACGCCGGTAATTTCGGCTAGCGCTGCAACGCTTTCATCCAGATGGGACTGCGCCGCTGCGCCGACCTTGGCAAGCTCATCGATGATGTCGGCGACGACCTGCGGGTTATCCTTGGTGAAATCAGTGTTGGCAAGGAAGTAGCTGAAGGAGTCGACGATACCGCGCGCTGTTGTCAGGATGCGGGTATCCGGGTCTGCCTCGGCGATGGCGAGATACGGATCCCAGATGGACCAGGCATCGATGGCGCCGGTCTTGAACGCTGCGGAAGCATCCGGCGGCGCAAGATCCAGTGCCTGAATGTCGTTGACCGTGAGCCCTCCTTTGCGCAGCGCCTTAACCGTGACGTTGTGGGCGCTGGAACCGCGCTTGAAAGCGACTTTCTTGCCCTTGAGATCGGCGAGTGTCTGGATCGGTGAATCCTTGCGAACCAGAATGGCCGAGCTTTCGGGACTGCCGGTATAGAGGCCGACATAGAGCAGATTGCCATTGGCGGCCTGCGCAAAGAGCGGTGGTACATCGCCGGTGGCGCCGAAATCGAGCGCGCCCGCGCCCAGCGCTTCGAGAAGCGGTGGCCCTGAGGTAAATTCCGACCATTCGACGGATATGCCGCGATCGGAGAGCCGCTTTTCCAGCGCGCCCTTGCGTTTGGCGAGCGCCAGTACGCCGTTTTTCTGCCAGCCGATGCGAAGCGTCGTTGCGGCGGCTGCTCGTGCCGACCGGATCGACGGCAACGCAAAGGCGGCGGCCGTAGCGCCGAGGAGGCCGAGTGTCTGTCTGCGCGAAATCATCGAGGATCCCTTTCATGAGGCTCAGGCGCTTTCGCGGCCATCGGCTCGTTGTCGATAGCCAAGGATCGCAAATCCATAGATTATATCGACAAAGGATATTATGAAGTTTCGAACCTACGGCGAAATTCCATTCCCATAAATGCCAGATTTAGAAATCAGATTTCAAACATCATGCCACGGTGACAAGTTGCCAGATAGATCGGCCTTCCGTCCAATCAGGCTTTCCGCTAAGCCTTCGAGTCAAATTCGGACAGGGAGTTACAGGAATGGCAAAGGTCTCATTCATCGGCATGGGCGTCATGGGCTACCCCATGGCCGGGCATCTGAAGGTCAAGGGCGGGCACGACGTTACCGTCTACAACCGTACCGTCGCCAAGGCCGAGGCATGGGCCAAGCAATATGACGGCAAGTTCGCCCCTACCCCGGCTCAAGCTGCGGAGAACGCCGACTTCGTCTTCACCTGCGTTGGCAATGACGACGATCTGCGCTCGGTGACGACGGGCGAAAACGGCGCGCTCTCGGCCATGAAGGCCGGTTCCGTTCTCATCGATAACACGACCGCAAGCGCCGAAGTTGCCCGCGAGCTCTACGATGCGGCCAAGGACAAGGGCATCGGCTTCATTGACGCCCCGGTCTCCGGCGGCCAGGCCGGTGCCGAGAACGGTGTACTAACCGTCATGTGCGGCGGCGATGAAGAGGTCTATGAGAAGGCACGTCCCGTCATCGAAGCCTATGCGCGCATGGTCGGCCTGATGGGATCCGTTGGCGCGGGCCAGCTGACCAAGATGATCAACCAGATCTGCATCGCCGGCATCGTTCAGGGCCTGGCGGAAGGCATTCACTTCGGAAAGCAGGCCGGCCTCGATATCGAGAAGGTCGTGGAGGTCATTTCCAAGGGTGCCGCCGGCTCCTGGCAAATGGAAAACCGCCACAAGACGATGAATTCAGGCAAATATGATTTCGGCTTCGCCGTGGATTGGATGCGCAAGGATCTCGGCATCGTGCTGGAGGAAGCGCGCCGCAATCAGGCCAAACTACCTCTGACGGCGCTTGTCGACCAGTTCTACGGCGACGTTCAGGCGATGGGAGGCAATCGCTGGGATACCTCCTCGCTGCTCGCGCGCCTGGACAAGAAGTAAGGAACGCTGCGACCCAACGCGGCAAGGAGCGAGCGCCGCATCACGACGGCGCTCGTTTCGGGTCAGTCCTCGTTGGATTTGGCATTCTCGATCAGCATGTAATCGAGCGGCAGTTCCGTCGAATACTTGATCTGCTCCATCGCGAAAGCCGAGGAGACGTCGCGGATTTCGATCTTCGCGATCATGCGCTTGTAGAAAGCGTCATAGGCGGCGATATCGGGAACGACCACACGCAGCAGATAGTCGACGTCGCCGCTCATACGGTAGAACTCGACCACTTCCGGAAAATCGGCAATCACTTCGGAAAAACGCTTCAACCATTCGATAGAGTGGCTGTTGGTGCGGATGGATACGAAAACCGTGACCTTGGTGTTGACCTTTTCCGGATCGAGCAGCGCCACGCGACGGCGAATGACGCCATCCTCTTCCATCTTCTGGATGCGGCGCCAGCACGGCGTCGTCGACAAGCCGACCTTCTTGGCAAGGTCGGCCACGGCCAGAGTGGAGTCCTCCTGCAGGAGGCGCAGGATTTTGCGGTCAAGACGGTCCATTTTCAGCATCCCTTCGAATTATATTCTCTCTATAGCCTATTATCGGCGAAATAAAAGAAACTTGTTTCAAGAAACGAGGATTCTCACACGTTCTTGTAATACGGGAAGCAGCTCCGCCTCGAACCAGGGATGGCGTTTCAGCCAGCCGCTATTGCGCCAGCTTGGATGCGGCAAGGGTAATATGGCAGGCGACCGGTTGGTCAGAAGATAGCGCCGCCATTCGGCGACCGTCACCGTCATGGAAGCCATCCGCTCCGGGCCCATATGCCACGCCTGGGCATATTGACCGATCGTCAGGATAAGCTCGATCTGCGGCATCGCGTCCATGGCTCTCTTTCGCCACAAAGGCGCGCACTCCTTGCGCGGCGGCATATCGCTGCCGGCGGCATCGTAGCCGGGGAAACAGAAGCCCATCGGCAGCATGGCAAAATGTTCGGGGTTGTAGAAACTCTCGCGATCGACGTTTAGCCATTGCCGCAGCCGATCACCGGAAGCATCATTGAAGGGCAAGCCGCTCTCGTGAACCCTTAGACCAGGGGCCTGCCCCGCAATCAGAATGCGCGCTGTCCCGGAAAGCGTCGCGATCGGCCGCGGCTCGTGGGGCAGCCTATGCGCCTCTCCTTTGGCAGGCATGTCACGACAGACGCGACAGGCCGCAATTGCCCGGCTCAACTCCTGCAGTTCTTCCTTTTGCATCATTGCACGCCCCACCCAACGAGCTGCCATACGTAGTCTGCCAGATTCCTGATCGGATCGCCCCCGGCCGCCTGCTGCACACGCGCCTCGCGGCGATAGTCGCTCGGCCGCTCGAAATCGCCAGCCCACACGCCCGCCTTCGCTTGTCGTGCTTTCAGCTCTTCGGCTGCATAGCCGCCATAGGATAATGCCATGCCGCTGCGAACCATGGCAGCATTGATATCGACATCACCAACCATGCATGTCACCAGAAGGCGACCGTAGCGATCTCTCTCCGCACCACGGCATTCCGGCCTACCGGTTTTAACGATTGTGACAAGAGCCTTGCGCGCCTCCTCGCCGCACGCCCAATCCGCGGCATCGCGTCGACACCGTTGTCGATATTCCGGTGCGTCGATGCCTTTCAGCCGCAGACGCTGTCCAGTGGCGGAAAGCGTATCGCCGTCAACGACGTAAAAATTACCAGTTTGAACGAGTTCCGGCTGATTATTCAATTTCGACGCGAGCAGAGCGAGAATGCCGAGCAAAGCAAATGTGGCCACGCCGTCGCGAAAAAGGCGGCCTGACCGCATCACGTTCTTGCCTCCTTTAACAACAAATCCTTGGCGAAGATGGCAAACAAAACATTTCGCCGCAGCATCTTCTTAAGAATTGGCCGGTAGTCTCTAATCTCACAAAGATCAAGTTTCAATGAAACCATGAGAACCGGCGCCAGCACATCGACAGATAAGAACATCGTCGACCGATCGCGCAGCCACCGCAACCGGGCTGTGTCGAAGGCCGTGCGGCAGACGCGTGAGCGCCTGCAGACCGGGCATAGCAGCAATTTCGACCGCGAACTCATGGTCATGCACATCGACTCCCTGCTGCAGGGCGCAGCGGTCGTCCCGATTTTTATCGTCGTCGTCGCAGCACTCGGGGTTTATCTGACGCGCGACATCGCTATTTTTCTGTGGACCATTCCGATCCTGACGGCGCACGCCATCAACATGCTGCTCGGCAAGCGCGCCAAGAAGCAGGAAATGACCATCGAAAGCGCTCGGAAGTGGCGGCAGATCCTGTTGCTGGGGCAATTGTTGACCGGGCTGTGCTGGGCGGTTTTCACAATGCAGACCTGCACGACCTGCGGCGGGGACAGTTTCAGCCTGTATAAGGGCACGACCCTGCTGGTGGCGATTTGCATCACTGCCATGGCGAGCTTCATGTTGCCGCGTGCAGTGCCTTTCGCCTTCGCACCTCCGACCGTGGTGCTGGTCGTTACCGCGATACTCACCCGGAATCCCTCGGATATAGCACTGACCGCAGCCGTCTCGGTTGCCGTGATCTTCTTCACCTTCATCACCAACCGGATGTTCCAGTCCAATCTCAAGATCCTTTCTTTCCAGTCGGAAAAGGACGATCTGATTGCGGAGCTGGAAGTCGCCAATTCCATGTCCGACGAAGCACGCCGGCGCGCAGAAGAGGCTAACCTCGCCAAGTCCCGCTTCCTTGCCTCCATGTCTCATGAATTGAGGACGCCGCTGAACGCCATTCTCGGCTTTTCTGAAGTCATGTCAGCCGAGGTCATGGGGCCGCTGAACAACCCCACCTATCGGGAATACACCACCGATATCCATCGATCCGGCCAGCACCTGCTCAACCTGATCAACGAGATCCTCGATCTCTCGCGCATCGAGGCCGGCAAATACGAGTTGAACGAAGAGGCGATCTCGCTGCTCGATATCGCCGAAGATTGCATCGGCATGGTGCAGTTGCGCGCCCGCGCCAAGAACATTTCCATCTCCTCGCAGATCGAACCGCAGCTCCCCTCCGTCTGGGCGGATGAGAAGTCCATGCGGCAGGTCATTCTCAACCTTTTGTCGAACGCCGTGAAATTCACGCCGCAGGGTGGTGAAATCAGCGTCAAAGTCGGCTGGACGGCCGGCGGCGGAGAATATGTGGCGATCAAGGATAACGGCCCCGGCATCCCCGAGGAAGAAATCCCGATCGTACTCTCGGCCTTCGGTCAGGGGTCGATTGCCATCAAGAGCGCCGAGCAAGGCACCGGTCTCGGCCTTCCGATCGTGCAAGCCATACTCGCCAAGCATGATGGTCAATTCGCGCTGAAATCCAAGCTGCGCGAAGGTACAGAGGTCATCGCGATCCTGCCAGCCAAGCGCGTTTTGCAAAGTCTGCCGGCCGTCGAGGACGCTCCGTTGGCCGGACGGCGGAAGAAGAGCTTCGCCTGAGACCTGAATTTCCCCGCCTAGCGGAAAAACAAATGACTGCCGATGACGTAAAGCATGTAGAGGCCGGACGCGACCAGCATGCACAGCACCGCGAACGAGCCAAGATCCTTGGCGTGCTTGCCGACATTCGAAATCTCCGGAGAGATCCGGTCAATGACCTCTTCGACTGCCGTGTTCATCGCCTCGATCGCGAAGACACCAAGGAAAAGCACCATGGCGATGACGATCTCGCCTAGGCTCGCCCCGACGACGATCAGCAGGATCAGCGATATCGCCGCAAAGAAAAGCTCCTGACGGAAGGCAGACTCTTGTAGCAGCCGTTGAAAGCCGCCCCATGAATAGCTGGCGGCCGCAAAGAAATGCCGGATCCCGGTTTCCTTGGTAACTGCAGGTTTCGAAAACTCGGCCATGCCTGCTCCGCCCGTATTATCCCGATTGCAAATCTAGAGCATGTCGCACGAAAATGTGCAGCGGTTTTGCGACGACGACATGCGCGAAATCAATGGCCGAAAGCGCATCTGAAAGATCGCGACGGGCTCTGGGCGACTTGCAAATACCGCCTCGCCTCCTTTGAAGCAAGTCGGCACTTCAGAACGTCACTGGGAATTCATTACAGATTTATGACGCGAACTGATAGTTCCACAGAAAAATCGGTGGCGAGATGCCCTTCCGGCACCTCGCCGCGATATCCGGTCAATGCTTGTTGGTGACGCCAGCGCTTTCGAAGGTCGCCATGCCGGAGTGGCAGGCGGCAGCGGCTTTGACGATACCCGCCGCGAGTGCCGCACCCGTACCTTCTCCGAGCCGCATGCCTAGCGCCAGAAGCGGCGTCTTGCCGAGCTTCTCGATCGACTTCAGATGTCCCGGCTCTCCCGAAACATGGCCGATCAGGCAGTGATCGAGCGCCGCCGGGTTGGCAGCCTTGAGGATGGAAGCGGCAGCAGTCGCGACGTAGCCGTCGATGATGACGGGGATACGCTCCATGCGCGCGGCCAGGATCGCGCCAGCCATGGCAGCGATCTCGCGGCCACCCAGACGACGCAGGATTTCAAGCGGATCGGAAAGATGAGCGCGATGAAGTGCAACCGCCTTCTCGACAGCCGCAATCTTGCGCTTCAGCATCTCGCCTTCGGAGCCGGTTCCCGGGCCGACCCAGTCTTCTGCCTTGCCGCCGTAGAGCGCATAGTGGATCGCTGCGGCGATCGTGGTGTTGCCGATGCCCATTTCGCCGATGCAGAGCAGATCCGTGCCGCCGGCGATTGCTTCCATGCCGAAGGCCATGGTGGCAGCGCAGTCGCGTTCGCTGAGCGCCGGTTCCTCGGTAATGTCGGCGGTCGGAAAATCGAGTGCCAGGTCGAAGATCTTCAGGCCGAGATCATAGGTGACACAGATCTGGTTGATCGCCGCGCCGCCGGCTGCGAAATTTTCCACCATCTGCTGCGTAACCGAAGGCGGGAATGGCGTAATTCCCTGCTTGGTAACGCCATGATTGCCGGCGAAGATGGCAACCAGCGGCCGGGTGACGGCAGGCGGGCGACCAGACCAGGCAGCCAGCCAGAAAGCTATCTCCTCGAGACGGCCGAGCGCGCCTGGCGGTTTGGTGAGCTGTGCGTCGCGCTCGCGTGCCGCCACGAGCGCGCGGGCATCCGGGCCCGGAAGGTCGCGCAGCAGCGTGCGGAAATCGTCGAATGGCAAGCCGGTTACGCTCATGAATGCCGTTCCTTGTCTTTTGGTCTCAAATCAGGTTCTTTGCGTGCGACTCTATTAGTCGTCGGAACCGGCGCGAACAACTCCAAAAGCGTTCGATGCTGTCGAGCGAATTGCGGGGAGAGGAAGAAATGCGGGAATATATGCGCGATATCGCGCGCGCCGTCGCCTTCTTGAGCCGCATTCCCGTATCGGCATCCTTCTTTGCCGGTCATGACGGCAAGCTCGGGACGGTGTCACGCGCCTTTCCGGTTGCCGGCTTGCTGGTCGCATTTCCCGCCGCCATCGTGTTCGGCTTGTTGCTTGCGATGCATGCGGATCCGCTCATGGCGGCGCTTCTGGCCCTTACGGTACAGACCGTGACGACGGGAGCCCTGCATGAGGATGGTCTCAGCGACACCGCGGACGGACTTGGCGGCGGCAAGGATCGCGCGCGCGCCCTCGGTATCATGAAGGACAGCCGCATCGGCACCTATGGCGCGGTCGCATTGATCCTGTCCTTCGGGCTGCGGGCATCCGCGCTCGCTGCCATTGCCCGCCATGTATCGTCTACCGACGCAGCCGCCGCGCTGCTCGCCGTAGCCGCGCTCAGCCGCGGCGCGATGGTGTGGCACTGGCACGTCCTCCCTTCGGCAAAGCCTGACGGCGTCGCCACCTCTGCAGGCCAACCCGATGGCAACGCCATGCAACTGGCGTTGATCACAACGCTCGGGCTCGCCCTCCTGCTAATCTGGCCCACCCTGGGCATTCCTTCACTCGTCTCCTGCCTTCTCGTTGTCGCGATCACGACATTTTTGTCGAACAGACATGTGCGTCAAAGACTGTCCGGCCATACCGGAGACACGATCGGCGCGACCCAGCAGATTTGCGAGATCGCGTCGCTGTGTACCCTTGCCATGTGTGTTTGAAGCCTCGATATATGATCCCATGCTAACACCCTGCATCCTTGTCTGTTCTCTCGATGAAAACACCGGCTATTGTCTCGGTTGCGGCCGCACAGGCGCGGAAATCGGCGCGTGGACAAGCTACAGCGACGACGAGCGACGCGCGGTCATGGAAATTCTTCCCGAACGCATGACCAAGCTCGCACCTCGGCCCGGAGAGGATATTGGCCCGTCGCAACGGACACAGGAGCGCAGCGCCGTATGAACCGCCTGAACATCGTTCTCGCCATTCTCGGCATCGGCCTCGCGCTTCTCATCTTCAACAACAGCACCGGCATGACCTTCGGCATGCACAATGACGACTTTGCCCGCGTCATCTACCTCGTGCCGATAGCCTTGATGATGAGCGCCGCCGTGTGGGGCAGTCGCCACACCCTCAGCCAATCGCTACGCAATCTCCTGATCTGGTTCGTCATCATCATGGCACTGGCGACCGCCTACATCTATCGCTACGACGCCGAACGGGTCGGTAATCGCCTCTTTGCCGGCCTGATACCCGGCCATGCGGTCGTCGTCACCACGAGCGAAGGCGGACAGGAAGTCATTATCCACAAGCGATCCAGCGGACATTTCGAGGCCGTGGTCAGGATCAACGGACAGCCGATCGACATGCTTGTCGACACCGGCGCCAGCACGATCGCCTTGTCGCAGGAAGACGCCGAGCGCGTCGGGATCATTCCGGAAAATCTCACCTACTCGATGACCGTGATGACCGCGAATGGTCGCGCCAGCGCGGCGCCCGTCGAGCTTGGTTCTGTATCGATCGGGCCGATCAAGCGTCACGACGTCAAGGCAAGTGTGGCCGAAGCGGGCAAGCTGGATCAAAGTCTGCTCGGCATGAGCTTCCTGGAAACACTGGGATCGATGCAGATGCAGACCGATGAGCTTCGCCTTCGCGATTGAGCACGGCGAAAACGGCAATCGATAGTTCGGCGGAGACCGAAGCATTCGCTGGTCTCTTCACTCTAAAAAGCGGCAGACCCGAACAGCCCGGAGAGTGAGACACCCATGGCGCCCGCTAAGACAAACATAACCAAGGAGTTGTTGCTCCTCTTGCTTCTCGCCACCTGCTGGGGGGCGTCCTACAGCTTTATCCGCGTCGGCGTAGCAACCATTCCGCCGATTACGCTGATTGCCGCCCGCACGCTGATTGCCGGTGTCGTCCTGCTCGTCATCATTCGCTGGCGCGGCCTGAGCCTACCGAGGGATCCAGCGGTATGGCGGCGGTTCCTCATTCAATCCTGCCTCAACAGCGCCATTCCTTTCACGCTGATCGCCTGGGCGGAACAGACACTCGATGCTGGCCTAGCGACCATATTGAATTCCACGACGCCGATCTTCGCCTTTCTGATCGCCGCAATCCTGTTGCGGACGGAAAGGCTGACAGGCCGCAAGCTCTTCGGGGTCATCGCGGGTATGGCAGGCATTTGCTTGATCATCGGCGTCGACGCGCTTCACGGAGTAGGTCAACAACTCCCTGCGCAGCTTGCCGTCGTTGCCGCATCCATCTGCTATGCGAGTGCAGCGCTGTTCGGACGCAATTTCAAGGGATTGGATCCGATGATGCCTGCGGCTGGCTCGTTGCTATGCGGAGCAGCGCTCCTCATTCCCGCCAGCCTGATTGTCGAACATCCCTGGCAGCTGGCGCCCTCCACAGCCTCGATTTTCTCGCTGCTCGGCCTGTCGGTAGTTTCGACCGCTCTCGCCTTCAGCATCTACTTCCGGCTCATCCAGACCCTCGGCTCGGTCGCCACGACCGCCCAGGCTTACCTGCGCGTCCCCATCGGCGTCGGCATCGGCGTGATCTTCCTAGGGGAGCCCGTATCCTCGACAGCAGCCATCGGCCTCGTCTGCGTTGTCGCCGGTGTCATGGCCATGACCATCGCCCCGCGCAAGAAGGTCACCGCAGAGTGAGTTGCAGTGGACGCTGCACAGAAGATCAATGCAGCAACGACAGGTCGTCCCAGACGAAAACCAAATTGTCGGAGCGCCAGACCGGTCCGGGATCGGTACATTGCCCGACGATACGACCTCCGAGCGACCGGTAGAACGCGATCGCCGGTTCATTGCCGACCACGACGCCCAGCGCCGCGCTCGAATAACCGAAGGCGGCAAGCTCCGCCACCAGTTCCCGCATGAGGCGACGCCCAAGCCCTTGACGCTTCACAGAGGGATCGATGTAAAGCGAGCGGATTTCGCCTCGTCCCTCAAAAGCGGAGTGCGTTGGCGCGCCGACTGCTCCGATGCCGACGAGCCGGTCTCCTTGTTCCGCCAGCAATATGGCTTGATGTAGGCTGGGATTGGCGATCATGTCGCTCCATCGCGCTCGCCGAAAATCTTCGTCAAGCGTGTGATAGACCTCCGTCGGCGCGAGGTCGCGATAGGTCTCGCACCACACCAGGCGGTGCAGCCTGGCAATATCGGCCGCATCGGTGACCGCAGCTGGTCTGATCGCAATTTCCGCGGTCACCCGATCGTCCCCGAGACGGTATTGCGCAGCGCGCCGACAAGATAGAGAGAGCCGGTCACCAGTATCCAGCCACCACCGTCTGAAGCCTTCTCAAGAGCCAGATCCAGCGCCTTGTGCGGATCCGGTTCGGCGTCCCCCGCCATTCCCATAGACTGCCAAATTTCACCCAGTTCCGACGCAGTATGGGCACGACCCGATCCCGACGCCTCCGTGAATACAGCGTAGGAAGCGTGGCGTGACAACACAGCCAGGAAGCCGGGAGCATCCTTGTCCGATGCCAACGCAACCAAAGCAATGCATTTGCCGCTAACATCCGACAGGCGCGCAATATCGCGAAGGACAGCCTCGATATTGAACGGCACATGAGCACCGTCCATCATCAAAGGCACCGTTTCCCGTCCTTTTCGCAGTGCCGGCGGCAGCGAGAAATCGAAGCGTTCCATTCGCCCTGGCAACCGTGCTTTGGCGACCACGTCAGGCTGCAGCAGCCACGGCCCGATGGGCTGCCCCTTCGCCTCTCCTTCCAGGACACACTCGCCTTTTCGGCCGAGATGATCGAATACCAGGCCGACAAGCGCGATATTTGTTTCCGCGATCGTTGCATCGCCGGCAAGATCGGTTCGAAGCACATCGCAACCAAGTTCATCGGCGCGCTGCTGCAACACCAGGCCCGCGGCGTCTTCGGCGGCAAGCGTGGTGGCCAGCGTTGCGCCTGTTTTCAATATGCCGACTTTCTCCCGCGCGATCGCCTCGCGCGTCGTGCCGAGAATTTCAGTATGTTCAAGCCCGATATTGGTGACGATCGCAACCTCACCGAAGACCACATTCGTCGAGTCCAGCCTGCCGCCGAGCCCGACCTCGACGACGACCCAGTTCAGGCCGGCATCTCTGAACACCACGAAGGCGGCGGCCGTGATCACATCGAACCAGGTGGCGTCTTCTCCGGCCGTTGCTGCCTGCTTGGCGCTCTCATAGCTATCCAGCACTTGCATGATCGCTTTTGCCAGCGCATCGTCCTCGACCTCCCTGCCGAGAACGCTGACGCGCTCGTTCATCCGGTCGACATGTGGCGACGCATAACGGCCGACACGCCAACCGGCCTGAAGCAATCCAGCTTCCGTGAGTGCGCAAACGGACCCCTTACCCTTGGTGCCGGCGACGTGAATGGCACGAAAACTGCGATGAGGATCGCCCAATCGATGCATGAGATCGAGCATCGGCTCAAGGCCGACGCGCATCTCGCCGCGTGGCTTACGCTCCCAATTGGTCAGTTGGTCGAGCCGGGAGAGCGCGGTGGACAGGTCGCAAGCGGGTTGTGGCATGATATACCTTCGTCGAGATACCATGCGAGTGGCGGCAAGTGGCACGATCGTCTTCGACGCGTACGGACATCCGACCATCTCGCTACATCAAGTCAGGACCAATCAGTTCCATGCGGCGGCAAGCGCCGCAAGATCCTAAATCTGCGGATCAGTCCGCGTCATCAGTTCCTCAACCGATATCCTGTCTTGAAGATCCATCCGAGGACGGTGAGGCAGACGATGAGAAAGAGCGTGATGATCGCCAGGCTCAGCACCGGATTGACATCGGCAATACCGTAGAAGCTCCACCGGAAGCCGCTGACGAGGTAGAGAACCGGGTTAAGATGGCTTACCGCCTGCCAGAATGGCGGCAGCATGTTGATCGAATAAAAACTTCCGCCCAGGAAAGTCAGCGGCGGCACGACGAGCATGGGAATGAGGTTCAGCTGCTCGAAATTGCCGGCCCATATGCCGATCATGAAACCGAACAGGCTGAAAGTCACGGCCGTCAGGACGAAAAACAGGATCATCATGAGAGGATGCTCGATCCTGATATCGACGAAGAAGCTCGCCGTTGCCAGTATGATCAAGCCGATCAGCATCCCCTTGGTCGCCGCAGCACCGACATATCCAAGAACGATTTCCGTCATGGCGACCGGCGCCGACAACACTTCGTAGATCGTGCCGGTGAACTTCGGAAAATAGATACCGAAGGAGCCGTTGCTGATGCACTGGCCCAGCAGCGTCAGCATGATCAGGCCCGGCGTGATAAACGCCCCATAGGAAACGCCCTCGACCAGATTGATGCGCGAGCCGATCGCCGCCCCGAAAACGATGAAGTAGAGCGATGTGGAAATGACAGGCGAGACGACACTCTGCAGCAGCGTGCGCCGCGTGCGGGCCATTTCGAACATGTAGATGGATTTGATCGCTTCGAAGTTCATTTGCCTGCTCCAACCAGCGATACGAAGATATCCTCAAGCGAACTTTGGCGCGTCGAGAGATCCTTGAAATGAATTCCCTCGGCAGCGAGCTTCGACAGCAGCGCGGCAATACTCGACTGTTCGTTCTGGTTATCGAAATCATAGATGAGGGTCATGCCGTTCGGCCCGAGCGAAAGCCCATTGCCTTCGAGACAGTTCGGTATTGCGTCGAGCTGCTCGGTCAGCTCAAGAATGAGCTGCTTGCGGCCGAGCTTGGCCATCAGCGCCTTCTTGTCCTCCACAAGGAGAAGCTGGCCGCCATTGATGACGCCGACGCGGTCTGCCGCTTCTTCGGCCTCCTCGATATAGTGTGTGGTCAGGATGATCGTCACGCCGGAAGCCCGCAGGCGCTCGACCACATGCCACATGTCCTTGCGCAAGGTCACGTCCACGCCTGCGGTCGGCTCGTCGAGAAAAAGGATCTGCGGCTCGTGCGAGAGCGCCTTGGCAATCAGGACGCGCCGCTTCATGCCACCTGAAAGCTGGCGAAGCATGTTGTCCTTCTTGTCCCACAGAGAAAGGTCGCGCAGGATCTTCTCTATGTAAGCAGGGTTCGCCTTCTTGCCGTGGAGACCGCGCGAAAAACTGACCGTGTTCCACACGGTTTCGAACTGATCGGTCGTCAGCTCCTGCGGCACGAGGCCGATCATGCTGCGCGTGGCGCGAAAATCGCGCACGACGTCATGGCCGCCGACCAATACCGTGCCGCTGCTCGGATTGGCGATGCCGCAGACGATGGAGATCAGCGTCGTCTTGCCCGCTCCGTTTGGCCCGAGCAAGGCAAGAATTTCTCCCTGCTCGATATCGAGATCGACACCTTTGAGTGCCTGAAACCCGTTGCCGTAGGTTTTGGTGAGATTACGAATGGAAATGATCGGAGCCATGATGCGGGCAAGTCCGGCCTTGTAATGATGATGAATTTGTCGGCGTTTGCCCGCTATATAGCCGGGCTCAGGCTTTTACCATCCTATGAGGACTAAACACAGCGTTCGCGTAAGCCAAATAAGCTGTCATTAAATCGTGACCTTCGTCGGGCATATAGCTCGTTAGGTAAGCAACGTTTGTCGCACTCCGCCCAACGCCTCTTGGCGACACGTAAGCGCCTATTTTACTGGACGATTTATTGCCCTCGCATTCATATTGCGTGCCTCATTGCAACATGAAGTTTTTTTCTGGAGCAGGCAAGGATCCCCCGTCGTTGCCATGCACCACTCAAGCCGGCACTTGCCGGCTTTTTTCTTTTCTACATGCTTTGACAACCGAAACGACGGTTACCAGCTGCCGTTTACGCCACAACCGGCCGGCGGCAGCGTCTTGTGCTCGAAGCGAGCCTTCAGCATTTCGCAGCCCTTGTTGCGGATGGGCGTCGGCATCATCGTATTGAGACCGATCCCAACCTCATCAAATGGATCCTCGGCATAGGCGACATAGATGTACCAACGCCCGCCAATGACAACGACAATGGCGATAAGGGCAGCAATGAGCGCTCTTCCCAGGCTTCTTTTCCGTCTCGGCACGTCTTCCATGAAATCCTCGCTTGCCTCCGCTCTCCGCATTTGACCATGCTTGATCAACCAAAGCATACCGCGCGAAATATGCAGCGATCTTGCGACAACGACATGCGCAAGATCAAAGATCTGAAGCGCAAAAGCGAAGCTTGGAGATCGCGACGCGCTTTAAATAAATCAGCGACCGCTTCAGGCAAGAGCAGATGTATACCCGGCAAAGAGCCAATCAAAGGCTGCAATAACGCCGGCCGCCCTTCCGATCACGAAGATCGAAATGAAAATGGTTCCAATGCTCGGGATTGCTGCCGGGGCCGAGCACGGTATCGAAATAGCGGCAGCTATCCGTTCGAACGGCCTTCAGCAATCCGCCTTCGCGGAAAGAGAACAGCCCCTTCTTGCGCACGTCGATCACATGGCCGTTCTTCAGCACGAATGTGCCGACGTCGATGGCATTGCCGTGGGCATGCTCCGACATCGGATTATAGCGTTGCCGGCTATTGTTCATGCGCCGGCAGGAATAGCCGCCGAGCGGAACGATCGTGCCGATGCCCGACCAGTAGCGTGTGCGCGCCGCCGGTGCCAACTCGTTCTTGACCCATTTCGCGAAGGCAAGCGTTACCTGGCAATTCAATGTAACGGCCGGACGGACCGCGATATTGCCGGAAAGCCCGCTTAGAGAAATCGGATAAGGAACCTGACACGCTGGTCCGTTCGAGATCGAAGGCTTGTCCGTATAGATGACGCCCATACGGCGAAGTTCCTGACGACAGGCGATTTCGGAGGGCGGCATCATCCCGGGAGACGATTGCGGTGCATCAAATTGGCGATCGAGACGCGATACGGGGTTGTCGACGCGGGGCAGCATGGCGACCTGCGTCCCCGGCTGCTGCCTTGATATCGGCGAGCGATTGAGTTCCGCCTGTGCGGCCGACCTTTGAAGAATGGATCGATTGGTCTGCGTCGGCGCATCCGAGCCGATGCCGTCGACCACGGGCTCGTCGGTTTGGCCCTCGGCAATATTCTGCTGCTCCTCCTGCGCCAACCCCACGACCGACGCGGATTGGGCCTCTTCGGCAGGTCCAACCCCGAGTTCGGCATCCATATTGACGCCCTGGGACGGAATGCTCGATTGTGGCGCAAGACCCGTTTCGACATCCGTCGTCGTCACGGCTTCACCCGTTCCGGAGCCGCGCCTGCCATTGGCATAGTTATTGGAGGCAGAAACGACGGGATCCTGCATGCCTTGATAGGAGAACTGCCGTTGTGGCGCACTGCGATGAGGCTTGATTGAGCCGACGCGCGAGGCGCTGTCGACATTCGACGGCGGCACGAGACCGTCAGCCGTACAGGCGACCAGCGCCGACGACAACAGTAACGGCAACAGCGCGCGCCGCAGAATGGGTAAATAGGTCATAGTCCTGATCCGCTGCCCCAGCCACGGTCGGTAGCACTTACAAAGCCTAAACGGGAACGGTGAACGAAAGCTTACCGCCGCGAACCGACCTGTGTCCGCATGGCACTTTGACGTTCGATGAAGGGTTATGCCGGCTTGCCGGTTGCGACCCTGCGAGACGGCAGCGACAGAGCGGCCTTTCCCATCGCGGCGGGATTGCATAGGCTGGATACCGGAATCAATAGCTTGCGACAGGAGCGAACGAATGAGCGACGGCGTCAAACCAAGGGGCGAGCTGACATTGCGCACGCTGGCGATGCCTGCGGACGCCAACCCCGCCGGCGACATCTTCGGCGGCTGGGTCATGGCCCAGATGGACTTGGCAAGCGGCATCCGCGCCGCCGAGAGGGCTCGTGGCCGTGTCGTCACCGCCGCCGTGAAGGAGATGGCATTCGAGTTGCCGGTCAAGATCGGCGACACGCTGAGCGTCTTCACCGACATCGAGCGCGTCGGCCGCACGTCGATCACGCTGAGCGTCGAGGCATGGGCGCATCGCGCGCGCTATAACACGTTGGAGAAGGTCACGGCCGCCACCTTCATCATGGTCGCTCTCGACGAAAATGGCGCACCCAAGGCCGTGCCCGTGGAGAACTGACATGATGGGCGCCGCACACGCACCGGAAGTTTACGTCTACATCCGGACTGTCATGAGCATGGTGATCGGCCTTTCGCTGGCCCAGCTCCTGACACGGCTGGCCGGCTTCGTGCAGGCGCCCGGCAAGAACAAGATCTACTTCGTCCATATCGGCTGGGTGCTGTCGATGTTCCTTTACATCATCCATTTCTGGTGGTGGGAATATCGGCTGCAGTCGGTGCAGGGCATTACCTTCGCGGTCTATCTTTTCTTGATCTGCTTCTGCTGCCTCTTCTATTTCCTCTGCGTGCTCCTCAATCCGCCGTCCATCGATGAATATGGCGGCTTCGAGGAATATTTCATTTCCCGCCGCCGCTGGTTTTTCGGACTGCTCGCCGTGACCTACGCGGTCGATCTCATAGACACGTTGCTGAAGGGTGAAGCCTATTTTCAATCTCTCGGCTGGGAATACCCGACCCGAAACATCGTCTATATCGTGTTGTGCATCGTCGCGGCGATCACCGCCAACCGACGCTTCCAGGCTGCATTCGTAATCCTGGGGCTAGTCTACCAGATCACATGGATCTTCCGGCTCTACGACGTGCTTCCAGGATAGGATTGCAAACAATCCTGCGTAAAACGGCTGTCATTTCGATATTCTGGGTTTCTTGACCAAGACACCGCCATATTGTTCAGATCGATTGTCCTCTGGAACGGCGGTGGGAGATTCTGGCCTTGATGCTGAAGAGCTATGCATTGGGATTGGCGCTTGCTCTTTCATTGCCCATACTCGCTCATGCCGAAGACCCGGCACCCGGCCCTGCCAATACGACCATCTCGCTGAAATACTGGCTGGAATTCGCCAAGCAAGGTAACGCTGCCGCCCAATACGGCCTCGGTTATCGCTACGCTAACGGCCAAGGTGGGGAGCAGGACGATGCCCAGGCCGTCGACTGGTACCAAAAGGCAGCCGAGCAGGGGAACGCCCAGGCACAATATGCCCTCGCCTACATGTATGCCGCCGGCCGTGGCGTCGATGCCGATCAGAAGCAGGCAAACGACTGGTATCTACGGTCGGCGCAACGCGGCAACGCCGATGCCCAATATGCGATAGGCTATTCTCTGGCGAATGGCCGCGGCATGGATGTCGACAACGAACAGGCCGTCAGCTGGTACCAGAAATCCGCAGCTCAAGGTCAGGCCCAGGCCCAATACGCTCTGGGCTACATGTATGCCAACGGCCGCGGCGTTCAGCAGGACGCCGCGATCGCTCTCTCATGGTATCGCAAATCGGCCGATCAGGGCCGAGCGGATGCTCAATATGCGGTTGGTTACATCTATGAAAACGGTCAGGGCGTCGCACCGGATCAGGCGGCCGCCGTCGTCTGGTACAGGAAGGCGGCAAATCAGGGCGATGGGCAGGGCCTGTATGCCCTCGGCTATGCCTATGCCAATGGCAAGGGCGTCGAACGAAATGATGCCGAAGCCTATTCCTGGTACAAGAAGGCAGCGGAAAAGGGTCGTGCCGACGCGCAATATGCCGTCGGTTACAGCCTCGCTAACGGGTTGGGAGCCGAAAAGGACTACAGACAGGCGCTCCAATGGTATCGCAAATCAGCCGACCAGGGACGATCCGACGCGCAATATGCGCTGGGTTACCTCTATGCCAATGGCCAGGGCGTCAAGCTTGACGATCCGACTGCCGTGAAGTGGTACCGCAAATCGGCCCTGCAGGGAGATGCGCAAGGCGAATACGCCCTCGCCTACATGTATGCAGGTGGGCGCGGCGTTGCGAAGGATTACGGCAAGGCTTTCGAATGGTATGGGAAGTCCGCGGCTCAAGGCCATGCGGATGCGCAATACGCACTCGGTTACATGTACGACAACGGCCAGGCGACAAGCACGAGCAAGGCGACGGCGGCGGACTGGTATCGCAAGGCAGCTGACCAGAACAACCCGCAGGGGCAATACGCCCTCGCCTTTCTCTACTATCACGGCGACGGCGTGGCGAAGGATTACGGTCAGGCGGCGGATCTGTTTCGCAAGGCGGCGGGACAAGGCGACGCACGCGCCGAATATGGTCTTGGATATCTGTATTATAACGGCTACGGAGTAGCCAAGGACACGGCAATCGCCGCAGAATGGTTCAACAAGGCGGCTGCGCAAGGATTGCCGGAGGCGCAGCACGGGCTGAGCTACATGGAGGCCAACGGCGATGGTCCCGTCCGGGATCTCGGACCATTGGCTGAAGGGCGAACGAGCGACAGGAATAGCGGCGGATCGTCGGGGTGGGCTGTCTTCCACCTGTTGATGGCGCTTGTGCCTTAAAGCATGTCGCGCAAATGTGTGCAGTGGTTTCGCGACTGCGACATGCGCGAAATCAAGGAGCCGAAGCGCTTGAGGCGGATCCGAAAGATCGCGACGCGCTTTAGCTGCAGCAAATACATGATATTGATCCAGACGGATCATCGACTGAGGGGTAGGCCGTGAATTGGAAGAAGGGAGCAGCAGGATTGCTCTTCGCATTGGCATCCATGGGCGCAGCGCATGCCGATGTCGGCCGAAACACCTACGATCGCGGAAACTTCAGATCGCCCCTCGACTATTGGCGCCCCTTGGCAAACCAGGGAGACGTCACGGCCCAGATGAAACTCGGTCAGATGTACGAGGAAGGCGAAGGTGTCGCGAGAAATCTCACGCTCGCGTTTAGCTGGTACAAAAAGGCGGCCGACCAAGGCAGCGCCGAGGCAGAATTCAACGTCGGCACCATGTATGACCAGGGCGAAGGTGTGGCCGCAGACAAGGGCCAGGCGATCGAGTGGTACAAGAAGGCCGCGGCACAGGGCCATTCCAACGCACAATACAATCTGGCCGTCATGTACGACACGGGTGAAGGCGTCCCCCAGGACAAGGCGCAGGCCTTTGTCTGGTATCGCAAGGCGGCGGAACAGGGAGATGCGGACGCCCAATACAATGTTGGCGTCATGTATGATCAGGGCGACGGCACGAGCAAGGACAAGAGCCAGGCTGTCGTCTGGTATCTGAAGTCTGCAGACCAGGGTAAGGTCGAGGCGCAATACAATCTCGGCATCATGTATCGCGATGGCGAAGGCGTTGCAAAGGATGGCCCCAAGGCCCTTTTTTGGTTCCGCAAGGCGGCTGATCAGGGAGATGCGGACGCCCAGTATAATATTGGCGCGATGTATGCCGACGGTGACGGAATCAGGCAGGATGACCCGGAAGCGATCATCTGGTTTCTGAAGGCGGCCGGGCAGGATAATGTCGAAGCGGAATACAATCTCGGCGTGATGTTCCGCGACGGCGAAGGCGTTGCCAAAAACCCCGCTCAGGCCGTCTTCTGGTTCGAACGGGCAGCCGGGCATCAGTATGCCGACGCCGCCAACAATCTCGGCGTCATGTATCGCGACGGCGATGGCGTCCCGGTCGATATGGCCAAGGCCCGGGAATGGTTCAGCAAGGCAAAGAGCCTTGGCTACCAGGGAGACGGCGAAGGCGACCAAAGCGCCCCTTCGGACACGAGCAGCATCCCGATCTGAGACGAACACGCTGCCCTCTCGATCGATCTGTCGGCAGGCTGCCTGCCACCGCCCGGCACGCAGTCACAAATGGTAGTATTTCCAGCCGCCTTGAACGAATAGAACTGAATTTCGCAGCACTCGACGCACAAGGGGTTAGGAAATAATGGCATTCGCTGCTTCCGCTAAGCAAATAACATCCTTGCCGTCGCGCTATTTCTGGCACCGCTTGATCGCATGTTTGATCGATCTGGTCATTTTCCACATCATTTGTGGGCTGGTGTTTTTTGCGTTGTCGGCAGTAACGCCGTGGGATTTGACATTACCATTTCTCCAGAAGTTGCAATGCCAGCCCATCGGCTCCAATCCGCTAATTCAGAAGATTGAAAGCGACTGGCCGCTACAATCTGGTGAAGTGAGGACAAATCACCTGTGCCAAGTATCCTGGCTTGGCAGTAGTGGGTACAAGCTTGTTATCTCGGCGGTTAGCTCTCAACACGGCTCAACAACATTCTGGCGGAGGCTTAGAGTGCCGGTCGACGACAATGGAAATCCCATCGTTTCAAGCAGACAAGATTTCCCTTCATCCACCATCGTAATCTTCCTCCTGCCGTTCGCGCTGGCTTGGTGCACCGCGAATGGCCGTCGATCGCCGGGCAAGAGATTGCTGTCACTCCGCGTAACAACGATCACGGACGACACCCTGTTGTTTGGGCTCGCGATAAAACGCGAGTTGATGAAATTTTTGCCATTGATGTTTTTAGTCCTGTTTAACCTCGCCAGCTTCATGGCTCAGCCGACGCTCGATCAACTAATCCGGCAACTCCGCGACCCCGGACTTATCGGCGGCGCCAATATGCTGACAGCGCTTATTCTCCTCGTCCCACTTCTTGTCGTCTTCGCCGCCATCTGGTGGCTCTTCCCGATGATCGTGTGGCGTGGCCAAACCTTCTATGACCGCTTCTGCGACACGAAAGTTGTGAGGGGCTGAAACAACACTCGTGAATACGGGGGATTGCCTTGTTGGCGGAAGGCATGAAAGACTGCCGCAAGGCCGGGACATGTTTTGCTTCGCTTCCTTCTAGGGGTCAGATCGCCGTGAATCCGAAATCTGCCGTATCTCCTTCCTCGCGTTTAGCGCTGCTTCGCGTGGCCATTCTGGCCTCGGCTATCGTTTTGCCGCTATCGCCGCTGCCCATGATTGCGGCGTCGGCCGAAGCGGCCCCCGGCTCGTGCTGGTCGCTGCTGCACAGCAAGTTCGGCCCGGAGATCGAAAAATCTGTGAATGAGGCCGATCCCTGCAAGAAGCTGCCGGGTGTCGATCACAAGGACAAGTTCGAGGTCAAATCGCTCGATGTCTGCGATGGCCCGAACGGCGGCGTTCAGATCAATGCCCATGCGGAAATGGCCTGCAAATCGCATGGTGTGCTGAAGGCAACCATCAAAGGCGAACTCGATGCATCCATGACGGTTGATGTCGGCGCGTGTCACATCACCGACCTCCATCTGGGCGTCAATGGCCCGATTGGTGGGCTGATATCATCTGTCGGCGGGCTTCAGGAACTCGCCCGCGGTTTCGCGCAGGCGAAAATCTCTGAGATATGCGGCAAGTAAGGCGGAGGCCGACGGCGTCAGCCGGCTCCACCCGAACAAGATACGAGTCGGCTCAGGTTTGCACGGCGCGGTCCGCCGGATCAGCGCTTTTGCCGCCGAAACGAACGCCTTTCTTCTCGAATCCGAATCCGGCAAATACAGCCACGACGACGGCGACGATGCAGGCCACGACCAGCAATGCAAGGGCATAGTCGCCACCCCATCGCTTCGCCAATCCAGCCTGGATGGAAGCGTTACCCGACGCCAGCAGATTGCCAAGCTGATAGGCGAAACCGGGGAAAGTGCCGCGCACCTCGTCCGGCGACAGCTCGTTGAGATGTACGGGGACGATACCCCATGCGCCCTGCACGAATAGCTGCATCAGGAATGCGCCGATCGCGAGCATCACCGGCCCGTGTCCATAGACCCAGAGCGGCGCAGCCGGAATCGCCAACAGGGCAGCAATGACGATGGTGCGACGTCTGCCGATACGCTCGGACAGCGCCCCGAAGGACAGGCCACCAATGATCGCGCCGATATTATAGACGATCGCGATGGCGCCGACCGTATAGGAGTCATACTGCTTCTGGGTTTCCAGGAAGGTTGGATAAAGATCCTGCGTGCCATGACTGAAGAAGTTGAACGCCGTCATCAAAAGAACAGCCCAGATGAACAGCGGAATGTTTTCGCGCAGCACGGTAAGAAACGGTCGTTGTGGCTTGGATTGCCTTTGCACGAAAGCCGGCGATTCCTGCACATTGCGCCTGATGTAGAGCACCAGAAGCGCCGGCACGGCGCCGACGATGAACATGCCGCGCCAGCCGATGATGGGAAACAGCAGGAAAAAGACGATCGAGGCGATCAGATAACCGGAGGGATAGCCCGCCTGCAGGATGCCGGATACCAGACCGCGCGACTCCTCCGGAATGGTCTCCATCGTCAATGACGCGCCGACACCCCATTCGCCGCCCATGGCCACCCCGAAGAGCGCCCGAAGAACGAGGAACATCGTCAGCCCCGTCGAAAAGCCGGTCAGAAACTCGAAGATCGAATAAAGCAGCACGTCGATCATCAGCGTGACGCGCCGGCCGTAACGGTCGGCCGCAAGGCCGAAGATCAAGGCGCCGATCGGACGCATGGCGAGGGTGAGAAAAATCGCGACGGCAACCGCCGGGACGTCGGTGTGAAACTCCTCGGCTATGTGTTTGAGAACGAATACCAATATGAAGAAATCGAAAGCATCCAGCGTCCAGCCGAGATAGGCCGCGATGACGGTGTTTCGTTGCTGGGGGGACAAGGAACGTAAGCTATCCAATGCGGTCATCATGATCCTCCGACCGGATGGCGGCGGCGAGGCGGGCAATTCCGGATGCCGTCGAAGCTGGGGGAACCCGGCACTGGCCGGGCATGTCGACGTTGCGGTGGCTCCTCCTGCGGCGCCTGCGAGGATCGCGCTTTGCGGATATTCGGATCAGCAATAGCGTACCAGCCGCCTTTGGGTTGTAACACATTTGACATCATCGACGAATGGAAAAATCCATCGCTTTGTTTCCCTTTTGTACCCTTTGCCTCTTCACATCCGTGCGATCTGTCTCCATATTCGCCCCATGGCCAGATCACCGAAAAACACCTCCGCCCCGTCCGGTTTCGAAGAGGCGCCACAGGCGCCGTTTGAAGGTGCGCCGCTCAGCGGCAGCGTCGCCGATTGGGTAAAGCAGCTTGAAGCCGACGCCGAAATGTCCGGCGTCGAGACGCAGCGAGAGATCGCTTCCAAGGCTGGCAAGCACCGCAAGAAAGTGGAAATCGCCGCCTCCAAATCCGGGCGCGGCACCTCGATGGGCGGATCGACCGATCCGAAGACCCGCGCCGCCGCCGGCCTCAATCCGGTATCCGGCATGGATACATCGCTGGAAAACGCGGCCAATGCAGGCACTGCAGTGACGGCGACGGTCGAGGCGCTGTCGAAATTGATCGAAAGCGGTAATCCGCTCTTCAAGGATGGCAAGCTCTGGACGCCGCACCGCCCCGCCCGACCGGCAAAATCGGAAGGCGGTATCCAGATCCGGATGGCTTCCGACTACCAGCCCGCCGGCGACCAACCGACCGCGATCCGCGATCTCGTCGAAGGTCTCGACAACGGCGACCGCAGCCAGGTGCTGCTCGGCGTCACCGGCTCCGGCAAGACCTTCACCATGGCCAAGGTGATCGAGGCCACACAGCGCCCCGCCGTCATCCTGGCGCCAAACAAGACGCTGGCGGCGCAGCTCTACTCCGAATTCAAGAACTTCTTCCCGGACAACGCGGTCGAGTATTTTGTATCCTACTACGACTATTACCAGCCGGAAGCCTATGTGCCGCGCTCGGACACCTTCATCGAGAAGGAAAGCTCGATCAACGAACAGATCGACCGCATGCGTCACTCGGCGACGCGTTCGCTGCTGGAGCGTGACGACTGCATCATCGTCGCCTCGGTTTCCTGCATTTACGGTATCGGTTCGGTCGAGACCTATACGGCGATGACCTTCCAGATGAATGTCGGCGACCGTCTGGACCAGCGGCAGCTTCTGGCCGACCTCGTGGCGCAGCAATACAAGCGCCGCGACATGGATTTCATCCGCGGCTCCTTCCGCGTTCGCGGCGACACGATCGAGATCTTCCCGGCCCACTTGGAGGATGCCGCCTGGCGCATCTCCATGTTCGGCGACGAGATCGATGCCATCACCGAATTCGACCCACTGACCGGCCAGAAGACCGGCGACCTGAAATCGGTGAAGATCTACGCCAATTCGCACTATGTCACGCCACGCCCGACGCTGAACGGCGCCATCAAGGCGATCAAGGAAGAGCTGAAAATCCGGCTCGCAGAGCTGGAAAAGGCAGGCCGTCTCTTGGAAGCACAGCGCCTGGAGCAGCGCACCCGCTACGACGTCGAAATGCTGGAAGCCACCGGCTCCTGCGCCGGCATCGAGAACTATTCGCGCTATCTGACCGGCCGCAATCCCGGCGAGCCGCCGCCGACGCTGTTCGAATATATTCCCGACAACGCACTTCTCTTCATCGACGAAAGCCACGTATCGGTCAGCCAGATCGGCGGCATGTATCGCGGCGACTTCAGGCGCAAGGCGACGCTCGCCGAATACGGCTTCCGCCTGCCCTCCTGCATGGACAACCGGCCGCTGCGCTTCGAGGAGTGGGATGCCATGCGCCCCGACACGATCGCGGTGTCGGCGACGCCGGGGGGCTGGGAAATGGAACAGTCCGGCGGCGTCTTTGCCGAACAGGTCATCCGCCCGACCGGCCTGATCGACCCGCCGGTCGAGGTCCGCTCGGCCCGCACCCAGGTCGACGATGTGCTCGGCGAGATCCGCGAAACCGCCGCCAAGGGTTATCGCACGCTCTGCACCGTGCTGACTAAGCGCATGGCCGAGGATCTGACGGAATACCTGCACGAACAGGGCGTGCGCGTGCGCTACATGCACTCGGACATCGATACGCTGGAACGCATCGAGATCATCCGCGATCTGCGCCTCGGTGCCTTCGACGTACTCGTCGGCATCAACCTGTTGCGCGAAGGCCTCGACATTCCCGAATGCGCCTTCGTCGCCATTCTCGACGCCGACAAGGAAGGCTTCCTGCGCTCGGAAACATCGCTTGTCCAGACCATCGGCCGCGCCGCGCGTAACGTCGACGGCAAGGTCATCCTCTATGCCGATACGGTCACCGGCTCGATGCAGCGGGCGATGGACGAGACCAGCCGCCGCCGCGAGAAGCAGATGGCCTACAATCTCGAACACGGCATTACGCCGGAATCGGTGAAGGCGAAGATTTCCGACATTCTCGACAGCGTCTATGAGAAGGACCATGTCCGCGCCGATATCGGCGGCATCTCCGGCAAGGGCTTTGCCGATGGTGGTCACCTCGTCGGCAACAATCTGCAGGCCCATCTCAACGCGCTGGAAAAATCCATGCGCGATGCCGCCGCCGATCTGGACTTCGAGAAGGCCGCGAGACTGCGCGACGAAATCAAGCGCCTCAAGGCGGTCGAACTCGCCGCGATGGACGATCCCTTGGCGCGCGAAGAGGCCAAAAGCCTCGAAAGCCGTGGGGGGTCAGGCAAACGTGCGCCTCCGGCTCCGGACCCGGAGGCATCCCGCTCTTATTTCGCCAAGCCCAACCTCGACGAAATGGGACCGGGCAGCGATGCCGGCACGCCGCTTTTCCGCAAGAACACGCTCGACGAAATGACCGTCGGCCGCACTGAGAAGCCAGTGGCCGGCAAAATGCCGGACAAGCCGATCACCCGTGCAAAGCCCGGCGTCGGCTCCTACGAGGATCCGGTGGACGAGAAGCAGCGCAAGGGGCGCACGAAGGGCAAGACGGGACGGCCCGGGCGATAAAGCCGATGTCGGGTGGAGCCGCTGGTTTGTGACGGGGAATGCCTGCCGGTTGGGAGGTATCTTGCTGGTCCGGTGCCCGTAAATGCATACCATTGCATGAGGTGACCCACGGATGAACGGAGGCGCTCGGTCGCCCGCCGCAAAGTGGGGAAGCGACAGAAACCACGGGAGAGAGACCGATGCCAGAACCCCTCGTCGTCCACCGGGAGACGCATGTTCCCGCGCCGCCTGCCGCAATATTCGCGCTGTTGACCGACCCCGAGAAGATCCTGCGCTGGATGGGCACGGAAGCCAAGACAGAGCTGCAACCCGGTGGCATCTATCTCGTCAACGTCACCGGAACCCGCGTCGCACGCGGCTCGTTCCGTGAGGTCGTGCCTGTACACCGCCTTGCCTACAGCTTTGGCTGGGAAGGCAACGAAGAGGTGCCTCCAGGATCGAGCCTGGTTGAAATCGATCTTATTGAGCAGTCGGACGGAACGCTGGTCCGCCTCACCCATACCGGCCTGCCGACGGCGGAAGAATGCGAGGGCCATGCCAAGGGCTGGGCTCACTATCTCGGTCGTTTGACGGATGTGGCAGCAGGGCGCGATCCCGGTCCGGATCCCTGGAGAACGGCTACCGTCAAGGACTAACGATATTTCATACGCGATATCCTTGACCGGATGACTTGAAAGGCAACGAACGTCACCCCTGGGCGACAATCACTTCCAAGCCCGAAGCGGGCCAATCGCGCATCGCGCTGAAGGTTACGCTACCACGGATGACAGCCTGCAACCGTCATGGCATGATCGAGGCATGGATTTACCCGCCCCTATCGCCTGGCTGGTCGACGAAGCCGGCACCTCCCCGAACCCGGAACGGTTCCTGGCCGATTTGGGTGGACGTCTGCGGGCCGCCGGACTGCCTGTTGCAGGTGGTGCCCTGACGCTTGCTGCGCCGCATCCGATCATTACTCAACGCACCTGGCTCTGGCGCGCCGAAACCGATGCGGTGATCGAAGCACTCGGCTTCGCGGGTACGCCGCTCGGACAAGCCGGCCGAGACTGGCTAGGCGAGCTCGGCCCGATGTGCGAGCAGACGATCGGCATTGCGCCCGATAACTCCGTGCTCGCCTGGGCAGGCAATCGGCCCTTCACCTCCATTGAGACGGATAGCCTGCGTCAGATCGCGCGCTTCGCCGCAGCATCCTTGGCGGGCTTGACGGCGCGAGCAGCACTCTCGGCCCTGCTTGAAGCATATCTCGGCCGCAGAAGCGCCGCCAGAGTGCAAGCGGGAGCACTCAGTCGCAGCACCGGCGAGACCATTCGCGCAGCGCTCCTCTGCGCCGACCTCAGGGATTTTACCGCCCTCTCCGAAGTAACGGAGCCGACCATCATGATAACAGCCCTCGACGCGTGGTTCGATCGTGTCGCCGGCGCTGTGCATGCCTTCGGCGGCGAAGTGCTGAAATTCATCGGCGATGGTGTCCTGGCGATCTTTCCAGTGACCGGAACATCGGCTGAAGCATGCGAGGCGGCGCTTCGCGCCGTTACAGCCATCCGCGCCGGCATGGCGCACCTCGACGCAACACGGGCAAGTCAGGGCTTCCCACCTCTCCCTTTCGGCGCGGCTCTGCATTTCGGCGACATGCTATGGGGCAACGTCGGTGCCGCCGACCGCCTGGATTTCACCGCCATCGGCCCCGCCGTGAACCTCGTCAGCCGCCTGGAAAGTCTTTGCAAACCGCTGAGCTGCAACGTGCTGATCTCAGGCGCCGTTGCGGCGCAAACGAGCATGCCACTAGCACCGTTGGGGAAACACGAATTGCGTGGGATTATCGAACCGTGCGAGGTCTTTACGCTGGCGGAGGCATAACCGGGAAACGAGCGCTCGCTCGCACACGCGAATACGCGGTTAGCGTTGCGTCGCGTGCGCCGTTATCTCGGCTTCCACAGTGGCTCTGAAATGGGAAGCACCTCCCGTCAACCAAAACTCCTCCCTGGTCGTAGCGAGGAAATCTGCAAAGAGTTTGCAAGCCTCAAGTCGCCGAACGCCGCCGACGATCTCTATCGACCGGGAAAGGTGGCGAGGAGGAGCATTTTCGAGCCTCGTATGCGCACATCCGCCATACGTATCGTCCATCGCGAATACGAGCCGCGTTATAGGCAGGTGCAACATCGTGCCGAAGCACATGATGCACGGCTCAAGCGTCGTGTAGAGCGTTAGGTCGTCAGCCCTTGAGAAAGTATAGTCGCCTTTAAATACCTGATGGAAGAGGTTCATCTCAGCGTGGCTCAGGTGATTCGACAGCATAGTTTTGTGGGAGCGCCCCAAAATCTCGTTTCCGGCCGACAAAACCGCGCCGACGGGAAATATGCCTTTATCCAGTGCAATGCGAGCCTCACCCAAGGCAAGTCCCATCATGTATTCATCGGCCAATTCAACCATGCAGCAATCGCAGCTCCCGTCATTTAAGGTTGTATCATGGCAACATACCGACTTTTGCTACAGTAACATGACAACATCCGGCACCCACGGAATCGGCCCCGGCACGCTGCCGAGATCGGCAGAAAGCTCATTAAAACCGTTCTGCATGAATGGCTCGATCCGTCATCTGAGCTGGCCGACGCCCTCCAAGCCCTTGAAATCCCCACCCTATCCCACCCGTTTCCCCACCCTGCCCTAATATTGCCCCTTGCCTTTTTCCACAAACCCTGTCACCCATACGCATGCTCGGGCATTTGCATGCCGGTGACTGGACTGATTTGGTGATCCGCTGACGGCAGGCAGTGGTGGGGTTTCGGACCCGCGCAGACGTTCTTTCCCCGTACGTGACTTCTCGACTGGCTTTCGCATGGCGCGAAGGCAAAGCCGTCCGGGTTTCCCGGACTAATTAAGACTGATGGGTAAAGGACTATCCCCCATGGCCACCAAGGGCACCGTAAAATTTTTCAACCAGGACAAGGGTTTTGGTTTCATCACCCCGGAAGGCGGCGCTAAGGACGTTTTCGTCCACATCTCCGCTCTCCAGGCTTCTGGCATCCAGTCGCTGCGCGAAGGCCAGCAGGTCACTTTCGACACCGAGCCGGATCGCATGGGCAAGGGCCCGAAGGCTGTCAACATCCAGGCTAACTAAGCCCTTGATGACTGCCTGAAAAGGTTTCGGACGGCGCGGTGTAAACCGCGCCGTTTTTCGTTTTTAAGCATTCATGTGGCTGAGGCCACCCTCGTCCTTCGAGGCTGCAGCCCTGCGCTGTACGAAGGGCTTCCGCACCTCAGGATGAGGGCGGAGCGAGTTTAGCTGCACCATTCAGAGTAAATCTGATGCTGCGGTTCTGGCCGACCGTGGATAATTAGCCCTCATGGTGAGGTGGCTCGCAGGGCTCTCGAACCACGAGGGCGGATTGGGATCAATCCTACTCTCAGGCGCTCGCGCGCTCGCCCTCACCGGCAAAATCGACCGCCGCAAAGGCGGCTGCGATCACTTCAGGGCCTGCACCTGGCTTGTTGGCGTCGGTGGAGAGGATCTGGCGATATCGGCGCGAGCCGGGCAAGCCACTGAACAGGCCGACCATGTGCCGCGCGACGTGCTGCAAGCGTCCCCCTTCAGCGATGTGGCGCTCGGTATAGGCCATCATCCGGTCGCGCAAAGCGTTCCAATCGGCCTCGACTGCCGGCTCGCCGTAGAAGCGATGATCGACATCGGCAAGGATAGCGGCATTCTGGTAGGCTGTGCGGCCAAGCATGACACCGTCGACCTGGGCTAGGTGCGCCTCGGCCTGATCCAGCGTCTGGATGCCACCGTTGACGCCGATGAAGACATCAGGCCAGCGTTGCTTCATGCGGTAAACGATATCGTAGTCCAGCGGCGGGATCTCACGGTTCTCCTTCGGCGACAGGCCTTTCAGCCAGGCCTTGCGGGCGTGGATCCAGATCGCGTCCGCGCCGGCGTCGAGCACGCGCGTCATCAGCTCCGGAAGCGCCTCTTCCGGCTCCTGCTCGTCGACGCCGATGCGGCACTTCACCGTCACCGGCGCCTTAGACACCGCCTTCATCGCCGCGATACAAGCCGCCACCGTCACCGGCGTCAGCATCAGGCAGGCGCCGAACGTGCCGGATTGCACGCGGTCCGAAGGACAGCCGACATTGAGGTTGATCTCGTCGTAATGATAGGCTTCGGCAATCCGTAGCGCCTCGGTGAGCTTGGCCGGATCCGAACCGCCCAGTTGCAGCGCAACGGGATGCTCAGCAGCATCATGCCCAAGCAACCGGTCGCGCGGCCCATGAATGATCGCGTCGGCCACGACCATTTCCGTGTAGAGCAGCGCATGCCGGCTGATCTGCCGATGCAAATATCTGCAATGGCGGTCAGTCCAGTCGATCATCGGGGCCACGGCAAAAATCTTGCGGCCGTTTTTCAGTGCGTCGCTATACATGGGATACCTTTCTGCCCCGCGCTCTACACCAAAACCTTTGCGAAGGCCAGTTTTCCCGGCGGTAGCAATGATGCTAGGTTGCCGCGTGGAGTCGGATGGCACATGTTGTCCGAGATCAATGAGAGTTTTGAAAGCCCATATGACCGCCCAGCTTGAGACCGTAATTCCCCTTCCTGCGCCAGTCCTGCTGCCGATCGAGGGGCAAGCCGAGTATTTCCCCGTGCGCCGCGTCTATTGCGTCGGCCGCAACTACGCCGATCATGCCATCGAAATGGGTCATGATCCCAGCCGCGAGCCTCCCTTCTTCTTCCAGAAGAACCCCGATAATCTGCTTGTATCGCGCGATTTCCCCTACCCGGCGCTGTCATCGGACGTGCATCACGAAGTAGAACTGGTGGTGGCGCTACGCAGTGGCGGTGCAGACATTCCGGTCGAACAGGCACTCGATTGCGTCTATGGCTATGGCGTCGGCATCGACTTCACCCGCCGCGACCTGCAAGGTGAAGCCAAGAAACTCGGCCGCCCCTGGGAGATCGGCAAGGCTTTCGATCACTCGGCGCCCGTTTCCGCGCTGGCGCCGGCAACCCGCGTCGGCCACCCCGACAAGGGCGGCATCTGGCTGATGCGCAATGGCGAACCTGCGCAGAGAGGCGACCTCTCGCAAATGATCTGGAAAGTGCCCGAAGTTATCGCCGAACTGTCGAAGCTTTTCACGCTCGCACCGGGCGATATCATCATGACCGGCACGCCGGCCGGCGTCGGCCCCGTCTCGCGTGGCGACCGGATCAGCTGCGCCGTCGACGGCGTCGCGACGCTGACCTTGAATGTAATCTGATCGAGGAGGATCGACCATGCCGCTTTACGCCCTCGCCGGCCTGACGCCCAAGACGCCCGGCCCCGGACGATACTGGATCGCCCCGGATGCCAGCGTGATCGGAAAGGTCGAGATCGGCGAGGATGTCGGCATCTGGTTCGGCTCTGTGCTGCGCGGCGACAACGAGCCGATCATCATCGGCAAGGGCACGAACATCCAGGAAGGCACGATGGTGCATACGGATCCGGCTTTCGCCGCCATCATCGGCGAAGGCTGCACCATCGGGCATCACGCCATCATCCATGGCTGCACCATCGGCAATAACTCCCTGGTCGGCATGGGCGCCACCATCCTCAACGGCGCCAAGATCGGCAACAATTGCCTTGTCGGCGCCAATGCACTTGTTACGGAAGGCAAGGAGTTTCCGGACGGCTCCCTGATCGTCGGCGCTCCGGCCAAAGCGATCCGCACGCTGGATGAAGCGGCAATCGAAGGCCTTCGCCGCTCAGCTCGCAATTACGTCGCCAACTGGCAGCGTTTCGCGCGCGATCTTAAAAGATTAGATTAGAAAATCATAATAAATAACTGACGAAGCAGCGAATAAGACTCCGTCAGATGCTTACGCTGCACAATTGGCACAATGGCCGCGGATCTCGATCGTCGACTTTTCCGCCTTGAATTTCTGCGATTTCAGCCAATCCATCAGGCGATGATCCACTTCATGATCGTGGAATTCGATCACTTGGCCGCAGCTTTCGCAAATGGCGAAAGCAACAAGGCCATGGCTGTGGCAATCCTCATGCGGATGGGCGCAGGCGACGAAGGAGTTGATGCTCTCGAGCCGGTGCACGATGCCATACTCCAGCAGCTTATCCAGCGCCCGATAGACCTGTAGTGGCGCGCGAAAACCCTGGTCGCGCAGCTTGTCGAGAATCGTATAGGCGCTGAGTGGCGCCTCCGCCTTGGTCAGCACATCGAAGACGAGGGACTGGTTCTTGGTGAGCATCGGAGTGGTCATGACGACTGTCCTCTCTGTTGCGCCGCTGGCGTGCCGCTCCTGCGAACGAGGGGCAGCAGACTGACGATGAATAGAATGAGCGCCGCAACGACGATCGACGGGCCGGATGGCGTGTCGTAGCGCAGCGACCCGAACAGCCCGCCGACAACGGCGACCGCGCCGAGCAGCGAGGCGAAAATGGCCATCGTTTCCGGTGTGCCGGCAAAGCGACGCGCGGTGGCGGCGGGAATAATCAGCAGCGCCGTGATCAGCAGAATACCGACGATCTTCATGGCAATCGCGATCACCACAGCCATCAGCAGCATGAAGAGCAGCTTGGCCCGCTCCGGCCGCAGTCCTTCGGCTTCGGCCAATTCGGGATTGACGGTCGATGCCAGCAACGGCCGCCAAAGCCAGGCAATTGCAGCCAGTACGAAAATACCGCCGCCCCAGATCACTGCAATGTCGGACTGGCTGACGGCCAGAATATCGCCAAAGAGGAAGGCGATGAGATCGATCCTCACCCAGCTCATGAAGGCGACGATGACCAGGCCGATCGCTAGCGTCGCGTGCGACAGGATACCGAGCAGCGCATCCGCAGACAACGCCTGCCGCCGTTGTAGAAAAAGCAGCAGGATCGAAACAAGCGCCGCAACCGCGAAGACGGAAAGCGTCAGATTCAGCTGGAACAGCAGCGACAGCGCGACGCCCAGAAGCGCCGAATGCGAGATAGTGTCGCCGAAATAGGCCATCCGCCGCCAGATGATGAAGCAACCCAGCGGCCCGGTCGTCAGCGCCAGCCCGACGCCGGCAAAAATGGCGCGCAGGAAGAAATCGTCAAACATGACGTCCTCCCTCTGCATGATCGTGCCCGTGATGGTGACCATGGTCATGGTCATGGTCATCGTGATCATGGTGATGATCGCCATGCTCATGATGGTGATGGCCATCTTCGGCGTGGCAATGATCGGTGATCGAGCCGTCTTCATGCTGCACGCGGCCGTCGGGCAGATGCGTATGATCGTGATGGTGGCTGTAGATCGCCAGCGACTGCGCCGCCCGCGTGCCGAACAGCCTCACATATTCGGGGCTCTGGCTGACAGCTTGCGGCGTGCCACGGCAGCAGACATGGCCGTTCAGGCAAACGACCGTGTCGGTCGCGGCCATGACGACATGCAAGTCGTGCGAAATCAGCAGGATACCGCAACCTTGCGAGTTACGAATGGACTTGATGAGGTCGTAAAGGGCGATCTCGCCGTTGAAATCGACTCCTTGCACCGGTTCGTCCAGCACTAGAAGATCGGGCTTGCGGGCAATGGCGCGGGCCAGCAACGCCCGCTGGAACTCGCCGCCGGAAAGATGCTGCACTTCAGCCTTGGCGAGATGCGCGATGCCAACCGCCTCCAATGCAGCAGCGAGTTCACGCTCCGACAAGCGGCCCGTGAGCGTCATCAGGCGTTGCACGCTGAGCGGCAGTGTCCAGTCGATGGCAAGCTTCTGCGGCACATAGCCAACCTTGAGGTCGGCAACGCGATCGACATGGCCCTCGTCCGGCTTCAGCACGCCGATTGCCGCCTTGGCACTGGTGGATTTGCCCGAACCGTTCGGCCCGATCAACGTAACGATCTCGCCCCGGCTCACGGAAAAATCGACACCACGGACCAGCCAGCGGCCGCTGCGGCGGACGCCGACATCATGGAGCGACACAAGGGGCCGGCTCTTGCTGTCTATGGAGGAAAGCATGAAATTTCCAATTGCACTATTGCGCCTTGCTATCGCACACGTTATAGCATAACGCAATTGATGTAATAACATTACATACCCATTCAAGGGCATTAATCGCATGAATGCAGCAAAAGCTTTCCTTCCTCTAGCCGCCTCTCTCCTGTTTTCGGGCTTGCTTGCCGGCACCGCCGCAACCGCAGCCGACGCCCCCAAGGTGGTCGTCTCCATCAAGCCCATTCACTCGCTTGTCGCCGCCGTCATGCAAGGTGTAGGAACGCCGGATCTAATCGTCGATGGCGCCGCTTCGCCGCATACTTATGCGCTGAAACCCTCAAATGCCCGAAGCCTTCAACAGGCACAGGTGGTTTTCTGGGTCGGTCCTGGCATGGAAGCTTTCCTGCAGAAGCCACTCGCCTCCCTCGGTGCCAACGCCACCGTCGTGGAGTTGGATCAGGCACCAGGCATCACCAAGCTCAAATTCCGCGAAGGTGGCGCTTTCGAGCCGCATGACGATGGTGATGGCGACGAGGCAGCCGCCGGCGACAACCATGCACACGACCATGGCGATCATGATCATGGAGAGTTCGACACACATCTGTGGCTCGACCCGCACAATGCCAAGGCCATGGTCGCCGAAATCACCACATCGCTGGTCGCCGCCGATCCGGCGAATGCACTGACTTATGAAGCAAACCAGAAGACCTTGAACGACAAGCTCGATGCTCTGGACACAGAAATCGCCTCGACCGTCGCTCCCGTGAAAGACAAGCCTTTCATCGTCTTCCACGACGCCTATCAGTATTTCGAGCATCGTTATGGCGTGCGCGTCTCTGGCTCCATCACCGTCAGCCCGGAAACCATTCCTGGTGCGCAGCGCGTTGCAGAGATTCACAGTAAAGTAGCTGATCTCGGCGCAACCTGCGTCTTCGCCGAGCCTCAATTCGAACCGAAACTGGTGAACGTCGTACTGGAAGGCACCTCCGCCAAAGCGGGCGTGCTCGATCCCGAAGCCGCGACACTGCCGCAAGGGCCGGATCTCTACTTCGATCTGATGCGCGGCATCGCAAGCTCTCTGAAAACCTGCCTTGCGGCGCAAGGCTGAAGATAACCGAAGGAAGCGAGCCAAGCGCTCGCTTTTTTCCGAATAGCTAATGTAATGATATTACATTACAAAGAGGTTGACATGAACAAGAAGCTCCCGGTCACCGTCCTCTCCGGTTTCCTCGGCGCCGGCAAGACGACGCTGCTCAATCACATTCTCAACAATCGCCAGGGTTTGCGCGTTGCAGTGATCGTCAACGACATGAGCGAGGTCAATATCGATGCGGCCCTGGTGCGCGACGGCGGTGCCAACCTCTCGCGCACGGAAGAACAACTCGTCGAAATGACCAATGGCTGCATCTGTTGCACGCTGCGCGACGATCTGCTGAAGGAGGTCCGGCAACTCGCCGAGCAGGATCGCTTCGACTACCTTCTGATCGAATCCACCGGGATCGCAGAACCCCTGCCCGTTGCCACCACTTTCGAGTTTCGCGACGAGGATGGCAGCAGCCTTTCCGATGTCGCCCAGCTCGATACGATGGTCACCGTCGTGGATGCGGCCAATCTTCTCGCCGACTATGGATCGACGGACTTCCTTGCCGATCGCGGCGAGACCGCTGGCGATGGCGACAACCGCACCATCGTCGACCTGCTGGTCGAGCAGATCGAGTTCGCCGATGTCGTCATTCTCAACAAGGTCGGTTCCGCAACATCAGAACAGCTTGATGCCGCGCGCAAGATCATCGTCGGCCTCAATCCCGATGCACGTCTGATCGAAGCCGAGTTCGGTGCGGTAGAGCCGGCCGAGGTTCTCGGCACCGGCCGCTTCGATATCGACCGCGCCGAGACGCATCCGCTTTGGTACAAGGAATTGCACGGCTTCAAGGATCATGTTCCCGAAACGGAAGAATACGGTATCCGCTCCTTCGTCTATCGCGCGAAGAAGCCGTTCGATCCCGCGAAATTTCAGGCATTTCTCGACAAACCCTGGCCGGGCGTCGTGCGCGCCAAGGGCTTCTTCTGGCTTGCGACCCGCCCTTACTACGTTGGCGAAATGAGTCAGGCCGGCGCGCTGGTTCGTACCGGCAAAATGGGCCTATGGTGGGCAGCTGTGCCGCAGGATCAATGGCCCCGTGATCCCTCGTTCAAGCAGGCTCTCTCGTCCTATCTCGATCCCATTTGGGGCGATCGCCGTCAGGAACTTGTGTTCATCGGCGCAGATCCGATGAACGAGCGACAGATCGTTGCCGAGTTGGATGCCTGCTTGATCAAAACAGATCGCTTTACGCCCGAGCGCTGGCGCAACCTACCGGATCCTTTCGCAAGCTGGAGCCGACCTGCGATATGAAAAAGCCGAAGGTAATCAGGTTTCGCTGCTACTGCGTAGAGTGCGGCCCTGACGACAGGCCGAAAGGCAAGGTATTGCAAGGCGCTGCAGCAGACCTGGATCAAGACAGCGATCCAGACAATCAGACGAATCCGCCGGTAGTGGCGGATTCGATCGAACGAATGCTATTCGGGGCCTGAACGCGCGTTCAGGCCACCAGCATGTTGGCCGGTACGACGCTGACTTCGTGCACGACAAGCAACGCGCCGATCACCTGCGACCTCGTGCGCAATGGCGTCATGCTGCAATGAAAGACCTTGCCTGGCTCAACCTGACGATAGGACGGATAAAGGCATTCGACCTTTTCGCCGGCAAAGCAGGCATCGAGCTTCACCTTGACGCTGCTCTCGAAATAGTCAGAGCCGACGAAATCGGCGATATGACGACCGACGAGTTCCATCTGCTTCGATCTCAGAAATTCCGAATTCGCAGCGTTGCTGTAGAGATAACGATAGTCGCGCGTGATGACGGCAACGCGATCCGGCAAACTGTCGAGGATGACATCGTTCAAGACGCTACCCTCGTCGAAGCCGAAGAGATCGTCGCGTTCTTCCCTGTCGGTCGAGAATGCCATCAAGACATCCGCCGCAGATTCATTTGCGCCGCCAAAATAGCGATCGATCAGTACAGACAGCGATGACGAATTGCGTACGACTCGTGACCTATCATCCGACTCTTCTCGGATGAGATTGTTCAGGAATTGCAGCTGCATGTAAATTTCAAGCAGACTCGTGGCTTTGTAGGCCAAAATAGCTGAAATAAGCGGCTCCAACTCACTATCAAGCGAATCTACGAGCTCGTCGTCGCCAAGTTTGATCGCACGCTGAATCTGACTGCATTTCATGGAAAACGCATGAAAGAGTGCCAGCAAATTGCCCTCCTGTCCTTGACCATTGTCAAACACCGAGGCCTCGTTTCCCGGCGTTGTCATGCCCAAGGATATTCAGTTTAGTGTCCGCATTCTCACCAAACTTTCTACCATGTGAATTAACATGACTTACCGGGCGTTTCAATGCAGGTGAATCGAACTTGTCCGCAAAGAGGAGCTTTCTGAAACGAAAGACTTACCAAAGGCGAGGAGTGTACCGAAACCGCGCAGAACGCTCCACCGGTACCGCCGGATGAAGCCATAGCAGGGGGAAACTGCGCCTCCGCCTTTCATCAAGTCGCCAAGGCGCTCAATCCTATTGTTCTTTTACGCATTCCGGACGGAAAAGCGCTCTAGAACACCGCATCCTTGATGTTCCAGCGATCATGATACCAGAGCCATTGTTCGGGGTGTTCCCTCACCCAGCCCTCGACCTTGTCGTTCAGCATTTGCGCCGTGGCGGTCAAATCGAGATTACCCTGTTCGTTGTAAGGCAATTCCAGCTTCGGCTCGATCTCCAGCCGGTAGCGATTGTCAGGCAGGCGAACACAGCGAGCCGGATAGACCTCGCAATTGAACTGGCGCACCAGCTTCGGCAGCAGCGGATTGGTCTTGACATCGCGACCGAAGAACAAGGTCTTCAAACCCTTGCGAAATTTCTGGTCCACCAGCACGCCAACGCCACGCCCGGCCTCCAGTTCGCGCGCCAGGCTGAACGACGAGCCTGCATGTGACGGCACGAGCTTGCCCATGCGCTTTGCGCGAAAATCGAAAACCTTCTCAGCTACATAGGGATTGTTTGGCGGACGAAAGAGAACCGTCACTGTCAGCCCGAAAGCAGCCCCTGCGACAGGCAGCAGCTCGAAATTACCGGTATGGCCGGTGAAGACGATGAAGGGGCGCGGATTGTCTCTCAAATCGAGAAAGATCGGAATCCCCGAGACTTCGACACGTCCCGGCTTGTCGCTATGAGGATCGAAATCGAACAGGCGATCGAGAAAGACATACTCCGCCGCGAGCCGCCCCATATTGCCCCAGCTGGAAAGTGCAATTTCCTCGATCTCCGCATCGCTCTTCTCCGGAAAGGCGTTGCGCAGATTGGTCAGCATCAGCTTATGCCGGCGCAGGCGCGGCCCGATCTTGCGGGTCAGCCAGTCGGCAAATCTGATACCGCCGTCAGCCGGAAACAGTTTCAAAAAATTCAAGAAACCGAAGATGACCTGCGCCACCAGCCATTGCCGGAAATTTCGAAGCGCAAGGACGATCCGGGTTATGAAGAGCTTCACGCGGCTCAATCCATCTTCAGGATAATCTTGCCGAAGATCTGACGCGATTCCATCCGCTCCAGCGCCCGGTCGATGTCGCTGAAGCTCACTTCGGTATCGATGACCGGATGAACGAGCCCGCGCGCCATCTTCTGCATGGCATTAGCCATGTTTTCCATACGGCAGCCGAAGGAGCCGAGCAGCTTCAACTGCTGCTGGAACAGCATCATCAGGTTCATCTCTGTCGAAACGCCCGATGTCGATCCGCAGGTAACGAGACGGCCACCACGCTTCATGCAAAGCATCGAACCTGCCCAGGTATCCTTGCCGACATGCTCGAAGACGACGTCGACACCCTTCTTCTTCGTCAGCTTGCGCACGACGCCCTCGAACCGGTCGGTGCGATAATTGATGACGTGATCGGCGCCCAGAGCCTTCGCCTTCTCGATCTTGTCGTCGGAGCCGACCGTGGTGATGACGGTGCAGCCGATCTTCTTGGCAAGCTGGATGGCGGCGGTGCCGATGCCCGAACCGCCGGCATGAACGAGGATCGTCTCGCCTGGCTCCAGCTTGGCATTGTCGAACAGCATGTGCTCGACCGTTCCGAAAGTAACCGGCGCAAGTGCCGCACCGATCGCATCGACACCCGGAGGCGCCGGAACGAGCAGGCGAGCAGGCAGATTGACCTTCTCCTGCGCGAAGCCGTCCAGATGGAAGCCATGCACACCGCCGACATGTTCGCAGAGATTGTCACGACCTTCGCGGCAATGGCGGCAGAGACCGCAGGTGCGAGCGCCGTAGATCGACACCAGCTGGCCCGGAAGTACGTTGGCGACGCCCGGCCCGATCGCCTCGACCACGCCGGCAGCCTCGGCGCCGATGACGAGCGGCATCTTGCGCTTGGCAAACGCCATGCCGCGCCAACCCCATACGTCGATGTGGTTGAGGGCGACGGCCTTGACACGCAACGTCACCTCGCCTGCGCCAGGCGCTTCCGGCTCCGGCAGATCGGTGATCTCTAGTTTGCGGTCGTCGATCAGTTGCAAAGCACGCATGGCAAAGTCCTTCGCCCCTTGGGCGCAGTTATCATTTAGTATTCAAAAGCCCGATTAAGCCGGTTCAAGCGCCATGACAAGGCTGGCGTTCTGACCGCCGAACCCGAAAGAGTTCGAAAGAACGGCATTTACCTGCTTTTCACGCTTCTTGTTCGGCACCACGTCGAGATCGATCGACGGATCAGGATTGTTGTAGTTGATGGTTGGCGGCAATGTGCCCGTCAGCATCGTCTGCAACGAGAACACCGCCTCGACCGCGCCGGCCGCCGTCAGCGTGTGGCCGATCATCGACTTGTTCGACGACACGGGAATGCTCGGCAGCCGTTCGCCGAAAACCGCGGACATGGAACCATATTCCATCTTGTCGTTCTCCGGCGTGGATGTGCCGTGAGCGTTGATGTAGCCGATATCGCTCTCATCCATGCCGGCATCGGATAGCGCAGCGCGGATTGTGGCGATGGCCGGACCACCATCGGGTGAGGAACGGGTACGATGGAAGGAATCGGCCTTGTCGCCGGCGCCCTTCATGATTCCGAGGATCTTGGCACCACGAGCAATTGCCGCCTCCAGCGATTCAAGCACGAGCGTCGCCGCGCCTTCCGCGATGACGAAACCGTCGCGATCCTTACTGAATGGCTTGGAAGCTTTGGTTGGCGGGTCGTTCTGTGTCGAAAGAGCAGACAGCAGCGAGAAGCGAATGAGCGCCTCGGCGCTCAGCGAGCCGTCCGTCGCAACCACGAGTGCGCGCGTCGTGCGTCCTTGACGGATCGCTTCGATACCAAGCTGAATGGCGGTGACGCCCGATGCACAGGCGGTCGACAAAGTCACCGGCAAGCCCCGCGTGCCGAAACGGTCTGCAAGACGCTCGGAAATGGCGCCGAACAGCGCTGCTTCATGGAAAGTCGGATCCGGGCGCTGACGCATGGCGGCAAGGAAGCGCTCATAGGCATCCCCTTCATGATCGGCCGGCGGCGAGCGATCAGCAAGGGCAAAACGTGCACTCCACTCCGGCTCGATCGGCGGCGCGGCAAGAAACAGCGGCGCATCGAAGTCGCCGGAGATTCCGGCCTGGGCCAAGGCCTCGATCGTCGTCTCGCGAGCGAAGGCATAGGAGCGCTCGACGGCATTCGGCGAGGGAATATCGATGAAATCCACCGTGCCCGCGATCCGGGTCGACAGACCGTCGGTCGGGAAGCGCGTAATATTGTGAATGCCCGAAACGCCCGAGGAAAGTGCGTTCCAATTGTCCTGGAGACCCTGCCCGAGCGAGGTGATAATCCCCATGCCGGTGACGGCGACGATCGGGCGTCCGAGGTGGTCCTTGTAGGCGGATGCGGTCATAATCCTGCTCCTCACGCTTCAGCTGAAAGTACGGCGATGCCTTCGCCGCGTACATGACCAACAGTCGTTACAACAGCATTACGTGTACCAGCCGCCATCGCTTTTTCGTGCGTGGTATCGAAAGGCGGCACCTTGGCCTGATTGGCGACGGCAAGTGCCGCAAAAGCAATGCCGAGCGGGAACTGGCTCTCCAGCCCATGACCGGAGATGCCGGAATAGGCTCGGATGGCCGCCCCTGGAAGCTGTGCCTCGAGCACCGCTTTTTCGCGCTGGGCGAGATCGGGGATCGCCGTCGTGCCGGAAAATACCACCGTCGCACCTTCCAGGCCCTGCTTGGCAGGTGCAAGCATGCGCTCCAGCCGGGCCTCGAACTTGCCGTCGTCACGACGGCCACGATCGCCCTCGACCGCATCCATGGTCGCATAGATACGCGCACCGCGGCTTTCGGCATGGGCTCGTGATTCGAGCACAAGGAAAGCGCTCAGCGATCCCATGATCATGCCGCCGCCATCTTCCGGCTTGCGAGACCAGAGCGGATGCCAGTCGCCGATCGCATGTGCGTTGATGGATTCGATCAATAGGATCATGTCCAGACGCTCGGCCGAAAATGCACCACCGACAAGCGCATGGGTCGATTCGCCAGACTTGATACGATGGAAGGCGGTCTCGACAGCGGAAACGCCGGAGGCCTCTTCGCCCATGAACGTGCGAGATGAGCCCGTCACCTTATGGACGATTGAGATATTGCCGGCCAAAAGGTTCGAAAGCTGCGCCAGAAACAGGGTCGGCCGCAGCTCGGTCGTCAGCTTTTCGTTCAGCAGGAGTTCGCGATCGTTGCGCTTCAGACCTTCGTTGACGATCAGCGTGTCGACGTTGGTATCACGCTCCCCGCCACCGGCCGCGACAATCATGTCCATGGTGCCGCAGGCTTCGAGATTGTCCTTGAAACCGGCATCGTCGAGCGCCAGGCCGGCTGTGAAGACGCCGATGCGCTGCCAGTTTTCCATCTGGCGCTGATCGCCGCGCTTCGGGATCTGCTGTGACCAGTCGATCTCTGGCAGCGGATGCACGGGATAGGGCTTGAATTTTTCGGTTTCGACGATGGTCGGCGGCGCCTTGTCCGCAGTCAGAAGGGCGACATGCGCATCCTTGCCGACACCCTGACAGGTGACGATGCCGATACCCGTGATCACCACATCATTCTGAGCCTTGCTCATTCATCAATCCTCTTCGAATGCGGTACCCGCAAGCCGGCGGCGTCAACCGTTGGCGGCGATGGCGTCGAGAAGTCCGACTTCGCCTGCCCGCTTACGCACGATATCGGCGAGCGGCACCTCATTAAACGGCATGGTGCGCAGCTTCAACTGCGCATCGCAGATCTTCTTCCCGGCAATGGTGATGCGTGCCTTGGTGACCGCAAAACCGGATCCATCGTGCTCCAGCCCGGCCTCGATATCCAGCTCCGCCTCAGGCTCGACGAAAGTGCGCATCTTGGCGCCGTCGACGGACATCAGGAAAGGCATGTAGGCAAACTTCGTCGCGGCAAGCACGAGCATACCCGAAGCCTGCGCCATCGTTTCGATCAGGAGAACGCCGGGAACCAACGGCATGCCGGGAAAATGGCCTTCGAAGACCGGGCTTTTCGCCGGAACGACAGAACGCGCCTTCAACAGGCCCTTGGACAGATCGACGGACTCGACCTTGTCGATCATCTGGAAATATTCCAGCAGCATCAACGCCTCCGCTCTAAACCCGAAACGCTAGATGCCACGGGCGGAATACGCTATTTAAGAATGAAACCGCCCGGCCGCCAGTTTCACGGGCGGCTGGGCGTCAAAAAAGTGCAAGGATGTTGCTCAGCCCTTAGCGGCGCGCAACTCGTCGATCTTGGCACAGAGGTTCTTCAGCACGAAGTATTCTTCGGTCGAAACCTTGCCTTCGTTGACTTCCTGCGTCCACTGTTCCAGCGGGATCTTGATGCCGAATTCCTTGTCGATAGCGAAAACGATGTCCAGGAAGTCGAGGCTGTCGATGCCAAGGTCGTCGATCGTGTGGCTATCCGGAGTGATCGTGTCACGGTCGATTTCGCTGGTCTCAGCGATGATGTCGGCAACTTTGTCAAATGTAGCAGTCACTGCCCATACCTCTTGAAATAATAATTCAATCCCCCTCATAGGGAAATCCATTCCAAAAGCCAATGGTTTCCACCAGAAACCCCGGCAATTTGGCAGGCCACTGTTGCGCAAACAGCAAAACGGCGCCCGTGCCGCAACTGATGGGATACCGGACGCCATGCATTCAAGATGCGTCAGCCTCGCCGCCGACCGCATTTGCAATGCCTTTCGCACGATCGCTGGCGATTACTCGCTGATGACGATGCGCGTATTATGCAGCCCGACATCCGACGCCAGCGCGAAGAAGGTTGCAGCGTTGCGGGTCTCGAGCCGCACACAGCCATGCGATGCCGGCCTGCCGAGTTGCCTCACCTCGTAGGTTCCATGAACCGCGTAACCGCCATTGAAGAAAACGGCATAGGGCATGGGCGCATCGTCGTATTTCTTCGAGCGATGATCCTTGGAGAGCCATTTGGCAGTATAAGAGCCGATCGGCGTGACGTAGCCCCTGCGAGCCGTCGATACCTTCCAGCGATACTTGAGAATACCATCTTCAGAGACGGTCATTGTCTGGGCGCGAAGATCCACGGTTGCAAGAACAGTGCCTGCATTCGCCGAAGCGACGTGAAGTTGTGTACAGAGGCATGCGGCAACAGCTATCGTTACATATTTCATCTTATCCCCTCCGACTGTTTGCTTCTTCGTGAAGCAATTCAGACGATGGGAAAGCTTAGCAGCAGGCCAATTATACCAAATTAATACGTATAGTGAGCAATCTATTAATGGAAGCGACCGCTCAGAGTAGGATCAGGAACCCCACAAAGGCGAGAAACGTCAGCACGGAGCATGCCGAATAGAAGATAGTGATACCGGCTTCGATATCACTGACTGTGGCCGTATCCCGGCCGGCACCATTGATCATCGGCTCGCGCACCAGCTCGCCGCCGTAGATACGCGGCCCCGCGAGCTGTATATCCAGCGCGCCGGCCATGGCCGCTTCCGGCCTCCCGGAGTTTGGCGACCGATGCAGACCGCCATCCCTGACCGCGATGCGAATGGCATTTCCGAGTGCTGAGATCCCGCGCTTGGCAAGGGCACCGATCGCGATCAGCAGGATCGACAGCCTTGCGGCCGGCCAGTTCGCGATATCGTCCAACCGTGCGGCAGCCCGCCCGAAGTCGATATAGGTCTCGGATTTATGGCCGATCATCGAATCAGCGGTGTTGAGCATCTTGTAGAAGAACAGCCCAGGCAGGCCGAAAATTCCGTACCAAAGTGCCGGCGCCACGACGCCATCGGAAAAGTTTTCGGCGAGACTTTCGATCGCCGCCCGGCAAACGCCAGGCTCATCGAGCGTTTCGGGATCGCGGCCGACGATACGCGACACTGCAAGACGGCCGCCTTCCAATCCATCGGTCCGCAGAGCCTGGGACACCTCGCCCACATGATCGGCCAGGCTCTTCTGCGCAAGGAACACGGCCACCAGCGCCGCTTCGACCAAGATACCGAGCCAGCCGAAGAAAGCGAGAAAACCATGCGCCGCCCAGCCGATGATGATCGCGCCCATAAGCAGCGCGACGATCGACATGAGGCCATTGCGGCGCCGAAGCACGCCGGAGAGATGTTTCCCGTTGAAGCGCTGATCGAAGTAGGAAATCGCCTTGCCGAACAGCACGACCGGATGTGGCAGCCGCTGCCACAGCCAATCGGGGTCCCCAACGATGCGATCCAGCAGCAACGCAAGCACGAGAATGAGCAGATGTTCGTCGGCGGTCATATCGAATAATCCTCTAGAGCAGGATACCGAAAAGTGTCAGCCGCTTTCGGATGCCATCATGCTCTACTTATTTGTTTCTGAAGCGGATTCAGATTTTAGGTCGAACAGACCTGAAATCATCCGACCCCAGTGCCCCGGCGAGTCTTCGGTCCGCCTCCTCATCCGGAGCAAGGCCGAAGCGCAGCCAATTGCGCGCATAATCGAACTTGCGGACAAGAATATGGTGGCGGCAGAGATGCGTATATAGGCCCTCCGCACGGTCGTCGGCAACCAGTGTGAACAACGCCGTGCCACCCGCGACGGACAGGCCGGAGAGACGAAGAATCGTCTCGAGCGCGAAACGCCGGTCTAGAATGCGGCGGCGAATGACACTCGTATCGCCTTCCATGAGGGAAGCGGCGATCGACAGCGCCGGACCGGATACCGCCCAGGGGCCGAGCCAATCCTCGAATCGGTCCAAGACCGACGCTTCGGCAATGACGAAGCCAAGCCGCAAGCCGGCCATGCCGAAAAACTTACCGAACGACCGGAAGATGATGAGGCCCGGCATGGACGATGCATACGGCACGATGCTGGCTTCCGGCTCGACATCGCCGAATGCCTCGTCGACCAGGAGAAGGCCACCGCGTTGGCATTGCCTCTCGTGCAAATCACGCAGCTGATCGATCGACAACAGCCGCCCATCGGGATTATTGGGATTGACCACGACGACGAGCCTATCGTCCTCGGCCAGATCGTCCATCGTCAAAACCTGCCGCACTCGCAGGCCGGCGAGCGTGAAGGCCCGGGCATATTCACCATAGGTGGGCGACAGGATGGCAGCGCTTCCGCCCTGCAGGAGCCTGGGAAGCAGCTGGATAACGGATTGCGTGCCTGGAACGGGCAAGGGTGGAATATCGCCGCTCCGGTAATATCCCCTCGCCGCTTCGCGTGCCCGCTCCTGCAGGTGCTGGTCTGGCAGCCGATGCCAGGCCGCGACGGGCACATCCGGCAAGACGACGGGATTGGGGTTGATGCCGGTTGACAGATCCAGCCAGTCTTCCGGCCGGCCGCCATATTGACGAGCCGCAGCGGTAATGCCGCCGCCATGTATGATCTTGTCCGTCATTCAACATCACCTGCAAGATCGATCAGATGCATATAGGAGCCAGCGACGTTGGCACGCTGAAGTCCAGCCGCGCCCAAATCGGCGTCAAGAGCATCCCTGACAACAAACAGACGATCCGCCTCGCCTTCCGAAACGATAGTCGAATAGTGAAACTCATGCGCCGTCATCGGCTTTTGAAAGAATGAGCCGAGCGGCGTCAAACGCCGATAGCCCAGATGTCGCTGCCGCTTCTCGTAGCTGGTCACGACGGGCAACAGGCCGAGCATGGCATGACGCACTCCCTCCGCATCGATTAGCCCGTCGCCGAGCACCATATAGCCACCGCACTCGCCATAGATTCGCGCCCCGCGCGCCGCCGCATCCCTCATACCCTGATGGAATTGATGAGCGCCTGCAAGCTTGCCCGCATGCAGTTCAGGATAGCCGCCGGGCAGATAGATCGCATCGGCGTCATCCGCAGGCGCCTCGTCCGCTAAAGGCGAAAAGAAGGAAATCTCTGCGCCGCGTCGCCGCCAACCGAGCAGCATGTGTTCATAGCAGAAGGCAAAAGCCATATCCCGGGCCACTGCGATACGCTGCCCGAGCGGCATGAGCCGCGCGATATTGGCGGCCGACGGGCGCACGATATTCTGCTGCGCTACCCTCAACAGCATCTCGAAATTGCATGCCTTGGATACGATCCCGGCCGCAGTTTCGATGAAATGTTCCAGCGCGACATGCTCTCCCGCCTGCACAAGCCCCAGATGTCTCTCCGGCAGCGCCAGGCTCTTGTCACTGCCGATCACGGCAAAAACAGGCATCCGCACCGCATCCAGCGCCCGTCGCAGCATTCCCTCATGTCTCTCGCTGGCGACACGATTAAGCACGACGCCCGCGATACGAATATCGGCCCGGAAATTGGCGAAACCGCTGACGACAGCCGCAACGGAATGCGACATGCGCGAGACATCGATCACCAGCACGATCGGAAGATTGAGCAGCGCAGCGAGATCGGCCGGCGATCCGGAGCCGTCGGCCGCGCCGTCGAATAGCCCCATCATCGCCTCGATGACGAGCATCCGTCCTCCGACGCGATGCAGCGCCGAGTTGGCGGAAATGAGCTCGGGACGCATGGCCCACGGGTCGAAATTGAGACAGGGCGACCCTGCAGCGGCGGCGTGAAAGGCGGGATCGATATAATCGGGACCGGCCTTGCCTGGCGCGATGGGGATGTTCCTCTGCCGCAACGCCCGCAGCAGGCCAAGCGTAAAAGTGGTTTTGCCGGAGCCGGATGCCGGGGCGGCTATCATCACGCCGCTCATGCCGACACCCTATGCCCGTTTCCTGTACGCGTCTCCGTCGCGGGTAGCAGCTTGCGACCGGCAAGTGCACCGAGCCAATCGAGGGAGGGCCGCAATTTCACGACTTCGCCGACAACGACGATGGCGGGAGGTTCCAAACCCGAGGCTTCGACATCGGCCGTCGCCCGACCAAGCGTCGTCTCCAACACCTGCTGCGACGACGTGGCCGCATTGCAGACGAAAGCGACTGGCTCGTCCGCCGAGCGACCGGCCGCGATGAGATTGGCGCTGATCTGGGCAATATGTTTCATCGCCATATACATGACGATAACGGGCGAGCCCTTGCCGATCGCATCCCAGTTGATCGCGTCAGGCACGAGACCCGACGAATCATGGCCGGTCAGGAATGTAACGGCGTGATTGACGTCACGATGGGTAACGGGAATGCCCGCATAGGCAAGCCCCCCGATGCCGGCGGTAATACCGGGAACAATGCGGAAGGGAATGCCATGTTCGACCAGGGTCAAGGCTTCCTCGCCACCTCGCCCGAAGACGAAGGGATCCCCGCCCTTCAGGCGCAGAACACGCTTGCCGGCGCGCGCCAGTTCCACGAGGCGCAACGAAATATCCCGCTGCTTGGCCGAAGGCTTTCCGCCGCGCTTGCCGGCATATTCAAGCACGGCTCCCGGACGGGCGAGCTTCAGGCAATCCTCGTTCACGAGGGCGTCATGCACGACGATATCGGCTTCGGCCAGCCCCTTGGCGGCCAGCAGGGTCAACAGCCCTGCATCTCCCGGCCCGGCACCCACGAGCCAGACGGAGCCCGGCTCAAGTGCCGGCAGATTGGAAAATGCGGTATCGCTCATCCCATCTGTCCTATGCCCGCATGGGCGAAATTGCAATGTTGAGAACAGGATAAGGCGGCGTCCCTCTCGCTTCCAGGCGACTGATAGGAGCGTCCGCATTTGGTCAGAACGAATGGCGCTTCCGACCACGACGAAAACCGAGACCTCAATGCCCGCAGCTCGGTTTGCGGAGGCAACGCTTCCGAAAAATGCAGCCGGCTGAAACGACAGGCGGCGAAATACCCGGTCGGCAGAGAAGGATAGCGCGAAGAGAGCCCGTGCCCTCTTCGCGCCAGAGGCTTAATGCTTCACTTTGCCGACGATGACGTCCTGGATCAGGTCGAGGACCTGCTGCGAGCGAATACCCGTGCAGGCGATCTGGCTCGGCAGATTGTCCCAATCACCAGGCGGGAAGCGGCGGCCGTCCTGCTTGATAACAGTCTGGCCGTCGGCAATGCCGCCGCAGACAACGCGCATCGATCCTTCGATCGTGTCGAACAGCTCCGGCGCCACGACGTAGACGCAGGCGCAGCTGTCGTGCACCATCATACCGTCTTCGACAGCATGCTTGTAGAAGTCGATGTAGGATTGCGAGAGGTCGGCCAACAACTGCACGGACGGGCCACCCGCCTTTGCCATGTCTGCAAGGTAGCTGCGGCTCATCGTCGTCACCGACGTGACGTCAAGACCGACGACGACAACCTTCCACGGCGCCTTGACGATGAAATCGGCGGCTTCCGGATCGCCATGGATATTGGCCTCAGCCACCGGGGAGACATTGCCCGGCACATAGAAGTTGCCGCCCATGATCACGACGCCCTTCACGAGCGAGGCGATCTCCGGGTCGTGCTTCAGCGCCAGAGCCAGATTGGTCATGCGGCCGACTGCGACGAGGGTCACTTCGCCCGGATTGGCGCGAACGGTGTCGATGATGAACTGATAGGCCGGCCGCGGATCGGTCGGCAGGTCGATCGTCTCGGGGACGTCGATATCGCCGAGGCCGTTATGGCCATGAACCATCGTCGGCCATGGGCGCTCCTGTCGTGAAGGATCGAACGTGACGCTGGCGCCGCGAGCCACGGGGCACGGAATATTCCACTCGCGCTTTAGGAACAGCGCGTTGCGCGTCGTCGTATCAACGGAGGCGTTGCCGAAAACCGTCGTCACGCCCAGAAGATCGATATTCGGGTGACGATGCAGGAAGAGAAGCGCCATGGCGTCATCGACGCCCGGATCCGTATCATAAATGACCTTATGCATGTTTTTTCCTTACCAACATACTGAATAAGCTTGATCTTCCGGAAAGTTCCTCCCGTCGCGGACCATGCTTGAACTACTGGAATACACGAGATCCGCCGATGGCGAAATGCTGCCATGGCGTCGCATGGATCATTTGTGGAATTCGCGGCGCTTTTGACGCTCAAGCGATCCTGGCGATCGCCACGGTAGCAGCGCCGGACTTCATCTTGGGAAGCGCGAGCTCTGCATCGGGACCGGCCGCCGCCAAGGCGGCCGCCTCGGCAACGCCATGGCAACCGACATGGGCGAAGACCAGCTCGGACGGGTTCTTCAGGCGAGGCGTCTCCTGCTCAAGCGCCGCCGCTTTGAAGAAGCGTACCGGTAGCCGAAAATGCGTGGCAACCTCGAGGATGGCCGGTTCGTCCATGCGGGTGTCGATCGAAACCACCGCCAGAAGCTGTTCGCTCCCGATGCCAACCTCCTGCAAGGCCCTCTCCACCAGCATTCGGACCTCATTCCAGTCGGCGCCGCTCTCGCAGCCCAGGCCGAGAATGTAACCGCGGGTGGAATCGGCATATGTCGTCATGCTCACTCCCCGGTGACGGCGGCGGACGCCGATAGCTGTAACCACACGAACCCGGCTCGTCAATTTTGCTCGCTGTGTCCCGCAGGCGATTGCCATGGCGCTGCGGGAGTGCAAGAAGGCCTTTGATTTCAAGCCCCAGAGTTTCCGCCTTGTACGACATCACCCTTCAGATCCTGCTTCTACTCTTTGCCACCGCTTTCTTTGCCGGTTTTGTCGACTCCATTGCCGGCGGCGGTGGATTGGTGACCGTGCCCGCCATGTTGCTCGCGGGCATACTGCCTTTGCAGACGCTCGGCACCAACAAGCTGCAATCGATCTTCGGCTCGGCCTCTGCAACCATCGCTTACGCACGGCAAGGGCATGTGCAGCTTCGAGAACAGCTGCCCATGGCACTTATGGCCGTGATCGGCGGCATGTTCGGCGCAATGCTGGCAACGGTCATGCCGAGCGAGGTCCTGCGCATCATCCTGCCGTTCCTGCTGATCGCCATCGCGCTCTATTTCGCCGTGAAGCCGAATTTAGGCGACGTCGAGAAGCACCGACGCATGAGCGCAGGCCTTTTTGGCGTTACGCTCGTGCCGCTGATCGGCTTCTACGACGGCGCATTCGGGCCAGGCACGGGTTCATTCCTGATGCTCGCCTTCGTGACGCTCGCGGGCTTCGGTCTATTGAAAGCGACGGCCCATACGAAGCTGCTCAATTTCGGCTCGAACCTCGGCAGCCTGATCGTTTTCACCTTCTCCGGCGCCATCCTTTGGAAAGTCGGTCTGACCATGGGACTCGGCCAATTCCTCGGCGCCCAGCTCGGCTCGCGACTTGCCATGCGCATCGGCGCAAAGCTCATCAAGCCGCTGCTCGTCATCGTCTGCATCGCCTTTGCCATAAAACTTCTGGCAGACCCGACCCATCCTGTGCGGGTCTGGCTCGGGCTGTAAGAAACGGACTTTGATTACCTCCGACGTAATTGATACTGCTTCGATACGCACCGATGATCGCCCTGCCTGAACGGTTCAGGCGACCCAAAGGAGTTGACCGATGACTGAAGCCGCTATCATTGCTGAACGTTACCTCGCCATCTGGAACGAGGCCGATGCAGAACGCCGTCGTGCCCTCATTGCCGAAGCTTGGACGGAGCACTGCAGCTATATCGACCCGATGATGCGCGCCGACAACCGCGAGCAGATCCACGCGCTGGTCACGGCCGCGCACGACCGCTTCCCCGGTTTTCGCTTCACGTTGATTTCCGACGGCGACCGCCATGGCGACAATCTGCGCTTCTCCTGGGGCTTCGGTCCGGTTGATGCCGAACCGCTGATCAAGGGTACGGATTTCGCCATATTAGAAGGCGACCGGCTGAGGTCCGTTCACGGCTTTATCGATCAACTGCCGGCTGCAGCATGATGAGCCCTGCCCGCTCTCTCGGCGATCACCTGCGCGAATGGCGGCAGCGACGCCGCCTGAGCCAGCTCGAGTTCGCCCTTGAAGCCGATGTTTCGCAACGACATCTCAGCTTCATTGAGAGCGGGCGCTCACTTCCAAGCCGCGAGATGCTCATGCATCTCGCAGAGAGGCTCGGCATACCGCTGCGCGAGCGCAACCCAATGCTTCTCGCGGCAGGATTTGCCCCGGTCTTTCCCGAGCGCAAACTCGACGATCCAGCACTTGCCCCGGCAAGGCGCGCCATCGACATGATCCTGAAGGGGCATGAGCCCTTCCCGGCTCTGGCGGTCGATCGGCACTGGACGCTGGTCGCCGCCAACGCTGCGGTCGCACCGCTGCTCGCCGGCGTCGTCGAAACGTCGCTCACCGAGGGGTCGATCAATGTTCTCCGGCTCAGCCTGCATCCCCAGGGTCTGGCACCGCGGATCGCCAATCTCGCCGAATGGCGCGCGCATCTGTTGGAACGGCTGCGCCAGCAGATCTCAGCAACCGGCGATCCAGTGCTGACAAGGCTGCTAGAGGAACTGTCGGCCTATCCGGCACCCGCGATGCACAAGACCGCCCCGGAACAGGATTTTGCCGGGATTGCGGTGCCGCTGGAGCTTATCACCGAGGCGGGACAACTCTCTTTCCTGTCCACGACGACCGTCTTCGGCACACCTGTCGATGTCACTCTGTCGGAACTCGCGATCGAATCCTTCTTCCCCGCAAACCCGCAGACTGCGGAAGCGCTGAGAGCGATGCTGCCGGATGCTTGAAAGCCCGACCGTTGATCAGAACTCGACGCCAGGCTGACCCTTGATGCCGGAACGGAAGGGATGCTTGATCAACTCCATCTCGGTGACGAGATCGGCGATCTCGATCAGCTCTTCCTTGGCGTTGCGGCCCGTCAGAACGACATGGGTCATGTAGGGCTTTTCGTTCCTGAGAAATTCCAGCACCTCGTTGATATCGAGATAGTCGTAACGAAGCGCGATGTTGATCTCATCGAGCAGCACCATGGAATTGCGCTCGTCGCGGATCAGTTCCTTGGCCTTTTCCCAGGCAGCAGAGGCGGCCGCCACGTCGCGGGCGCGATCCTGCGTCTCCCAGGTGAATCCCTCGCCCATCGTATGAAACTGGCAGAGATCGGAGAAATGCTTCTCGATCAGGTCGCGCTCACCGGTCCACATGGCACCCTTGATGAACTGCACCACGGCGCTGGGTTTTCCATGGGCGATATGACGGAAGATCATGCCGAAAGCGGAGGAGGATTTTCCTTTGCCTTTGCCGGTGTGAACAATGATCAAGCCCTTCTCGTCGGTCTTGGTTGCCATGATCTTGTCGCGCGCGGCCTTCTTCTTGACCATCTTGTCGGCATGACGAGCATCGTCGTTCTTCGGTGCGTCCGCGCCGCTTTCGGCCAATTCGTCGCTCATTATAGTCTCCCGGATATGATCGATTTTTGTGCCAGCGGCCCGCCGCGCCAGAGATAGAGCGCGACAAGCGGCTCATCTTCGGTGCGCATGGCATGGCGAATATTCGAAGGGTGATGGATGATCCCGCCCGACCAGTGCGGCAGGAATGGCTGTCCATCCTTGCTCCACAGCGAGCCATCGGTCAGCGGGATATAGATTTCCTCGGCCGTGTGATGGTGATCCGGGTAATGCACGCCACGCCCCAGCAACAGGAAACCACCGGCCATCTCCTCGCTTGCGAAATGTCCGCGCGTGCCGAACAGTTCGACCCAGCCGTATTTCTCAAGAAAATCACTGCCGAAGTCGGTGATGCTGTAGGTCTGAGCCCAATGCAGCACATCAGCTGCGCGCGAGAGCTCGTCGAACAGCGCTCCTTCCGCTCCGTTCCCTGCCGGATGTATTTCGCGAAGACTACGAACGACAGGCAGATCTCGCGCCGCAAGCGACCGCTCCTCCATCGACCAGTCAAAACCATCGATGAAATGCTTCAGCGTCAAGTCGGTGCGCGATAGAAGATAGTTCCGAAAGGCAATCAAAAGCGCGTGGACCGCATTCATGCCGCCACCTCTTTTCCATCCTTCAGGCTTTCCAGATCGAACCGAGCCGAATTGCTTTTCGGAGTCCAGAGCTTGCGTTCGATCGCCTCCAGCAGGCGTTCCCGCATATCCGTTAGCGCGGCCGGATTCTTCTCAGCCATAAAATCGCGCACGCGCTGATCGACGACGAAGGCTTGGTAGACCGCCTCGAAATGATGATTGCGCACCGCACCCGTCGTCGCGGCAAAGGCGAAAAGATAGTCCACCGTTGCGGCGATCTCAAAGGCACCCTTGTAGCCGTGGCGCATGATGCCGTCGATCCACTTGGGATTGACGACGCGCCCGCGCACCACGCGACCGATCTCTTCTTCCAGCGAACGGATCACAGGCTTTTCCGGCCTCGAATGATCGTTGTGATAGATCGAAGGCCGCACCCCGCCGAGCTGCTCGGCCGCCGCCGCCATGCCACCCTCGAACTGATAATAGTCGTCGCTGTCGAGCAGGTCGTGTTCGCGATTGTCTTGGTTCTGCACCACCGCCTGGATCGAGCGCAACCGCTCCTCGAAGACGCCGCGCTCGGCTCTGCCTTCCTCGCCGGCTCCGTACGCATAGCTACCCCAGACGAGATAGGCCTCGGCCAGATCCGCGCGCCGCTCCCAGCCTTTCTCATCGATAAGCGCCTGCAGACCGGCACCATAAGCTCCGGGTTTGGATCCGAAAATGCGATAGCCGGCTCGGCGGCTGGCGGCAGCCTTGTCGAGGCCGGCGGCTTCAAGCCGCGCAATCTCGCCCCGCATGCGCGCCGCAATCGGATTGTCGGTCTCATCCTCTTCCAGCATGCCGACAGCGCGGATTGCCTTGTCAAATAAAGCGATCTGCTCGGGAAAAGCATCACGGAAGAAGCCTGAGATGCGCAGCGTGACATCGACACGCGGCCGCCGGAGCATCGCTGGCGGAATGATTTCGTAGCCGGTGACACGGCGCGACGTCATATCCCAGACGGGCTTGACGCCGATCAATGCCAGCGCCTGCGCGATATCATCGCCGCCGGTTCGCATGTTCGACGTGCCCCACGCCGTCAGGCCGAAGGAAACGGGCCACTCGCCGTGGTCCTGAACATACCGGCGGATGAGCAATTCGGCCGATTTACTACCGAGCTCATAGGCCGCCGGTGTCGGCACGGCACGGCTGTCGACCGAATAGAAATTCCGACCGGTCGGGAGCACATCCGGCCGTCCCCGCGTCGGCGCGCCGGAGGGGCCGGGCGGAACGAAACGGCCGTCCAGACCCTTCAGCAGCGCCGCGATTTCGGCTTCGCCGCAGGCGAGGATGGATGGCTGGAGCGTTGCGGCAATTTCGCCGAGAACAATGTTGGTCTCTGGCCAGTTGTCGGGGCAAATTATCTCGCCGTCGACGAGTTTTGCGGCCAGAAGTTCGATGCGTTCGACCGTGTCGCCATGTGTGCGCCAGGGAGCGTCGGAGATATCTTGAAGAATAACGGGGCGCGGGCCGGTCCATTCGGCGGCCATATCGCAATCCAGCGGATCAAATGGCTTTTGAGCCGGAGCGCTTCCTTCAGTATCTCGGGACTCAAAAGCATCCCGTGCAATCGCCCGCTGCAGGCTCTGATCGCCCCCCTCGCCCAGCCCGCGCGGCACCCGCGCCAGCGCTACCGTCAAATCCGTCAGCAATCGTCCGGTAGGCGAAACGCCAAAGATGTGCAGTCCATCGCGAATCTGCATTTCCTTGAGGTCGCAGAGATAGGCATCCAGCTTGCGCAAGGCCTCATCTTCGCCCTCACCCTTGGCGATGCCGGCATCCTGATCGAGACCGATATCGGCGACGAGATCGAGGATCTGCTTGCGCAGCAGACGGATGCGGCGCGGATCGCCGCCCGAAGCCTCATAATATTCGTCGACCAGCGCCTCCAGATCCTTGAGAGGGCCATAGCTTTCAGCGCGCGTCAGCGGCGGCGTCAGATGATCGATGATGACGGCGCTGGTGCGGCGCTTGGCCTGCGTGCCCTCGCCGGGATCATTGACGATGAAGGGATAGAGGTTTGGCAGCGGCCCGAGGATCGCTTCCGGATAGCAACTTTCCGACAGCGCCAGCGCCTTGCCAGGCAGCCATTCGAGATTGCCATGCTTGCCCATATGGATAACCGCATGGGCACCGAAGGAGTGGCGCAGGAACGCATAAAAGGCGAGATAGCCGTGGGGCGGAACGAGATCGGGAGAATGATAGCTCTCCTTCGGATCGATGTTGTAACCGCGTGCCGGCTGGATGCCGACCAGTATCTCGCCGAAGCGGGCGAACGGCAGGGCAAAGCCGTTATCGAGTGCATAGGGATCAGCCTCCGGCTCACCCCAGCGGCTTACGATGTCATCTTGAATCTGTTTGGGAAGCGACGAAAAGAAATCCTTGTAGTCGCTGAAGAAAAGCTTCTCGCGGACCATGCGCCCATCATGCCCCGAATTTGTCGGCCCCTCCGCCAGATGCCGCATCAGCGCATCGCCATCGGAAGGCAGATCGGCAACGCCATAGCCAACCGCCCGCATCGCCTTCAGCACCTCGATCGTGCCGGCCGGCGTATCGAGCCCGACGCCGTTGCCCAGGCGTCCATCGCGGTTGGGATAGTTCGCCAGAACCAGCGCGACACGGCGATCGTCGGGCGACGTGTTGCGCAGCCGCGCCCAATTGGCGGCAAGCCGCGCCGTATAGCGCATGCGATCCTCGAGCGGTTCGCTGGCGACGATATTGGCCTCGACCCTTTCGTCATAGCGAGCCGCCGCCTTGAAGGACACGGCACGGGCAAGAACACGCCCATCGACTTCGGGCAGCGCCACATTCATGCCGAGATCACGCGCCGACAGTCCCTGCGAGGATGCCTCCCACGCCTCCTTCGACGAAGCCGAGAAGATGGCCTGCAGGACGACGGCGTCATCTGTCTCCAGAACCGTCGCCTGGCGAGCCGCGCCTGGCGCCGAAACGGCAAAACCGGTGGAATTGATGACCACACCCGGCTTCAATTCGGTAAAGACGCTTTCAAGGATGCCGACAGAGACCGGATCTTTGAGGCTATAGGCAAACACCGGCAGCGGCCGCATGCCCTCGCCGATAAGCGCCTGCATCATGGCTTCGACAGGCTTTGTCTCGCCGCTCTGTACGAGAGCGCGATAAAAAGAGATCGCCACGGTCGGGGGTTCTAGTCCCTCCGGGCCTACCACTTCCGAAATGGAAACTCTCTTCCACTCTTCGACGCCGATCACGCCTCGGGCTGGCCACCATATGCCGGCCTTCATCAGGGGCGCGGCAGGCATCGGCTTCTCCGCACCCGACAACATCGCCTCGGCATAGGCGAGAAACGCCTTCGAGTTCGTCTCGCCGCCCTCGATCAGATAGGACCAGAGCGCATTGAGATCATCAAGCGCGACATTGGAGAAGGGCGTCAACCCAGGATCGGGCTTTGAATCCCCCGGCAATACAGCAATCAAGACACCCTGGCGCGCAGCACAGGCGTGCAGCGCCTCCAGCGCATAATGGAAATAACTTGCCCCTCCCAGCGCCCGGACGATGATGAGCTTCGCATGCCGTGCTGTCCGGTCGACATAGGTATCGACCGACATCGGATGCTTGAGGCTCATCAGGCTCGCAAGCCGAAGGGAACGGTCGCCCCCGCCGTGCGCTGCGGCAATCGCCGCAAGCTCGGTATCGGCGGCCGACAGAAAAAGGATATCGCCGGGCGACTGCCCAAGATCGATCGCCTCTTCGCCGTCACTGATCGTTCCCTTTTGAGCTAGGAGGAGGTGCATGGACTGACCTTAGACCAGCGCCTCGATCGCCTTGCGAACGATCGCCTCGTCCATCTCGTGCAGACCGATGACCACAAGCCGGGTTGCACGGGCTTCGCCCGGTGTCCAGGCACGATCGAAGTAGGTATCGATACGGCTACCGACTGCCTGCAGCTGCAGGCGCATGGGCTTGCCGGGGACATCGACGAAGCCCTTGAGGCGCAGTACATCATGCTCTGCGATCACGCCCTTCAGCGCATCAACGAAGGCCACAGGATCGGCAATCGGGCCGAGTTCGACGACGAAGCTGTCGAACTCGTCGTGGTCGTGCGGCGTGCCATCCTCATGCTCAAGCTCGTGATGCGACTTGCGGTTGACGATATCGTCTTCCGTGCCGATCCCGAGACCAAGCAGGACGGCGGCCGGCACGTCGCCGTTCTTCGCCTCGATGATCGTCGGCTTGCGGACGGTACGCGAGGCAACTTCGGCGCGGACGCGGCCGAGACCGTCGACATCGATCAGATCAGTCTTGTTGAGCACGATGAGGTCGGCGCAGGTCAGCTGATCCTCGAACAATTCTTCGATCGGGCTTTCGTGGTCGAGCGAATCGTCCTCGACGCGACGAGCCTCCACCGCATCGTGATCATCAGCGAAACGGCCGGCGGCAACAGCGGCGCTATCGACCACAGTGATGACGCCATCGACGGTGACGTGGGTGCGGATATCAGGCCAGTTGAAGGCTGCGACCAATGGCTGCGGCAGCGCAAGACCCGAGGTCTCGATAACAATGTGATCCGGACGCGCATCGCGCTCCAGGAGCTTCGTCATGGTGGGAATGAAGTCGTCGGCGACGGTGCAGCAGATGCAGCCGTTGGTCAGCTCGATGATATCGTCTTCCGTGCAGTTCTCCGCGCCGCAGCCCTTGAGCACGTCGCCGTCGACGCCGAGATCGCCGAATTCGTTGATGATCAGCGCGATCTTCTTGCCGCCGGCGTTCTGCAGGAGGTTGCGAATCATCGTCGTCTTGCCGGCGCCGAGAAAGCCGGTGATGACGGTAGCGGGAATCTTTTGCTGGTTCATATGGATTAACCCTTCATTTTCAGCGGCAGACCCGCTGCGATAAAATAAACTTCGGCACTTGCCGCCGCGACCATCTGGTGCAGACGGCCGGCGTGATCGCGAAACTCGCGCGCCATGCGATTTTCCGGCACGATTCCAAGGCCCACCTCGTTGGACACGAGAACGAGCCGCGATCTCGCTTGCGGCAGGAATTTCGTAAGAGTGGCGAACTCCGACATCATGTCTCGTTCCGCCATCATCAGATTGGTCACCCAAAGCGTCAGGCAGTCCACGAGAACAGCGCGTCCTTCGGCGTCGATGGCGGCGAGCTGCGCCACGAGATCCATCGGCTCCTCATGCGTCTGCCAGAGATCGCCGCGATCGGCACGATGCTTTGCAATGCGCTCGCGCATCTCGTCATCCCACGCCTGCCCTGTCGCCACGTAGTGACGTTCGAGGCCAGTGTCCAAAATCAGGGATTCGGCGAATCTGGATTTGCCGGAGCGCGCCCCACCGAGGACGAAGACAGACCGGGAGGTCGCGGAAGACATCAGCTATTCCCGCTCCCGCACGAAAGCGCGGGTCGGCAGCGTGGCGCTGAAACCGGAAACGGGCGTCTACACGCCGAAAACTCGTCTTGTGCCACGACAACCTCCGTGCTGGCAGCGGAACTTGCGTTCCCGAAACAGGCTCTTCGCCCGGCACGCTTGGCAGGTCTCCTGGCTCGCGGATAAGGCGCCGCGACGGGGGCGGACCGAAACCGGTCGCCCCCGATCGTGCACCAGCGGATCTTTCTCACCTTCCCGGCAGACACATCATGAAAAGGCGGACGATTCGTAGAATGAGAGGCGTCCTGCCCCGATTGATCATGATGCCACGCCAGTGGCTTTTTTCGGCTTGCGGCTGTCCCGCCCGGTCTCCCCATGCGAACCGCAGACGGAATACCCTGCAAACAGAACGAAAGACCCTGACCGCTCTACAGTCGCGGGGTCGGCTGTGATGAGAACGCCCGGATTGGGTCCGCCCCTTCACATTCCCTTTTCATCCCATGCGGCAGATCGCCGCTTAGGAACCATTCGTTATGGCCGCAATGATTAGGCTTTCGCCCAGTTCAAGTCAATCAAGGGTATAGATGATGTGATGGCCGACGCATCTTGTGCGAAATCGTCGCAAATTCCCCAGAGAACGCCGGTCTTTTTGCCGTATTTCTTTGATGTTAGGAGTTTATAGAGGTAAGGCCCTCACATTCGAGTAAAAATATATCGTCCGCTCCCCATGCTACAGAAATTTCAACCTCGCCGCCTCGGCGCCTTCTCGGCCCTATTCGATCTCGGTCGATTCAGGGCGTTGCTGCGCCGTGGCGAATTGGGTCTTGTTTTCGCGGGCGCGCTGGCGGGAATAGCCTCCGGTTGCGCCGTGACGGCGATGAGCTACGTCTCGCGCAAGCTCCATAGCCTCATCTATGGCATAACGGACTATGAGCGCCTCAGCTCAGCGGCAGTCGCAATTCCCGACAAGTCGGTGCTGTTGATCGCACCGATCGCCGGCGGCATCATCCTCGGCATCCTTCTCTATATATTGTCGCGTACGCGCAAAAAGCCGATGGTCGACCCGATCGAAGCCAATGCGTTGCATGGCGGTCGCATGTCGCTTACCGACAGTATCATCGTTGCCGTCCAGAACCTGATCTCGAATGGCTTCGGCGCGTCCGTCGGGCTCGAGGCAGGCTACACGCAGCTGGCCGCCGGCATCGCGTCGAAGTTCGGCTACAAGATGCAGATGCGCCGCGCAGATCTGCGCATGCTCGTCGGCTGCGGTGCGGCAGGCGCTATCGCCGCCGCATTCAACGCGCCCCTGACCGGTGCCTTTTACGCCTTCGAGCTGATTATCGGCACCTATTCCATTCTGACACTGACGCCGGTCGTCGTTTCGGCGCTGATATCGACAATGATCGCCAGACTGCTCGCCGGCGACGATTTCGCCATCGATATCGGCCATTTCGGCGCGATCGTGCCAGCAGACTATCTTCCTGCCGTCCTGCTTGGCGCTTTCTGCGCCGGTATCGGCATCCTGATCATGCAAGGCGTCGCCTGGGTGGAGGAGCTGGCCCGCAAGAGCTCGATCGCAATGCCCTTCCGCCCGGCTCTCGGCGGCCTCGTCGTCGGCCTGCTGGCACTGATCTCGCCGCAGGTTCTGTCGGCCGGGCACGGCGCATTGCATCTCAATCTGTCCACGGACGTGACGCTGGGAGCGCTCGTCGGGCTTTTCTTGCTCAAATCACTCGCCTCCGCCGTGTCGATCGGCTCCGGCTTCAGAGGCGGCCTGTTCTTCGCCTCCCTGTTCATGGGCGCATTGCTCGGCAAGATCTTCGCCTATTGCGCACCCTATCTCGATCACGCCACCCTGACACCGGTAGTCTATGCCGTGGTCGGCATGAGTTCGCTTGCCGTCGCCATCATCGGCGGTCCGCTGACCATGACGTTCCTGGCGCTGGAAATCACCGGCGATTTCCCCATCACCGCCCTCGTGCTGGCGGCGGTCATCACCTCGTCACTCGTGGTGCGCACCACCTTCGGCTACTCCTTCGCCACATGGCGTTTCCACCTGCGCGGCGAAAGCATCCGCAGCGCGCATGACGTCGGCTGGATCCGCAACCTCACCGTTGCCCGCATGATGCGCCCTGACGTTCATACGGGAAGCATCGACATGAGCATCGAGGAGTTCCGTAAGAACTTCCCGATCGGCTCGGCGCAGCGCGTCATCCTGATTGACAAGAACGAGAAATATTCCGGGATGGTTCTCGTGCCCGACGTCTATGCGAGCCCGGTCGAAAAGGATGACGAGGAGCACGGTCTTGCTGACTTCATCCGGCTTCGCAACGAATTCCTGCAGCCGCAAATGAACGCCAAGCAGGCAGCTGCGATGTTCGACCAGACAAAGAGCGAAGCACTGGTCGTGGTCAACGATCTGATCGAACGCAAGGTCATTGGTCTGCTGACGGAAAGCTATACGCTGCGGCGCTACAGCGAAGAACTCGACCGCCGTCGCCGCGAAGTTTCGGGCGAACTCTAGAACAGGCCATAGAAACCGGTTTCAGCGAACCAGGCTATCCAGCCAGGCAGGATCGAGAACGCCTTCGAGCTCCCGAGCGATCTCGTCCAATGCCGCATCGACGCCAGCGCGATAATCCATCCGCTCGCCGGCCAGGCCGAAACTTGCAAGCAGCTTTGCCCGATAGGCGTCGCTTCCGAAGAGACCATGCAGATACGTGCCCATGACAAGGCCATCAGGCGATATCGCGCCGTCCGGCCGGCCATCGATGACAGCCGAGGGCCGTTCGCAGTCGGCGCCGGTCGTCACGCCGAGATGAATTTCATAGCCGGAGAGCGGCACGTCATATTCCTTTGAGACGGCAGTGCTGTTTCGTACCGTCTTTTCCGGCGCCATTTCCGTCTCGATATCGAGAAGATCCAGTCCGGGCGTCTCTGTGATCGATCCTTCGATACCGAGCGGATCGTAGACCGTTCGACCGAGCATTTGGTAGCCGCCGCAAATGCCGATAACGCGGCCGCCCCGACGCACATGCATGGCGATATCGCGATCCCAGCCCTGTTCGCGCAGATCGATGAGGTCACCGATCGTGGACTTGGAGCCCGGCAACACCACGAGGCCTGCGTCTGCAGGCAGGCGCTCGCCCGCACGGACAAAGACGAGATCGACGTCTGGCTCGGCCCTCAACGGATCGAGATCGTCGAAATTGGCGATGCGCGACAATACGGGTACGGCAACTTTCAGCGCAGCAGAGGAGCCGCGCGCCAGCCTCTCCAACACGACGGAATCCTCTGCCGGCAGCCGAGCCGCCGCTTTCAGCCACGGAACGACGCCATGGCACTGCCAGCCCGTAAAGCCACCGACGGCTTCTATGCCCTCCGCGAACAAAGAGACGTCGCCGCGAAACTTATTGATGAGGTAGCCGCGGATCATGCGTCGATCCTCCTCCGGCAATATATGATAGGTGCCGACCAGCGACGCGATGACACCACCGCGATCGATATCGCCCACCAGCACCACCGGCACATTGGCGCGGGTCGCAAAACCCATATTGGCGATGTCGCCCCGCCGAAGATTGATCTCGGCCGGGGAGCCTGCACCCTCGACGATCACGAGATCGGTTCCGGCCCTTATGGCGGCAAAGCTTTCGAGCACGGCTCCAAGCAGCTGCGGCTTCAGTGCTTGATAGTCCCTGCCCTTGGCATGGCCCCAGACCTTGCCCTGTACGATGATCTGGCTGCCTGTTTCCGATTGCGGCTTCAGCAAAACCGGGTTCATATGGACGGAAGACGGAACGCGCGCCGCGAGCGACTGCAGCCATTGGGCGCGGCCGATCTCGCCGCCATCCTCCGCCACGGCTGCGTTGTTGGACATGTTTTGCGGCTTGAATGGACGGACCCTCATGCCCCGGTTGGCAAACAGGCGGCAAAGTCCCGCGACCAATACCGTTTTTCCGACATCGGAGCCGGTCCCCTGCAGCATGATCGCCCGTGTCATTCCTCTTCGCTCCACGATGACCTAGCCCCTGAAAATCAGGCATTCCGCCTTGATTTTGCCGCGATCTTTAACGGCCGGATGCCGCTGGCACCAGACAAAAATGCATCAGTTCCAATCATGCTCTGTTTGCGACATAGGATGACGATTCCATCCATTGTTAGTTACGTTGAAGAGGATTATCTCCATCGCGAAAACATACACCGACAAGGGCCGATGCGGCTCGAAGGATACCCCAATGCTCTTCATCTTCAACAGACAGAATTCCATCCAGATCGCCTGGAATGGCAAGCTGCCGACGCGCCGCCCGGAAAGCCGCCTGCAGCAGCTCGATACGCGCTTCGGCACCATCGGTTTCATCCGCACGTATAACGTCGGCTGATATCAGGTCAAGCCACGGCTCCTATGCGCACCAAGCCGCCATGCGACCGCATCGGCGGCTTTATCTTTATCGCTGCGAGAACGGAATCGGCCGAACGGCCAATATTGGCACAGGCGCCTGAAACGCGAAAACCGCGCGATCCGAAGATCCGCGCGGTTTGCCAAAAACGCCGGCTTCCTTGCACATACGCCGCAAGGTTCGCTTCCCCCGGTACGCAATACCTGATCCGGAGAAGCAGCGGTGTCCCCCGCCACGTATCGATTGATAAACCGACATCGTTACCGGACGGTTATTAAGTGCTTAATTAAGAATGAATCCGAAATTTTTTTGAAAATTTTCCCATTGGCGTTGTGAAAGCGCAAACGACGCAATTGGAATAGAAAACGTCTTTCAGGGACGCGATATTTTAGCCTTATTTAATTTCGCCCATGCCGAATGGCTTTCGCAAGGCCCTGCATTGCCCATTTTGCAGCCGTGAATAGCAGAAAATAGGCTAATTCAGGCGCTTATATCCGCTTCTCCAACAGCCACGATAACTCCACCCGGAGGCCTGACTGTTGATTTCTTCCCTTAAATCCTTAGGCTGCCCGTTGTCGATGCAAAGAATGCCCGGCCGCGACAGGGTTCCGCGGTCGCAAAAAGACCAGATGCACGACACAGCAAGGGGACCGTGCGAGCGTCGTCAGCGGCGTATGAACGGTTGTGGTTGGACCACCGCTGACAGGGATCGACAGACATCATGCATGCGTCCGGTCGATCTCCGCAACGTAACGAAAAATTGGGAGACATCATCAAATGAAGAAGCTTCTCGCTTCCGCCATTTTTGCATTTGGCGCCTATGCTTTGGCTGGCTCGGCGCAGGCTGCATCATGCGGCGACGTATCGATTGCCGAAATGAACTGGGCCTCCGCCGGCGTTGCCGCTCAGGTCGACAAGATCATCCTCCAGAACGGCTACGGCTGTAATGTCACGCTGGTAACCGGCGACACGCAACCGACCTTCACCTCCATGGACGAAAAGGGCCAGCCCGACATGGCGCCCGAGCTCTGGGTAAACGCCGTGCGCACAGCACTCGACAAGGCCGTGTCCGAAGGACGCCTGATCGAGGCGGCGCCGCTCCTCAGCGACGGCGGTGTCGAAGGCTGGTGGATCCCGAAATTCCTTGCCGACGCCCATCCGGATATCAAGACCGTTCAGGACGCGCTGAAACACCCTGAACTCTTCCCCGCCCCCGAGGATCCGTCCAAGGGCGCCGTTTACGACTGCCCGGCTGGCTGGAACTGCCAGATCTCGACCACCAACCTTTACAAGGCTCTCGGTGCTGACAAACTCGGCTTCACGCTGGTCGACACCGGCTCCGCCGCCGGCCTCGACGGTTCGATCGCCAACGCCTTCGAAAAGAAGACCGGTTGGCTCGGCTACTATTGGGCTCCGACTGCCATCCTCGGCAAGTACGACATGGTTCGCCTGAGCTTCAACGTACCGCACGATAAGAAGGAATGGGACGCCTGCACCGCGATCCAGGATTGCGCCAATCCGAAAGTGAACTCCTATCCGGTTTCCGACGTCTACACCGTCGTCACCAAGAGCTTCTCGGAAAAGGCTGGCGTTGCGATGGATTACGTCAAGACCCGCAAATGGGACAACGCCACTGTCGGCAAGGTTCTCGCCTGGATGACCGACAATCAGGGTACCAATGAGGACGGCGCCAAGTACTTCCTCAAGACCTATCCGGACATGTGGACCAAGTGGGTTTCTGCCGACGTCGCAACCAAGGTAAAGGCTTCGCTCTAACCCGAGCGGGAGAATCGGCGGCTGGCCCACGCGCCGCCGCCGATTTTGTATTTTCCGATCGAAAACGACACTCAGACCGACAGACGGACGCGGCCACAGGTCGCAACGAGTGCAGATCGGCTGCCGCAAATGTAGTAAGAATTGAAAAGCAGCCTGAAGAACCGGTCGCAGTGCTGCAATACCGTTCGTGCATGAAGGCCACATGCCCGAATAGGGACAGAACCGGATCAAGAAGGGGAAATACATGGCTATTCAGTGTACGATCCTGCCGGATGTGCTTTGCAACTTCCCGGCAATAGACGAGTCGCTCATACGCGTCGCGCGCAAGAATATCGACGACGGTTTCAGGGCTATGGTGCGCGCCTACGCCAATATCATCGATACCATAGTGCAGCCGCTGCAATGGTTTCTCAACTATCTGGAGTGGCTTTTCACCAATACGCCCTGGTTCATCGTGCTGGTCGTCATGATGGCCATCGTCTATGCCGCCAGCCGCAACCTGAAGATCGTCGCTGGCACGGCAATCTCCATGGTTCTCATCGGCGTCTTCGGCCTCTGGACCGATACGATGATAACGCTTGCCATGGTCACCGTTTGTACGCTGATCGCCATCGTCATCGGCCTGCCGATCGGCATATTGATGGCGCGTTCAGACAGGCTGCAATCCATCGTCAATCCGATCCTCGACGTGATGCAGACGATGCCGAGCTTCGTCTATCTCATTCCCGTCGTCGTCATCTTCGGCATCGGCAAGGTGCCCGGCCTTATCGCTGTCGTCATCTACGCCGTTCCGCCGATGATCAGGTTGACCAATCTCGGTATCCGCCTCGTCGACAGAGAGGTACTGGAGGCGGCCGATGCTTTCGGCTCGTCGCACCGGCAGAAACTCTTCAACGTGCAGATCCCCCTCGCACTCCCCACCATCATGGCGGGCATCAACCAGACCATCATGATGTCGCTTGCGATGGTCGTGGTCGCATCGATGGTCGGCGTCGGCGGCCTCGGCAAGAACACGCTGCAGGCGATCAACAACCAGTTCTTCACCGTCGGCTTCCTCAACGGCTTTGCGCTGGTGGCGATCGCCATCATTTTCGACCGCACGAGCCAGGCCTATGGCAGACGGCTCCAGAAGCACTCGGAGGTCATTCATGGCTAGTCACGCGATCCAGATCAAAAACCTCTATAAAATCTTCGGCCGCCGCGGGCGTGACTGCGTGGATCTGGTCAAGAACGGCATGGGAAAGGCGGAACTCAATGAGACGCATGGCCATGTGCTCGGCCTACAGGATATCAGCATCGATATGCCGGCCGGCGCGATCACCGTGGTCATGGGCTTGTCCGGCTCCGGCAAATCGACATTGATCCGCCATATCAACCGGCTGATCGATCCGACCGTTGGTGAAGTCCTCTATGACGGCGTCGACGTCTGCAAGATGAACGAGAATGCCCTGCGCGAATTCCGACGCCACAAGACGGCGATGGTGTTCCAAAAGTTCGCATTGCTGCCCCACCGCACGGTGCTCGAGAACACCATCTATGGCCTGGACATTCAGGGTGTACAGCGCAACGAAAGTGAAAAGAAGGGGCAATACTGGATCGAACGCGTCGGCCTTAAGGGCTTCGAAAGGCACTATCCGAACCAGCTCTCCGGCGGCATGCAGCAGCGCGTCGGGCTCGCCCGCGCTTTGACCAACGACGCCGATATCCTGTTGATGGACGAAGCCTATTCGGCGCTCGATCCCCTGATCCGCGTCGACATGCAGACCGTGCTGCTCGATCTGCAAAAGGAGTTGAAGAAGACCGTCGTCTTCATCACCCACGATCTCGACGAGGCGCTGCGCCTCGGCGACAAGATCGCGATCCTGCGTGACGGTAAGGTCGTGCAGCAGGGAACCGGCCAACAGATCGTGCTTCAGCCGGCTGACGACTACATCACTGCCTTCGTCAAGGAAGTGAACCGCGGCCGCATCATCCAGGCCCAGACCATCATGAAGCCTTTTGCCGGCGAGCCCAGCGGTACGCGCGTCGCCGGGGACATGACACTGGAAATCGTCGCCAAGCAGATAACCGAAGCGGGGCAGACCGGGGCCACCGTCACCGATGCCGGCGGCAAGCCCATCGGTGCGATCGACCTGCAAAGCATCATCGCCGCCATGGTCACTCCGTCTACCCACGAAGCGGCGCACATGGCGGCGGCTTAAGAGGGCCTTGTCCCTCTCCGATCACCGAGAGCGCCCTCGCGGGCGCTCTTGTTCCTCGAGGCAATCGAGCCTTGCGTCAGAACCGTTCACTCATTGCACCTGCCGGTAGAAGCGTTCATATTGTCACCTCATGCTTCCGCACCCGCGTTCCAAGAGGTGTCATGCCCGCGTCAGCCAATCTTCTCGCCGATCTTCTTGCTGAAAAAGGCGTTCTGCTGGCCGATGGCGCGATGGGAACAAGCCTCTTTGCTCTGGGTCTCGAGCCCGGTCAAGCGCCCGAACTTTGGAACGAACAACATCCGGAACTGGTCGCAAAACTGCATCGGGATTTCATCAGCGCCGGCGCCGACATCATTCTCACCAACAGCTTCGGCGGAACCCATCATCGCCTGAAACTGCATCATGCGCAGGATCGCGTACACGGCATCAACAAGATGGCAGCCGAAATCTGCCGTGCCGCCGCCGATGAGGCTGATCGCGCCATTATCGTCGCCGGATCGGTCGGGCCGACCGGCGAACTGCTGATGCCGCTCGGCGCCTTGGCCTATGAAGACGCCGTTTCCGCCTTTGTCGAACAGATCGAGGGACTGCAGGCCGGCGGCGTCGACATCGTCTGGATCGAGACCATGTCGTCTCCTCAGGAAATTCGGGCAGCCGCCGAAGCCGCCGTCAAGGTCGGCTTGCCGTATATCTACACGGCGTCGTTTCACGCAGGAGGCAGGACCATGACGGGCCTGCATCCGGAAGACATTCACGGCATAACGACGGATATCGGCGATGGTCCCCTCGCCGTCGGAGCCAATTGCGGCGCAGGCCCTGCCGATACCTTGTCAAGCCTGCTTTTCATGACCGAGGCAGGCCCATCGGCAACAGTCGCGGTGAAGAGCAATTGCGGGATCCCGGAATCTCGCGACGGCCAGCTTCACTATCCGGGCACACCGCAGCTGATGGCGGACTATGCACGCCTGGCACGGGATGCCGGCGCCAGGATCGTCGGCGGCTGCTGCGGCACCTCCTGCGAACATCTGGCCGCCATGCGCCAGGCGCTGGACGACAATCCCGCAGGCCCTCGCCCATCGTTGGAGACAATCATCGAACGGATGGGGCCGCTAAGTTTCCCTTGAGCATTTCCAGGAGACGTTCGCAGCGATCCTCCATCCAAAATGTAAAAAGCAAGAGATGGAACGTCTCCGCGCTTCGAGGAAAAGCAGAAACTCTCTGGGGAGTAAATAAGAGCACAGCGCGTCCAAACTCGGAACGCTCCACCAAGGCGGGTGGGAAATCGCCGCCGGTTCGACAACGGGCTCCGGCCCTGGCCGAACCAGAGCCCGATCACTCACACGAAACGGGTTAGGCCGGCGAAAACACTCGAGGCTCAACATCGACGAGCGGCTCGAACCAATTTCCCCACTCGTCGGCGTCCACCATCTTCAATTCATTGCCGTTACGAAGTGTCCATGCCCTGACCCGACCGGCATGTTTCCACAGCAATTCCCGATAGTTAGAGATATGCTCGCCACTGCGCGCGACAAGATGCACTTCGCAAAGGAACTCGGGATGAAGCACCGTACGACGCATATCGTCCGTCTCGTGATCGCAGGTGACGAAAACAACCGGATCGCGTTCTCGTCCGCCTACGGCCAGAATGAACTCCACCAAGCCATCAACCTGTTTGGCATCGACAAGATAGATGATCGAAGAGGCATCCGCCGCATCCGAACGCAGCAGCGAGATCGGATACGGCGATGCGGGAATGTCATCCTGCTTCGTCAGGCTGCCGTGACTCAAACCGAAGCCGGCATGCGATTGATTGTGAATCGTCGGATGCCGCCCTTCTATCGGCTGCAGCCACCTTTGCTTTCTCGGCACGATATAGGCGGGAATGCCTTCACCAAGCAGATATTCCGCGAACCAAGCGTCGACCGTCTTGATATCCTGAAAATCGCTCAGCTTCGCCTTCACCGTGGTTGAATGGAAAGCAGAGGCACTGGTTCCGACAATGTGCACTCTGCGACGGCGCATCAAAGCGCGCTCCAAATCAACAATCACCCGTTCGTCACGCGCGTAGTGACCCCGGCTCGGCTGCAGCATGATTGTGCCACGAACGCCGACGGCAGCCAGACCGCGCGATTGCGCCAACTCGCCGATCATTCGCGCGACAAAATCGTCTGGATAGACGATGTCGTCATCGCAGGTGATGTAGACGGCGTCCTCGACCTGCTCCAATCCCCAGAACTTGCCGGCATCACCGTAGCGAACGCCATCCGTGTCGATGAAATACCGGATCTTCGTATGCTCGGTAATAAAGCGCGGCGCCTGCGCGAAGCCGTTCAAATAGACATAGAGGCAATCGACCTGCGGCAAGAGCGACATCACGGCGGCGCGCAGGGTGACTTCGTTTCCGGCCATGGACGCGATGCCGGCAACGATCTGCTGCGTCGGCGGAAGCAGCATCAGGTCGCGCGAATCGATCAAATCGAGGGCGCGCGTCGAAGTCGCAGCTTCCAGAGGAATCGGTTCGAACAGATAGGTCGGGGTGTCGTTGTAGAAACGTATCTTGCGGTAGCCGAGCGGGCGGAGCACGACTTCGACTGCTGCCAGGATCTCACGCGTAGCGGCGCTGACAAGTAGCTTTGGCCGAGAACGAGCAATGGTTTCCTGGGCGCCTCGAAGCACATCGGCCTCGGCCCCGCCGACATCGACCTTGATCAGATGTACGCGATGCTCAGCGACAAGGTCATCGAGCTTCGCCATCTGGATGGTACCCTGCTCCGCCGGCTGGAAACGGGCGTCCCCAAGATCGGCAAAATCCAAGCCGACGATCTCACCCGTACCCGGACCGGCGCCAAGAGCAAGCGGGCAAAGCTCGACGAGCCCGTTGACACCGTTGAGCTCCACATTCGCCTGCAGCGTAGCAAAAGCGGCCGGATTGGGTTCGAAAGCGATCGTCCGGACACCAAGGACGGAACTGAAAAAGAGTGTATGATTGCCGACATGCGCCCCAACGTCGACGACCAGAGCATCTTCCGGCAATGACGAGCCGACATCCTCGAGCATGGTTCGCTCGTAGAAGGCGCTGTTCTGCAGGATGATCCTCTGGATGTGATCGTTCGGATCAGGAAGGTGGAACCGGACCGGATTCCGGTAACTGTTCACTTCACAGGCGATCGTGGCTTGCAGCGTCATCGCAGTTCTTTCCAACATGCAAAGGTTTAGGGGCAAGGACTTATCGGGAATACATCGGAGGGTCGAAATATCGTCAGCGACCGCCGCCGACCAACAATCCACTGCCACCGATGGCATCGAGACTGAACTTCAATCCGGCACTGACACCGGCCCATCGCTCTGCTACCAGCGCCTCGGTTGCGCGGTCCCGCGCGAACAGGCAGAGACTGAAACCCAGAGGCGACAGGTTGTTTGCCAACGCCGGCAGAGCGAGCAACGCACTCTCGGCCGGATAGGACGTATTCTGCAGATCCACGACGACCAGATCGAATTTAATCTCCTCGCCAATTTGGCGTGTATCGGGGAAAACCGCCGTGACATCCTCGAAGCCCACCTGGGCTGCCTCGGTCTCTATGATGGAAATGCCTTCCGTCAGACCGCTCGCGATGAAGCGCCCTTCCAGATCCGCGACCTCCTCCGGCGTCATGCACAGGCAGTTCAGGCCGGCACCCTGGCCGGATAGCAAGGAAGCCAGCGCCAATGCAGAGCGCGGAGCTCCGATATGCAGAACATTCGGCCGCTCGGTTCTTCCAAATGCCGCGCGACGAAGCGCCCATATCTGGATCGGCGTCAGCGGGTTTCGGCCGGCAACGCATTGAGCATCGAGCAGGTTCGGATAATCCGCAGCAAGAATTCCGCCGGCCGTCACCTGCCAGGCGTCGGTGCCACCGGTAGCGGTAACGGTAGAAGCGGCAGCAGGCGCATCGTTTTCAGCGAGAATGGGCACGACGGCGCGGCTTTGGGCCGCCGACTTTAGAGGTCGCGTCAACGGCAGCGGCGGCTTGGTGAAAGCATGCTGTGCCGAACGCTGCTGCGATGTAGAGTTCAGGCCACGCGAATTCGGGTCAAGATTGTGATGCGAATAGGGGTTTGTCGCGGTGTAGCAATGCGCATTGACCGGCATAAATTCGTAACGCCGCGTCTGATCGAGGATGGGCAACGCAAGGGCGATGTCGCAAGCGGCCATAAACCACTGTCCGGCATCGTCCTTGAAATAGTCTTCGGGAATATTTGCGAGCAACGACGCGCGAAAACTGAAGAGATGGCTGGTTTTCCAACCTTGCCGGCGCGGCGACAGATTGGGATCGAGAGGACCGTTGCCGCCGAGCCCGCCGCCGTCGGTGATGAAATTGGTCCAGACGACGTCCTTGCCGTTTGCATAGCTCTGCGACATCTGCTCGAGAATGTCGGCGATGATCAACTGATCGTCGCCGTCGAGAATGGCGATAAACTCTGCCATGTCAGCGCGTGGCCGCAAATGCTCCCAGACATTGCGCGATTTTCCGAGTTGCACATCGTTGCGGATGAAGGTGTGCCGGTTCGGAAACAGATCGTTCAGAAGGCCAGCGGCGATGACGCCGGTGTCGTCCTTGGAGCAATCATCGACGAAAAGAACGTGCAGCTCGTCAAGCGTCTGCCTCGAAAGGCTCGCGAGGGATTGCCGGACATACATTTCGCAATCGCGCGCCGTCATGAAGATCAGCGCCTTCACCTCGTTTGCAGTATTTGTCATCAACGTTTCGAAGCCTCAATCCGACAATGTGCAGCCAGAGGATATGAAATCCCTACTATCTCGATTAGCTGATGTGGCTGGCTCCAACCTTGCGCGCCGCCGGGCTCAACCCGGCAGCATTTCCGTCACGGCAATGATCGGACCGAGCGGAAACAGGCCGTCGCGCCGCTGCCATTCCGGAATATCGAGGCTGGAAATGCTTCCGTCGAGAAACAGCGCATTCGCGCAGTGGAGCTCGTCCCGGAAAAGCGTTGCAAAATCATGGAAACGCACAGGGCCGTCGGAGATGGCGAAGACGACCTTGCCGTCTTTGGCGACACCAACCCCGTTCCGTGTCTTGAGGCTGGTGCTGTCGGCTAGGAAGGACGGATGCAGCTTGCCGTCGACGACGAGCATCGGGCCGGATTGAGTGGCATAGAAAGGCTTGATGCCGGAAGCAGCGAAAGCCTTGCTTTCCATAACGCCGGCCCGCCCTGGCAGCAGATAGAAGATCCCGTTCGGCAGCAGGTGGAAATTTCCCCACCCCTTATTGGTGTTGATCGCCTTCAATTCGCGACCGTTTTCGATGAAGAGACCGACGGGCGACTGATCGTCGAGATACATGCCGCCGTTCATGGCGAAGCGCACATAAATGCGATCCTGGCGCAGGTCATTTTCGAGCGCCCGGAAAGAACCGTAAGGCTTGCCGGTGCGATCATTCTGAAACAGCTGGATATCGTCCGTGGCCGGATCGAAGGCGCAAACCGTGTAGCTGTCACCGAGATGCTGAAGCTTGCGGCATGCCTCTCCGGCCGACGCTGCGCCGGCACAGATAAGGAAAGCCAGGATCATCATCAATCGAATCAAGCGCATCACTCCGCAGACATAGCATGGGCGACAGAGCGCTGTGCAATTGCGGCGAAACCAGGAAGCCCATCAGGTCGCCGCTGTCCGTCAGAGGAAAACCGGAATGCTTCAGTGGAGCGTCCCGCTGCAGCGCTTCAGCGCAATGCTTGCAGCAAACGAAGCGGCGGGGAGTGACAGAATATGCGCTACGGGCTCATGCCTGTCAGATCCGTAGCCGGCGACAGGTCTTCGGATGTCGCCGGCTCGTTGAGGACAGCAATTCGTTACTGCGCAGCCTTTTTGACGGTATGACCTGCATCCTGTGTCGCATGGACCGCATTCGCGGTGTCTCTGCCCACGCCGCGAATGGTGTTGGCACATGAAGCAAGAACCATGAGGACGGCGCAGGCAGCGGCAATTTTGCCAAGTGTAGATGCGGTCATGATTGTTACCCTCTCTGAATAGACTTGATCAACAAGAGCGGAGACAAGTTCTCCGCGAGGTAAACGCACAACAACGCGAAAAGTTCATGAAATCGCGCGCGGCGCAATCGTGCGCGAGATATTCTCGGTCACCGGAATAAATGGTCCTGCTTTGTAGATCCGCAGCGTCGTCCCGCAATCCGTCACCTGTGCTTCACAAGATCGGCCCGGTATCTGGAAAGGATTGTTGTGAACCGACGCTTGCGGCTATGCTGATACTTGCAGCCACTGGAGCGTAATCCGCAAAGGCTAAGTATGGGAGCCAGCACCTTGCTGCCGATTGCAGAGATTGTTTGCTATGCCGTCGCTTTCCGGCCCATGCAGCGTCGTGCCAAGCGCAGTCCGCTCAGCGGCGGCCGTGCATTGTCAAATAAGAGGGAGATTTTGCGCATGACGGTAAGCGTGGTCGTCGACCGGTTGGGCACGGGAAGCCGGATCGCCGCCAAAGGAAGCTCGCAAATGGCGAGGTTCACTTATGCGCCGGAACGACAGGCGATGAGCGGACATGCCGGAGATATCGACAATGGTTGACGCCGTGCATAAAACCGACGCCACAACCCCCATCGCCAAGACCGCGGGCAACAGCACCACACCCGACAATGCTTCACCGAACCGAAGAACCGGACGAAAATACGCGGTTCGTCTATGGGTCGTGCGTCACTCGCGCTTTTTCGAATGGTTCTATGGCCGTTTTGCCAGTGCGTTTCTGCTGCTGCATCCCTTTTGGAAATTCGTCGGCTACCAGCGTGCGGAGCGGCCGGTCGCCTTTGTCGAGCGCCATGTGAAAGGCTTGCTGTTCGATTGTCGCATGTGCGGCCAATGCGTGCTGTCGTCGACCGGCATGTCCTGCCCGATGAACTGTCCCAAGCAGTTGCGAAACGGCCCTTGCGGCGGCGTACGCGCCGATGGCAATTGCGAAGTCGAACCCGATATGCCCTGCGTCTGGGTGCAAGCATGGAAGGGTGCCGGCAACATGGTTCACGGCGATGCCATCTTGACGGTACAGGAGCCGGTGAACCAGTCATTACGCGGCACGTCTTCATGGCTGCGCGTTACCGCCGCGGCGGCAGCGGCACGCAGCGCGGCAAAAGAGAAAGCCTGACCTATGGCCCATATCGACGAAAACCCATTGGGCATTGGTCTGCCGCTCGATCCCCTGCCCGGCCACTCCTCTCTTGGGCGACTGGAGCGCGTGCTGCGCCGCGGCGAATTCGCCGTCACCGCCGAACTCAACCCGCCCGACAGCGCCAATCCTGAAGATGTCTACGAGCGCGCTGCAATCTTTTCCGGTTGGGTCGATGGTATCAATGCGGTCGATGCATCCGGCGCGAATTGCCATATGTCTTCCGTGGGCATTTGCGCGCTCCTCACCCGCATGGGCTATGCGCCCATCATGCAGATCTCCTGTCGCGACAGAAACCGGATCGCCATACAGGGCGACGTGCTCGGCGCGGCCGCAATGGGCGTATGCAACGTCCTGTGCCTGACCGGCGATGGTGTGCAGGTGGGTGACCAGCCCGGCGCCAAGCCGGTTTTCGATCTCGACTCCATGTCGCTGCTCGAAACCGTGCGTACGATGCGCGACCATGCGAGATTCCTGTCCGGGCGCAAATTGACGTCGCCGCCGAAAGTCTTTCTCGGCGCGGCGATCAATCCCTTCGCGCCGCCTTACGACTTCCGCCCGCATCGGCTGGCGAAGAAGATCGAGGCCGGCGCCCAATTCGTGCAAAGTCAATATTGCTACGATGTGCCGATGTTCCGAGAGTATATGCAGAGGGTGCGCGACCTCGGCTTGCATGAGAAATGCTTCATTCTGGTGGGCGTCGGTCCGTTGGCTTCGGCCAGGGCCGCCCGCTGGATGCGCTCCAACGTGCCGGGCGTGCATATTCCCGACGCGGTCATCGAACGAATCGAGGGAGCGGCAGATCAGAAGAAGGAAGGCAAGCAACTCTGCATCGATATCATCAACGAGGTGAAGGAAATCGAAGGCATTTCCGGCATCCATGTTATGGCTTACCGCCAGGAAGAATATGTCGCAGAAATAGTGCATGATTCCGGCGTGCTTCGAGGCCGCCAGCCATGGAAGCATGAGGTCGGCCGCAGCGACGCGCTTGTCGTGGAACGGCTCGGCCATATCCGCCAGGGCAAGGAGGAGCACCAGCAGGAAATGGTAGAAGCCGCCGCGCATCTTCCGCAGCCTAAGGCACACTGAAAGCGTACGCTGAATCGGGAAGATCGATCCGCCTTGATACCGCCCCCTGCCGCAACCGCCCCCATCGGGCTGCCACATGGGACGCGCAGCCCACATGACAGACGCGAGTAGCAATGTAAGCACAACGAGGAAATAACGATGTCAACGAGCCGCCGTCTTTCGAATGACCTCGCCACCCTATGGATCGAGGCGCCCATCGTCATCGCGATGCGGATGCAGCAGATGTGGATGACGGCCATGACTGGCAGCGTCAATTCCACAGAACTCAATCGCATGGTGTCAGAAAAGTTGATGGCTGCCGCTGAAAGCGCCGTCGCCGTCAATATGGCCGTGGCACAGCAAAACATCGCGGCAATGACGGCAATGGCGACGGGCGGTGGATCCTCGTCGCGCGGCGCAGCCGATGCCATCGCCCAGGCAGCGGTCACGCCCTACAGCAAGCGCGTGCGCTCGAACGTACGGCGCCTCACCAAACATAAGACCTGATCGGCAGATGTGATGCGCCTCGCGACGATCGCCGGATAGCGGCGATCGTCTGCGGCTTCTGGGGCCTACGCCGCCATCCTGCGACCGATCTCGACGAATGCCTGACGTATGCTGTCGGCTACCGCCTTCATCGGCCCTGTCATCTGTGACGCCGTCAACAGGCGAATGTCGAAGGGGGTCAGTTCCGGCAGCCCCTCGTTCGGCCCGAGAATTTCCATATCCTCGGTGATGTAGGAACGCGGAAACGGCGCGACCGCAAGATCGGAGACGATCGCAGCGCGCTGCGCCATCGTATGGGCGCTGAGATAGGACACACGATAGGCCCGCTTCTGCCGCTCCAGCTGCGCCATGGCTTCGGATCGCCAGATACAACCTTCTTCCCAGATGGAGATCGGCAGCGGATCGCGACGATAGGCCGTGCCGCACTTGGCACCGGCCCAGACGAGACGCTCGGTGTAGATCACCTCGCCTTCCGTCGGAAACGGACGTGTCGCGCAGTTGATCAGCGCCAGATCGAGCCGCTGCTCTTCAATGCGCTTCTTCAGCTGGATGCTCATATCCACGACGACATCGACCATGATGCCAGGATAGCTCTCCGAGAAGTTTTTCAGAATGGTCGGCAGCAGGCGCTCGCCGATATCATCAGGTGCGCCGAGCCGCACCACGCCGCTGAGTTCCGGCATGATGAAGCGCGAAACGGCCTCGTTGGAGAGCGCCAAAATGTTGCGGGCGTAGGAAAGCAGCATCTCTCCGTGTTGGGTGAGGCTCACCGAGCGGGCGTCGCGCAGAAATAGCGTTACGCCGAGCTGCTCTTCCAGCTTCTTGATCTGCATCGAAACGGCAGACGGCGTACGGAAGACCGCATCGGCAGCCGTGGAGAAATTGCCGGTTTCGGCAATGGCCACAAAGGTGCGCAGAACTTCATTGTCGAGCAACGGTATGGGCCGGCGGAACGGTACGGTCATATCGACACCTTCAATTTTTCTGATACTAACCACCATATCATTTCATTTGTCTGAATGTCAATAAATCACCATATTAGACCTAGTGAAATTGATAGAGGCAGCCGCAAGGAGTAAAATCATGGCTGACACGGCATTCAGCGAAACCTCTCGCCTTCTGACACGTTTTCATGTCCGGAAAATCCAGCGGGTGGCGCAGCACACGCTCGACGAGATCGTAGCGCGCTTTCCCTCGCATCTGATCGACGACGTCAATGCGCGCGGCCTGCCGCCGGATCGGACGCTCGCTGCCCTGGACCGAAAGCCCGGCAAGCTAGCCACGTTCAAGAATTCTAATGGCAACTATAAGATCTATTCGTTTGATTGATGAATAGCTCAGGTTCATAGTATCATTCGATGGCAGAGATCTTTTGAGAGTTTAACGCAGAAAGGAGCTTGAAAATGACGTCCATCACCTACAGACACACTGGAAGGACGCGGGGATTGCCTCCCTCCGGTAGCAGCCACATGCCCCTCTTCTCCCGCGTTGCCCGTCACTGGCAGCAGTGGCGTTCGCTGCGTGAGCTTGAATCCCTGTCCGACGACGTACGCAAGGATATGGGTTGGCCGGCCGCAGACGAAACCAAGAACCCGAAGGCTACGCGATGATCGTGCGAGCCGGTGAATAGCAAAGGCGGCGCTCAACTCCGACGAGTGTCGCCTTTTGAACATCCGCTCACCTCTGCGGGCATTTCTCATTAAACTTGATAATTAGCCACATATATCTTTGGCTATCCAGGCAGTTTGCTTGCCTTCCTCTCAGTTCTCCATTCCAGAGCTACATTTTTCAGAGTGGGCGCAAATATCCCTTTGCGGCCGCGATTATCCATGCCAATGTCGCTAATAGACCATCCAGTCGACGTATTTGACGCAAGGAATACAGTATGGTCCTGGAGGATGGATTTTCACGATATGAGCAAGACTCCGATTAAGACGCGTTCCCTGGTTTTCTTCCTCGTTCCACACTTCACCATGCTGCCGTTTTCCGCCGCGGTAGAGACGCTGCGGATTGCCAATCGCATGCTGGGCTACCCTGCCTATACATGGCGGCTCGCTTCGACCGACGGACAGAAGGTCTATTCTTCCAGCGGCATCGGGCTTGAGGTCAATTCGGCGCTCGCCGACGAGCGCCGTTACCTCGGCGGCGAGAACCGCCCGAACATGGTGCTGGTCTGTTCCGGCATCTATGTCGAGGAGTTCAACAACAAGTCGGTAAATGCCTGGCTGCGCGAGACCTACAACCGCGGCGTCGCCGTTGGCAGCCTCTGTACGGGAGCACATGTGCTTGCGCAGGCGGGCCTGCTGAATGGCAAGCGCTGTGCGATCCACTGGGAAAACCTGCCCGGCTTCTCCGAAACCTTTCCACAGGCGGAAGTCTATGCAGATCTCTATGAGGTCGACAGCAATCTCTATACCTGCGCCGGCGGCACCGCCTCGCTCGACATGATGCTGAACCTGATCGGCCAGGATTTCGGCGAAAACCTCGTAAACCGGGTTTGCGAACAGCAGCTGACCGACCGCGTGCGCAGCCCGCACGATCGCCAGCGCCTGCCGTTGCGCGCGCGCCTCGGCGTGCAGAATGCCAAGGTGCTGTCGATCATCGAACTGATGGAAAGCAATCTCGCCGAACCGCTGTCGCTGCTCGAAATCGCCGACGATGCAGGCCTGTCGCGACGTCAGATCGAACGGCTCTTCCGCCAGGAAATGGGGCGCTCCCCTGCCCGTTATTATCTCGAAATCCGGCTGGATCGCGCCCGGCATCTCCTGGTGCAGTCTTCGATGCCGGTGGTGGAAGTGGCCGTCGCCTGCGGTTTCGTCTCCGCCTCGCACTTCTCCAAGTGTTATCGTGAACTCTACAACCGCTCGCCGCAGCAGGAGCGCGCCGAGCGCAAGCTGACCATGTCGACGAACCGCACCGGTATCGTCGTCTGAACAGCCTTCAAGCGGAAAGAGCCAGCAACGCAGGCGGCCTACTCTGCCGCCTGTTCCGCCATCTTGTAGTCTGAATAGACCTGATTGCGGCCATTGTGCTTGGCCATATAGAGAAACTGGTCGGCGGCATTGAGATAATTGTCGAAGGCTTCGTAGCCGACGATCTCCGCAACGCCGATGGAGACAGTGACGGACAGCTCCTCGTCGTCGGCATGCACCTTCAAATTCGCCAGGCTGAGACGGACCTCGTCGCACAAAGCCGTTGCCGCACGCGAATTCATTTCCGTGAAAAGAATGGAGAATTCCTCTCCACCAAGGCGGGACAACAGGTTGCCACTTCCCTCGAAGAGAGACTGAAGTCTGCTCGCGACCGCCTTCAGCACCTGGTCTCCGATCTCGTGGCCATAGGTGTCGTTCAAATTCTTGAAATGATCGATGTCGAGGATGGCGACCGAGCTCGGGCGCTGGCGGCGCAGGCACTCGTTCACGAGCTTCGGCCCGTGATCGTAGAAATAGCGACGGTTATAGAGTCCGGTCAGATAGTCGCTCGCGGCCGCCGCGCGCAATTGCTTCAGCTGCGTCAGCGTCTCGACGTTCAAGGCGATGCGGCACTGCAATTCTTCCGGAACATAGGGGCGATAGATAAAATCGCTCGCACCGGCTTTCAGGAACGTCGCAGACAAGAGCCGGTCGTTCGAGGAGGAAATGCCGATGATGCGCATCCGGTCCGATCCATGGCGATGACGGATGCGCCGGGTCAATTCGTGTCCGTTCATGTCGGGCATGTTGTAGTCGGTCACCACGACTTCGATGTCATCGAATTGCTCAAGCATCGCCAATGCCTCGACACCTGTGCTTGCTTCCGCGACCTTGAACTGCTGGGCCTGCAGCAGATCCGTCAGCATCTTGCGAGCGGACGGAAGATCATCCACAACCAATACGCGCGTCAAACGATTGGCGATAGCGCGCCGTACGGCTGAAACGAGATTGTCGAGCGCAAACTCACTGTCTTTCAGCACATAGTCGACGACGCTGCGCTCCATGATGCGATTGCGTGTCGCAATGTCGAACGACGCAGTGAAGACGATGGTCGGAATATTGTGGGCGACGGCGATGTCAAGCGCCTCGCCGTGCGCCGCATCCGGCAGGTTGAGGTCGATGACGGCCATGGTGAAGTCGCTTCCCGCCGTCTCCAGCGTCTCGTTGAGCATCTTCAACGAGGAGCAATGGGTGACGGCAAGGCCAAGTTCGGTTTCGAACCGATGCGACAGCACGGCGGAGAACATGCGTGAATCCTCGACCAGAAGTATCTTCTGGCTGCCATTGCGACGGCTTACGCCATCGCCAAGGGATCCCGCATGCAATACCATTTCCCTTCAATTCCTCCCATGCCATCAGGCACACACGAATATTCAGTCAATCGCAGGTCTGCCAAACCGTCTTCCATATATCCTGAACAGGATTCGTGAAAAAATTGGAACCACTGATTGCAGACTTTCACATAAAAATGAATCTTCCTCACATTTTACAGAAAGAACATCGCTTGAATCGCCTTGCGTCAGGCGGATTCTGTCACCTGACGGGCCAAGCGGATCTGCAATAACGTGTCCAGGTTTTGATTCACGCGGCAGTAGAACTCCTCGTCGATGAACGGCCGCAGGATGAAATCATTGCCACCAGCCTTGAGGAAGCGCGCCGAAAGCAGCCGATTGTTGGATGACGAAACGCCGATGATGCGCAGCTCATGCGAACCGGTCGTTGCGCGGATGCGCCGCGTCAGGTCGAAACCATCCATGTCGGGCATGTTGTAGTCGGTAACCATCAAGCCGATGTCCGGATTGGCCTTCAGCAGTTCCAGCGCCTTGGCACCGCTTTCCGCGACGCTGACACGGAAATTGTAGCGCTTCAGCCGACTGGAGAGCAAAGCACGCGCCGTTGCACTGTCGTCGACAATGAGGACGTGGTGGCGATGGTTGGTAAGGAAACGGCAGATAGACTCCGCGAGCATATCCACGGCGAAGACATTGTCCTTGAGGATGTAGTCGACCACATCCTTGGCGATCAGCTCGTCGCGCGTGCCCTCCAGAAAGGTGCCGGTAAATGCGATCGTCGGGATGCTGAGATCAAGCAGATAGGTCAGAGCTTCGCCCTTTTCGGCGCCGGGCAGGTTCATGTTCGAAATCGCCAGCTTGATCGGTTCCGACGACTTGTCGTAGGCCAGCTGCAATTCCTCGAAATTGCGGCAGCTTTCGACATCGATATCCAGAAGCTCTTTCAGCTTGGCACGGATCATCGAGGTAAAGAGATTTGAATCCTCCACGAGAAGAATACGCGAACCCGCAAGCGACGCACCGGAATATTGCATCCCCGAAACACCCAGAAATGGCATAGTAAAAAACCTGTTTGAAAATTGCCCCTCTATAGTTTTTCTAGAACGAAAGTCTTTGAGTATTTGTTAAGTCGTCTCACGTCGCGACAATGAAGGAAACGAGGCATTGCTAGCGCAAGACTCTTCGGGCAAGCGCCGTGTCCAGCCGCCGGCGTTAGCGACCCGACAGTCCCTGCAAAAGGCGGCAACGCAAATCCCGACCCGATCTAAAACAGGTAGGGTCAATTTTCACCCTTGGTTTCGATTATTCCGCCGCTGATTTTCCGCGCCGACGGCCCGTGCTCTTTACGTCGGGCACACGCTCCTCCGCGGATGGGAGAATGTGTTCGGCCGCATCATTCTCGCCTTCCGGACCATCAGCAGAATCCGTCAGCTTCTTGTCCGCGATATCGGTCCGCCGGCCACGTCCGGTGTCGCGAACGATATGCAGCTCCTGATGCGGATAGGGAATTGAGATCCCTTCTTCTCGGAACCGCTTCAGGATCTCGATGCGAAGATTGTTGCGGGTCTCCATGCCGTCGGAAAGGTCCGAGAGATAGAAGCGCATCTCGAAATCGAGCGATGAAGGGCCGAAGCGCAGAAATTCCACATGCGGTTCGGGATTTCTCAGAACTTTCGGAACGCCGCGCACGAGCTCCAGCAGAATCTCCATCACCCTGCGTGGATCGGAATCGAAGCTGACAGAGACCGGAATTTCCGAGCGCGCGAGCCTGTTGCGATGGGTCCAGTTACCAACCGAAGCGTTGATGAGCTCCGAGTTCGGCACGATGATCGATTGTTTGCGGAACGTCTCGATCTCGGTCGCGCGCACAGAGATGCGCTTGACGATCCCCTCCGATGTACCGGACACGATCCAGTCGCCGACCTTGAACGGCCGCTCGACCAGGAGGATCAGGCCGGACACGAAGTTCGACACGATGTTCTGCAAGCCGAAACCGATACCGACCGACAAGGCGCTGGCGACCAGCGCCAGGCTCGACAGGTCGATGCCTGCAGCGGAAATGGAGATGATCGCGGCAACGGCGATGCCGAGATAGCCGATGCCGGTCTTGACCGAGTTGCGGACACCGAGATCCACTTGCCCGCGCGCCATGACATTGCTGTCGAGCCAGCGCTGGAACCAGCGCGTGACCAGATAACCGCCGGCAAAAAGCAGGATGCCCACGCAAATCCCGAGCAGCGAGATCGATATGTTGCCGATCTTTATCTCGGTGAAGAGCCTGTAGGCGAAAAGTTCCAGATCCTGGATATGGAAGCCCCATGACAGCAGGATCAGCGGAATACCCGTCAGCAGCGCAACGGCATAGGTCGCGAGCCCAGCCACGAGGCCACCCTGATCAAGCGCCACTTCACCGAGCTTGAGGCGGTTTTCCAGGAACCGGCCGATAATCGTTTCAGCAAAGACGCCTTGCTTGGAGACCGCCTTGCCGAGCTGGATGCCGAGATACATGGTGGCGATCACGGCGCTCGTCACGATCATCTGCGTTGCCATGAAACGGGCAAGACCGACATAGCCGATGAAGGAGGTGAAGATCACCAATATGCCGAGACCGCGAAGAATGATGGCCATGCCATGCGGCCACCGGCGGCCCGGCGCATCGGGATCGCCATTCTTCGCCAGCATGGGTGAGCCGAAAGAAGCCGCGATCAGGATCACGCCGATCAGCATGGCTGCAAAGAAGCTCTTCGCCACCGTGACCACGACCGGAGATCCCATCGACTCGCTGATACGGTCGAAGACGTAATCCAGACCGTTCACCACGGCCATGGCCTGGAGGCACCAAGTCAGCGAATACGCGCCCTTGTTCGACAATTTCACCAGGCGCCAATGCGGTCTGAACGGCGCGAAGACGGCGTTACTCAGGCGTCCGACGAAATAGACGAGGCCGATGAAGCCGAAGAGCGCCGCTAGTATCGGCGCTATATCCGGCCGCAGCACATTGAAGTTGGAAAGGAAGAAAAAGGACGTGACGAGAAACGCCGCCAGCGACATGGTGCGGATCAGGGTCGACCAGAAGGCGACGGAGAGCCGGCTGATATAAGGCGGGCTCTCGACGGCCTCATCCTGTACGTAATAGCGGCGAAACAGCCGGTAGCCACCGACCAGGAAGATGAGTGCGGCAACGATCGACAGAAAAACGGCGGCCAGAAGCGAACCGAGCTTGGCCTTCAGCACGAACCCGATCCAGCTGGTAATGGCATCCCGGAAGCTGACACTCTCCTCGACAAGAGCAGACCCAGCATCCTGCAATGTTCCGGCAGAGATCTCCGTTCGTTTCAGCAATGTCTCGGCGAACAGCTTGCGGCGTTTTTCCACCAGTTGCATCGATATCCGATTGGTCTCGGCAGTGAGATTATCGGCATCGAGTATCAGGGCGCTGATCTGCGAACGCTCGGCATTCAGCCGATCCCGCTCCTGAGTAACGATCACAGCCTCCGCCGGCTGGCCCTCCTTCGGCACGGGACCAAGCTGCGTCAAGCGGGCATCGATCTCAGCGGTACGCGGCTTCAGCCGCGCCGAGACGCTTGCAATGGCGCGACCCAGCTCGTCCGCACGGCCGGAAAGTGCGACCAGAGCCTCGTCATCGCCGCCCGGCTGCTTTGCGCTGTCATGCAGCGACGCATATTCCTTCCTTGCCTTGTTCAGATCGGCGACGGCGGCGTCGAGCAGTCCGTTGGCGAGCGGCTGGAGTTGCTGATCCGCCGGCTGTTGCTGCGCCGGCTGCGCCTGTGCAGGTGTCTGCACCTGTGCCGGTTGCTGATCCTGCGCGAAGGCATCCGCGCTCCCCAGAGGAACGGCGGCCACAGCGGCGCTCAGTCCCAGCAGCAAGATGGGCAGCAGAAGAAGGCGGAAATTCAACAGGCGCAAGCAAAGCTCCTCGTCGCACGTGACGTCACGGATAATGGATGACTAGAATCGCCACATAGAATGAAGAATCGAGTCGTTTCTATCGTGGTTGCGAATTTCATAGTCTTTGCGCGTACGCCTTGTAAGACAAGAAAGGCGACACCAAGGCATTCCGGCGTTTATGAAGCTCAAGCGGCCGCGCAACGCCGCAGTTAATCGGCTCCCCTCGCAAGATCGCCCGCCACTCAGGTCGCCGCCTGGCGGAAATAGGCCAGAGAAGGCGCATGGCAATAGGCAGTCTGGAGCCTATTCCTACCACAGAGCTGGAGTAAAAATCGACGCACACCGTTGCGATGTCAAAGGTCACGATGCGCTTCATCAACGCACCGCGGGTTGACGGTGAAACGAAACCAAGGAGGTTGCGTCCGACGGTGCGATATACAACGCTGCCTCTATACTCCATCCGCTTCGGTTGCCGTCGGGCATCGCCGATCAGTTCATCCTGACATTCAGGAAGCGGCTACACTGCCTTGCACTGCGGATGAAATCGCGCCGCCATGCTTTCGGCTGCCGCATAGGCCTGCGTGACGATTTCGGGCACGAGGTCTATGTCCGGGAGACTACCGAGGCCCAAAGGACCGATGGCGAAAAGCGCGCCCGTCGTTTCACCCTCCACCTCCAGCGCTCCCGTGGCCTCAACCGCCAGACCAAGGCCAAGCTCGTCTGGTACAGCCAGCCCGGCATCGATGAGACTGCGCAGTAAAGGCGCATTGAGATTGGGCGCCTGGCAACGACAGTCGATCACATCATCCGCATAGAGCTGCTCTGTGTCCTGTCTTCCCGCTGGCCTCAGCACCAATCCGGTCGGCGTCCGCCGGATCAGGTGGCCGCGCCGCAGCAGGGTATTGCCCTCCGCCAGCTCCTGCATCAGGCGGACATGCAACGCCTCCGGCAATCGATTGCGATGACTGTCATACAGCGCCCGCAGATGGCGATTGAACTGCTGCTTCTGACCGGCGGGCAGAGAGCGCCACAGGGAGCGGGCATGCTTGCGGAAGCCGTTCATGATCGATTGCCAATTCTGCCCGTCTGCCTCGGCGGCTTCGCAGGCCCGCCGAATGAAACGAACGATACCGCTGAGCTGGTTGGGCATCTCGTCGACGGGAAATACGGGATCGGCATTGCTGCGTGTATGACTTTGCGGAAGGAAACCACGTCTCGAGACGATGGTGATTTGGCCCGAATAGCCATTGTCGCGCATCTGTAACAGCCGATCGACCACGCGCAGGCCACTGCCCAGCAGGATCGTGTGCGGACGCGAAACCAGGCGGCGTGCGCGCACCGTCGTCGGAATGCTGGTCAGATCATCATTTTGCGCTTCCTGATCGGTCGTGCCGTAGCCGGTCGCAAGCACGACCATGTCGAACGGCGCATTCACCGCACCATCGCTCTCAACAACGAAGCGTTCGCCTCGGATACGGCGCAGCCCGAAAACCATTTCGCTACTGACCTGAACGGTCACATCGCGCCGGGAGGAAAATGCCTCGGAAAAGCGCTGATAAACATAATCGCTGAAAATGCTCTTCGGGACGAAGATCTGGAGAAAGCCCGGTATCGCGGCTGGGACGGCGCTGCGAAAAGGTGCGTTGCCGCAAAGCCATTGATTGAAATCATCAGGATCGCCGGCAGAAACGGAAAGATCGCGAACACGGCTGTTCAGGATTTCGCTGCTGTGGCCGGATGCCAGCGCCTGACCGCCGCTGACGCTGGAGTTCGGATCGAAAAGCTGCAGATGAAACGGAAAGCGAACCGTCTTCATCAGCGCGATCGCCATCATCATGCCGGAAAAGCCGCGGCCGATTACGGCGATACGGGGCATCGCGTAAGCCCGGCTCGCCGCATTCGCCTTGGCGGAAAGAAATCCCTGAACCGTCATATCAACTCCTGGAGCAAGAGGTGGTCGATCACGCTTTCCTGGGTTTACTCAAGTTTGGCGACCCGTTGCCGTCAGCGAGACATGAAACCCCGTAGCCTGTGGCTCGCCAACCGACTCGCTGCAGCCCGAAAAACGCACGAGCGTCGCATCGGTTCTCAATATTCGACGCATCCGCCGCAAGAGAGATGCGTTACGCGGGTCCAACTCTGATCTCGAACCAGATGCCCGCAATCGGCTGCATGCTTGACGACCGACAAAAGGGTCAGGAGCAGCAGCACTGTTGCAATTGTCTACTTATTTAGTCGTATATGAAAGCGCGAAAAGGCGTCGCAAGCAAGTGCTTTCTTGTCGGCGCGGCAATCTCAGCCGATCAAACGGACACCGTCACTACACGCGAGACGCCTTGCGGCTGGATGTCTTTTGGCGCTCCGCGATCGGTCTTTTGGGCGAAAGACGAGAATAGCCGATAGCCTTCGCGCCACCGTCCAAAACCGCTTTCGATATTGATATGCCCTGCCTGTCCGAGATCGTACAGCTCCGCACCCCAACGCGCCGCGTACCGACGAAGCCTGGCGAAATCCATGTAGCGGTCGTCACGGCTGCCGATCACCAAGGTTCTGAAAGGCAGGGGATCTGTCGGCATCGCACCGAAATCGATGACGCCGGGATGCAATCGCTCGGTCTGTTCCAGGTCGCAAGGCGCAACAAGGAAGGCGCCCTTCACGTGTCGCGCAGCCGGACGGCTGGCGAGATGAGCCGCCAGCAGGCACCCGAGGCTATGCGCAACCAGCCAGGCGTCTCCCACTCGTTCGAGCTCACCTTCAAGCGCCTGCAGCCATTCATCCAGCACCGGCTTCGACCAGGAAGCCTGCCGCACGATAGCTGCAGCAGCATCATCGCGCGCCCAGTGGCGCTGCCAATGGCCCTCTGCGGAACCGTTTAAACCGGGAAGGATCAACGTCGCGGCCATAGCTATCTCCTGCATGTAAGTGCCCGCCTGAGCCGACGGCGCGCTTACAATTTTTCCATTTGCTCCCTATTATGCCGAAAGGCACGGCGCGAATAAGCAAAGAAAATCCATTGTATACGACGTCTATAGAAATTAAGATCTTACTGATTTGCCCTGTCTGAAACACCGACCTGGCATCGGCCGATGGAGTGATGAATGGGGACTGTTTCGCAGTTACACGAACGCGTCAGGCAACCCGCGCATCGCATTCAAAGCGAAGAGGAAGCGCTCGATATTGCGCGGTCTCTAGCCGCCGCTTTCGCACAACAGGCCAGCGATCGCGACATCAACCGCGTCCTGCCCTACGATGAAATCGAAATTCTCTCCCAATCCGGCCTGCTTGGCATTTCCGTGCCTTCGGAACATGGGGGCATCGATATTTCCAATTCCGTGCTGACGGAGGTCGTCGCAGTCCTGGCCGAAGCCGACCCCTCCATCGCGCAGATCCCGCAGGCGCATTTTCATGTGCTGGAGGCCGTGCGGATAGGCGGCAGCGAGGACCAGAAGGCATCCCATTTCGAAAGGGCCATCATCGGCGACCGATTCAGCGGCATGTTTTCGCAGACTGGCGCCAATGGAGCTGATCAAGACGATCTCCGGCTGACACAGGAAGGGCTCGGCTACCGCGCCAATGGCCGCAGCCTTCATTCTGCGAGTATCCTGTTTTCCGATTGGATCGCGGTATTCGTCCGCGACGAGCGCGACGATGTCGCCGTGTCCGTCATTCCGAGAAACACGGAAGGCATCCAGATCATCGACGACTGGGACGGCTTCGGCCAGCGCACCTCCGGAAACGGTACCGCTATCCTGCATAACGTCTATCTCAATGCCGATGCCTTGCTCGTCCATAGCGACAGATTCCGACAGCGCACCGTCATCGACTCCGTGGATCGGCTAACCCACGCCGGCATCAATCTTGGCATTGCCCGATCCGCTCTGGCAGCCACGATCGACTTTATCCGCTCGCATAACAATCCATGGGCAGAGAATGGCGCCAAACCGGCGGTCAGCGACCCGGTGGTCGTTGCCAGGATAGGCGAAGTCGCCGTTCGCATCGAAGCCGCCACCGCAATGGTGGAGCGCGCCGGCGGCAAGATCGATGCCGCCCAGATCAATCTTACAGAAGATCATGTGATAGACGCCGCACTCTCCGTTGCAGCGGCACAAACCACGACCGCCGAAATTGCAATGGAAACGGCAAATACGCTGTTCGACCTTGCCGGCGCCTCGGCTGCCCGTATCGGCCTCAATCTCGACCGTCACTGGCGCAATGCACGTATTCATACACTGCACGACCCAGCGCGACGGAAATACGCAATCGTCGGCAACTATCATCTCAACGGCATCAAGCCGACGAGGGAGTGATCGCTGCCGTCTTCGCCGGTCTGCCGAAACACTCAGCCGATATGCGAAGCGCGGAGGTCTTCCTGCTCCTGGATCTCGATCCCTTGGCCGCCGCCGGCAACGAACTGCTCCAGGGTCATGTTGTCGAGAATCTCGGCAATGGCGTCGCGGACCTCCGTCATGGAGCGCCGCACCTGACAGCGCTCTGGATCGGAACAGTCATCACAGGCTTCGTAGGCCGTACGGCTGGCGCAGCGGATCGGCGCAAGCGGGCCGTCCAGCGTGCGAATGACGTGGCCGATGCGGATATCTGCGGCTGGACGTGAGAGGGAATAGCCGCCGCCCGGGCCCTTTTTCGAACGCAGCACGCCGGCATTGCGCAATTCGAGCAGGATGGTATCAAGGAACTTCTTCGGAATGTTGTTGCGCTGCGCGATATCGTTGATGAACGCGGTTTCGCCGGGCGCCAGGCGCGCCAGATCCACCAGCGCCTTCAATCCGTATTTTCCTTTTTTCGTAAGCATCGCTATCCGCTCTACTGCAAAGTCGATTGTTGGAAACCCGGCTTGGATCAAGAGAGACTCAACCGGCCGATCTTGTCATCATGGATTGCGGAAGTAACCCTGCCACCCCGGACGAACAAGACAGTAACTCACAAATTGTATAGTTTATATGAGTAAATTTAGGCAGATGTATCGCCCAAGCAACGATTTTGCGGCTTTTCTTGGATTCGAAGCATGTTTCGCCAAAATGTTCGGCGGTTTTGCGATAACGCCATGCGAGACATCCCAAACTCAACATGCATCCAGCCAGCTGGCTCAGAAATAGCGATGTGCCTCAAGCAGCGCTACTGGCAGGATATGCCCCGCGACGCTCCTTTTCACGCTCGGCAATTGCCGCCGCCACCTGACCGGCAACGAAAACCGCATGTTCGACGACTTCGGGCAATCCCATGAGCTCGCCAAAGGTTCCGCGGGCCAGCGGCCCAGAGATGAACAGGGAGGGCACGATCGCGCCAGCCGCATCCAGCGCTCGCGATTGGGTGTCGCATGCAAGTCCCAGCCCGGTGGGATCCATCGCAAGACAGCCGGCCCCCGCCAATGCCTCGATCCAGTCCTGCGATTGCAGAATTCCGCGATGGCCCGGACCGGTCGTGACGACGACAGCATCATATTGCCTTTCGATGCTTCGCTCCGATCGACTGAGGCGGAGTCTGCAATTGACCACACCATCCGTCACCGCAAGGGCGGCAACAGAGGCGGCAAGCACTTCGAGCCGGCCGGTTTCGATCGCCTCTTCGCTGACAGCCTCCACCTGCGGCGCAACACGGAACCGGTGAACATCCCAGAAGGGCCTTAAATGCCGGACGACACGGCGGCGCTCCTCGAGCGGCAGTGCCTGCCACAAGTCCCGTCCTTGCGCCCTTACCTGATCGATGACGCCTTGCCAGCTGCGCCCCTCGCCTTCCGCCTCCCGTATGGCGGCGCGAACACGCCGCAACAAGGAGACTGCGGTTCTCGACGGATGATCGGCGAAGTCGCCGAACAGCTCCTGCTTCACACGGGCGTGACCGCGCGAACGCAGGCCGCGACGGGATATTGCGGTGATTGGCCCCCTATGCCCCCGCAATTCAAGCGAGGCGATGACATCGGCCGACGTCAGGCCATTGCCGACCACCAGCACGCGATCATCAGCGCCGATGGCCGCAAGCGCCTCCGGCGTGGTCGGATCCGGGACGAAGCGCGGATGGCTGGCGAGCACTTCCCCTAGCAAATGTGGCGGCAGCGGCGACGGATGGCTTGTTGCTATGATGAGAATATCGGCATCCACACGCTGGCCGTCTTCACCGGTAATCGTCCACGAGCGTCCGGAGCGCGCGATACGCTCGACGCCCTGCCTGATGTGGGTAAGGCGCCCATCCTCGACGAAGGGATGTATCATACTGTTGATATAATTCCCGAAAACGGCGCGGCGCGGAAACAGGCTGCCATTGGCCGCAAGCGCTTCATGATCGTCGGCGACCGCATCGTTCTCCTGGATCCATCGTTGAAAATGCTCGATGTCATCGGTGAGCAGGCTCATCCTGGCGGCCGGCACATTGATGCGATGGGCGGGATCGCGCGTGTCATAGGCAAGTCCCGCTCCAAGACGTTCGCGCGGCTCGAATATGAAAAGCTGACCGGGGCGCAATGACCGCCGTTGCAGCAGATGAAATGCAACTGCCGTTCCGGATACCCCGCCGCCGACGATGGCGATAACGGGCAGATCATGCGTCTGATGGTCAGAGCCAATGGTCAATGGCCAACTCCTTCCGGATTGATCGGCACCAAGCCACCCGGCTCGCCGAACAATCGCAATTGCCGTTCGCAATAAGGATATACTCTATAAATTTTATTGACAACACGATCCGCAGGCGAGCGCACATGCGCCCTGCAACCGAGCCTGAGAAGCGAGGCCAATAAAGCTTTGCAAACAAGTATTTAATTGTGCCCCGCACAACATTGTTTTTGCACCGCAGGATGTAAAAAACTTGGCATACAACGAATAAAAGAACATACTAATGATTGTTCTGATCCGTTTTCTCTTCGGGAGGAGAAACATCATGGAACTGTTTCGTCTACTCACCGCTTTCGACTACACGTTGATACTGCTTCTGGCAGTCATCTTTGTGTTTAGCGTCATGGAAGGCGGCCATAAAAAGCATTAGGCCCGGGCCTGAAGGTCATGGGATTTACTGCCGGCGGTCAACCGCCTCGAAGATACGTGCGCCTGATATCGTGAGCGCGCATGAGCAGGGTCGATTGAGCTGGCGGCTTGAAAGGTCGGCACGCCTCTATTCGGGCATTAATAGTGCCCATGTCTCATGACGAAGGTAAGCTGCGGCTTGCAGCGTTTCCTCTGGGCAATCCGCCCAATCATCCCTTATCTTCCCCAGATAGGCATCGCGCGCGCGTAAAAGCACTTTCGCGACATGTTCTGGCGAGCGCTCAATAGCCCAGTCGGCAGCAGCGCCTTTCGAAACGAACTCTCTCGTCACCGTCGTTCGCCACATGCGAGCAAGCGTGAGCAGCACGTTTCGCTCGTCTCCATGCAAACTCTCCAAAAGCGCCGGCAATCCCTCGCGCATAGCGTGACGAATTTGGTCATCCGGGATTTCGGAAAGGATGGTATCGAGATCAGGCCCGAATAGCGGTTGCGCCTCCTGTCGTGCATGAGCAAGCACAAGAGTGATTTCCGGATCGACGGCAGCCGCAGGAATTCCGCCAGCCTCAAAATCCTCGCGCAACCATTCGCCATAGACGAATTCGCTACGAGCAGGAAAAGCCGACTCGGAAAGATCGGCCTTGAGAAACACCATGAGCTCGATGCAACGCGGACCGCCGGGACTGACAGGATGCCGGCCGGAAATCCTCATCAAGGACGAAACCAGTTTCTCGCGCATCGCATCAGTCATTGGCTGATCGATGACGGCAAGCAGATCCACATCGCTCTGTGGCTTCAACCCATCCCTGACTGCCGAACCGTGCAGGTACATCGCAAGAAGATGATCGGCAAAGATCTCTCGGGCGACCGACATTGCCGCTTTTGCCTCGACTGGAAGCGTTATGTTAGCGTTCCCCATCATCCCTCCGCACTATTTTGACGCGTTATAGCCAAGGGAGATCGCCCGCAAAATATTCGATCGCACAACGTCCCCTATTCTCCCGAATATCACGAGGATTCCGGGGAAATAGGCGCCATGATTTCGAATAGAAGATCTGCGGTCACGTCCATGTATGATTGCACAAAACCATGTTTTTTTCCTCACATCTCCATGTATTTCCATCACAAGCTTCGCGCAAATGATGCTTGAGACAATATCTCCTACAGACATGATTCCACACATGAGGAAATATAGGCATGAGATATGATTGGGACGGCAGCAGGACACGGCGAATACAGAAGCTGAAATATGGGCTCTCTCTATTCCTCTTCACTATATTCCTAGCAGCTCCGACGATCTTCTTGCTACACCTTCGCTGACGCCAGTCCCTCATGTCGACAAGCCATCTGAGCGGGGGCCGAGATGCGGAACAGAGCCACGTGCAATGCGCATAACCGGCTGGAGAGACGGATCGCACGACAGGCATGGGGCTGAAGCGGGCAGTCAGCGACCCAAACCATGGGCAGCGGTGAGCCGCCTAAAGCATGTCGCGCAAAAGTGTGCAGCGGTTTTTGCGGCTACGACATGCGGGAAATCAAAGAGCTAAAGCGCATGAAGCGAATCTGAAAGATCGCGACGCGCTTTGGAAATCGCTTAGCGGCGGCGGTTGAAGAAAACCAGCGCGCAAAATGCGCGCAGCCGAAAACCCTTGAGATTTTTGTTATTATTCAACAATTTCAAGAGGTTTTTGGTGGGTGATGTAGGGCTCGAACCTACGACCCGCTGATTAAGAGTCAGCTGCTCTACCAACTGAGCTAATCACCCGTACCGCTTGCTGGCGGCGTGACCGGGCATATAAATAGGATCGGTTTGATTGTCCAGCGGCCAGACGAATTTTCTTTGATTATTTCTCAAAAAAATTTCGACGGTCGCCGAAAACTCTTTAAAATCAAAGCTCAAGAGTTCCCGAGGCAATTCGCACAGCTTGGCCGCCAATACGGGCATTGGCGATCTGGCCGCCATCGACATCGAGGTGAAGGTGAATCAGCGAAGGGCGTCCCATCTCGATACCTTGCTCGATGATAACAGGATGATGCCCATCCGGCAGTCCGTCGAACTGATTGATAGCACCGGAGAGCGCCGCCACGGCTGAGCCGGTCGCCGGATCCTCGACAATGCCCATCCCGACGGGAAACATGCGGGCATGAAATTTGGCGATATGATTGACGCCGCCGCGGCAATAAACGAAGGCGGAAGCGAGCGCACCATCCACAAAAGGAACGGTCTTTTCCCAAAGTTGCAGGTCGAACTCCAGTCTTTCGGCAGCGCCAACATCATGCACCGGCACCAGAAGGAAGGGCACGCCGGCGCTCCAGATGGACGGGACATGGTTCTCGAAACCGATCTCGGTAATCTTCAAACTGAGCGCATTGGCGATATCAGCCCGGTCGAGCGGCAGAGGAATCTGCTGCGATTTCCTCGGTAGATCGAATTCGGCAAAACTCGCCTTGTTCTGACGCAGCCTGATGGCACAGCGGACCGGGCCGACCCGCTCATCCAGCACGGAAACAAGATCGAGATCGCCGCCATGGCTGGCATGGGTCTTCTCCGCAAGCGCGATTGCCGTTCCGACAGTCGGATGGCCAGCGAAAGGCAATTCGCGACCGGGCGTGAATATTCTAAGATTGGCGGTATGTGCAGGATTTTGCGGCGGCAGAACGAACACCGTCTCGGAGAGATTCATCTCTCGGGCAATCGCCTGCATCGCCTCGTCGCTCAAGCCCTCGGCATCGAAGATGATGGCAAGGGGGTTTCCCGCCAGCTTGCTGTCGGTAAACACATCATAGATACTGTAGCTGCGCGCCAATCCTGCCTCCATCCACGCTTCAAGACACTATCATTCATACCGGCCAGCGACTCCAGCGCAAGCCCAAGCTATTTCCCTCTGCCGAAGAACCAAGCGAGGATCGGCAGCATCGCGGGACTGTAGTGATGCGCCGCCGGATCGGCCGATCTTATGGCGACCGCCCCATCGACCTCGTCCTCTTCGGAAATCAGCATATGCGCCTCGATCTTCCGCAGCATATCATCAGCCGTCCACGGAAAATGAAAAATGCGAAAAAGGGTGACTGAACGGCTGACATGTGTGCCGTAATAGCCGGATTCGGCGACCGCATCGTTCAGATCCAGGCCGGTCTCCTCCAGAACCTCGCGCCGCATGTTGCCTTCGACATCGCAGTGCCCGTCGACAATATCGCTCTCATCCATCGATCCGGCGGCGCAATAGACCTGACCGGGATTAGCCGTGTGCGGCGCCATGCGGATCGCAATCAGCGCTCCGTCGGACGAAATCGCCACGGCAAAGGCAAAGAGATGAAAACCACCCCGCGCCCTCTGCTTGCGCCATAGGAGAAAGGTCGAAAACGGCGTGACATAGGCTTCGCCTTTGACCGCGCCATCTCGGATCGACACGTGATGCTGGAAGACCATGCGGCCGTCATAGAGCGCTGGATTGGCATCGATCTCCCTCGCCCAATTCTCCCGCACCGCCTCCACCTCACGCACATGAAAAGGATGCTCACCGGGCGAAACGGCGAGATCGATGTGGGAAACCGGAAACACGCTGCCTTCCGGCGGCCAGCCGGCCATGTCGTTCTGTTCTGAAACGCTCATATCAAATCCAATGTCATGACGACGGGGCAGTGATCGGAGGCTTTCGGCCGATCCCAGCCGACGCGCGGATAGCGCCCCACCTCCTGCCCCGGGGGAAATATGGTGCGGAAAGGCTGGCCCGACCGGACGATATCGGGAGTGCGCGTCGCATTCGCGCGCGCCAGCGCCGGAGACAGCCAGATATAGTCGAGTTGGCAGAGCCGTTGCTCCTGCGGCCCGCGGGCGTGATAGAGCGTCCAGCGATCCAATTCGTCGCGCCGCCGCGTGACGTTCTCCACGAAGCCGTCATGGCTGAAAACGTCGAGAGCGCTTTCATTGTCCTCGGTGCGCGGCTCGAAACGATAGCCGGTCCGGCGAGTGCCGATGACATCGATCCATTCCTGGTAGTCGTTCATATCTCCGCAGATGGCAAAATTCTTCGTCGCGGTATGGCCGGCGCCAAACCGATCCTCGATGATGCGACGAACCGCCAGCGTCTCCGCCCGGCGGATCGGCATGGTCGCGTGGCGTCCGTCCATTCCTTCACGCGCCGGTCCCATCGATTTGAGGTGGACCACGTAAAGCGAGAACGGCACGCCACCGATATGAAGATGCAGTTCGAGGCAATCGCGCTTGAAGATCTTGTCTTCCGCATGATGGCCGAGCTCCGCAAGCTCGTCCGTGAAAAGGCCAAAATCGCCGTAAGTCACCATGGCGTGACTCTTGATGTCGTTCAGCACGATCGGCTGGCCGTCACGCGTTTCCTCACGCATCATGACGGCGACGTCGATGCCGCGACTGTCATTCCCCTCGATCAGATATTTCTGGCGATAGCCATTTCCCACCATGCGGTAGAGATAGCCATATTCGAAGGCCTGCAGCGCGGCCATGTTGTCCACCTCCTGCAGGCAGATGATGTCCGCATCGGCGTCAGCGATCGCAAGCGCCGTCATCTGTCGGGTGTCGTCGGTCGCGGCAACCACGCGCGCCGCTTCCAGCTGCTGATAGACCTCTTCGTTGCGGACATCGAAGAGCTGCAACACGCGATCCTGCCGCAGCTGATTGCGAAAACCGGTATAATCGAAACGTGTCAGAAGGTTTTCGACATTGAATGTCGCGAGACGCAGGGACATGAAGCATTCCAATTTACGAGAAGACTGTGAGCCGGCTTATTACTTCACATCAGCCGGCTTTGGCGGTAACCGTCGACTTGAACTTACCCATCAGATACGGGCCCGAAAGAACAGGCGCGTATTTCGGCTCTTCCCCTTCCTTCAGGCATGAGGGCAGGCAGGCAATCTCGGCAAACCAGTTCGGTTGGTGGAAGAAGGCAAGCGACTGCCGCCGCTGCATGCCACCCTCTTCCGGTGGCGGATTGACGACGCGATGCACCGTAGAAACCCAGCGATCATTGGTCCAGAGGGCCATCAGGTCGCCGATATTGATGACGAAGGCGCCCTCCACCGGCGGCACCGGCGTCCAGTCGCCATCGGGCGCGATGATCTCAAGCCCCTTCGAGCCCGGCTGCGGCAACAAAATCGTCAAACTGCCATAATCGGTATGCGCGCCGGCACGAAGCTGGCCGGGTTGCGGCGGCACGTGCTGCTCGGGATAATTCAGTGCTCTTAGTGCGCTGATCGGCGCATCGACATAGGAATCGAAGAAGTGCTCGTCGAGGCCGAGCGCGGTTGCGAATACCCGCATGATACGCGCCGCCAGATCCTCCATCGCCCCGTAATAGGCCTTCCATGCCGCAACGAATCCATCGGGCCCATCCGGCCAGATGGTGGCGGCATAGCAGAAACCGAGCGCATCAGGATCGCTCATGCCTGCGGGAACGGAAAGCGGGCCACCGTTGAAGCTCTCCTTCAGGTCCGGCGGCGTGTCGACATTGCGCGACTTTGCGAGCGCCTCAGTGCCCGGCCCGAGATAACCATAGGGATAGCCCGGATAGAGCGTCTTGGCGCGCTGTTTCGTTTCGGGCGGCAGATCGAAAAATGCCTGCGTCTTCTTCCAAACCTGGCCGATAACGGCGTCGGTAACGCCGTGGTTGGCAATTGCCAGGAAGCCGGTAGAGCGGCATATCCGATCCACTTCTGCGCCGAGCCGTTGTTTCTCGTTATGGTCGGCAGCCTCGAAGGCGCCGAGATCGAAAATCGGAAAACTATGATCGGACATACGCGACTCCCATTCGTGACGTCGAAACAAATCAATCATAGGAGGCGACGGGGAACAACCATCTTGTCCCCTGTCCACTCAAAGCCGCCATGCAGAGCGAATGGCAACCGGATAGTCGTCGCCCGCGGCAACCGGCTCGCGACTATAGGCGCGCAGCACCTGCCCATCCTGCATTGATAGCCTCAGCGCATAGCGCTCACCCTCATAGAGAACGGAAACAACCCGGCAGCAAATGCCTGCCGCATCGGCAACCACATCCTCGGGCCGCACCAGAATATCGGCACTCCCCGAGCCGTCCGCCCGGCTGTCCCACAGGCCCCGAAAGGACGACCAGTCGATGCGACGCAGCCCACCACTAGGAAGGCCGAGCGAAAGAATAGCGCCCTGCCCGACAAGGCCACCGACCATTCGCCCTTCGGGGCGCGCATAGATCTCCGCCGGGGGGGCCATCTGCAACAGCCGTCCCTCAGACATGACGGCAACGTCGGTCGCAAGCGCCATGGCCTCGCTCTGGTCATGCGTGACGTAGACCATCGTCGCGCCCGAACGCTGGTGAAACTCGCGGAATGTCTCCTCCATCTCCTTCTTCAGATGACGGTCGAGATTGGCAAGCGGCTCGTCGAGCAGCACGACGTCGGGCGATGTCACCAGGCAGCGAGCAAGCGCCACGCGCTGACGCTGACCACCAGAGAGATCGGCGGGTCGCCGCTCCGCATAATCGCCGAGACGCACGGTCGAAAGAGCCTCACGCACCTTCTCACGGTAGCGTTCGCCGGAGATGCCGCGTACCTTCAGCGGATAGCCGACATTCTCCGATACGTTCATATGCGGCCAGAGCGCGTAGGACTGGAACACCATCGCCATGTTGCGCCGTTCCGGCGGCAGCATGTTTGCGGCATCCGCCAGCAAGCGCTCGCCGAGATGGATGGACCCATCCGTCGGTTGCTCGAAGCCGGCGATCATCCTGAGAACCGTCGTCTTACCGCAGCCGGATGGACCAAGCAGTGCCAGGAAGCCGCCCTCGCGTACGTCGAGCGACAAGGCATTCACGGCAGCGCGTCCGCCCGTGCCGAAATCCTTGCTGATGTGATTGAGGATCAGCTTCGCCAAGGCACAACTCCTTTCGGCAGGCGCTTGGCCATGATTTCCAGAAGCACCATCATGACAACGACCATGGCGATGACGATGACCGACATGGCGGAGGCGAGATCGGCGCTGCCGCCGTCATCGAGGTTGTAGATGACGACGCCGAGCGTTTGGGTGCCGGCCGACCAGAGCAGCGCCGAAACCGTCAACTCGTTGCAGGCGATCAGGAAAACGAGAATTACCGAGGCACCGGCCGCAGGCGCGATCAGCGGCACGATGATATCGAGAAGCCGGCGGGAAAAGCCCGCCCCTGAAAGCCGAGCAGCCTCCTCCAGCGCCGGATCGAGCTGCAGGAAGGCACTCATGACCGGTTTCAGGCTGACGGCAAAGTAAGCGGAGAAATAGGCAAGCAGGATGATCCAGATCGTCCCGTAAAGCGTGATGTTGAGGATCGGCAGAGGTGCAGCGAACACGAGAATGAAGCAGACGGCAATGATGATGCCCGGAAGCGCATAAGGGATCTCGATCATGCCGCTGACGATGCGGCTCAGCATGTCCTTGCGCCGCGTCAAAGCATAGGCGGCAAGCACTGTCACCAGCAGGAGACCGAGCGACGTCATGCTTGCCAGGAACAGGGAATTGGAAAAGGCGGTGCGCGTGACCGTTTGCCGAAACAGGATCTCGGTGAATGCGTTCAGCGATGCCGTCTTGAAGGTCAGAGGCACACCATAGGTCGGCACCAGCGCACCGGCGACCAGCGCCAGAAAGGGCGCGACGAGCATGACGAACAGGATGGCGCAGAGCACGGGCAAGGCAAGATAGCGCCAGCGGCCGAGCGAAAAGGCGGCCGTCGCACCGGAAATGCCGATGACGCGATAGTCGCGTCCCTTCAAAGCCCTGCTCTGCACGGCAAGACCGGCAACCGCAATGACGGCGATCATCGTCGACAGCACGGCGATATCGCCGAAAGTGCGCGGTCCGAAACTTGAGAACTTCGTGAAGATCAGGGTCGACAAGGTGTAGATCGATGCGGGAATGCCGAGGATTGCGGGAATGCCGAAATTGCCGATCGATGAGACGAAGGCGATTGCCGCTCCAGCGATGACGCCGGGCAAAGACAAGGGCAGGATGATATCGCGGAAGACGCGCAGACCGGACGCGCCCGAAAGCCTTGCGGCCTCGACGCCATCGCGCGGCAGCGCCATCAGGCCGGCCCGCAGCGCGAGATACACCAGCGGGGCATGCTGCACGCCATAGAGCAACGCAATGCCGCCGATGGAATAAAGCGGCTGCGGCGATCCAAGCGGCGGTGCTATGTGCAACGCTTTCAGCAAGGGGCTCGATGGTCCGGACATCTGCACCCAGGCAAGTGCGGTCACCTGTGGCGGGATCATCATCGGCAGCACGAAGAGGAAACCGAGCAGGCCCCTTCCGGAAAGATCGGTCAGAGTCAGCAGGAATGCGAAGAGGCAGCCGAGAACGACAGAAACGATCGTGCCGAGCAAGGCCGTTTCGATCGTGTACCATGCCGAACGCCAAAGGGCGGGATCGGTGATGAGCTCATAGGTGCCCCCTCTAAGCAGCGCCTCGACACCGACCATTGCCAGCCGCGCCAGCGGCAGAACGCTGAGCAGCAGGACGACGGCAACAACAAAAGGAAACAGCCAGGCCGGCTGGCTGTTTCCCCTACGTACATATCCGTACATCTAAAATCCGGGCCGGATTATTTCGACTTGAAGTAGGTGGAGAAGGTCTTCAGGTCCTGATCCGTATTCTTGAGAGCATCGGCTGCATTCAACGGCAAAAGCTTGATGCTGTCACGTGCCGGGAAACCTTCCGGCAACGGCGTGCCGTTGCGGGCCGGAATATAGCCAAGCTTCAGGAAGCCTTCCTGGCCCTTTTCGGAGAGCACGTAATCGACGAACTTCTTGGCGGCATCGGCATGCTGCGTGCTGGCGAGAATGCCGACCGGTTCGGTGACGGCCGAAACGCCTTCCTTCGGGAAGACGAATTCCAGCGGAGCACCCTTGGCCTTTTCCCGGATCGGCATGTAGTCGACGATCATGCCATAGGCCTTCTCGCCGGACGCAACAGCTTTAAGCACAGCGCCATTACCGCCCGAGGCGATAGCGCCGTTCTCGGCGAGGTTCTTATAGTAGTCCCAGCCGAGGCTGCCGACGCCGGCAAGCGTCTGCGCATGAATGAGAGCAGCGCCGGAAGCAAGCGGGCTCGGCATGGCGACGAGGCCCTTGGCTTCCGGCTTGACCAGATCCTGCCAGCTTGCCGGCTTCAGAGACGCGGCAGTGTTGTAGACTATGCCGGTCGTGATCAGTTTCGTGGAGTAATAATAGCCTTCGGCGTCATAAAGCGAAGCATCGTAATTCGCGGCTTCCGGCGACTTGTAAGCGAGCAGCTTGCCCGCTTCCTTCAGCCGCTCGAGGGTCACGGTATCGGCGATCAAAAGAACGTCGGCGGCTGGTGCGCCGGCCTGCATTTCCGCCTGCAGCTTGGCGATGATCTGCGGTGTGCCATCGCGAACCCAATCGACCTTGATACCGGGATTGGCCGCCATGAAGCCATCTACGGTGGCCTGCGCATCAGCATTCGGCTGGCTGGTATAAAGGACCAGGTCAGCGGCACTTGCGGTGCCGGAGAAAAGAGCGAGGGCCAACAGGCCGGCAAAGGCGGAAACAAAGGTCTTCATAAAAACGTCCTCGGCTGAGTTGTAGGAGGGTTGTCTAGACGCGCGGCTTAACATGATTGTGACAGTTGAATTTGCACAGATTGTCCTTGGTATGATGATTGAATCTTGACCGCCGTCATCTGTCCCTATTTCCTGACATGCAAATATCAGATGGGATCGAGGAGGAAAGATCTATGGAATATCGCCTGCTTGGCCGCTCCGGCCTCAAAGTTTCCACCATCACCATGGGCACCATGACCTTCGGCGGCGTCGGTTGGGCAAAAGCCACCGGCGATCTCGGCGTCAAGGAAGCAAAGAAACTCGTGGACATGTGCGTGGATGCCGGCGTCAACCTGCTCGACACAGCGGATGTCTATTCGCAGGGCGCTTCGGAAGAAATCATCGGCGAGATCATCGGCGGTCGACGCAAAGACGGCGTGCTCATCGCTACCAAGGCCCGCTTCCCGATGGGTCCCGGCGTCAACGATGTCGGCTCCTCCCGCCAGCATCTCATCCAGGCCTGCGAAGCCAGCCTGAAGCGCATGAAGACCGATGTCATCGATCTCTATCAAGTGCATGAATGGGACGGACAGACGCCCCTCGAAGAAACGATGGAAGCGCTCGACACCCTGGTACGCCAAGGTAAGGTCCGCTACATCGGCTGCTCGAATTTCTCCGGTTGGCACATCATGAAGGCGCTCGGCGTCAGCGAGCGCGACAAGCGCGAACGTTTCGTCAGCCAGCAGATCCACTATACGCTGGAAGCCCGCGACGCCGAAAACGAGCTTGTTCCCATCAGCATCGACCAAGGCCTCGGCATCCTCGTCTGGAGCCCGCTTGCCGCCGGACTGCTCTCAGGCAAGCATCGCCGCAATCAGGCGACGCCGGAGGGCACGCGCCAGTTCGCCGGCTGGACGGAACCGCCGATCCGAGACGAAAACCGCCTGTGGAATATTGTCGATGCACTCGTGGAGGTCGCCGACGGTCGCGGCGTCTCGGCGGCCCAAGTCGCGCTTGCCTGGCTCATCGGCCGCAAAGGCGTCACCTCGGTCATCGTCGGCGGCCGTAACAAGGCACAGTTCAAGGACAACCTCGCCAGCGCCGAGTTGAAGCTGACCGATGAGGAGCGCAAGCGTCTCGACGATGTCAGCCTGCCGCCGCTGATGTATCCCTATTGGCACCAGCGCAATACCGCCAGCGACCGGCTCGGCGAGGCCGACCTTTCTCTGATCGGCCCGCATCTGGCGAAGTAGATTGAAAACGGCGTGGCGGCTCAGGCCGCCAACGCCCCGATCTCGCTTGATATCAACTTGCCGAGCCGCGAAATACCTTCTTCTATCATCTCGTCATTGGCGCACGAAAAGCTGACGCGGAACGTATTCGCGCCTGTGCCATCCGCAAAGAAGGCCTGACCGGGAACGAAGGCAACCTTCGCTGTCTCAAGCGACCTAGCCAGCAGCTTGGCGCCGTCCATACCCTTCGGCAGGGTGATCCACACGAACATGCCGCCCTGCGGCTTCGTCCAGCTGACCCCGTCCGGCATGTATTTGGCGAGCGCCGCCAGCATACAGTCGCGACGGTGGCTATAGATCTTGCGGACCTTGGCAACCTGCGCGTCGAAACCACGTTCGGCAACCTGATGGATGGCGATCTGGTTGATGGTCGAGGAATGCAGGTCGGCCGCCTGCTTCATCAGCACCAGCTTGCGGATGACAGGCGCATTGGCAACGACGAAGCCGACGCGAAGGCCCGGCGCCAAGGTCTTGGAAAAGCTGCCGCAATAGATCGTACGCGTATCGTTGATATTGCCCTTGCGCGCGATTTCCAGCGCCAGGACCGGTGGGATCGCCTCGCCGTCATAACGCAGCGATTGATAGGCGGCATCCTCGATGATGGCGATATCGAGTTCGTCGCCAAGATCGATGAGCTTTTCGCGGGCAGCCAGATCGACCGTTTCACCAGTCGGATTGGCGAAATCGGCTGAGAGATAGGCGAACTTGACCCTGCCGCCGGCCTTCGTGGCAGCGGCGCTGTAGGAGTCCGGCGTCCGGTTGCCGTTCGGCGTCAGCTGGTCATAGGTCGGCTCATAGGCATTGAAGGCCTGCAGGGCGCCGAGATAGGTCGGCGCCGTCACCAGTGCCGTATCGTTCGGCGACAGGAAGAGCTTGCCGAGATAATCGAGACCCTGCTGCGAACCGGAAACGATGAAGACGTTTTCAAGTTCGCAAGGGACGCCAAGCGCCGCCATCTGCCCAACGAGCCATTCGCGCAGCGGCTTGTAGCCTTCGCTGACCGAATATTGCAGAGCGGCGTTGACGGTCGGGCCGGAAAAAATATCGGCATAGGCCTGCTTGAATTCCGCATCCGGAAACAATGCAGGGTCGGGAATGCCACCGGCAAACGAGATGATATCCGGCCGCTCCAGCAGCTTCAGCAATTCGCGGATTTCGGAGGCGCGCATACGGCTCGAACGCGTCGCAAAGATATTTTCCCAATTCAACATGGGGCTTCCTCGTAATTTTTGGTCTTTCCGAGACAAGATCACGCAACAAAAGATAAGTCAACAATGCTGACCTAATTTGTTTTCATTGCCTCTGAGAATCGCAATTTTTCCTGATAGGAATAAGCCCCTGAACCCGAGTAACTGAGTCAGAGGAGATCATGAGCACGGACCCGACTTCATCGTTTTACGCTGAAAACGCCAGCATCTATGCGGCGCGCGAACGTAACCTGCCCAGACAGAGGCTGGATGCTTTTCTGGACTCCTTACCCGTGGGTGCATCCATCCTGGAACTGGGCTGCGGAGCCGGTCAGGATGCGGCCTACATGCTGTCGCGCGGCTTCGATATCACGCCGACAGACGGTTCGGCGGAGCTCGCCAACGAAGCCGAGAAGCTGATCGGCAGGCCCGTCCGGATCATGCGGTTCGAGACGCTCGACGCCAGCACTGCTTTTGATGGCATATGGGCGGAGGCTAGTCTCCTTCACGTGCCGCGCTCCGACCTCGCAAATATATTCGACCGGATTCTGCACGCCTTGAAGGATGGCGGCATCTTCCATTCGAGCTTCAAGGCTGGAGACGCAGAAGGGCAGGACACTCTCGGCCGCTACTACAATTATCCTTCGGTCGAATGGCTTGGCGCAATCTTGAACACCGGTGGCTGGAAAGACATCATCATCAATGAAGCAGACGGCGGCGGCTTCGATGGCAAGCCTACGAAATGGCTTTACGTCTCAGCCCGAAAATAGGCTGTGAGCAGAAGCAGAAAGGCCGGAGCATTGCCCCGGCCTCACTCTATTCCGGCAGTGCCGAAAGCTTAGTTGACCGACTTGTCAACCAGCTTGTTCTTGCCGATCCAAGGCATCATGCCGCGCAGCTTGGAGCCGACTTCTTCGATCTGGTGGCTGTCGTTCAGACGGCGGATGCCCTTGAAGCGAGCTGCGCCCGAACGGTATTCCTGCATCCAGTCCGAGGTGAACTTGCCGGTCTGGATGTCCTTCAGGACGCGCTTCATTTCAGCCTTGGTTTCAGCCGTGATGATACGCGGGCCGGTGACGTATTCGCCCCATTCAGCCGTGTTCGAAATCGAGTAGTTCATGTTGGCGATGCCGCCTTCATAGATCAGGTCGACGATGAGCTTCACTTCGTGCAAGCACTCGAAATAGGCCATTTCCGGCGCGTAACCAGCTTCGACCAGGGTTTCGAAGCCAGCGCGGATCAGCTCGACGAGACCACCGCACAGAACGACCTGTTCGCCGAAGAGGTCGGTTTCGCACTCTTCGCGGAAGTTGGTTTCGATGATACCCGAACGGCCGCCGCCGACGCCGCAGGCGTAGGAGAGAGCGAGTTCAAGGGCATTGCCGGAAGCGTTCTGGTGAACGGCAACGAGGCAAGGAACGCCGCCGCCCTTCTGGTATTCGCCGCGAACCGTATGGCCCGGGCCCTTCGGAGCGATCATGACGACGTCAACCGAAGCCTTCGGCTCGATGAGGCCGAAGTGAACGTTGAGGCCGTGCGCGAAAGCGATAGCAGCGCCGTCGCGGATGTTCGGAGCGATGTCGGCCTTGTAGATGTCTGCCTGCAGTTCGTCCGGGGTCGCCATCATCATCAGGTCGGCCCAGGCAGCAGCTTCGGCAACGGTCATGACCTTGAAGCCATCGGCTTCTGCCTTCTTGATCGTGGGCGAGCCGGCCTTGAGCGCGATCGCAACGTTCTGTGCGCCGCTGTCCTTCAGGTTCAGCGCGTGAGCGCGGCCCTGCGAACCGTAGCCGATGACGGCGACCTTCTTCGACTTGATGAGGTTGAGATCGGCATCACGATCGTAATAGACGCGCATTGTTTGTCCTTCCCTTTGCTTGTCTGGTGTAAACTTGGATCTGCTCAGACGGTCGCCGCTGCTTCCGCCAAAACCTTTTCCGTGCCGTAAAGCTTGAGGAAGGCAGTAACAGCCTTCTCCGCCTGACGGCTGGAATCCTTCAAACCGGGCTCGCCGAGCAGCATGCGGACATGCAAATCGGAAACGATGAGCCCGTAAAACGTGTGATATGCCTCGTCGGCATCCATGAAGCGAAGCAGCCCTGCCCGCTTGCCGGCATCGATCAGGCCGCTGGCACGGCGGTCGATCTGCCGGCGGCCGCGCTCCAGCAAAAGCTTGCCGAGCTTCGATCCGTCGCGGTTCGACTGGCCGATCGCCAGGCGGTTCAGTGCCAGCGACACGTCACCCGCCAGAACTTCCAGCAGATCGCGGGCAAAGACGACGAGATGATCATGCAGGCTCGACACCGTTAGACGTTCGCCGTTGCGCTCGAAGGTGCGCACCTTGCTCGCCTGATAGGCGATCATCGCCGATAGCAGACCGTCGCGGTCGCCGAACCACTTATAAAGACTTTCCTTGGAGCAATTGGCGGCGCGGGCCACGCCAGAGGTCGTCAGCGCCTTTTCGCCGCCGTCGACGAGGAGACGCAGCGCCTGTTCCAGAACGGCGTTCTGGCGCGGCGAAAACTCGCTCGACTGTCCTACTTCGCTCAGCACGATGCCACTCCCAAATGCGTACCGTACGGTACGGTTCGTGAGGCGTTATGCAGCACGCCGCAACGGTCGTCAAGCGGAATTCGTTGCTGCACTGCGCTAAAAAGATTGAGGGGTGGTTGTCATGCCGGGCATGGAGCGAATAGACCTTGTCGGCCCCTTTATTGCTGCTGAGATCCATTGATGAAGTCCATATTCAGCCATCCCTGCAAGACGCTGCCGGCGCGGGCCGCTGGGCACAGGCAAAGAGGCAAAGGCCAAACAATCGCTCGACTTATCGGCATCTGCATAACAGCCGCACTATTCCACTTGCCAGGGTCGGCGAATGCGGCAGCCAAATCGCCAGCCCAACCTGCCGGCCACTATTGCGGCCAGCTTCTTTCCAGCGGTCGGTTGGTGGATGTTGAAACGTCGCTGCAGGTCGATGCCAGGGGTCACCTATCGGGGACATATCGTTTCGACGATGACGGCAACACGACGGCGGGCACGCTCTCGGAAGTCGGGAAGACTCCTGGCACGGTTCGAACACTGCGCTGGTTCGACAGATATGGGATGGGCTCGCTGACAATCCGCTTCGAGGCCGGCTACCGTCGTTTCGAAGGTCTGTGGGGACCGCAGAACGCGACTCCGAGCTACACCTGGAACGGCGGCAGTTGCGGCACACCCATCAGCTAACGTCCTTTTACGGCAGAAGCTACTCTGCAGCGACCACGCTATTGCGCATGGCCTCGACATCCTTCAGCGGCGGCAGGCCATAGAGGCGGCTGTACTCCCGGCTGAATTGCGAGGGGCTTTGATATCCGACCCGATGACCGGCCGACCCGACATCAAGTTGCTCGACGATCATCAACCGCCGCGCCTCATGTAGGCGAAGCTGCTTTTGATACTGCATCGGCGACAAAGCGGTGACGGTCTTGAAATGGTGATGCAGTGAAGAAACGCTCATGCCGACCCGCTCGGCCAGATCTTCGATGCGCAGAGGCTGCTCGAAGTTGCCGCGCAGCCATGCGACGGCACGCGCCACGCGGTTGCTCTGGCTCTCCGCCATCGCGATTTGCAAGAGCCGAGGACCATTCGGCCCGGTCAGCAGGCGATAGAGAATTTCCTGCTCGATCAATGGCGCCATAGCGGGAATGTCTTCCGGGCGATCAAGCAACCTGAGCAGCCGCAACGACGCATCCAGTAATTCCGGCGACGCCGTATTCACCGCGATCCCGCGCACGGGCTCAGCCGTCAGCGCCTGGCGCGGAACGCTGACGCGCGACAACAGCTCTTTCAGTCTCTCGCTATCGAGCGCCATACCGAAACACAGATAAGGCGTATCGCTGCCGACATTGGTGACCTGCGTCGAGACGGGAAGATCGAGCGCGGTCAAAATATACTCGCCGACGCCGTAGTGATAGGTTTCGGCACCGATCGTCAGGCTCTTGCGACCCTGAACCACAACGGCAAAGCAAGGCCGGTAGGCCCCATGTTGCCAGACTGTCACCGCCGATTGCCGATAGAGATGAAGACTGTCTATCGGCGTTTGATGCTCCCCATCTCCCGTGGCGAAACGTGCAACGATGGATGCGAGTTCCTGATTGGGATTGAAAGGCAGCGTCATGTGCAACCGATTGTTTTGGAGTGGATATCGAGACTTATCTAGGTAACGTCGTCCGATCGTGAAAGACCCAACGCGCATTTAGATTCGCAGGATCGTACATAAAGCTTGCAGGATCGCTCTAACGCTTCGGCCTTTTCCCGTTGCATAGTCAGGCATCGAATTTCACTCCCACCTCCTCCGAAAACAAGGAAATCTCCCATGCCTATCGCAAAGGGTTATGCCGCGACCGACGCGTCCAAGCCGCTTACTCCGTTCACCTTCGAGCGCCGCGATCCCAACGAAGACGATGTCGTCATCTCCGTCCAATATTGCGGCGTCTGCCATTCGGACATCCACCAGGCCCGCAACGAATGGGGCAATTCGAGATACCCGATGGTGCCGGGCCATGAAGTGGCAGGCGTCGTGACTGCCGTCGGTTCGAAAGTCACGAAGTTCAAGGTCGGCGATCGCGTCGGCGTCGGCTGCTTCGTCAATTCCTGCACGACCTGCGCCACGCGCGACCTGGATTACGAGCACTACATGCCCGGCGTCGTTCAGACCTACAACGATGTCGAAGCGGACGGCGAGACGCCGACCTATGGCGGTTACTCCGATAGCATCGTCGTCAAGGAAGGCTATGTCCTCTCCTTCCCCGATAATATCCCGCTCGACGCAGGCGCACCGCTGCTTTGCGCCGGTATCACGCTCTATTCGCCGCTGCGCCACTGGAAGGCCGGTCCCGGCAAGAAGGTTGCGATCGTCGGCATGGGCGGCCTCGGCCACATGGGCGTCAAGCTGGCCCATGCCATGGGTGCTGATGTCACGGTTCTCAGCCAGACGCTGTCTAAGAAGGAAGACGGCCTGAAGATCGGTGCCGACCACTACTATGCGACCAGCGATGCCGAGACCTTCACGAAGCTCGCCGGCACCTTCGACCTCATCATCATGACGGTCGGTATCGCAGTCGACTGGAATGCCTATCTCGGCCTCTTGAAGTTCGATGGCAGCATGGTCGTCGTCGGTGCGCCCGAGCACCCGGTTCCGGTGCATGCCTTCTCGCTGATCCCCGGCCGCCGCAGCCTCTCAGGCTCCATGATCGGCTCGATCAAGGAAACCCAGGAAATGCTCGACTTCTGCGGCGAGCACAATATCGTCTCCGAGATCGAGAAGATCAGCATCCAGCAGATCAACGAAGCCTATGAGCGCGTGCTGAAGAGCGACGTCCGCTACCGCTTCGTCATCGATATCGCCTCGCTGGCATAAATAAAAAGGCGGCGTCCTCAGCGGACGCCGCCTCTTTGTTATTCCTCGCGCATGGTTTCCCTTTGCGTGATCAGCCGGGCGCTGTGCTGCCGGCTGATATAGATCCACAGCCAGCTCCAGGCGACCGCGATGCGCCAGCGCACGCCGATCAGGAAGTAGATGTGGGCAAGCCCCCACACCCACCAGGCGAGCCATCCCCTCAGCTTCAGCCAGCCGAAATCGATGATCGCGGCACTTTTGCCGATCGTCGCAAGGCTGCCTTGATGGCGATAGTGGAATGGCCCGGGAGCGGGTTTGCCGGCCAGCTTCGCCTTGATCACCCTGGCGACATAGGCTCCTTGCTGCTTGGCAGCCGGAGCGATCCCCGGCACCGGACTGCCGTCGTCGCGCATGACGGCTGCCGTATCGCCGATCACGAAGACATCACCCTTGTCCGGTGCCCGCAAATCCTTGTCGACCACGGCACGGCCGGCGCGGTCCGCGGGACTATCCAGCCACTTTGCTGCCGGCGACGCCTCTACGCCGGCCGCCCAGACGATGGTGCGGCACGGCACGAAAACATCGCCGATCGTAACACCCTCAGCCGTGCAGGACGTCACCGGCTTGCCGAAACGCAGATCGACGCCATGCGATTCCAGCTCCCGGCGAGCATAGTCGGAAAGATCCTCCGCGAAAGCGGCCAACACTCGCGGACCAGCTTCGACGAGAATGATCTTCGCCTTGCTCGTATCGATATTGCGGAATTCCTTCGGCAAGGTCGTCCGCGCCAGTTCCGAGATGATCCCGGCCAGTTCGACACCCGTCGGCCCTGCCCCGACAATGACGAAGGTCAGGAGCGCTTCACGGACAGCAGGATCCGTTTCCATCTCCGCCTGCTCGAAGGCAAGCAGCACGCGGCGGCGGATGGTGGTGGCATCCTCAAGCGTCTTCAATCCCGGCGCCACCGGCTCCCATTCGTCATGGCCGAAATAGGCATGAGTGGCGCCCGTCGCCAGCACCAGCGTGTCGTAAGGGATCCTCTGTCCATTCTTCAGCAGCACTTCATGCGCTGTGCTGTCGATGCCGACGACTTCGGCAAGCAACGTCGTCACTTCCGGCCTGTCCCGGAAGAAATTGCGGATCGGCCAGGCGATTTCCGATGTTGCGAGCAAGGTCGTCGCGACCTGATAGAGAAGCGGCTGAAACAGGTGGTGATTGCGCCGGTCGATCATCGTTATGCGGACGGGCGCGCCTTTCAGGTCGTTGACGACCTGCACTCCGCCGAAACCGCCCCCGACAACGACAACACGATGATCCTGCATGGCAACACCTCATGGCTATGTTTCGTCGAAAACGTAGGGTTGAGACGGGTAAGCAGCAACTCTCTTTTATGCATGGCACCCCTGCGTCGTCACAATAGTGCAAAACGTTTACTGGGCATAACCGACGGGAACCGACGTGCCGCCTTTCAACTCCTCCATTGAGATCGAGGCGGAGACGTCGAAAAGTTCGATCTTACGCACAAGCATCTTGTAGATGACGTCGTAGTGCTCCACCCGCGGCAGCACGATCTTCAGAATATAGTCGTAGTTGCCGGTAAGCCGGTGCGCCTCGACAATCTCCGGAATATCGCCGATCGCCTTGCGGAATGCCTCGATCCACTCGTCTGCATGATGCGCCGTCTTGATCATCGCATAGACTGTGGTGGGCACACCCATCTTCTCGCGATCGAGCACGACGATGCGGCGCGCGATATGGCCGCTTTCTTCCAGCCGCTGGATACGGCGCGAACAGGCGGAGACCGATAGAGCGACACGATCGGCAAGCTCCGTCACCGAGGTGCCGGCATCGGCTTGCAAAATTTCGAGAATCTTTCGGTCACGTTCGTCAAGCATGTGCGGCACCTTCTCACTATCGCGCCGTCATTTTGCACAAAATGCGATTTATGCGCAAATTATTGCAGATTAAATTGTCGATCCCACAAAGATTGCAAACACAAGGCGCATGAATCGCAACACTATTGCCTTACTTACGAACAGGAAGCGGAGAACAGCAATATGCGCACTATAGGTCTCATCGGCGGCATGAGTTTCGAGAGCTCGGCGGTTTATTATCGCCAGATCAACGAGATGGTTCGCGATCGGCTCGGTGGTCTCTCCTCCGCCGAGGTGCTGATGTACTCCGTCAACTTCGAGGAAATTGTCGCCCTGCAGAAGGCCGGGCGCTGGGATGATGCAGCCGCTCGCCTCGGCGGCGTTGCCCATCGCCTGCAGGCAGCCGGCGCCGAATGCGTGCTCATCTGCACCAACACGATGCATCTGATCGCGCCGGAAGTCGCCTCGCGCATTTCCGTACTGCTCATCCACATTATCGATGAAACCGCCGCAGCCCTGAAGGCTGCAGGACGGGTAAAGCCGCTGCTGCTTGCCACGCGCTATACCATGGAGCACGGCTTCTATGCCGAGCGCATGGCCCAGAACGGCATCTCCATCATGGTCCCCGGCCCCGAAGACCGGACCGTGACGCATGACATCATCTTCAACGAACTTTGCGCCGGCGTCATCAAGGACGAGTCGCGCAGCAAGCTGCATGACATCATCGACCGTGCCAAGGCCGAAGGCGCCGACAGCGTCATCCTCGGCTGCACCGAGATCTGCCTCATCCTCGATCCCAATGCACTGGTCCTGCCCGGCTTCGACACGACGACGATCCATGCCGAAGCGGCCGTCGACTTCGCTCTAGCCCAGGAAGATGCACGCAGCTGCGCCGCATGAGTTTACAATTTACTTGACTGAGTCAAATAAATAATGGACATCGTCTCCTATAATTGAGGAGACGATGTCCCATGACCGATGCTGCCGAATTTGCAACAATTGACGCAGTCCGCGACTTCAATCGCTTCTATACGAACTTTCTCGGCGTCCTGAACAAGGCCTACCTCGACAGTCCCTATACGCTGACGGATGTCCGCGTCCTGTTCGAAGTCGGCTTTCGTGGCGGTGTCGCCGCGTCCATGCTGACGCGCGAGCTGCATCTCGATCCCGCCTACCTCAGTCGCATCATCAAACGTTTTCGCCAGGACGGCTTGATCGAAACGAAACCCGATCCCGATGACGCGCGCAGCCAGGTCATATATGTCACCGACAAGGGATATGATCAGTTTCAGGAATTCGTTCGCCGCTCCCGCGCCCAGATCGCCGAATATTTCGACAGGCTCCCCTTTGGGGAACCCGAGCGAATCGTCGAAGCGATGCGGCTCATCCAGGACACGCTTGATACGAACCGCAACGCGCCTCTCCCTGCCATCATCCGCCATCACCGGCACGGCGATATCGGCTGGATCGTGCAAAGCCAGGCACGCTTTTACTGTGGGGAACTCGGCTGGGATCATCGCTTCGAGGCACTGGCGGCCGAAGTTGCCGGAAAGTTCCTGGCCAACTTCGATCCCGAAAAGGAGCGCTGCTGGATCGCAGAGCGCGGCGGTTTGAACGTCGGCTCGATTATGGTCGCCGACGGTGGCAATGGCGTCGCCAAGCTCCGGCTGCTCTATGTCGACAAGACGGCGCGTGGCCTCGGCCTTGGCAAACTGTTGGTCGACGAATGTATCCGCTTCTCCCGCGAGGTCGGCTACTCCAAGCTATCGCTGTGGACGAACGATATCCTCGATACCGCGCGAGCCATCTACATCAAGGCCGGATTCAGACTGGTGACGGAGGAAAAGCACCGCATGTTCGGCCCCGAATTGAACGGCCAGACCTGGGAGCTGGATTTGTAAATCCCAACAAATCCGGAGGTAGACAGGGAACTGGCCGATCCCTAGTTTCGATAGATCTCATATGCACATCGAAACGGCTTCCGCTATGACCGTCAATCCCGACACGCTGATCCTGCCCATCGCCGGCGAGTATATCGACGGCTTCCACAAGGCACTTGATACCGTTGCGCGCGAGCGGAAATATCTGACGCTGCTCGAGGCGCCTCCGCTGGAAAATGCGCGCGCCTTCGTGCTGGGCATGATCGCCAAAGGCAATCCACAATTCGTTGCTTTGGCCGATAATGAAATCGTCGGCTGGTGCGACATCAGCCGCCATTCTTTCCCGTCCCACGCCCATGCCGGTAACCTTGGGATGGGGATCATTCCCGCCTATCGCGGCCGGGGCATCGGTCGCAGGCTGATCGAGACGACTTTGCGGGCTGCGTTCGATGCCGGCATTGAGCGCGTGGAACTAAGCGTCCACGCCGACAATGACCGAGCCATAGCCCTTTACGAAAAGGTCGGATTTGTCCGGGAGGGACTTGCACGCAGATCCGTGCGCATCGACGGATGCTACAAGGACACAATCCATATGGCCATCATCGACCAATAGCCAAGCTGCGACACCGCGCGCGCCCACACAACCGACTGCAATAGAAGATGATGGCATCGCGGCGCGAAATTCGCTTGATTTGGAAACGATCATTTCCTAAAAGAATCCCATGACGACGGACATTATCGATATCGCGCCCAGACTTCGCGGCCGCCCGAGGGAATTCGACATGAACTCGGCGCTCGACGAAGCGCTGCGGGTCTTCTCGGAGCGAGGCTACCATGCCGCATCGATCAGCGAGCTGACCGACGCGATGGGCCTGACCGCAGGCAGCGTCTATAAGGCCTTCGGGGACAAGCGCGGCATCTTCCTCGCCGCCTTCGACCGCTATCGTCAGGTCCGCCAGCAACGGATCGAGTCATGTCTCGCCGAGGCTGCCAACGGCTATGCCAAGCTTTTCGCATTGACGGCCTTCTTCGCCGAATCCTCCTGCGGCGAGACTGGCCGGAGAGGTTGCCTCGTTGTCGGCAGCGCCACGGAGCTGGCGCTTTTCGACGAAGAGGTGGCTGGCCGCGTTGCTGCGGCTTTCAACTTCGACGAACAGCGTCTCCTCGACCTCATCCGGCTGGGACAGGCGGATGGTTCGATACCTCAGCATGTCGACGCCGAAACCGCCGCCTGCACGATGCTTTGCCTTACCAAGGGAATGCGCATCATCGGAAAGACCGGTCCCAAACGCGAACGCATGCTCTCCGTCGCGGAGGCGGCGATGAAACTGTTGAGCTGATTTTTCATGAAATTTCCGGGCAAGCCCTCCCAAGAAGCCCCCACGCCCGCACCGAGGACAAGACATGTCTGCAACTGCCGCTGCCAGACGGGAGAGCGCACCGCTCCCCGAAAAGACCATTTCACCGCTAATGACCTTCATGTTCGCCGCCGCCTGCGGGCTCGTGGCGGCCAATATCTATTATGGTCAGCCGCTCGCGGGGCCGATCAGTCAATCGCTCGGCTTCTCTCCGGCCGCGACAGGCCTCATCGTGACCTTGACCCAGATCGGTTATGGCCTCGGCCTGCTGCTGATCGTGCCGCTTGGCGATCTGCTTGAGAACCGCAAGCTTGTGCTGATGCTGGTCGCGCTGGCGGCGCTCGCCCTCGTCGGCGCCGCCTTTGCCTGGTCGCCATCGCTGTTCCTGCTGGCTTCGCTCTGCATCGGCCTCGCCTCGGTTTCCGTGCAGGTCCTCGTGCCCTTTGCCGCTCATATGGCGCCGGATGCCAACCGAGGCGCAGTCGTCGGCAATGTCATGAGCGGCCTGCTTTGCGGCATCATGCTCGCTCGTCCCGCCGCAAGCTTCCTCTCAGAGCTTTTTTCCTGGCATGCGGTCTATCTCATCTCGGCCGGCATCATGATCGGGCTGATCGTTATCCTGCGCATCGTGCTGCCCACCCGCGTGCCGCATACCAGGCTGCGCTACACCCAGCTTCTGTCTTCCATGGGTCATCTTGCGCTGCATACGCCGGTGCTGCAGCGGCGCGCGCTCTATCAGGCCTGCATGTTCGGTGCGTTCAGCCTCTTCTGGACGACGACGCCGCTGCTTCTGGCAAGCCCGGCCTTCGGCCTGACGCAAAACGGCATCGCCCTCTTCGCGCTGGCAGGTGCGGCAGGCGCGATCGCCTCGCCGATTGCCGGACGCGTCGCAGACCGCGGCTGGACGAGGCTCGCCACCGCCTTTGCCATGACGCTCGCCATCCTCGCCTTCCTGATCGGGCACCTCTCTGGCGGCGGTTCGCTGCTGGCGCTAATCACGCTGACCATCTCCGGCATCATGCTCGATTTCGGCGTGCAGACCAATCTGGTGCTCGGTCAGCGTGCCATCTTCGCCCTCAGCGCAGAACACCGCAGCCGCCTCAACGGTCTCTATATGGCAACCTTCTTTGCCGGCGGCGCCATCGGTTCGGCGCTTGGCGGCTGGGCCTATGCCACCGGCGGCTGGAACCTCGCCTCATGGTTCGGTATCGCCTTTCCGGTGATCGCGCTGCTGGTATTCCTGACCGAGCGCAAGGACTGATCAGAGCAATTCCAACAAAAGTGCGTAGCGGTTTTGCGTCCGGAATTGCGTAAGAACAAATAGATAGAGCATTTCGGCAAATCTGTCCGAGGTGGAAATGCTCTAGGATGGCTGCGGCGCAATCGCCCGCAGCCAATCGCTTTCCCGGAGTCCGGCCGCCGCGAAGGGATCAACCAGCGTGCCGGAAACGATCGCCGCCAGGATCTGCGGCGCCGGCGGCACTCTGACGATGGTGGCGACCAACCGATCGCGAATCCAGGCCAGTGCCGCAGAATCCGACTGATAGAAGGGCGTAAATGCGGCCGAAAGCAGCTGGAACAAGCGCACATGCATCCGCCGCGCTTGCGCGTAGGCTGACAATGCCGCCTCCAGATTCTCATGCCCGGCAAGCGCATGCGCCAGCGCTGCCACATCGAGCAATGCCATATTGGCGCCCTGCCCGAGCTGGGGACTGGTGGAGTGCGCGGCGTCGCCGACGAAAACCGTTCGCCCGCTATAAGGCACCTTCACGGTGCGATGGGCATAGCGCGCCAGCGTCAGTTGATCCCAATCGCCGATCTGCTCCAATAGCGGCTCGCATTCCGGCCAATAGCCACGAATTCGATCCTTCCAGCTGTCGAGTCCGCGCCCGCGTACCTCATCGGCCTCCGCGACTTTCAGGCTCCAGAACAAGGCGGCCTGTCGCGGCATATCCGGCTTTCTGCTGCCGATCGGCAGGACACCGATCATGACGCTCGCCTTGTCGTATCGCTGCGTCAGCGCCGCCTGATCCACCAGCCCATCCGGACAATCGAGCGTCGCCCAGAAGGCGCCGTAGGTGAGATTGCGCACCCGAGGCGCCGCGGATGAAACCGCAACCAGTTCCGACCGCGCGCCGCTGGCATCTATGACGAGATCATAAGGCCCAAGGCGATCGCCACCCTCTATCGAAAGATAGCTGCGGTCCCCCTCCTCCAGCACGCCCATGACCCTTTTGCCTGTGAGTACCGGATGCTTGCGGGCGGAAACCTCATCGTAGAGCGTATCGAACAGCGCCGCGCGATGAACGCCGAGCCCATAACGGCCTCCCGAAAGCGCGCTGTAGCGCACATCCAGCACGATGTTGCCACGGGTGTTTTCCGTGCCGAACAGCCGATCGATCCGATTGCCGGCCGCATGAATGGCGGGACCGAGCCCAAGCGATTCCAGTACGGTCAGCCCCGTTGGCTGCAACATCAGTGCCGAACCGACCGGCGCCGGACTATCGAATCGTTCGATAATGTCTGTGGAATGACCCGCGCGGGTCAGAAAGAGAGAGGCGGCAAGACCGGCAGGACCGGCACCGACAATAGCGATCTTCAGAGGCTTCACTGCAAGGCTCAGTCCGGTGATTGATCGAATTTAGCGCGTGCTGCACGCACGGCCTCGTGATTGGCCTCCGCCCAGTTCAGAAGCTGCGCCAAAGGCTCGTAAAGCGAATATCCGAGATCATTCATGCGATATTCGACGCTCGGCGGCTTGGTGGGAAACACCTCGCGGGCGATGTAGCCGTCACGTTGCAGGTCTCGCAGCGTCTGCGTCAACATGCGCTGGGAAATATCAGGCACCATGCGTCGCAGTTCGCCGAAACGATAAGGTCGCTTTGCCAGCGTTTCCAAAATCAGAACCGACCACTTTCCGCCGATTTGCGAAATCAGATCGCGCACCGGACAATTGCCGAAATCGAGATTACTGAGATCGACGTCGCGTAGTGGCGGGTCTATGCTGCGCAAATTGACGACGGTACTGGCGCTCATGCCGGTTCCCTTTTGGTAACTTGGAGACGAAAAACTGCCTCCTTTACACCTCGAAGTCAATTCCTATTCTAGTGCTAGTCTCTTTTTGAGAGCAATCGGACCACTGCAAATCCGCAGCGGTCAAACAAGGAAAAAGTCATGAGCAGCACCCTTCTCGTCACCGGCGCCGCCGGTCAGCTTGGCCAGCGCATCATTCATCACCTGCTGGAGACTTATAAGGTCGCACCGGGCCGGATCATTGCCGCAACGCGCAGCCCGGAAAAGCTTGCCGACCTCGCCGCCAAGGGTGTCGTGACCCGCAAGGCTGATTTCGATGACGCCGCCACCCTGCCGGCCGCTTTCGCCGGCGTCGACCGGCTGCTGATCATCAGCACCGACGCGCTCGCCGTTCCCGGCCTGCGCCTGAAGCAGCAGACGGCTGCGGTGGAAGCCGCAAAGAAGGCCGGTGTGAAGCATATTCTTTACACCTCCATGCCCGGTCCGGAAGATTCGCTCGTTACCTTTGCTCCCGATCACCTCGGCACGGAAAACGCCATCAAGGCCAGCGGCGTTGGCTACACGATCCTGCGCGACGCCTGGTATTTCGACAACTACCTCCTGGGTCTGCCGCATAGCCTGGAAACCGGCAAATGGTACACGGCTACCGGTAACGGCCGCGTCAGCAATATCAGCCGCAACGATTGCGCACTTGCAATCGCTGCAGCGCTGGCATCCGACGCGACCGACAACGCCACCTACACGCTGACGGGCTCCACCGCCCTGACGATCGAGGATGTCGCCAGTGTCGTCAGCAAGATCACTGGCCGTCCGCTCGAGGTGGTGCAGGTCAACGACGAACAGTTCGCCGCAGGTCTCACCGGCGCCGGCCTGCCGCCATTCGTGGTCGACATGCTCGTTTCCGCCGACGCCAACACCCGCGCCGGCAAGTTCGATATCCTCTCGAACGACTTCAACAAGCTGACCGGCAAGGAGCCGCAGACGCTGCGCAGCTTCATCGAGGAGCACAAGGCCGCATTGCTCGGCTGAGTTAGCAGAGGCTGAGCGAGATTTCGCTCGCAGCTACCTTACCTACCCTCTTCCCGCAAACGCGGGGAGAGGAGGCGCCTGGCTTCATCAAAGCTTGGACTGCAGCAAGGATAATGCCGCCAGTTTATGGGGAACGAGCGATCAGTCCGATTCCGCATATTGCGGCAGATCATCCGTAATCTCATACCACTCGGCTTTCGATGCGACGAAAACGTGGTGGGTGGGGCGTATGCCGGGCGTGTCAACAAGCGTACCCATCGTAACATGGGCATAGGTGCCGCCTTTGACGATCGCATAGAGAAGCGAGCCACATATGCCGCAGTGGATGTAGGGCGCCGCCTCATCGCCATAGATCATGACGCTTTCCGCACCGTCAGCTATTCTGATCTTCTCGGATGGAATACCCGCCAGAGGCTTGAAGGCCGAACCGGTTGTTCGCCGGCAATTTGAGCAATGGCAGTTCACCGCATAAGCGAAGTCGTCAGCAACCTCGTAGGTCACGGCACGGCAACGACATTGGCCCTTAAGGGTTTTCATCCTTCAACCTCGCACGACGTTTCGCCAATCGCTGTAATACCCGCAACCCGATTCATGCGTATGTCGGGCTGCCGCTTTGTCGCGCCCATCCCTGCATTGCTAGGATGGGTTAAGAGCAAGAGCGGCCGGAGTCGACCGCGTCTCGACGGAGACCCGGTTACCGAACCTGTCTATTCGGCGTCAAACGGTCTGGCCGCAAGCCCGGCGGAAACGGCGCACCGTTTCGGCCATGCCATATTCCAGCGCATCCGCGGTCAGCCCATGGCCGATCGAGGTTTCGGCAAGTTTTGGAATTCGCTTCATGAGATCAGGCAGGTTAGCGACCGTCAGGTCGTGACCGGCATTGACGTCGAGGCCGATGGCAAAGGCTGCATCGGCAGTCTTCCCCAGCGCTTCAAGGGTAATTGCGGCCTTGGCCGGATCATCAAAGCAGCCGCCATAGGGGCCAGTATAAAGTTCGATACGGTCGGCGCCGACCTCCTTGGCGATCTTCACCGCTTCGGCATCGCCATCGCCATCGGCAAAAAGCGAAACGCGGCAGCCGATCTTCTTGTACTTAGCGACGACATCGGCCAGCAGCACCCGGTTCTTGCGGAAATCCCAGCCGTGATCCGAAGTCGCCTGCGTGGGATCATCCGGCACGAGCGTCACCTGTTCGGGCTCCGCAGCGGCGCAGAGATCGAAGAACTCGTCTGTCGGATAACCCTCGATATTGAACTCCGCCTCTGGAAATTCGTCGTCGATCAACGCACGAATTGCCGGAAGATCGGAAAAGCGGATATGCCGCTGATCGGGACGCGGATGAACCGTCAGACCGCTGGCGCCAGCTGCAAGCGCGATACGGCCAAGCCCGATGACGCTCGGCCAGGGAAGATCACGCCGATTGCGCAGCATCGCGATGGCATTGAGGTTCACGGAAAGCTTGGCGGGCATGATCGAAATCCCTGATTTTCAACGCTGAAGATGTCAGCCCGTTCTAGGCCATTATGACCAGCAAAACCAACGAGATTCCGACATCAACCCATGCAAAACTTTGATGGACCGCCCCAAGGAAAGTCACCGATCGGTGACGCCTGTAAGTCCAGCTTAAAACGAGACGTCAGCGAACGATGGTCAGCGTCTCGGCAGCGCGCGTGATGGCCGTATAGAGCCAGCGCTCGCGGGTATCGCGAAACGCCCAGCTCTCGTCGAAGAGAACGACATTATTCCATTGCGAGCCCTGCGCCTTATGCACGGTCAGCGCGTAACCATAGTCGAACTCATCGTATCGCTTGCGCGTCGACCAGGGAATCTCGCCCTCGACGTCCTCGAAGGCTTGCTTCAGCAGCTTGATCTTGGCCGCGCCGCGATCCATGTCGTCGTCTTCCGGGCGGATCAAAAGATTGATGCCTGGCTTCGTCGTTTCCCTGGAAGAGGTCATGACCTGCCAGAGCGAGCCGTTGAGAAGCCCTTTGGCGGGATCGTTGCGCAGGCAGACCAGCTTGTCGCCGGATTGCGGATAGTCCGCCGTAAAGCCTTTCAGCTCGCGCAGACGCTGATTGTAGCGTCGGCGTGTCCGGTTGGTGCCGACCAGAACCTGATCGGCCTCCATTACGAGCGGCTGGGTGACCTCGTTCTTCGAGATCACCTGCGCGGCGCCATAGTCGCCATGCATGATCTCCTTGCCCTCACGCACCTGCATGGCGAGCTGAATGATCGGGTTGTCGCGAGCCTGGCGGTGAATATCCGTCAACAGATAGTCCGGCTCGTCATTCGTGAAGAAGCCGCCGCCGGAAACAGGCGGGAGCTGCCCGGGATCTCCGAGCACGAGAATGGGCGTGCCAAAGCTCATCAGATCCTTGCCGAGCGCCTCATCCACCATCGAGCATTCGTCGACGATGATCAGCGCAGCCTTGGCAACCGGGCTCTGGCGGTTGATGGTGAACATCGGGGCGATCGATGTCTTGCCAGTCTCTTCGTCCTCGACGGCCTCTTCGCCGCGCGGCCGATAGATCAGCGAATGGATGGTCTTGGCATTTGAGGCGCCCCGCGACCGCAGCACTTGCGCTGCCTTGCCCGTGAAAGCCGCAAACAACACCTCGCCATCGACATGTTCGGCAAAATGCCGCGCAAGCGTCGTCTTGCCCGTTCCGGCATAGCCGAACAGACGGAATAGCGGCGAGCGCCCCTCTTTCAGCCATTTGGCAACGGCCTTGAGCGCTTCATCTTGTTGCGGCGCGAATTGCATGGGTCGAATTGGCAGGATTCGGCCAATGGAAGCAAGCAGTAAAAAATACCCGGTGAGGCGGGAATAAAATCGGAAGCACCTGTGTCTCATGTCCGGCAACGCAAAAATGCGAGGCCTGGGCTACCATCGCCCACCACCCGAGGAGAGACATCATGAAGACCTTGAGATTCCTGGCCGCGTTCGCTGCGGCATCGGCCTTTGCTACCGCGGCTTTTGCCGCAGCCCCCGTCAAGACGGTCGAGAGCGCCAAGGGAAAAGTCCTCGCTGGCGAAAACGGCATGACGCTCTACACCTTCAAAAACGACAAATCAGGCGAATCCAATTGCAATGGCGATTGTGCCAAAGCCTGGCCGCCGCTGATGGCCGATGACAAAGCAAAGGCAGAGGGCGCATACTCGATCATTACCCGCAAGGACGGGATGAAACAGTGGGCAAAGGACGGCATGCCGCTCTATTTCTTCGTCAAGGACGCAAAGTCCGGCGACGTTGCCGGCGACGGTTTTAAGGACATGTGGAATGCCGCACGGCCCTGACCGGACCGGAAACGGCGCGGTGGGAACCTCCCCCGCGCCAGATAGCTTCGAGGCGGAGGTGCTGGCGCTCCTCCCATCGCTGCGGCGCTACTCGCGCAGCCTCACCCGTTCCGATGCCGATGGCGAAGACCTGCTCCAGGACTGCGTCGAGAAAATTTTGACCCGCCGCAATCAATGGCGTGGACTGAACCTGCGCGGCTGGGTCCTCACCATCATGACCAATCTCTACCGCAACGGACGGCGCCGGCAAGGCGGCCGCAGTTTCGTTGATATCGACGACAACGATCACTTGCCAGCGGCCGAGATCGATGACGACCCGTTGCAACGGTCCCGCCTGGAGCTGGCTCTGAACAGCCTCAGCGAAGATTATCGCGCCGTGCTGATGCTCGTCGTCGTCGAAGGTCACAGCTATCAGGACGTGGCCGAGATGCTCAACGTCCCGATCGGCACCGTCATGTCGCGCCTGTCGCGCGCGCGTCAGAAAATGACCAGCCTGCTGAACGCAGACAATGTTGTCACGCTTCGGAGACCAAGATGAACGAACACAAACCGACCGTGACCGAAGCGGACCTTCACGCCTTTGCCGATGGCCTCCTGCCGCCGGAAAGGCAGGCGGAACTGGAAGCGTGGCTGATCGAAAACCCGCAGGACGCCGCCGCCGTTGCGGCATGGCAAGCCCAGAACGATGAAATCAGGGCGATGTTCTCCCCCTATGCCATATCGATGGACAGCGACAAGAATCTCGTTCTGAAAATCGGAAAGACGTCGATTGGGCAACGGGAAGTGCAGAAGCGAAACCGCCTGATGATGATGCTCGCCGCCTCGGTCGCCCTCTTCCTTGCCGGCATCGCAACAGGCCGCTTTGCCCCTGATCTCTTCGCACGGCCCGAACTACAACTGACCGCAATAGAGGCATTGCCACAGCAAGCGCATTCGGCCTTTGTCGTCTATGCCAGCGACGTCCGCCATCCGGTCGAAGTCGGCGCTGATCAGGAGGCGCATCTCGCCACCTGGCTCGGCAAACGCATGAATGTCGCCGGCCTCAAGGTGCCGAGCCTGCAGAAGCTAGGCTTCCAGCTGGTGGGGGGCCGGCTCTTGCCGATCAACGGCACGCCGGGAGCCCTGTTCATGTATGAAAATGCGACCGGCCAGCGCCTGACGGTCCTGGTGGGGCGTAACAGCGGCAACACGACTACCAGTTTTCGCTTCGCCAGCGACAACGCCGTCGAGACCTTCTACTGGATCGATGGAGATCTCGGCTATGCCGTGACAGGTGAAATCTCGCGCGACATGCTGCAGCAAGTGGCCGACGAGTGCTACAAGCAATTCTCGTCCTAGGTTGTCTCCCGGAGCGATAAAGTCGCCTCGTGAATTGCCCTACCGCTGTGGATCGTTTTCCAGCGCAATCGGCTTTCCGTGCGGCGTTGCCTCCGCTGCACGTTGCCAGCTTTGTTGCAACGCCAGGATAGCATTGCCGTCAGCGATGCCTTTTGCCACGAGCAAATCCGAAAGCGCTGCCACCCAGCAATCGAAATAGTCGCTGCCGTCAGCTGCGCGGCCGGGTTTATGTAACTCGGTCGACAGTTGCGCCGCCCATTCGCCCCAGGCAAACAGGCCTCGCTCGTAAAGATGAACGGTCATCGCGAACGCGTCTGCAGCCCAGGGTTCGGGAAAGACTGGCTTGCCGTCGGTAGATTTTGGCAATCCCGGTGATTGCGCCAGAGGTGAGACGGTCTCACACGCGCTCAAGATAGCTCTCCCAGGCATCGATCGAGACCGTCAGCGATGGATCGGCGCCCTCACCCCAGATCTCGGCACCATCGAAAACGACCGTGTAGACCCATTGAGGATTTTCGCCGCGACCATGGGCATTGTCGTCGGGGAACACGAACGACCCTTGTACTGCCTCGATAACACCCACCTTGGCACGTGCGTAGCGCGGCAATCTCGTATGGCCGGTCGGATTGAAATTCTTCGTCCGCACATGATCGCCGACGGCAAAAAGCGGCGCAGTATCGACAGGCCGGTCGCACGGCCCGCCCTTGGCCAAAACACCATCGACCATATCCGTTTTCAGGACACGCTTCGGCACCCGACCCTGCTCAAGCGAGTGACCGGCGCGCAGCTCCTCGGCGGTGGCGAAACCGTGCCGTTCCAGCAAGGTATCGACGGCACGAGTCCAGATCTCGTAGTAGCTGGCGCCAAGATAGCTGGCCGGCGGAATGTTTTCGCGCGCATGCCGGCTCTCGTCGATGTTCCAGGCACCGAAGGCACCGCAGGAGAGTGTAATGCCGAGCGCGCGCTTTTCCCATTCGGCATGAAAATAAGGCTCATTCTGCTCCGGCGCGATGGGACCGAAGCCCATCTGACCGCCGAGATCGTGCGGGCCGTTCATTACGCGACCTCCGGCGATTTGGCGACCGCCGTTCCGATCATGGCATCGCGGCTGACGAGATCGGCCAGCGACGCCTCATCCATGCCTTCGGAACCGGCGGGACGCTCGGGTATCACCAGATAGCGAAGTTCGGCCGTCGAATCCCAGACGCGAATCTTCGTTTCCTGCGGCAAAGTCAGACCGAACTCTGCGAGGACGCCGCGCGGATCGATGACAGCACGCGAGCGATAGGCGGGCGCCTTGTACCAGACAGGCGGCAGACCAAGCACGGCCCACGGATAGCAGGAGCAAAGCGTGCAGACGATCAGATTGTGGGTATCAGGCGTGTTGAATACAGCCCGCATGTGCTCACCCTGTCGCCCGGTAAAGCCGAGGCTTGCAATCGCCGAGGTCGCGTCGCGCCGAAGCCAGTCGGCAAAATCGGGATCGCTCCAGGCTTTCGCCACCACCTGCGCGCCGTTGCGTGGCCCCACCTTCGTCTCATAGGTCTCGACGATACGATCGATCGCCGCCGGGTCGATCAGGCCTTTTTCCGTCAGCAGCGTTTCGAGCGCCTTCACGCGCGCCTGCATGTCGGAATAATGGTTATCGTGGTGGTGGTGATGATCGTCGTCATCATGCGAATGCCCGTGGGACATGGCTGCCTCCTGTCTCTTGCCCGCTACTTTAGCATCGGCCAGAGACTAAGCACCAGCAGGACGGCCATGGTTATGTTGAACCATTTCAGCCGAACGGGATCGGAGAGCCAGTCGCGAAGCGCCGAGCCGAAACCGGCCCAGGTCGAAACGCTCGGGAGATTGACGGCAGCAAATGCCAAACCGACCAAAAGAACAGTGACGAGATAAAGCTGCTCGTTGGTATAGGTCGCCATCGCAGTGACGGCCATCACCCAGGCCTTCGGATTGACCCATTGGAACGCGGCAGCACTGATGAAGCTCATCGGCTGCGCGGACCCTTCGCTTTCTGCGAGGCTGCGAGAGGTGCCGATCTTCCAGGCGATCCATACCAGATAGGCGCCACCGGCAAATTTCAGCACGGTGTAGAGTATCGGCACGGTATGCAGCACGGCGCCAAGGCCCAGGCCGACGCCGAGCAGCAGCGACAGGAAGCCAACGCCGATGCCGAGCATGTGCGGAATGGTGCGGCGGAAACCGAAGTTCACGCCAGAAGCAAACAGCATCATGTTGTTCGGTCCGGGGGTGATCGATGTGGTGAATGCAAAAAGTAAGAGAGCCAGAAATGTATCCAGCGCCATAATGCCTCCTTGGACACCGTGTGTGACAAGGGGCGGCATCCAAAATTCTTCTCATGATACGATTCATGCCCGCAGACTGCGCGACGCATGGTCGAGCCGACATTAGTTCGCCGGCAATACTAAAGCCATAAAACGATTGTCACGGTGACATCAAGGTCGCCGATTGCAATCCGGTGGAATGAACCTATCCTTCCCTCTCCAAAGCGAGGACATGCCATGCGAGACCCCATCCCGACAGTCACCCTTCCCTCCGGTATTGCCGTTCCAGCGCTCGGTCAGGGGACCTGGAACATGGGGGAGGGTGCCGCCAAGGCCAGAGACGAGATCGCCAGCCTGAAGACCGGCCTCGACCTCGGGATGACGCTGATCGACACCGCCGAAATGTATGCCGACGGCGGCGCGGAGGAGATTGTCGGCAAGGCGATCGAAGGGCGGCGCGATGAGGTTTTCCTCGTCAGCAAGGTCTATCCGGCCAATGCCAGCCGCAGGGGTGCGGTCGAAGCTTGCGAACGCAGCCTGAAGCGCCTCAACACCGACCGCCTCGATCTCTATCTGCTGCATTGGCGCGGAAACTACCCGCTCGACGAGACCGTGGAGGCTTTCGAAGGATTGAAGGCAGCGGGTAAGATCGAGGCCTGGGGCGTCTCGAATTTCGACGTTGATGATATGGATGAGCTACTCTCCGTGCCGAATGGCGGCAATGTCGCCGCCAATCAGGTGCTCTACAATCTCTCCCGACGGGGCATCGAGTATGATTTGCTGCCATGGTGTCAGGAGCGTAGCATCCCGATCATGGCCTATTCGCCGATCGAGCAAGGTCGCCTGCTGCATCATCCCGAACTGATCCGCATTGCCAAGACCTATCAGGCGACACCCGCCCAGATCGCCCTCGCCTTTCTCTTGGAACGCGACGGCGTGATATCGATCCCGAAATCCGCGAACCCGCAACGCGTCGAGGAAAATCGCGACTCCATAGACATCGACATGACGGACGAGGATCTGGCCGTTCTCGACGCCGCCTTCCCGCCGCCATCGCGAAAGAAGTCGCTGGATATGCTGTAGGCTGAGATCGGCTACACGGCAGCTTTCTGCTGCGCGACGATCAGCTCTATCGCCCGGAAGACGTCGATTTCTCGCCAGTCGGCAGGGTCGCGATAGGTCGGATAGAACGAAAAGGCCGCGGCGGCGATCTGGTCGACAGTTCGCCGCTTCGTCCGGCGCCCGGCAAGCGTGGCCTTGGTGTAGACCCCGAAATAATCCTCGGTCACACCCCAACCCGCATAGAACGGTGCGGCATAGCAGCGAACCGGGATACCGCGCAGCAGCGCATCGAAGCCGAACTGGCTCGAAACTGTCCAAACCTCGTCGACGACATCAAGGATCGAGGCCACCGACACTTCGTCGTCAAGAAGGATAGCGTCGCCCTTTGAAATACCACTCGTAAGATAACCCTTACGAAGCCCCGCCATGACATCCGGATGGGTGCGGATCAGGCATTGCGCACCACTCGCCAATCCGTCGGCAAGCATTTTTTCGAATGAAGCTTTTGACCCGAGCGCTCTGCCAACGGAAACATCACCAACGACTTGGTCGACCAGGAGAATGCGCCGCTTATTCGTCCGCTCGATGTTGGGGGGACGATGAGGAAGATGGTTGTACTTGGATAGCTTGTTGAGGACAATCTGATCGCGGATGGCACGACCAAGCTCTCCTGCCTCTCCAGCGCCTTCAATGAGGCGCTCAAGCCGTGACGGTCGCCCGGCATCGACTGGCAAGCCGAGATCGTCGATGACGATGGAGAGCGGAACGGCGCCAGATTTGCCGAGCCCCATGGACCGCAGGAAGCCGTCTTCCAGATTCCAGTGCCGCAATCCGCGGAACCGCGCAATTCGAGCCGCCACTTTTGCCGGCGCCCGCCCGCCCCAGGAAACGATGCCGCCTATACCGGGCGACAACGCCGAGGCAAGTCTGCGCGAACCGAAATAATGTCCGAGCCAGGGAAAGTCGCCGCGCACGAAAAACGCGGCGCCGAGAGGCATATCCGCCGGCGGATGCCACGGCTTTTCGCCGATAACAGGCAAAGTCTCGCCGGCAACGACTGCCACCTTCTACCCCCGCTGCAAATAGAGCCGACAATCCGGACCGGGCATCGCAGAAATTAAGCGACGCCCGCGAACCGGTCAACGATACAGGCTCTTACATTCCTTGCGGGCCGCGATTCATCGCTGCAATGCCGGTACGGCAAACTTCGATGAGGCCGAGCGGCTTGATGATGGCGATGAACTGATCGATCTTCGAGGACTTGCCGGTGATTTCGAGGATGAAATGCTCGACGGTCGCATCCACCACCTTGGCGTGGAAGGCGTCAGCCAGCCGCAGCGTTTCGGCACGGGTTTCGCCGCTTCCGGTAACCTTCAGCAGCGCCACTTCGCGCTCGATCGGCCGTTCCTGACCGAGTTCGCGGGCACGCACCGTGAGATCGACAACGCGATGAACCGGAACGATACGCTCGAGCTGTGCCTTGATCTGTTCCAGCACCTGCGGCGTACCACGGGTTACGACGGTGATGCGCGACAGATGCGCCTGATGCTCGGTCTCCGAGACGGTCAGGCTTTCGATGTTGTAGCCGCGGCCGGAGAAGAGACCGATGACGCGGGCGAGAACGCCAGGCTCGTTGTCGACGAGGACCGAAAGCGTATGGCTCTCGGCCGCTGCGGTTTCCGGCGAAATGAAATAGGCGGAGCCGGTGGGTTGAAGGTGTGCGTTCATTATTTCTGTTCCGTTTCCTCGGTTTTGTTCTGTATGCCGGCAAGATCGGCCTGGGCGCGGCATCCGCTGCGCCCAGGCACTCGATCAAACCAGCGCGCGACCCTTGGCGTCGATGGCATTGGCAACGGCCTCGTCGGTCGCTTCGTCCGGCAAAAGCATCTCGTTGTGCGCCTTGCCCGAGGGGATCATCGGGAAGCAATTGGCGAGATTGGCGACGCGGCAATCGAAAATGACCGGCTTGTTGACCTCGATCATCTCCTGGATGGCGGCATCGAGATCGCCCGGCTTTTCGCAACGCAGGCCGACTGCGCCATAGGCTTCCGCGAGCTTGACGAAATCGGGCATCGCTTCCGTATAGGAGTTGGACAGGCGGTTGCCGTGCAGCAGCTGCTGCCACTGGCGCACCATGCCCATGTACTGGTTGTTCAGGATGAAGATCTTGATCGGCGCATTGTGCTGGATCGCCGCCGACATTTCCTGAATGCACATCTGGATCGAGGCATCGCCGGCAATGTCGATAACAAGGCTTTCCGGATGCGCGATCTGGACGCCGAGTGCAGCCGGCAGGCCGTAACCCATCGTGCCGAGGCCGCCCGAGGTCATCCAACGGTTCGGCTGCTCGAAGCCGAAGAACTGCGCAGCCCACATCTGATGCTGGCCGACTTCTGTCGTGATGTAGGTGTCGCGATGCTTCGTCAGCTCGTAGAGACGCTGGATGGCATATTGCGGCATGATGACATCGTCGCTCGGCTTGTAAGCGAAAGAATTGCGCGCGCGCCAGCGAGCGATATTCCCCCACCAGTCGCCAAGCCGATCCGCCGCCGGCTTTTGCGGCAGAGCCCGCCACAGGCGAACCATGTCTTCCAGAACATTGCCGACATCACCGAGGATGCCGATATCGACGTGAACGTTCTTGTTGATCGACGACGGGTCGATATCGATGTGGATCTTCTTGGAATTCGGCGAGAAGGCATTCAGACGGCCGGTAATACGGTCGTCGAAGCGCGCGCCGATACAGACCATGACGTCGCAATCATGCATCGCCATGTTGGCCTCGTAGGAACCATGCATGCCTAGCATGCCCAGCCAGTTCTTGCCCGAGGCCGGATAAGCGCCGAGACCCATCAGCGTCGAGGTGATCGGAAAACCTGTCAGCTCGACGAGTTCGCGCAGCAGCTTGGACGCTTCCGGACCGGAATTGACGACACCGCCGCCAGAATAGATAACCGGCTGGCGTGCATTCTTCATCAGTTCGATCGCCTGGGTGATCTTGTTGAGATCGCCTTGAACCTTCGGCTGATAGCTCTTCTGAGCGTCGTGCGCTTCCGGCGGCGTATAGGTGCCGGTGGCGAACTGAACATCCTTCGGAATATCGACGACGACAGGACCGGGGCGGCCGGTCTGAGCGATACGGAAGGCCTCATGAATGACGGCGGCGAGCTGATTGACATCCTTGACCAGCCAGTTGTGCTTGGTGCAGGGCCGGGTGATGCCGACCGTATCGCACTCCTGGAAAGCGTCCGAGCCGATCAGCGACGTCGGAACCTGGCCGGTCAGGCAGACCAGCGGGATCGAGTCCATCAAGGCATCCTGCAGCGGGGTGACGGCATTCGTCGCGCCGGGACCTGAGGTGACCAGCATGACGCCGACCTTGCCGGTGGAGCGTGCATAGCCTTCGGCCGCGTGGCCGGCGCCCTGCTCGTGGCGAACCAGAATGTGCTTGATGTCTTCCTGCTGGAAAATCTCGTCGTAGATCGGAAGCACCGCGCCGCCCGGATAACCGAAGATGTGTTCGACGCCGTTGTCCTTGAGCGCCTGCAACACGATCTCCGCGCCTGTCATTCGATTGCCGCTCGCCTGATTATCTGTGCCGGTCATACGTTTGTTCCGCTGTCTACTGGAGGTTTGGAAGGATGAAATCTCGATTTCGGGCATAAAAAAAGGCCCCTTAGGGAGCCTGTCATCTAGCGCATGGGTGGCTATCGCCGGATGGTTACACCATCCTGCCCATGCGCCTTCCCACCACGATAAGAATAATCGAGTTTTTCATGGGCCGAAGTGATAGACAGAAAATTTCGAAGCGTCAACGCGTGAAGCAATAAAAAATCGCGGCACCGCACAAACCCTATAAAATGCGGGGCTAACCGAGAGGGTTTTGTTAAGCCACCGCCTCTATGCTCCAGCATCTAGCGCTTGGGGTAGCCGTTTGCTCAATAACGATCTGCAGACATCAGGCAAAGCGGGAGATCTTGATCGCCGCGATAAACTGACGCCGGGAAATCGATTCCTCGGCCGCGTTGTCGCGTGCAGCGGTTCGAAGGCAACGATTGCAGCTGTTGCCGAAGCCGGTGGCACCGATCTGACCGAACTCTGGTCGGTCGGAAAGTTGATTTCCATCAGCGTCGGTAAAAATCGCGTCGCTGCCCTGGTTTATTCAATGAATACAAACAGCGTCGGCTGGGGCGAAGGGCAAGACAACCTCTTCCGCATCGAGGTCGAGTTGCTGGGTGAAGTTCGCGTCGAGCCAGACGGTCGTGAGGAATTCTCGAGCGGCATCTCCGCCTACCCCTATCTCGGTGCCATCGCGCATCGCATCCGCGCCAGCGATCTGATGCGCATTTTCGATGCCGGCAAAAGCAATAGCTGCGTGATCGGCAAGCTGACGCAGGATGCGAGCATCGATGCCACCATCCATATTCCCTCAATGCTCTCAAAGCATTTTGCAGTCGTCGGCTCGACTGGCGTCGGCAAGTCCACCGCCGTCTCGCTGCTATTGCACAAGGCGATAGCAGCGGACCCGAAGCTACGGGTGCTGATCCTCGACCCGCACAATGAATTCGCCGCCGCTTTTCCGCGGCATGCCGTTGTCATTGATACGGATACGCTCGACCTACCCTTCTGGCTGATGCGGTTGGAGGAATTCGGCGAGGTCGTCTTCCGCGGCCGTCCGGCAGTGCCGGAAGAGCTGGATGCGTTGCGCGATCTCATTCCGGAAGCAAAGCGGGCTTTTCGCGGAAACGACTCGGGTGTCATGCGCCGCCAGGCAGATAAGGCTTCCGTGACGGCCGACACGCCGCTCCCCTATCGCATGGCCGATCTGCTGGCACTGATCGACGAGCGCATCGGCCGGCTGGAAGGCCGCCAGGAAAAGCCGCATCTGCGCTCCCTGAAGATGCGCATCATCTCCGCGATCAACGATCCGCGCTATCACTTCATGTTCTCCAACAATACGATCACCGACACGATCATGGAGACCATCGCCAAGATCTTCCGCATTCCCGGAGATGGCAAGCCGATCTGCACCTTCCAGCTTGCCGGGATCCCATCGGAAGTCATCAACTCCGTCGCGTCGGTCCTGTGCCGTATGGCATTCGAACTGGCACTCTGGAGCGACGGCGCGATCCATATGCTTGTCGTCTGCGAGGAAGCGCACCGTTACATTCCCTCCGATCAGAACCTCGGCTTCCTGCCGACGCGGCAGGCAATCGCCCGCATCGCCAAGGAAGGACGCAAATACGGCGTTTCACTCGGCATTATCACCCAGCGCCCCGGCGAGCTCGACCAGACGATCCTGTCGCAGTGCTCCACGCTTTTCGCCATGCGCCTTGCCAACGATCACGACCAGGACATTATCCGCTCGGCCATACCAAATTCCTCGATTTCGACGACGAGCTTCCTCTCGTCGATCGGCAACGGCGAGGCGATTGCCTTCGGAGCGGCCATTGCCGTACCGATGCGCATGCGTTTCTCGCGCGTCGACGAGCATTTGCTACCGAAGGCCACCGGCAGCGTAACCAAGACGAGCGAGGAATCGCCCGATACTGTCGATTTGCGCACCATCGTTCGCCGCATGCGCGCGACTGCAGGCCCGGATATCAGCGCCCTGCAGCAAAGCTATGGCGGCGCCAGCGAAGCCGCTGCCTATGGCAGGAGCAATCTCGACAAGGATCTTGAGGAACCGTTGCGCTTCCAGGCCACTAACGCAGAGATATCCCTGAACGAACCCTATCGCCCGGATATGCTGCCCGGCGCCGCAGGGGTACTGTCTGCCGCCCCGCCACCAACATCGATCGACAGCGGACTTCCCGAGTTGCGCCGGGAACCCCGAGGCGACACATTGACCACACGCAGCATCCCGATCCGGGAAACATCGCCATCGTTGCGACGGGACCCCAATCTTTCGCTGCGGGACAGCATTCTCAGGAAGCCACTAAGCAGCCTCTACGAAAACGATTGACGCTCCAACTCAGGGGCTCAGTCGTTCCCAGCTTTCATCCATCTGATTGCGAAACCATGTCATCTGCCGCTTGGCATATTGACGCGTTGCCGCCGCCCCGGTTTCGAGAACGGCCTCGCGCGTCATCTCACCTTTGAACATCGCCGCAATCTGCGACACGCCGATCGCTTTCATGACCGGCATATCAAGTGACAATCCCAGCGCCAGCAGGGATCGAACCTCCTCCTCCGCCCCCATCGCCAGCATCTTCTCAAAGCGGCCGTTGATGCGCTGATGCAGCACGTGACGATCCGGCAGCACGACGATCTTTCGCGCACGGTCGGGATCGATCAAGACGGGCCCGGTCTTGCCCTGATAGGCAGCGATCGACTGTCCCGTCGCTTCGATCACTTCCAGCGCACGCACAATGCGCTGACCATCCTGTGGATTGAGACTCTTGGCTACGGCGTCGTCGCGATCGGCGAGTTCACGATGCAGAACCTCGGCCCCTTCCGCCAAAAGCCGGGCACGCAAGCGACTGCGAATTTCAGAGGGAATTGCCGGCATATCCGAGAGGCCGCCGATTAGCGCTTTGAAATAAAGTCCTGTCCCGCCAACGAAAACCGGCAACCGCCCCTCGCCGCGCAAGCGCTCGACCAAGTCGGTGGCTTCACGCAGCCAGGCACCGGTGGAATAGGCCTGACCTGCGGGGATATGGCCGTAAAGATGATGCGGAATACCTTCCATGTCCTCGTAGGAAGGCCGCGCGGTCAGCACGCGCAGCGTGTCGTAGACCTGCATGCTGTCTGCATTGATGACCACGCCATCGTGCGAACGCGCCAATTCGACCGCAAGCGCGGACTTGCCGCTGGCGGTCGGCCCGGTTATCAGGATCGCGTCGATATTGCTCATAAGGTTTCTGCTCATGACCTTCGTTGCCACGCTTATTGCCAATCCGTCAAACCCCGTTCTTGTTCCGGCCATCGCCGAACGGGCAGCGGAAGCTGTCAACGCCTCCGGGCTCTATTGGCTGGCTGACGGTATTGCCTGCGATATCGTCCTTCGCGATGGCACGGATCCCCAGATGGCGGAAACCGATATTCTGGCGGTGATCGGCAGCAAGCCGATCGATCTCGTGCTTCAGCAGGCGGAAACGCGCCGCAAGAATCTGCTGATCGCCGACATGGACTCGACCATGATCGGCCAGGAATGCATCGATGAACTGGCGGCCGAAGTCGGGCTCAAGGAGAAAGTCGCCGATATCACTGCGCGCGCCATGAACGGCGAAATCGCATTTGAACCGGCCCTGCGGGAGCGCGTGGCTCTGCTCAAGGGACTGCCGCTTTCTGTCGTCGACGAGGTCATCGCCAAGCGCATCACGCTGACACCAGGCGGCCCGGAACTCATCGCCACCATGAAGGCAAAGGGCTTTTACACTGCCCTCGTTTCCGGCGGCTTCACCGTATTTACGAGCCGCATCGCGGCGACGCTGGGCTTCGACGAAAACCGTGCCAACATCCTGCTGGAAGAAAACGGATTGTTGACCGGCTTCGTCGCGGAACCCATTCTCGGCAAGCAGGCCAAGGTCGACGCCCTGAACGAGATTGCAGAAGAACTCGGCATCTCCACCGACGACGCTCTGGCCGTTGGCGATGGCGCCAATGATCTCGGCATGCTGCAGCTTGCCGGTTCCGGTGTCGCTCTGCACGCGAAACCGACCGTTTCCGCACAAGCCAGAATGCGTATCGACCATGGCGACCTCACCGCCCTGCTTTACATCCAGGGCTACCGCAAGACCGATTTTATCAAACCATAGCGCCGGCAAACCCGCCGAAATCGGAGGCCCCGATGATCATCACCGAAACCGAGCGCCTCATCATCCGCAACTGGCGCGAGACGGATCGCGATCTGGCGCACGAGATCAATTCCGACGAAGCTGTCATGGAGTTCTTTCCCTTCCGCCGCAAGCGAGCGGAGGCGGATGCATTCTTCGATCGCGTTCATGCCATGATCGCCGAAACCGGGCTCGGCCTCTATGTGCTGGAACTCAGGGCCACTGGTGAGGCCATCGGCTATTGCGGGCTGATGCGAACGGATCACCTGGAACCGTTCATTCCGGCGGGAACGATCGAGATCGGCTGGCGGCTCGTAGCGCGGCACTGGGGCAAGGGCCTGGTCAGCGAGGCGGCACGCGCGCTCCTTGCCCACGGCTTCGAAACGCTCGCCCTCGATCAGATCGTGTCCTTCGCGGTACATAACAACGTCAGATCGACGGCCGTGATGGAGCGGATCGGCATGCACCGCGTCGCCGGCGGCGATTTCGATCATCCGAGCGTGCCCGACACCCACCCACACCTCAAACCTCACGTCCTCTATCGTCTGACGGCGGCGGAGTGGCGCTCCGCGCGATGAGATCAATCGAAACATCGCGGTTGATATTGCGCCCATGTCGGGAAGAGGATCGCGATCTCTTTTTCGAACTCAGCTCCGATCCCGAAGTCCTTGCATTTTTCCCGTTTCGCCGCAGCCGCAACGATGCCGATGCGATCTTCACGATGATCCGGGACATTACGCCCGAACCCGGTTTCGATCTTCTGGTGATGACCTTGAAGCAGAACGGCGAGGCCGTCGGACTATGCGGCCTCTCGAAACCGCATCTCGAACCTCATCTGCCCGGCGAAGCGGTGGAGATCGGCTGGCGGATCGCGGCCCGACATTGGGGCAACGGCTACGCGACAGAGGCTGGCATCGCCTTGCTGCACTACGCGTTCGATGGATTGAAGCTCGACGGGATCGTGTCGATTGCTGTTGAAAGCAATCTCGCCGTATTGGCGGTCATGCGGAAAATCGGGATGAGACCCGATCCTGCCTGCGATTTCGATCACCCGCAGATTCCGGACACACATCCGCATTTGAAGCGGCACGTGGTCTATCGCCTGAGCGCCGCCGACTGGCGTGCGCTACAGGCAGGGCAAACGCCGCGCTAAACCACTATTCCAACGCGACGGCGATGAACCGCAAGTCACCGTTCGGAGACGCGATCATCATCTGCGCATTGCGGCGCCCTTCGCGCTTCAGCGATGACACTTTTTCGGAAGCCGCACTTGGCGTCTGAACGAATTCCTGCGCGACTTCGACGACGACATCGCCCGGCTTCAAGCCCTTTTCGGCTGCCGCCGAACCCGGCGCAACGTCCGTGATGACAACACCATCGACGCTGTCGGCGATTCCGAAGCTCTTGCGATTTTCGGCGGTCAGCTTGGCGAGCTTCATGCCGAGCACGGTGGAGCTTGCCTGTGCCGGTGGCTGGGCCTGCGGCGATTGCTGCGGATTGTCGCCCTGATCCTGCCCGTCCATGCCGTCGTCGTTGCCATCATCGCCCTCGTCGGGATTGATGATTCCGTCGCGATTGCCGTTGCCGTCGGGTGCAAGTTGCGGCTTCTGGCCTCCCTTGTCACTCTCTGCCGCGGCAGCCTGGTTGCTGTCTTCCTGCCGGCCAAGCGTCACCTTGACGGTCTGCTGCTTGCCTTCGCGGTAGATGACGACATCGACTTCCTTGCCGACCGGGCTTTCGGCAACGATGCGCAACAGGTCGCGCATCTCGTCGACTTCCTTGCCATCGAACTTCAGGATGACGTCGCCGGCCTTGATGCTGCCATTGTCGACCGGACCACCCTTGATGATACCGGCGACGAGCGCGCCCTTGGCGCTGCTAAGACCAAGGCTGCTGGCAACATCGTCCGTGACCGGCTGAATACGCACGCCAAGCCAGCCGCGGCGCGTCTCGCCGAAATCTCTGAGCTGGTTGACCACACCCTCGGCAAGCTCCGACGGAACGGCAAAGCCAATGCCGATCGAACCGCCGCTCGGGGAGATGATGGCCGTGTTGATGCCGATCACCTCACCCTTCATGTTAAAGAGCGGGCCGCCGGAGTTGCCCTTGTTGATCGCCGCATCGGTCTGGATGAAATTGTCGTAGGGGCCGGCATTGATATTGCGCCCGCGAGCCGAGACGATACCGATCGTCACGGAACCGCCAAGGCCGAAGGGATTGCCGATCGCCATCACCCAGTCGCCGATCCGCATCTTGGAAGAATCGCCGAACTTGACCGCCGTCAACGGATGCTTCGGCTCGACCTTGAGCACGGAAAGATCGGTCTTCGTATCCGTTCCGATCAGCTTGGCCTTGAGCTTGGTGCCATTCGGAAAGATCGCTTCTATATCGTCGGCGCCTTCGATGACGTGGTTATTGGTGACAATGTATCCCGAGGGATCGATGACGAAGCCCGAGCCGAGCGAACTCACCTTCCGGTTGCTGTCGTCATCCTTCTTGTTGTTGAAGAGATCGTTGAATTCATTCTGATAAGGCGAATTCTCCGGTAGTTTGGGCGTCGCCGGACCATTGCCTTCGTCTTTCACCTTCTGCGAAGTGGAGATATTGACGACGGCATCGAGCAGGCCGGCGGCCAGATCGGCAACGGAAGCCGGGCCGGCGTTCATTGCCGGGTTCATCGTCATCGTCGGCGCGGCCGCCTGCGGCGTTTGACCGTTCGTGGTTGGTGGCACCTGTGCGCCGGCTGCCGCACCGCTATTTTGCACCTGAGCGAAAGCCTGTTCCGCGCCGCCCGCAACTGGGCCGGCAGTCAAGGCTATGCTGGCCAGCAAAGCAAGCGAACGGCTGAAAGGCAGGCGATAGATCGGGGCCATCAGGCATCCTCATCGAAAAAGGGAAATCTTGAATAAGCATCAACATAAGGCGGAATGATGAAGCGTGAAATCACCTTTTTGCAATATCCCCGAACCTCGATCCGTCGCGTGGAAGCCGAGGCGATGGCGGCACCGGCTTAAACGAAAAAGGGCCGCCCTGAGGCAGCCCTTCGAATTCATCGGATCTGGCGGATCAATTCGCTGATGTCGCCGGATTGGCAAGCGCCGGTGCGCCTGTGTTGGCCGCAGAACCGGCAGGACTGTCAAAGAACTTGAAGAAGTCCGACTTGTTCGGCGGCAGGACCAGCGTCTTGCCGCCAGAAGCAAACGCCTTGTTGTAGGCTGCCATCGAGCGGTAGAACTCATAGAAGCCCGGGTCGCGCTTCGACGCATCGGCGAAGATGCCGTTGCGCTCGGCTTCACCCTGACCGCGGAGAACTTCCGAGTCCTTCTGCGCATCCGCGACGATCTCGACAACCTGACGGTCTGCAACCGCACGGCGGCGCTGGCCTTCTTCGTTACCTCGTGCACGGATCAACTCGGCCTCAGCCAGACGCTCGGCCTTCATGCGGTCGTAGGTCTGCTGCGACACTTCCTGCGTCAAGTCGGTGCGGCGAATGCGAACGTCCTCGATGTTGAGACCAAGAGTCTCGGCATCGCGATGCAAATCGTCGCGCACTTCCGTCATCATCGACGCGCGCTCGCTGGAGAGTGCGGCATCGAAGCTGCGCAGACCGTAGACACGGCGCAACGAGGCATCGAGACGGGTTCTAAGCCGCGATTCCGCAGCATCGCGATCACCCGATACCGTTTCGCGGAATTTCCGCGCGTCGGCGATCTTGTAGACGACGAATGCATCCACCTCGTAGAACTTGCCGCCCGAAACCTGAACGCGGATATTGTCCAGATCGAAGCGCAGTTCCTGCTGCTGGATATATTGAACGCGATCGGCATCCATGAAGGCGAACGGCAGCTTGAAGTAGAGGCCCGGCTCCGTCTTGACTTCACGGATCTGGCCGAAGCGAAGGACAATCGCCTGTTCGCGAGCATTGACCACGAACACCGACGAATAGATGAGTAGCAATACCACCGCGAGCGCGATGAGGATGGCTGGCAAACGGCTGGACGTCATTATTTGGCCTCCGGCTGAGTTGCGTTGGCAGGCTTGTTCGCCTGCTTGCCGACTTCATTCAGCGGCAGATACGGAACCACGCCCTGCTTGTCGTCGATGATGACGCTGTTGGAATTGCCGATGACGGACTCCATGGTTTCAAGGAACAGGCGCTTGCGGGTCACTTCCGGCGCCTTGACGTATTCGTCGTAGATCGAGATGAAGCGCTGCGCCTCACCCTGTGCTTCCTTCACGACGCGGTCCTTGTAGGCGGCTGCCTCTTCGCGAATCTGCGCTGCGCGACCGCGTGCCTGACCGAGCTTCTGGTTGGCGTATTGATTGGCCTCTTCCACCTGCTGGTCTTCGTTCTGCTCGGCGCGCTGCACCTCGTCGAACGCATCGGCGACTTCGCGCGGCGGCGATACGTCTTCGATCGGCACGGCATTGATGGAAATGCCGGCATCGTAGCGGTCCATCGTGTCCTGGATGATGTTTCTCACCTGAACGGCGATTTCCTGGCGGTTGTCGCGATAGATGTCCTGAGCAGGGCGACGGCCGACGATTTCGCGCATGGCGCTTTCAGCCACCTGCTGCAGTGTCTCGTCCGGGCTTTCGATCTTGAAGAGATAGGCCTGCGGCTTGGTGACGGCGTAGAGAACGGAAAACTGGACGTTGACGATGTTCTGATCGCCCGTCAGCATCAGGCCATTGTTGGCCGAGCTGGAGCTCGAACGGCTGCCGATGTTGCGCTGCTGCTCAGTCACCTTGACGAACTCGACGCGATCGATCGGCCAGAAATGGAAATGAAGGCCAGGCATGGAGACTTCTTCGCGCGGCTTGCCAAAACGCAATTCCACGCCACGCTCGTCCGGCTGGACCGTATAGATGCACTGGATCAGCCAGAAAACACCGATAACAGCGGCAATAATAAGAAAGACGCCGGCATTGAAACCGCCAGGGACGAACCCCTTCAGGCGATCCTGGCCGCGGCGAATAATATCCTCGAGATCCGGAGGCCCTCCGTTGCCACTTCCACGCGGCCGGTTCGGTCCTTGCCCCCAAGGTCCCTGGTTATTTCCACCGCCGCCACCGCCGCCCCATGGGCCACCGCCGCCGCCATTCTGATTGCTCCAAGGCATCAAAACCTCTTTGTTTGTTGACTCCCAGCATCGCGCCGAACCCGTGAAATTCACAGGTGGCAGCGACTGATCCCCGTTATAGGTATCGACGCACCTGCTTTCAACGCAACTTGAGGAAGTTCGGCGGATTAACTGGAAAATATTTGATTTTTCGGGGCAGCTTTTATGCTTTTCGCCTGAGATAAACGACGAAACGCGTCGGATACGTGTCCTTCTCGCCGGCCGGTACGGCAAGCTCGCTCTCGATCTGCCAAAGGGCAGGATCGATTACAGGAAAGGACGTATCCCCGTCCACGTCGGCCTCGACATGCGTGATCAGCAAACGATCCGACAGGGCAATCGCTTGCCGATAGATTTCGCCGCCGCCAAGAACGCAGATCTCGTCAGCATGGCTCTCGGCCGCAAGACGCGAGGCGATCTCTATGGCTTCCTCGAGCGAATGCGCCGTCGTCACACCTTCGGCAGAAAAGCCCGCGTCGCGCGTGATGACGACATTCGGCCGCCCCGGCAACGGCCGGCCGATCGACTGATAGGTCTTGCGCCCCATGATAACAGGCCGGCCTAGGGTCATGGCCTTAAATCGCTTGAGATCGGAGGACAGTCGCCAGGGCATGTCGCCGTCACGTCCGATGATGCCGTTGCGCGATACCGCGACGACAATGGTTTTGATCGGTTGGTTCATACTTCTCCCTCGGACAACGGTCATCATCGTCAATGCGAATCGGGCAACGATACGACTGCAGGATAATCGCGAGCGGGGATGAAGAGCACCCCCTTCCGCGCAGCATCAGCCGCTGTTGAGTGCGTCGAGCTGGCCTGCTAGCACGCCGCCAGTGTCCCTATCCGCCGCCATTTTACGATAGAGGCCAGCCATACCCCTGAATATTAGCGAGGCCGGGTCGTCATCACCGAGGAACTCCGCAATCTCTTCCATCTCGGCAACCCAGCGATAGGCCTTCGGATACATGTCCGGGATGGCGCTCGCTAATTTCGTATCGAGATCCGGCAAACTCTCCTTCAGCTCGCGCTTGAGGGCTTCGTCCGCTCCGGTGCGCAACGCGGCAAGCAGCATGGCGGTGCCAAGCCCCGTGACACCCTTGTTGATGCCGGCGTAGCACATCTTCAATGCCGATGCCGCGCCGATCGCCCCCTCGATGCGGCGCACCTGAAGGCCACGTTCGGCAAGCACGGCGCTACGATCGGATTCATCGCCGCTCACATAGAGTTTCGGACCTTTCTGGCCGGCTTTCGGCGGCCCACCGATGATGGAGCCATCAAGAACCACACCGCAATCGCTGTCGAAAACGGCGGCGACCTGCATCATCGTCTGCGGCGAAATCGCGTTGCAGTCCATGAGTGTCGTTTTCTTTCCGCATCGGCGAACCGCTGCAGCAACCTGTTTGGCGACCTCGACAGCCGTGCCGGGCGGCACGATGGAAAGAATGAGATCTACCCCGGCGATGGCCTCGAGGCTGGCCGGCTCCATTCCAACGGCCTTCGCGCGTCCCACTGTGGCAGCCGAGCGCCCCTCAAGATAGGTCAGCACCTTCGCGCCGTTCTCGACCAAACGCCCTGCAATAGCGCTGCCCATTGCGCCGGCTCCGATGACTGCGATCTCCACGGCCGCTCTCCTTGTATATGACGGCGGCAGCATAGCGTCGGTCGCTCAAACGGACGAGCAAAATGCCATGAGGTAACACGAACTTGAGCTTGGGCGCAGATCAATGACCCGGATGAAACCCCGGCAGCCTATCGCCCTATGCCGCGCGAAACACGAGGACCGCGTAGATGCACGGTTCCCCGCTTTGGTTCTTGAAGACGCAATCCGTGGGTGGACCGAGTTCGAGGCAATCGCCCGCCGACATCGAATGCCAGGTATCGCCCTCAAGAAAAGTCAGCTGCCCCTTCAGTACCCAGATCAGCTGCCGCATGAAGACATAGGCCGAAGCCGGCATCGGAACCTCGGCGCCTGCTGGCAATTCGATGCGAACGAGATCCAGCGGCAGATCCGATTTTGGAGAAACGTGTCGTCGCTCGTAGCCGCTCTGCGGATCGATCCAAACCGGCTGGTCTTCCCTCTTCAGGAAACGACCCTGCTGCATCTCGGCACGCGCCATCAAGGTCGACATGCTGAGGCTGAAGGCGCCGGATAGCTTACCAAGCAGCGCCGCGGTCGGACTGCTTTCGCCACGCTCGATTTTGTGGATCATGGCGCGGGAAACGGCCGAGCGCTCGGCAAGCTCCGTCAGCGACCAGCCACGGCTTTCGCGTTCGATGCGGAGTCGCGCGCCGATGCGCCTGTCGATATCGTCAAGTTGGGACATCCGTTTACTATAGTAGACAATTGCAGGAATGACAATCCGCGCTCACGGCACTTGCAAGAGAGCCTTGGAGCAAACCAAACGGCAAACCAGCAAGAAAATCCCCTTGAATTGGGCGGAGGCACACTAGAATCACATCAATCCCTCATCGCGCCGCCTGACAACCAAATGACTGGCCTTTTTTGACTCCTTGAATCGCTGTAATAATATAGTAGACAACCACAGAAATCTCTGTATGAGACACTGAAACGACAGAACGCGCGCTCACCCGATTGAGCGGACAAATTCACGGAGCAGCCGATGCGAATTTGCGATGCCAGAGACGAAGATCTTGCGGGAATTACCGCAATCTACAACGACGCCGTCGCCAACACGGCCGCGATCTGGAACGAGACGCAGGTCGACATCGACAATCGCCGACAGTGGCTGCACGACCGACACAGGCTAGGCTATCCGGTACTCGTTGCCATCGACGACCGCGGCGAAGTCATCGGATACGCCTCTTTCGGCGATTGGCGTGCCTTTGATGGCTATCGCCACACGGTCGAGCATTCCGTCTACGTGCGCAACGACCAGTACAGGGGCGGCATCGGCAAGGCGCTGATGGTTGAGCTTATCGAACGGGCGCGCGCAATCGGGAAGCATGCCATGGTGGCGGGCATCGAAGCTGGCAATCTCGCCTCGATCAAGCTCCATGAAAAGCTTGGCTTCCAGCAGGTCGGGCTGTTGCCGCAAGTCGGCACGAAATTCGGTCGCTGGCTCGACCTCGCATTCCTGCAGCTGCTGCTCGATCAGCGCACCGATCCCGATTCGAAACCGGCTGCCTGAGAGGGCTCCCGTTCTTTGTCTTTACGCAATTCCGGACGCAAAACCGCTGCGCACTTTTGCTGGAACTGCTCTTAAACGGCGACCTCGGCTGATATCGCCGCATGCGGCTCATATCCGGCGACATCGAAATCCTCGATGCGGTAGCCGTCAATGCTGTCGGGACGCCGCGCCAGACGCAGCGTCGGGAAAGGCCTGGGTTCGCGGCTGAGTTGCTCGCGGATCGCATCGAGGTGATTGAGGTAGAGGTGCACGTCGCCGCCCGACCACACAAGCTCTCCAAGATCCATATCGACCTGCTGCGCAACCATGGCCAGCAGGACCGCCTGCTGGCAAATATTGAAGGGGTTGCCCAGGAAGAGATCGCATGAGCGCTGGAACACCATCAGGCTGAGCCGCGGGCGGCGTCCGTCGGCGCCCGATATGTTCGAGACATGGAACTGATAGACCATATGGCACGGATGCAGCGCCATATCGGCCAGCTCCCCGACGTTCCAGGCATGAAAGATCATCCGCCGGCTGCTCGGATTGGTCTTCAGATCCTGAATGACGGTGGCGAGCTGATCGTGCACCCTGCCCTCTGCATCGCGCCATTGCCGCCACTGCTTGCCGTAGACCGGGCCGAGATCACCCCATTCGAGCGCAAAGGCTTCGTCTTCCAAAATCCGCTTCTCGAAGGCGACCTGATCGATCTCTTCGCCGGTTGCCTTGCGATATTTGGCGAGCGGCCAATCGGTCCAGATCCGCACATTCTCCTTCAAGAGATTGCGGATATTGGTGTCGCCGGTCAGAAACCAGAGCATTTCCTTGACGGCGAGTTTCCAATAGACGCGCTTGGTCGTGAAGATCGGGATCTGCCCCTTGGAGAGATCGAAGCGCATCATTGCTCCGAGACCGCTCAAAGTGCCGACGCCGGTGCGGTCGATGCGGCGGTCGCCGTTCTCGAGAAGATGGGCCATCAGGTCGAGATATTGATACTCTGGGTGGCGAACCATCTTCTGCTCCGAAATTGCTTGGTATGTTTTCCGGACGACACGTAGCGCGCTGGCGGACACCCGCCGCCGCACACTCGGCCGATTCCCTTTCCTCAAGTTTAACGGCAAGCCGGCGCGAAACCAACCATGGCAACGCTCGATCCGGCGCACAATCCCGGCAATTTTCGCCCGCCTGCATGGCAGGCGAAGTTTCGGCAAAGCATTTGTGACAATTACCCTTCCCTTCGCCCGCGGAAAACACTATATCACCCTTGCCGGTCCTCGGGCCGGCTATGGCGATAAATGAGCGGTGTAATAAACCTATTGGACCCGGGGGCGGTACCCGGCGCCTCCACCAAAAACCGGCCGGCCAAACTGGCGACAGACCGGCTTTTGATGGGGGCGAAACAGGATCGACAAGGGTGTAAAGATCGACTTTTTGCTCGGCATTGTACCGCCGTTATCGGGCTAAAATTGTAGTTGCAAACGACAACTATGCGGAAGCTCGTCTCGCTGCTTAATCGCGGTGTGACACTTCAAATAAAGTCCTAAGGGGTCGCACTCTTAGGCGGGGTCCGAAGGCACCTGGCAACAGAAGCCTTCACCTTATCCTCCATTGCTATATTATAGTAAGACTGAGCGATGACTCGCGCACGGGGCTTTCCCCTTGGCGGCGAGCATGGCATAAGCCTTAGAAAAAGCATGGGCTAACGAAAGACAGGAAAGTATGGCGCAGGATCATATCCGCTACGATATTTTGGCACAGGACGCCCTGCGTGGAGTCATACGTAAGGTGTTGACCGAAGTCGGCGCCACCGGCCGCCTGCCGGGGGATCATCATTTCTTCATCACCTTCCTCACGGGCGCTCCCGGCGTGCGCATTTCGCAGCACCTGAAGTCGAAGTACCCGGAACAGATGACCATCGTCATCCAGCATCAATTCTGGGATCTTAAAGTCACCGAAAGCCTGTTCGAGATCGGCCTCTCCTTCTCCGACGTTCCGGAAAAGCTGGTAATCCCGTTCAACGCCGTCCGCGGCTTCTACGACCCCTCAGTCAACTTCGAGCTGGAGTTCGACGTGCCGCTGGCCGACGAGGAAGAGATCACCACCGGCGAGATCACCGCCTACCCGGTTCCGACCGAAGGCGCCGAGGAACAATCGGCCCCTGCAAAGGAGGGCGAGGAAAAGAAGCCGGGATCAGTCGTCTCGCTCGACGCATTCCGCAAGAAGCAATAGGCATATCGGGGGAAGCATCTGCTTCCCCTTTTCATTTGGGCAAGAGGAAGAAGCCGATGACCGCGGAAATCGTCAATCTGCGTCAGTTTCGCAAGAAGCAAGCCCGCTCCGAAAAGGAGAAGCAGGCCGAGCAGAACCGCATCAGCTTCGGCCGCACCAAGCCGGAAAAGAACCTGACCAAGGCGCTCAACGAAAAGGCGGAAAAAGCCCACGAAGCCGGCCATATCGAGACGCCCAAGCCCGACAAGTGACCATATCGGGACCATAAAAAAACTTCCAAAATCAGTTGCTTACTCCTGCATTTTGAATCATTTTAAGAAATACCCCCATCCTTTCCGATTTTGATCGAACCACCAATGATCCGTAAACATTCCGCGACGCTGCATGGCCATCGCACGAGCTTTTCCCTTGAGGATGCCTTCTGGACAGAACTGAAGGCAATCGCCAATGCGCGCGGCATTTCGCTTGCAGCGTTGATCTCCGAGATCGACGACGGGCGCGAAGCTGGCAGCAACCTTTCCTCGGCACTCCGCCTCTATGTCCTCAAGTGGTTGAAAGACCGCAACTAGCGCATGTCGCGCAAAAGTGTGCAGCGGTTTTTGCGGCTACGACATGCGTAAAACCAAAAAGCTGGTGCGCTAGCGGATCTGAAAGATCGCGACACGCTTTGGAACCATGCGACGGGAAGCCAACCGGCATTCGGTGAAAGACGCTGCCGGATGCCTGGTCTCGAACCAAAAGCAGGGATTGTTCAAGAGCGCATGCTCGGGCGTCGCGCACCGACATCCTGCGGCCGAGCTGCCTGTTATTGAATGCCTCCAGGTAGCTCATTGAAGTTCAGCGGAGCTGGCGTTTTCGGTGCCTGCGCGTCGGTTTTGGGTTCAGGCTGAGCCTCGGCTTTGGCCCGTGCTTCGGCCGCGGCCTTCGCTTCCTCGGCCGCCTGCTGCTTGGCCCTGGCCTGCTCCTCTGCCTGCCTGGCTTTGGCTTCGTCTTCGGCTTGCTTCTGCGCAGCGGCCTGTTTGGCTAAATCGCGCAACCGGCTCTCTTCGGCGCGACGCTGCTGTTCGATGGCCGCATCGCGTTGGCGCTGCGCCTCACGCACAGTAGCCGTGTATTTGTAAAGCGAAACCTCGCGTCGGAGCCGCTGCTTCTCCAGTACATTGGCCTGCAGACGCTCGACACGTCGCCGTTCGCGCTCGAAAGCCCGAACCGAGAGGAAGCTGGTAATATCGGTCACATCCATCGTTCGGCCTGGCGTCGCAAGCGGCCCGGCGAAATCAAGGCGCAGAGCCGGCTCAGCGCCACTTTGCGCTTCGCTCCCGGCCTTGAAGCTGATCCCCAGCGATCCACGCATCTGCTCGTCCGGCAGGCTGATCTGGGCATTGCCGGAAAGCTTCGCCACGTCGTTGCTGACGACGATATTGGTGGCTCGTGCAACACCTGCGGAAATATTGAAAGGTATGCTGGTCTGCGCCAACACCGCCTCGCCGTTGTTGAGCAGCGTCTGCACGATCGGCAAAACCTTGTCGGCAGTGATCTCGCCCCGGATTTGATCCGTTGCCGACAGCAATGGCGACAAGACGGACAGGTTGAGGCCTCGCACATGCGTCTCGCCGAGTTTGATCTCACCCGAGCCGCTGGCGTTTGCCGCAAGCTCCGCAATGCTCTTGCCGCTGGCCTCGACATTCATTCCCAGACCAAACCGACCGCTGGCAAGCGGCGCGCCATCGCGCTGCCAGGCAACCGCCGCCAGATCTCCGTTGACGATGTTGAGCTTCGTCTGCAGCAGCCCGGTACCGTCCGAATTGGCAAGCATCAGGCTACCGTTCAACGTGCCACCGTTCCAGCCGCCGGCCAGATCGTTGAGGCGAAACTCCTCGCCTTTATAGGTCGCATTGCCGGTGAAATTCGAAATCAACCCGAATATGCCGGGCCACACCTGCTTTGCCGATAGCTTGATACCGATATCGAGCCCAGTGAAGGCGGGCAATCCGAGCTTTTCCCTGGAGAGGCTGCCTGTCTTGGGATCGACCATCGGCCCGTATATCGCCTCCGCAAGCCAATCGAGATCCACCTTGTCCAGCGCCAGTTCGCCCGTCGCCTTGATATTCGGCGCCTTCCTGTCGAGCGTGAACATACCCGACACGTTGTTGTCGGCGAGCAGCCCCTTCATATCGGAGAGCACGATCTTATCCGGGCTTAGAGTCGCGTTAGCCTGAAACTTGACGGGCAGTCCACTGCCCATCTGCGGAACCCCAATGCCGTTCATCACGAAATAGGGGTCGATGTCCGCGCTATCGAGCGAGAGTGCGATATTGCCGTTGAGGAAGTTATCGGGGCGCACATCGACTTTTCCGTTCGCAGTAAACGAGGTCTTGTCGGTGGCAAAGGTCAGCGCTGCATCGGCCGGATCGGTGCCGCTGGCGGAAACCTTCAGCGTCATACGGCCATTGGCATCGGCTTCGACCGGCAGCGGATCAAGCCCCGCTTGGCCGAAGAGGATCGACGTAATGGAGTTTTCGAGCGTTCCCTCGAGCGTTGTCGTCCCTTTTCCGGCGAGCGCCGAGAGGTCGGACATGCGGTAGTCGAAATTGACGCGGCTGCCGTTGGAAACGCCGGCCAGCGTTACTGTCAGCGCGTTATCCTGATCGCCGCCAAGCGTTACCGCACCACGAAGCGCGGTATTCCCATACCAAGCGGCATTGCGCACCAACCGGTCCATGACGGGATGATGCGGCAAATGCTGGCGCAACATCTCGAAGAACGGCCCGGGGTCGGCGGCCTTGAAGGTGATTTCGCCCGATCCCTTGTAGTCCGACGGCGAGCCCTCGGCGCGGCCCGTCGCCGTGATCTCGGCACCGGCAACGTTGCGAACCGCCAGCTTGTCGAGCGTCAGCGAACCGTCGGCAATGGAGAACGACGTGTCGATGTTGTCTGCCGGCACGCCGAAAGCCACGAACCTCCCAGCTTGGAGATGCGCGGTGATATGGTGATCGAAGAGGGACTCATCGCTGTTCTGGCCCGTCAGCAGGCCGGTCAACGCCCTTAGCGCGTCGAGGTCGAGAGTGTCGCCAGCCAGGTCGACGGCAAGCTTCGGGGTGGTCTTGCCACCCGGCGCCACGCGATCGAGCCTGCCCTTGAGTGTGGCGGGACCAATCGCGATCTCCAGATTTTCGAAACGCTGCTCCTCATGCCGCAGACTGACGTCGGCGGAGAATCCGGCCTGTCGCAACTGGCGAATGGAGGGGTCGACGGACCCCACCAGCCATGAAGCAAGTCCCGAAGGCTGGTTCGAAGCAACGACCAGATTGCCGACGAAATTCGGCTCGCCTTGCAGCATCAGATTGCCGCGGGCCTCAACCTGCGTGCGCCCCGGCAGCGTGCCGATCGCATGATCGATCTTCCAGCCTGTTCCCGCGGGTTCCAAATCGAGCTGGACGTCGCGAATGGTCGTATCCCCGGCAACGATCGCAGGCAGGCGAAAGGTCGCCTTGCCCGGCACCTGCGGCACCGGAATTTCAGCCGCGATCGCGATGAGATTGTTCAGGCGCTGACGAGCCGATACCGCCGGGTTTCGGTTGGTCTTGCCGTTGGCGCCCTTGCCGTTGCCAAGCCGATTGACGTCGATCTGCTGGCCGTCTGCGGTCAGCAAAAACTCGGGCTTGGAGCCGGTATCCAGCGTCGCCTCGCCTGTGACCACATAGGGATCGTCATCCGCACCGACTTCGAGGCGGTATTCCGGCACGCGAATGCGATCGTTCGTCAGCTCGAAACGGCCCTTGATACGGGGTTGCGCCTTCTGGTCGGCAGAATTGCGCGACTGCTTGTCGTTAACCCCCGCGGTGAAGGAACCCATGTAGTCAGGTTTGCTGTTGACCAGCTTCAGCTCGCCGTCCAGATCGACATTGAGGGGATGGCGGTCAGGCATCAGCCGCGTGCGGACGCGCAAAACGCCATTGTCATCCGGCTGGCTGCTCGAAACGGTGAAATTGCCGTGCTCGCCGTCAAGTGCGGCATCGCCTTCGATCCGCCAAGGGCCGGCAAGCGATTTCGCGGACATCTCGGCATTGAGGTCCGTGACGTGCCGGGTGCGGCCCGACTGCTCGTCGATGAAGACGATATCGCCGTTTTCCACGTGCACGCTTTCAAGCACGACCGACTTTGCAGGAATCTCGGGCTGACTGCCACGCATCCAGTCCAGCGTACCGTCTTTCAGCAGCCGCAGGCGCACCTTGGGTTTCGATACCCGCATGTCGAAGATCAGCGCTTCGCCGGAAAGGAAAGGCGCAAGCTCGGCATCCATGGAGAATTCGGCGATCTGCACCAGCGGCGTACCATCGGTCTCCTGGCCGACTCGAACGTCATGCAGGGTCACGGATGGAAACGGCAGGAGACGGGCATCGACGGCGCCGTGAACGGTTACCTTCTTGCCGATGATGCGGCTCGCCTGATCCTCGAAATTCTTGCGAAAATCGGTCCAGTCTATGAAGAGCGGAGCCAGCAGCGCCAGGAACAGCACCACCACAAGCAATCCACCCAGAAAAACCAGGACCCTACCCAACAACGCGAACCGTCTCCAATCTTCATTCCGAATAGACGATGAATCTAAGTCTATTCGAGCACATACACTACATCGCCTCGGATGGGCACGTCTCTATTGGCTCTCAACCAAGAATCGCACCCATTTTCCGAGGCTTACCGCGTGATCCAACCCATCCTGGCCGCTTTCCATGACATAAGTTGGGAAAGCCGCCGCAGCCTAAAACATGATGCCGAAAAGTGTAAGCAGTTTTCGACTGACGTCATGTCCTACTTCTTTGATTCTAGGGCGGATTCAGATTCCAAATCGGTTCGACCTGGAATCAGCCGGCTGTTGCGTTGCTCCCATGCATAGCAAGCCAGGATTATGGGAATACTGCACTTTTCAATGGGGGTGGAAAATCTTCCCAGGATTGAAGATGGCATCGGGATCGAGCGCCGCCTTGACCTGGCGCATGACATCGACAGCATTGCCGAGTTCCTGCTCGAGAAATGCCATCTTGCCCTGACCTATCCCATGTTCGCCCGTGCAGGTACCGTCCATAGCAAGCGCGCGCGCATTGAGACGCCCCACGAAATTTTCAACGACCGCAATTCCTTCCGCGGTCTTGTCGTCGAACAGGACGAGCACATGGAAATTGCCGTCGCCGGCATGGCCGACGATCGGCGCCAGCAGGCCATGCGCCTCGATGTCGACCTGGGTCTCGGCAACGCATTCGGCAAGTCGCGAGATGGGCACACAGACATCCGTCGACAGGGCCGCAAGCTCCGGCGCCAGCGCACGGCAGGCCCAGTAGGCATCGTGACGTGCCTTCCAGAGCTTGTTGCGCTCCTCGGCATTGTCAGTCCAGAGAAACTCGCCGCCGCCGCACTCGGCTGCAATCTCGGCAAATTGCGCCGATTGCAGCGCGACCGTCTCATCCGTGCCGTGGAACTCGAGAAATAGCGTCGGCTTCTCGTCGTAGGTCAGGCCGGAATAGCGGTTGGAAGCGCGCATCTGCACGGCGTCGAGCAGCTCGATGCGCGCAACCGGAATGCCCATCTGAATGGTCAGGATAACGGCGTCGCAAGCGGCCTTGATATCCGGAAAGGCACAAGCACCGCCGGCAATCTTCTGAGGAATGCCCTGCAATCGCAACGTGACCGACGTGAGCACACCGAGCGTACCCTCGGCACCAACGAAAAGCCGGGTGAGATCATAGCCAGCCGAGGATTTCTTGGCGCGGCGTGCCGTGCGAATTTCCTCGCCATCGGCGGTAACGACGGTCACCGACAGCACATTGTCTTTCATGGTGCCGTAGCGCACGGCATTGGTGCCCGATGCGCGCGTCGATGCCATGCCGCCGATCGAGGCATTGGCGCCGGGATCGATCGGAAAGAATAGCCCGGTATCGCGAAGATAGGTGTTGAGCTGCTCGCGCGTTACCCCCGGCTCGACCGTGCAATCCAGATCTTCGGCATTGACCTCGAGAATGCGGTTCATGCGGCTGAAATCGATGGAAATGCCACCGTGCGGTGCATTCACCTGCCCTTCCAGCGAAGACCCGGTGCCGAAAGGAATGACTGGAACCTTGTGTTCCGCGCACACCTTGACGACCGCCTGGACATCCTCGCGCGTCTCGGCGAAAACGACACCATCGGGAAGCTGTGAAGGAATATAGGTCGTCGTATGGGCGTGCTGGGCGCGAAAACTTTCACCGGTCTGGAAACGTTCTCCGAAAGCCTGTTTCAGAACGCCGAGAGCTGCTGAAATCCCAGCCTCGTTGCGTTTCCCTGCCTTCGCATCAGCCAGAACCATAGTCCGAATCTCCTATCGCGAGCACAAAGGGCGTTAACCTTTTGCGGTTCTATGGGACATAGAAACGACGGTGTCCAGCCATGAAAATATCGAAACCGACCTCGCCTCGGCTATAGGCCTGGAGGGAAATTCAAACGGTTTGGCGGCGCGTCGCCAAACCTGGTCAGCCGCGCTGCCCTGCACCGCGCACCATGCTGCTCCAGGCGCCGGGAGCGATACCGAAGGCCTTCTTGAAATGCCTGGTCAGATGGCTCTGGTCGGCGAAGCCGGTTGCAGCGGCAACTTCGGCGATCGGCTCGCCCTCGACGATCAGCGCCTTTGCCTGTTGCAGCCGACGCATGAGCAGGAAGCGATGCGGGCTCGTGGCGAAGGCGGCTCGGAAATGCCGAGCAAGCGCAAACCGGTCGAGGCCCGTGATCTGCTCCAACTCCTGGGAGCGAACACCGCGCGTGACATGCGCTTCCAGATATTCCCGCGCCGCTTTCGCCTGCCCCCAGGCAATGCTGCCCAACGGCCGCTGCGGCAGGCGCGCATGCTGCACGAGGCCATCGGCCAGGCGAGAAACGAAGTCGTCGACGAAGAGCTCGTCCAGTTCGCGATCGAGTTCGCCAAGTGCCGCCAGCAAAAGACCGGCGAGCCGATCGTCCTCAACCACCGGATCATCGACGAATGGCAGGCCGATACGGGCTGCCTCCAGACACTGAAACAGCACCGAAGGTTCCAGATAAAGCATACGATAGACGAGCCCGTCCTCGGTCGCGGCACCGCCATCGTGCAGTTCGTCCGGATGAAGGATGATCACCCGCCCGGGCTGGCTGTAGCGCTGTTCCCCGCGATACCGGAATGTCTGCACCCCTCGCATGGTGACGCCAAGCGCATAGGTGTCATGCCGGTGCAGATCGAATGCATCGCCTCGAAACTGCGCCTGGATGCGCTCTATCCCCGGATAGGCGGGCGCGGACAGGATGCGATTGGCGTCGGGCGTCACGCACAAACGTTCAAGACCCTCGAAGATCTGTCCGGCTACATCATCGTGCAATGTCGCATTTCCAGACTGCATGAAAGTGATCACCGATGTTCGATACCAAAATCGCGATCGTTTTGCGAAGCGATCTTCAATCCTGGCAGAAGCTGAACGTAACTGCCTTCCTGTCGACGGGCATCGCCGGGCAGCATCCCGATATCATCGGCGAAGCCTATCGCGATCGCACTGGCAACGTCTACAACGCTTTGTCGATCCAGCCGATCATCGTCCTTTCGGCCGATCAGGACAAGATCTCCACCATCCATCGCCGCTCGCTGGAACGCGGCGTCACCTCTTCCGTCTTCATCGAGGAAATGTTTTCCACCGGCCATGACGTCGCCAATCGCGCCGTGTTTTCCGAATTCGCCCCCGAGGACGCCAAAGTCGTCGGCATCGCCCTGCGCGCGGAAAAGAAGATCGTCGACAAGATCACCAAGGGCGCGAGCATGCATGCGTGATCAGACGCGCAAAGAAAACGGCCGGATCGTGAGACCCGGCCGCTTTTGTTGAACAGGCTTAGCCGTTCTGTGTGATCGGTGCGATCTGGATTTCGACGCGGCGGTTTTGGGCGCGGCCAGCCTCGCTCGCGTTGGACGCAACCGGCTGCGACGGGCCGAAGCCGATCGCCGACATGCGGCGCTGGTCGATACCCTGACCGCTGAGATAGGAAGCAACGGAACCGGCGCGACGCTCGGACAGATCCTGGTTGTGCTGCAGGCTGCCGGTCGAATCGGTATGGCCGTTGACGTCGATGAGAGTGCGGTTGAACTTGCGCAGAACGATTGCGACGGAATTGAGCGTCGCAAAGAATTCCGGCTTGATCGCGTCCCTGTCGATGTCGAAGGTGATCGCCGACGGCATATTGAGAATGATGCGGTCGCCGACGCGCGTAACCGAGACCCCGGTGCCCTGTAGCTGCGCACGCAGCTCGGACTCCTGCTGGTCCATGTAGTTGCCGATACCCGCACCCGCGAGCGCACCGACGCCGGCACCGATCAGCGCGGCATTGCGGCGCGAAGATGGCGAATGACCGATAAGGAGACCCGCAACCGCACCGACCCCGGCACCGATCGCCGCGCCGCCGGCCGTGTTGGACACCTTCTGCTCGCCTGTATAGGGATCAGTCGTGGTGCACGCGTTCAAAAAGGCTGCCCCTAGGGCAAGAATGGCAAATTTTCTGATCATAGAATCGTCGCTCTCCGGTTCGATGGCCGCAGCAGATATGAAACATTGCGGCAAGATGATGAAGAGAAATCTTAACCAGTCCTTTGTTCCCTGTGCATAGCGCGTATGCACAACCTTTGCGGAAACCATGAGCCACCGGCACTTTGCAGGGCCGATAACAGCCCCGCTTGCCTTGCTTGCAGCGCCCCTCGATGATCAGGCGGCGTGGAAAAGCTGAAGCACGGTGTTAAAGCTGGCATTGGCGATCGACAGGGACTGCAGCCCGAGTTGCTGCTGCGCCTGCAGCGCTAAGACCCTGCTCGATTGCTGCTCCATGTCCGCGTCCACGAGTTTGCCCACGCCGCTTGTCAGGGAATCGTTCAGATTCTTGGCGAATTCGGTCTGCAGACCAATGCGGGATTCGAGCGAACCGAATGCCGATCCGATCGTATTGAGCTGCTGCAACATCCCGGTCACCGTGTTGACCATGTCCGTAATCGCCCCGCGTGACGTATTCGCATCAAGGGAGATTTCAGCCTGGCCGCCGGTGCTGCCATTCTTGCTGCTGATCAAGACGTAGTTTTTGGCTGAGCCGGCTGCTGTCGCAAAGGCGGTCGACGTCAGCACGCCATAGCCGCCTGAACCGCTCGATTGATCGTCAATCAGATATCGGGCATCCGCCGGAACGATGGGGCCGCCGGTCGAGGTCACACCCTCGTAGTTCAGCATGCCGATCGAGACGCTTCCGTTGGTGTTGCGGATAAAGGACCCTGGAATCTGATGTGGTTTCGTCGGATCCGTACCGTCCTGCAACACTGTCCAGTTGACGCCGTTGAAAGTCGCAGATTCCCCGATGCTGCGCAGTTGCTGCTTGAGCTGGGTAATCTCGTCGTTGAGCTTCGTCTTGTCGACACTCGTCTCATACGCACTGACAAGCTTCGAGCGGATCTGCGTCACGACATCGATCGCATTCTCGACACCGGTGGAGGCTGTGTTGACCGTGGAGGCAGCAAGGCCAAGCGCATCCTGCACCGACGATATTGCGCCGACGTCGGTACGCGTCAAAGCCGAAATTCTCCAATAGGTGGCGTTATCCTTGACCGTCTGCACCCGCAGCCCGGACGACATCTGCCGCTCCGCATTGGCCAGTTTGGTCTGGGTGTCCCTCAGCACTTCGAGCGCTGTATTCATAGAGGGAGTGACCCTGATGAAGGTCGAAAAAATACTCACGGCACACAAACTCCGGACGCAACAATACGCAACAAATACAAGGAGACATTGGAACCTTGCCGCGGGCACTCATGCACACGGGCCGATCGTGTCGGCGAAGGAGAAGCCCGGCAAAAACAACACCTGGGCTCCAGCGGTTACATGCCGCTATGATTAGCAAACACGCTTAATAAAACGCTAAGCCAAACGCATAATTTACCATAAACAAGCGAGAAATTTGCCGCGACCTCAACTCAACCGTGCTGGCCTCACTCCGCCGCGCGGAGGTTGGCCAGCTTCGTGCGCAGCGCCGCATCCGACATTTCCTCGTGCAGGCGCTGCTCCTCATGTGTCTGCGGCTTGGCGAAGCGCGCGATGAGAAGGTAGGCGACGGGCGTGATGTAGAGCGTGACCAAGGTTGCAAAACCAAGACCACCGACGATCACCCAGCCGAGCGCGATGCGGGCCTCGGCACCCGCTCCCTCGGCAAAAACGAGGGGGACGCCGCCAAGAATGGTCGCGATCATCGTCATCATGACCGGACGAAGGCGCAGAGCGCACGCCTTTTCGATCGCCTCGCGCACGCCCTCGCCTTTGTCGCGAAGCTGATTGGCAAACTCGACGATCAGGATGCCGTTCTTCGCCATGACGCCGACCAGCAGCACGAGACCGATCTGGCTGTAGATATTCAGGCTCGAACCGGTGATGACGAGCGCAAAGACGGCGCAAGCGAGGCCGAGCGGCACGGTAGACATGATGATCAACGACGACAGCACGCTTTCAAACTGCGCTGCCAGGACCAGAAAGATGATGACGATGGCGAAGCCGAAGGTAAGCGCCATGCCACTGGAGTTTTCCTCCAGCGTGGCGGCTTCGGCAAGCGGCATCAGTCGTGCCCCAGGCGGCAACAGAGGCGTGGCGATCCTGGTCACCTCCTCCACGGCCTGCCCGAGCGACATATCGTTCTTCAGGCCGGCGGTGATGGCGACGGACGCCAGCTGCTGCTCGCGGGTCAGCTGCGGCGCAACGGCATTTTCCTTCAGCGATGCGATGACAGACATCGGGACGATCTTGCCGTCGCCGGTTTTCAGAAAGACGTTTTCGAGATCGGTCGGATCGTCGATCGGCCGCATCGTCGAGGTCAGCAGCACCGGATAGGATTCGCCGGCGACGAAGACGTCCACCACGGAGCGCCCTTCGAGCAGGGATTGAAGCGCCATCGAGAGCCCCGATATCTCGATCCCGAGATCGGACGCCCGCTCCCGATCGATATTGACGGAGACCTGTGCCTGCGTCGGTTCGTTGTTGAGGCGTGGCGTGTCGAACCGACCCGTTGCATCTAGCGCCTGCACCAGTTTCAGGGCCGATTGCGTCAGCGCCTCGTGGTTGCTGCCGATCAGAGCCATCTGCACGCCGCTGCCGGCGCCACGGATGCGAAGGCTGTTTGACTGGATGGCCGTACCGCGCAGAGCCGGCACATCGGCCATGGCACGGTTGATATCGGCAACGATTTGCTGCTGCGTGCGATGGCGCTCGCTCCAGGGCGCCAGAGTCAGCACCATGAAGCCGGTGTTCTTCTGGCTGTTCAGACCGGAGATCGCATAGATGTTGCGGAGGTCGCCGCTATCCATCAGTGGCTGCAACCGCTCCTCGACGCGCTGCAGCTGATCCTTCGTGTAATCGAGGCCCGCGCCTTGCGGCGTCGTAAGACGCAGCATGACCATCGCGCGGTCCTCGGTTGGCGTCAGCTCGCTTTTGACATTCATGAACGCCAGAATGGCGGCGGCTGAGAAAACCGCACAGAAGACGATGACGACAAAAGGTGCGTTGAGACAGGTCTTGAGCGTGCGCTGATAGACGCCGGCGAACAGACCGCCGAAACGGCCGAGTACGCCGTGTTCCTCGCGCACCTCCTTGGTCAGCATCCGCGAGGCGAGCATCGGGCAAAGCGTCAACGCCACGATCGACGAGAGGCCCACCGAGAAAGCGAGCACGAAGCCGAACTCACGGAACAGGCCACCCACCTGCCCCGGCAGGAAGGATAGCGGGATGAACACGGCGGCAAGCGTCGCCGTCGTGGCGATGACGGCGAAAAAGACCTCACGCGTGCCGAGCACGGCGGCAGCGCGCGGTCCGATCTTCTCCGCTCTGCGGCGCACGATATTCTCGAGCACGACGATGGCATCGTCGACCACGAGGCCAGTCGCGAGCACGATCGCCAGCAGCGTTAGAATATTGATCGAAAAGCCGACCATATAGAGCGCGGCGAGCGTACCGATGAGCGCCACAGGCATGGTGACGACAGGTATGAGCGTCGCACGCCAGTCGCGCAGAAAGAGGTAGATGACGATGGTGACGATCAGCGCCGAAAAGACGAGGGCCAGCATTACTTCATGGATCGCTCCCTGAATGAACAGGGCGTCATCACTGGTGACGACGACGCGCGTCCCCTCCGGCAGCGACTTCGAGAGCTGCGCAACGACTGCCTTCACGCCTTCCGAAATATTCAGCGTGTTCGACTGAGCCTGGCGGATGATACCGAGGCCGACGCCTTGCACGCCGTTGGATCGAAGCGCAGTGGTGCCGTCCCTCGGCCCGAGCGTAACGGTCGCGACATCGGAGAGCCGCACGCGATCCTTCACGATCAACCGGGAAAAATCCTCCGGCGTCTGCAGTGCGGCCGTGGCGCGAACCACGATATCCTGGCGGGCGCTCTTCAGCGATCCGGCCGGCACATCGAGCGCGGCGGTCGCAAGCGCCGTCGTCAGGTCACCGATCGTCAGTCCGCGTCCGGCAAGCGCCGCCTGATCGATGTCGATCCGGAAAACCTTCTCCTGATTGCCATAGAGTTCAACATCGGCAACGCCTTCGACAGAGGCCAGCCGATCCCTGATTTCCTTGTCGACGAGCTGCGTCAGGTCGTCCATCGTCATGGTACTGGATGTCACGGCAAGACGCATGATCGGCTGCGAATCCGAATCCGCCTTGACGATCTGCGGCGCATCCGCCTGATCCGGCAATTGTTCGGTGATCCGGCCGATGGCATCGCGGACATCGTTGGCCGCCACCGATAGATCGGTAGCGTCGGAAAACTCCAGCGTCACCCGGCTCTGTCCGAAGGATGAGCTGGACGACACCGATTTCAGACCGCTGACACGGGCAACCGCGCCTTCGATGATCTTCGTCAGCTCCTGATCCACCGTCTGCGGCGACGCGCCTTCGAATACGGTTCGCACAGTAACGACCGGACGATCGACGTCGGGCAGTTCACGCACTTCGACACCGAAATAGGCGGCAAGACCTGCGACGACCAGGAGCGTATTGAAAACCAGCGCCAGGATCGGCCGCCGCACGAAAAGAGCCGTGAAGGACTGCTTGCCCGCGCCCGCGCCGCCCTCTGCCATATCATCGCCATGGGTCATCATTGCGTGATGACCTCCGTGGCTTGCGCCACATCGCGGACAAGGCGAACTCCGCCGCCCTCTGTCACGCGCTGCAAACCCTCGATGACGATGAGATCGCCATCGCGCAAATCGCCCTTGACCAGGACGGCATCCGGATTGCGCTGCACGATACTGACACGCACCTTCGAAGACTTGCCATCCGCAACACGCCAGACATGCGCGCCCTCGCCATCCCATTGCACCGCAAGCGGATCGACCGAAGGATAGGGATTGCCGGCAAAGCGCATGCCGACATTGAACGACATGCCGGCACGCAGCTCATCAGAGGCATTGTCGATGCGCGCACGCACGCGCAGGGTCCGGCTGGCGCCATCGACGCGATTGTCCACTGCCTCGACCGCGCCGGTGAAGATCCGTCCGGGCAGTGCGACCGATGTCGCCTCGACAGGCTGATCGACCTTGACCGTATTGGCAAAGCGCTCGGGTACCCAGTAGTCCACCAGGATCTCGGAGCGATCGTCCAGCATGACAATATTGGTAGCCGTCGTCACATTATCGCCGACGACAACGGGAACGATGCCGACAATCCCGTCGATCGGAGCGACAATATCCCGGCGCTTCAGCGCAAGCTCCGCCGATTGCAAAGCCAGCTTTGCTCCCTGCTCCACGATCTCGGCATCGAAGACGTCCATCCGCGACACAGTGGACTTGATGTTGCGATAGAGCTGGAATTTCTCCGACGCGCTCTTGAGCGCCACTTCCGCCTGTCCTCGGGCAATGATCTGTTCGTCATCGTCGAGACGCGCCAACACCTGCCCCTGCTTCACCCTGTCGCCGGATTTGATGAGGATCTCCCGGATCGTGCCCGCCGCCTGCGGCATAACGACGACTGAGCGGATGGCATCGCCTGTGCCGATGGCGCTGAGGCGATCATTGACGATGCCGCCGACCACGGGATGCGTGAGGACCAGCGGCGTATTCTGGCCGCGCCCCGCGCCGCCACTGGCGATCTTGCCGGCCTGACCGCCCTTCGCATCGTCGCGGGGTGTAACCATCGCCACGACGGAAGCCGGGACACCGGCTTTCTGCAGGAGGCTGGCCGCACCCGGCACGAAGGCCACCGCGGCGGCAAAACCCGCCACCAGCACGAGAAAGGATAAGGAAAGCTGTTTCCAGGCGGTCATGCACGTCTCCGGCTTGTTGTGTCAGAGGCGATGAAATCGCGTCGTCGGTTTGTGATGGCCTCGTCGCTTCAGGAGCGTGTGCCGAGGCCGGATTCGGGTCGATGGCGATATAACGCACGATTGTGCCCGATTTGCTGCAATATCGTTTTTTTGAGCATATGGGGCAAGATTGACCGCGAATTATGACAAAGTTGTAATCTTGGCGGAGACAACGACGCGTTTTATCCACTGCCTGACAAGCCGTTTATGACGGGAAAATCCACCCTCCCGATCGCTTCATCACCTGTGAATGTGCACTTTTTGTTCTATTTTCGGCCCGTTTCTTTTGCCTTTCGGGGTAGAATCATTACATTGGGCCGCATGACCATCGGACACGACGACATTCCTTTCTTTGACGAGGAGCCGGAACATCTGGCGCCGCGACACCCGGCACCCAGCGCCAGCAACAATGGCGGCGGCATTGCCGCCCGCGCCATGGCAGCGCGCGACAGCGGTCGCCGGCCGGATTATCTCTCGGGCCTCAATCCGGAGCAGACGGAAGCGGTCGAGACGCTCGACGGCCCAGTGCTGGTGCTTGCAGGCGCCGGCACCGGCAAGACGCGCGTGCTGACGACCCGCATTGCGCATATCCTCTCCACCAACCGTGCTTTCCCCAGCCAGATTCTTGCCGTGACCTTCACCAACAAGGCGGCGCGCGAGATGAAAGAGCGTATCGCGCTGCTGGTCGGCGGCGCGGTCGAAGGCATGCCCTGGCTCGGCACGTTCCACTCGATCGGCGTCAAACTGTTGCGCCGTCATGCCGAACTGGTCGGCCTCACTTCCAGCTTCACCATTCTCGACACCGACGACGTCATCCGACTGATCAAGCAGTTGATTCAGGCCGAAGGGCTCGATGACAAGCGCTGGCCGGCCAAGCAGTTCGCCGGCATGATCGACACCTGGAAGAACAAGGGCCTCAGCCCCGCCGATATTCCGGAAGGCGACGCCCGCGCCTTTGCCAACGGCAAGGGCCGCGAACTCTATACCGCTTACCAGAACCGTCTGAAGACGCTGAACGCCTGCGACTTCGGCGATCTTCTGCTCCATCCGATCAATATGTTCCGGCGCAACCCGGACATCCTGAAGGATTATCACCAGCGCTTCCGTTACATTCTGGTCGATGAGTATCAGGACACCAACACGGCGCAGTACATGTGGCTTCGCCTGCTGGCGCAGCGGCAGAAGGGCGAGCCGCAGAACGTCTGCTGCGTCGGCGACGACGATCAATCGATCTACGGCTGGCGCGGCGCGGAGGTCGACAATATCCTGCGCTTCGAGAAGGATTTTCCGGGCGCCAAGGTCATCAAGCTCGAGCGCAACTACCGCTCCACCGAACATATTCTCGGCGCAGCCGCCCATCTGATCGCCCACAACGAGGGCCGGCTTGGCAAGACGCTCTTCACCGAACGCTCCGATCCCGACGACATCAAGGTGCAGGTGCACGCCTCCTGGGATTCCGAGGAGGAAGCGCGCGCCATCGGCGAAGAGATCGAGCAGCTTCAGCGCAACAAGCACAATCTCAATGACATGGCGATCCTCGTGCGCGCGTCTTTCCAGATGCGCGAATTCGAAGATCGTTTCGTCACGCTCGGCCTGAACTATCGGGTCGTCGGCGGCCCACGCTTCTATGAGCGCCTCGAAATCCGCGACGCCATGGCCTATTTCCGCCTCGTCTGCCAACCGGCCGACGATCTTGCCTTCGAGCGCATCGTCAACACGCCGAAGCGCGGTCTCGGCGACACTACCGTGCGTGCGCTGCATGACTACGCCCGCGTTCGCAATATCCCGATGCTGGCGGCAGCGGCCGATATCATCGAGACGGATGAAATGAAGCCGAAGGCGCGCAAGGCACTGTTCGACGTCGTGCAATCCTTCCGCCGCTGGCAGGGCCTGCTTGAAAACACGCCGCATACGGAGCTTGCCGAGCAGATCCTCGAAGAGTCCGGCTATACGGACATGTGGAAGAACGATAAGTCGGCGGAAGCGCCGGGACGCCTGGAAAACCTCAAGGAACTCATCCGCTCCATGGATAGTTTCGAATCCATGCGCGGCTTCCTTGAGCACGTCGCCCTCGTCATGGATGCCGAACAGAACGAAAACCTCGATGCCGTCTCGATCATGACGCTGCACTCGGCCAAGGGGCTGGAATTCGAGACCGTGTTCCTGCCCGGCTGGGAGGAAGGCCTGTTTCCGCACCAGCGCTCGCTCGACGAAAGCGGCCGCGCCGGCCTCGAAGAAGAGCGCCGCCTCGCCTATGTCGGGATCACCCGCGCCAAGCGCCGCTGCCACATCTGGTTCGTTTCCAACCGCCGCATCCACGGCCTGTGGCAGTCCACCATCCCTTCCCGCTTCCTCGACGAACTGCCGGAAACGCATGTTCAGGTCGCTGAAGTCGAGCAGTCCTATGGCGGCTATGGTCGCGGCGGCTACGGCCAGTCCCGTTTCGACAAGGCGGAACCTTTCGCCAACTCCTATTCCACCCCCGGCTGGAAGCGCGCTCAGGCAAACCGCAACGACGCGACCCGCGATAACTGGGGCAGCCGCTCCGGCCATGCCGTCGAGCGTATCGGCTATGGCGAGAGCGGCCCGAAGGTGCGCACGATCGATGGCGAACTGGTGGCCAAATCCACCTCCTCCGAACCATCGAAATTCATGGTCGGCGACCGCGTCTTCCACATCAAGTTCGGCAACGGCAATGTCTCGGAAATCGAGGGCAACAAGCTGACGATCGAATTCGACCGCGCCGGGCAGAAACGCGTGCTGGACGGGTTTGTGGAGAGGGTATGATCGGACTAAGCCGGCCCTCTGGTTTGGGACCAGAGGGTGAGCATCAATGCAATGGCAACATCAGGCCGACCGACAAGACAAATCCTATTTGGCGGGACTTATACTACGAGCTCTGGTGAAGCCTGTCGCGCATCAGCCACCTAGTCATCTCGACCCTTCAGCCACAGCCCAAACTCCTTCACCACGGCCACCACCTTCTCCAGGCGGCTCCCATCTTCCGTCAACGAGTACTCGACTTTCACAGGAACCGTCGGATAGACCGTCCGCCTGATCAGGCCCGCCTCCTCCAGCGCGCGCAAATCAAGCGTCAACATTCGCTGAGAGATGCCAGGCATCAGCCGCCGCAACTCGTTGAAGCGCTGTGGCCCGTCGACCAGATAGGACACGATCAGCAGCCGCCAGCGGCCTCCCAGCAAATGCATCGCCTCCTCGACGGAGCATCCGGTCACAGTCTTTTTCATGGTGCATACCTCATGGTTTAGGCGGTATAATTTTTGTACCTAGATGTCAAACTTTTCCGTTCTTACTATTCCATACCAAGGAGACTACATGGTTCAGCGGCAGCCGTTCCACGCGAAGGCTGCACTGGAAAACACCATGGAGCCCACTCGTGAAACTGTATTACCTGCCCGCTAGCTGCTCGCTCTCTCCCCATATCGTCATCAAGGAACTCGGCCTCGACGTCGAACTGATCAGGGTGGATCACACCACGCACAAGACCGAAGCGGGATTGGATTTCCATGACATCAACCCGCACGGTTATGTCCCCCTACTCGAACTCGATAACGGTGATCGCCTGCGGGAAGGACCCGCCATCGTTCAATATCTGGCGGACTTGAAGCCTGAGGTTGGACTCGCCGCGCCGGCTGGCACGATGGAGCGATACCGATTGCAAGAAATGCTCGGCTTCCTGTCCACGGAGATCCACAAGGGCTTCATTCCACTTCTCTATGCTCGATTGGCGGGAAGCTATGTCGAGACGGCAAGGCCGAAGCTCGAAAAGCGCTATCAATGGATCGACGCGCACCTTGCCGATCGCCCCTTCCTGATGGGAGATCACTTCACGGTTGCCGATGCCTATCTGTTCGCCCTGACGGGATGGGGCCAGGCCGCCTGGCTCAAGTCCTACTACAAGGCCGCCATCCATTTCGATGAGTTGGACAATCTAAAAGCCTGGTATGCCCGCATGAGGCAGCGCAATGCCGTGCGGAAGGCGATCGAAGAAGAGGGCTTGGCCTTCTGATCGGCCTCTCTGCGCCGGTCCACGGCGAGGTATTCCCATCTCGCGGAAGATCCGCACCCTGAGTGACGTCGCCTCAGATCTCAAAGCTTTGCAACTCAGTCGCAGAGCGCGCATATCGCGCTGGTGGAAGTCCCGCGAAACGCGTGAATGCAACGCTGAAGGCGCTTGCCGAACCATAACCGACGCGCTCAGCGATGGTGGCGATGTCACCATCGCCGCGCAGCAGAAACCTCTTCGCCAAGGCCATGCGCCAGGAAAGCACATATTCCATTGGCGCAACACCCATGGCACGACCGAAGCGTTCGAAGAAAGCCGAGCGTGAGAGACCGGCTTCCTTTGCCAGCAGCGCGATCGTCCAGGCATAGGCCGGGCTTTCATGGATCCGGCGGATGGCGGCGGCAAGCCTCTCATCGGAAAGCCCGCGCAGCAGACCGGGCGATGCCTCCGGCCCCGCCGACGATCGAAGAGCCTCGATCAGCATCACCTCCAGCAGGCGTGCAAGAACGACGGCACGCGCCGGACGCTGTTCGCGCGCCTCTTCGGCGACGAGCTGAACGATGAGCGAGAGCCGCCTTTCACCGCTGACATGGATGAGCGTTGGGAGCAGCGAAACCAAAAGCGCGGCATCTTCGGAGCCGAAGGTAAAATGTCCAATCAGCAATCGGGCATTGGGGGCTGCATTCGGATCACCATGCCTTACCTCGCCCTCCCACATGGTGACGGCCAGAGGGTCGGCACCAGCCTCCTGAGGATCGCGATTGGACATCACGAAGCCGAACACGGAGGGAATGAGGACGAAATCGCCTTCCATGAGGTCAATCGGCCGATGCCCGTCGATCGCAAGGCGGGCAGAGCCGTCCATGACGACGCAGTAAAATGGTCTACCCGTCGCAGGACGGCGGACGCTCCATGCTCCGCCGCCACTCACCACCTTGGATAGCAGCGCGCCGGGTTGCAGCAAGGTGACCACTTCGGCAAGCGGATCAATCACAATCAGGACTCCTGCTAAACAAACATGGATTTCCAATTATATAAAGTCCGGCCATCGCGGTCTAGTGTGGCGACTGCAACGCTTATCAAGGAGCCGACATGAAAACCGTTCTGATTACTGGCTGCTCATCCGGATTCGGACTGGAAACCGCCAAATACTTCCTCGATCGCAACTGGAACGTTGTCGCAACGATGCGCACGCCAAAAGAGGAAATACTCCCCCGCTCAGAACATTTGCGCGTTCTGCCGCTCGACATTACCGATGCCGAAAGCATCAGCAATCTCATCGACGCCGCCGGCCCGATCGACGTGCTGGTCAACAATGCCGGGATCGGTTGGCTCAATGCGCTGGAAGGCACATCGATGGAGCTGGCACGCGATATTTTCGAAACGAACACCATCGGCACGATGGCGATGACGCAGGCCGTGCTGCCGCAGTTTCGGCAACGTGAGCAAGGCGTCATCGTCAACATCACATCCAGTGTGACGTTGAAACCGCTCCATCTTCTCTCGGTCTATACCGCCAGCAAGGCGGCGGTGAATGCATTCGCCGAGGTGCTAGCGCTCGAACTGGAACCATTCAACATCCGCGTGAGAACCGTATTGCCGGGGCGCGCTCCCGACACACGTTTCGGTGAAACCGCACAATCGCGCATCAAGGATGCCGGCGGCTTCCCCGATGCATATGCGGAACTGGTGCAAGGCGTGTTCGCAAGTTGGGCACAGCAACCCTCGGCCGGAATCACCCGGTCGGCCGACGTCGCGGAAGCCGTCTGGCGCGCCGCTACGGATCCATCCTGCCCACCCCACCTGGCAGCTGGGGCCGACGCGCTCGCGCTATCAGCGCAAAGCTAGACCTTCAAGGCGAGCCATAATGCCGTCAATCATTTGTCCAGGATGCTGAGTCGCGGATATCCGCGCCTCAGCGCAAAGCATGCTCATATCGATTGTTCAAAGTCAGCAGGAAGCTCGGCGGCAGGCTGTCAGGAAAGCCAAGATCCTCGCTGGACCAAGTGTTGGGACGACAAGCGAGAGTTTTGCCGGGCAGAAAAAGTGATCCCTCCGCCACAATCCGGCCTCGGGAAGGCCGGTATCCCGCTCCCTACATTGCTGCCCTGCAAAATCCGCATCACTAGCATGCTACCAATATCAGCCTAATCGATTATATCGACCTTAGTGGCTTCGGGGTTCCGTATCTCCCGTGGCACCTCGGCAAGCCGCTGCCAGCTCGTATTTCGACCCATTCCGGCTCGAACAGCGCTGTCTGACGAAAACAAGAACCGAGGATAAAAAAGTGGCTGGACCAGTAACAAGCTCTGCGCCCACCAGCGCCAGTGCATCCGCACATCAAGGCCAGGGCAATTATCAATTCGCGCTTATCGCACTCACCTCACTCTTTTTCATGTGGGGCTTCATTACCTGCCTGAACGACATTCTGGTGCCGCACCTGAAGAGCGTGTTTCAGCTCAACTACACCCAAGCGATGCTCATTCAGCTCTGCTTTTTCGGCGCATACTTCATCGTATCGCTGCCGGCTGGCGCGCTCGTAAAGCGCATCACCTACAAATGGGGCATCGTCGTCGGCCTCGCCATCGCGGCAGTCGGCTGCGCGCTGTTCATTCCAGCCGCCAGCTACCGCGTCTACGCGCTCTTCCTGGGCGCACTCTTCGTGCTTGCCACCGGCATCACGATCCTGCAGGTCGCCGCCAACCCCTATGTCACCGTCCTGGGACCTCCCGATACCGCTGCCAGCCGTCTTAACCTGACGCAGGCCTTCAACTCGCTCGGCACAACGATCGCTCCCTATTTCGGCGCAATATTGATCCTCTCTGCAGCGACGGTAGCCGCAGCCAACGCAACCCCGGAGCAGATTGACGCCATGCGGCTTGCCGAAGCAGGCGCAGTGAAATTCCCGTATCTGCTGCTTGCCGTCGCGTTTCTGGTACTCGCCGCCGTCTTTGCGGCGTTGAAACTGCCGCAAGTCGAAGATGAGGAAACCGTGGAACCGATGCGCGGCGGCGGCTCAGCCTGGCAGTATCGTCATCTGGTGCTCGGTGCAGTCGGCATCTTCCTCTATGTGGGCGCCGAAGTCAGCGTCGGCAGCTTCCTTGTCAATTTCCTCAGCCAGCCCGATATCGCCCATCTCTCCGAAGCCGATGCGGCGCACTACGTTTCCTATTTCTGGGGCGGCGCGATGATCGGACGCTTCGTCGGATCTGTGATCATGCGCCAGATCGACGATGGCAAGGCGCTTGCTTTCAACGCTGCTATCGTCATCATCCTGCTGGTGGTAACCGTACTCACCACGGGCCATGTCGCCATGTGGTCGGTGCTGGCAATCGGCCTCTTTAACTCCATCATGTTCCCGACGATCTTCAGTCTGGCGCTACATGGGCTCGGCAAATATACGAGCCAGGGATCCGGTATTCTTTGCCTCGCCATTGTCGGTGGCGCCGTTCTGCCCGTTATCCAGGGCGGCCTTGCCGATACCATTGGCATCCACCTCGCCTTCCTGATGCCGATCATCTGCTACGTCTATATCGCCTTCTACGGGCTGAAGGGCCACAAGCCTGCGTAAGGCTTTGCCAACCATTGTGCCTCGCCGCGTCTTCGGCGGGGCGCATGGGGCTTGATCCGAACCGCGCCGCTTGGCATCGTGCAATGCAACAAGACGGAAGGACAGGCCTCATGAAAGCATTGCTGCTCATCGACATCCAGAACGGCTTCTGCCCGGGTGGCAACCTGCCCGTCCCGGAAGGAGATCAGGTGGTACAGGTTGCCAACAAGCTGATCGACAGCGGCAAATATGATCTCATCATCGCATCGCAGGACTGGCATCCGGCCGGCCACGGCAGCTTCGCATCGGCCCATCCCGGCAAAAAACCTTTCGAAATGGGCACGCTCTCCGGCAAGCCGCAGATGATGTGGCCCGACCACTGCGTCCAGAATACCGAAGACGCTCGCTTCCATCCGGCACTCCACGTCGATGCCGTCGACTTTATCCAGCAGAAGGGTCAGAATCCGGCGGTCGACAGCTATTCGGCCTTCCGCGACAACGATCAGGCTGCACTCACGGGCCTGGCCGCCTATCTACGCGGCAAGGGCGTGACCGCGCTCGATCTTTGCGGACTTGCAACCGACTACTGCGTCAAATTCTCCGCAATCGACGCGGTCGAGATGCTTCCCGGCGTTACAGTCCGCTTCATCGAGGACGCAAGCCGCGGAATCGATCCCGCCGGCGTCAAGGCTGCGATCGAAGAGATGCGGACGCGCGGCGTCGCCACGATCGACAGCAAGGACGCGCTTGCCTAAAATCAGGCTGGCGGAGCTAAGCCTTCTCTAAGGAAAATAATGCAGACTGGCCCCGATCAATGACATACCGGGGCGTTCGCGTGCAATCGATTACCATCAACGGGCGGTTTCTCAGCCAGCCATTATCCGGCGTACAACGCTTTGCACGCGAATTGACGCTGGCGCTTGACCGCAAGATCGCCGCAGGTGCGGTGCCGTCCACGTTGAAGGGCGCAAGATGGCGCTTGGCCGTGCCGCGCCATACGCGCGTCGACATCGGTCTCTCCGCCATAGAAGTCGATTCTTTCGGCTCAGGCCCCGGTCATATCTGGGAACAGACATCTCTGCTTTCGCGATCACGCGGCAGCCGGCTGATCGGCTTCGGCGGCAGCGGTCCTCTCCTGCATCGCCGCCAAATGGTGGTCATCCATGACGTGACCATCTTCCGGCACCCGCAATCCTTCAAACGCAGCTACCGCATGCTGCATGGCGCCCTCGGCGCGATGCTCACCCGCACCGCCAAGATCGGCACGGTCTCGGAGTTTTCGCGCGACGAACTTGCCTCCGTTTTCCGGGTCCCCGCCGGCGGCATCGATGTGGTCTACAATGCCGTCGATCACTTCGCCGCCATTCAACCCGACCAAGCCATCATCCAACGGCTCGGATTACAGACCAACGGCTTCTTCCTGCTCGTCGGCACGATGAAGCCGAACAAGAATCTCGATTTCGCCATTCGCGCCTTCGAAACCCTTGGCGATGAAAGCCAGAAACTCGTGGTTGTCGGCGGCACAGCTCCGACCGTGTTCGAGGCCGACGGGCCGCAGTCCAGTGACAGGCAGCTCTTTCCCGGTCGCCTCACGGATGCAGAGATCGCCGCGCTGGAACGACATGCCACGGCCTTCGTCTTTCCCAGCCTCTATGAAGGCTTCGGCATTCCGCCGCTCGAAGCCATGACGCAGGGTTGCCCGGTGCTGGCCGCCGATATCCCCGCTGTCCGCGAAGCGTCGGGCGATGCTGCGCTCTACTTCGATCCCACCAGGCAGGACGAGCTTGTCGCCGCCATGCAGAGGATAGCCGCAGACGGCACTTTGCGTGAGGATCTGCGCCGACGCGGCCACGAGAATGTCGCCCGCTTCTCCTGGAACAGCAGTGCGGAGCGTGTGCTATCCATGCTGGAGGCCCTCTGACGGATCTAGCTTCGGGCTTGCGGCCGAAACATCGTGACGAAATAGCTGTGAAGGCCGAGCACGCAGAACACAGCGCCACCGACAACGCCAATCGTCACCGATATCCAAAGTGAATACTCAAAGCCGGCCGTTGCAAGTACCGGCACGGCGAGACCGATGGCGGAGAAAATGACCGGCCGCCAGATGAAGCTGAAGGGCAGCAAAGTGAGCACCTTCACCCCGATCGCCATTGCCACCAGCGCACCGATCATACCGCCGAACATGAGCGCCGCATCGTCGAACGAGCCGAAATAGCCGCCAAGCAGCGTCCCGACATTCAGCAGGACGCAATCGACCAAAGCCAACAGGAAAATCATCAGCAATCGGCGCTGAAGGTGCGCAGGCGTCGGCGACATGTTCAATGTCAGGGCGCGGCACACCGAAAGACCGACGACAAAAGGCGCGCCTGCAACAAATCCGTCGCGCAAGCCAGCCGAAATAGCCAGATGCGCCACGGGCTGCAACAAGGCGAAAATGCCGGCCGCGGTCATCAATGTAAGGCCGGTCAGCAGCGAATAGTAATCTCCAAGCTGTTTCCTGAACGCAGGAGTTATACCATCGCGATCATGGGAGGCGACCACATCCGGATATTGAATGGCCTGCAGTGCCGAAACGATCAGCACGAACGGCCGCTGCAGCAGATCGAGCGCCAGCAATGCGCCTGCAGCCCCGCCCGCCCCTAACGCCGTCGTGAGGATCGACTTCAAGCCCAAAGGCGCAAGCATACCGAGCACCGAGGCGCTGGCCGCAACGCTGCCATAAACAAAATGCTTGCGGATCAGCTCTGGCTCGAGACGCGCCGCTTCGCGCAGACTGTCGCGGGTCAGAAATATGGCCCACGAGCCGTAGGCAACATAGCCGGCGAGCAACCCTATGATCGTGCAGGTGAAGCTTGGAGTAACCATTGCTCCGGCGAGCGTAGCGACGGCAAGAATGGTGGCGCGGGATCCCTGCAGTCGGGAAAAGGCGCGAAACTCCTGGCGAAAGCGCAGCATGGTGAGATGAAGATCGCTTCCGCCCTGCAAAACCGCAACAAGAGCGCCAAGCATCGCAATCTCGCGGGGAACCGAAAAGAAGATCGACGCGGATGCAGCGACCAGGCAGATCACCGCGCATACGGCAAACTCGACGGTCAGCGCCTTTCGCTCCAGTGCTTCGCTCCCGGGCGTCGAACCCGGATAGAAGCGGCTGCAGGCATGGCGGATCCATTCGAAGCAGAAGATCGCCGCAAACTGGCTGATGGTGATGAAAAGCGAGTAGGCCGCGTAATCCGCCGGCGCAAGCAAATGCGCTATTGCGATCAGCAGCCCGAATGCCACGGCCGCCTGATAGAAATATGCCGCCAATGCCACGATCTTTGCCATGCGGTCAGCTAACAGCAAAAGATTGAGAAAAGCGCTAATCCCGGGAAGGCCTTAGGAACCGAATACTAAGGGCCGCGCGCAAGCAGGTGGATGGCAGGCTTACGTGCCAAGACGCGCCGGCCACGCCAGATGGCATTTCATTCCTCGAAAATCTGCTCGATCGGCGGAGCCTGGAGCAACGGCGCCAGAGAGACGATCATCTTCCACATCATGCCTTCAACCGCATCGATGGATGAGCCAGGGCAATCAGGAAGCACGCACTCGCCGCGTCAAACTTATCGCTCGACGACGACAGGCTTGTGGTTTGCATCAACGGCAACCATCACGAAATGTCCCGTCGCCGTGATATGTCGCTCTCCGCTGAGAAGGTTCTCGGAGTAGAGGACCGTCTGCACCTTCATTGAGGTCCGCCCGATTTCGATGACCTCGGCGCAAACCTCGACAATCTCGCCAACGGCGATAGGGCGGGAAAAGTCGATGCGCTCCGAAGACGCCAGTACCGTCAACCTCCCGGAAAGTCTCGATGCGGCAATGAAGGCAGCCTTCGTCATGTAGGCCACCGCTTCGCCGCCAAACATTTTTCCGGCGCTATTGGCCTGATCGGGAAATACAATATCCACCATCGCCGCGCCTTCGCTTCGGGGCGGCTCGGCTTGCGATTTAAGCGGCGGCAACATCCAGTCAGACGCGCTTTGCTCCTCGGGGATCGCAACCATGTGAAAGACGCCGCGTGTGCAAACATGCCGCTCCCGGCCGGCGATGGCCTCCGCAACCATTTCCACCTCGATCGTCAGGGAACGACGCCCGGCCCTGACGGGAAGCGCTGTAAATTCGACGATATGACCGATGCGAGCCGGTTGTCTGAAATCAACCCGTTCGCAAGAGGCGGTAACGAAGGGCGCGCGGCCGTATCTTGTGGCGGCGATGAAGGCGACACGATCCATCAGCGCAAGGCCTGCACCTCCGAAAAAGGTGCCATGGTGGTTGGTATCGCCCGGAAAGACGATGTCGATCAGTGTTGTGGGAGACTGCGTGTGAACCCCGGAAGGCGTATTTGACATAAGAGCACTACCATCTCGATTGGAAGGCAAGGCAATGGAATGACGCATCGGCGCCGGGTATAGACATGCCGGTCGCAAAGCGGCACACCGGGACACCCCGCCCGTGGACGTTATCTGTAGCGGCAGGTCTCCTGGCTCACGGTTCATCACCGCCGTCCGTCTTCCCAAGGAGGCTCCCTCAGTGACATCATGGACGACGGCTCGCCGCTTACAGTTGCGGGGGCAGCTCCGGCATTGTGACCGGATTCCCTCTTAGCTCCGGACCAAAGGTCCGCAGAACCGTTACAACGCAGCAATGTCCGATGTTCGAGAGCCGGTCAAGGCGTGGCAGGGGCCACCCCTCATTTCCGTCTCGCCTCTTCACCCAGCCAGGCGATAACCGTCTCCAGGGCCGCCGATTTCCGGTAGCGTGGCCAGACCATGTAAAAATCGGAGGGACCGCTTAGCGATCCCTCGACGATCTGTATCAGGCGCCCTTCAGCCAAGTCTCGGGCAACGAAATCCCGGTTGGCAAGCACGATGCCCTGCCCGGCAATGGCAGCTTCGATTGCGTGCGACGTCTGATTGAAACTGATCCCCTTGTAGGGAGCCCGTACCGCGCCTCCGAAATGCCTGTCGATGAATTCCGGCCAGGAATTATGGGCGTCATGGAGAAGGACGTAAGCCGCAAGTTGCTCCGAGGTCGTCGGCGGCTTTCGCTCAAGCAGCAGCACCGGGCTGCAAACCGCAATGATTTCCTGCTCGAATAGCAACTCCGTCGCCAGTCCTGGACCGAAGGGTGGTCTGCCATAGCGCACGGCAAGGTCCACCCCATCGGCCTGAAAGCCAGACATGCGCTCCGTCGCGAGAATATGGAGGTCGAGATCCGGATGACGCGCCGTAAAATCCGGCAGGCGTGGGATCAGCCATTTCGATGCGAATGTCGGCGTGGTGCTGATCGTAAGCCTGACGGGCTGTGGCTTAAGATCGCCAGTCGCCTGAGCGATGATTTCAAAGGCACGCCTGATATCGGCGAAATAGCCACGCCCCTCGCCCGTCAAGACAAGACTTCGCGGCATCCGCTCGAACAACTTGACTCCGAGCTCCGCCTCCAGCCCGCGCACCTGCTGGGCCACAGCGCCTTGCGTAACACCGAGTTCCTCGGCGGCAAGCCTGAAGCTATGATGCCGCGCAGATACCTCGAACGCCTTGAGACCATTCAGAGAAGGAAGTTTACCGACTGAGCCATCCATGCGATAGTTTTTCTACTGACAAATGAGAGCGTAACTGCTTCGCCCACGCGCAAGAAAGATGATATTTCATCGGTAAATTTGAGGCAAGAAACTATATCCGAACGAGATGAAAGAGGAACCGAAAATGTCGATAGAAAAAGTGGCTGTTATCACAGCGGGCGGCAGCGGCATGGGTGCGGAGAGCGCCAGACGCCTTGCTGCCGATGGTTTCAAGGTAGCCATTCTGTCCTCCTCCGGAAAAGGTGAAGCGCTGGCACAAGAGCTTGGCGGCACCGGCATCACGGGCTCGAACCAGTCGAATGACGACCTCAAGCGACTGGTCGACACGACCATGGAGAAATGGGGACGGATCGACGTGCTCGTCAACAGCGCCGGCCACGGCCCCCGCGCTCAGATCCTGGAGATCACCGACGAGCAATGGCACACCGGCCTCGACGTCTACCTGATGAACGTCATCCGTCCGACGCGCCTCGTCGCCCCCATCATGCAGAAGCAGAAGTCCGGCGCGATCGTCAACATCTCCACCGCCTGGGCGTTCGAACCCTCGCCAATGTTCCCGACCTCGGCAGTCTTCCGCGCGGGACTTGCTTCCTACACCAAGATTTTCGCCGACACCTATGCCGCAGACAATGTGCGGATGAACAACGTCCTGCCCGGCTGGATCGATAGCCTCCCGGCAACCGAGGAGCGCCGCGAGACCGTGCCGATGCAGCGTTACGGCACCAGCGCCGAAATCGCCGCCACCGTCGCCTTCCTCGCCTCAGACGGCGCCGGCTACATCACCGGCCAGAACCTCAAGGTCGACGGCGGCCTGACCCGCTCGGTGTAATCTCGGCGAAAAACAACATCATTTCGCATTCGCTCTCCCGGGCCTCGCCTCGGAGAGCGATTTCATTTGGGGTATGCTTTGGGAAGCGAGGCTATATCCAAAGCAGCTACGCGAGGTTTCCAGTTACCAGTCTCGCACCTGCAATATCATCCTGCCGACAGGACGGGCAGCGGATTGGACAACATCCCCACGCCCACCACATCACGCGCCTTGAATTGCCTTTTTGCACTGCACACGTTAGAACGGCCCGCCGAATTCTAGGGACGGAAACGGGCGGTGTGAGGCGGCACTGCCTTGGGAGGAGTGCCATTATGGATGTTATCAGCACGATAACCACCTTGCGTGAACGGCTCGGCGAACATCGCAAAGCCGGTCGCAGCATCGGCCTGGTGCCGACCATGGGCTACCTTCATGCCGGCCATATGGAGCTGGTTTCCCGCGCCAAAGCCGAGAACGATATCGTCGTCACCTCGATCTTCGTCAATCCACTGCAATTCGGCGCCAATGAGGATCTGGCGAAATATCCGCGCGATCTTGAGCGCGACAGCGCCATGCTGCGCGAGGCAGGTGTCGATTTCCTCTTCGCACCCGAAGTGGCTGATATGTATCCGCGCCCCATGGAAACCGTAGTCGACGTGCCGAAGCTTGGCACGGAACTCGAAGGCGCGGTCCGCCCTGGACATTTTGCCGGTGTCGCAACCGTTGTCACCAAGCTTTTCAATATCGTCCAGCCTGATAGCGCTTATTTCGGCGAAAAGGATTATCAGCAGGTGGCGATCATCCGTCGCATGGTCGAGGATCTGGCCCAGCCGGTGCGTGTCGTTCCCGTACCGACCGTTCGCGATACGGATGGCCTGGCCCTGTCCTCGCGCAACACCTATCTCTCGAAGGAAGAGCGTACCGCCGCCGTCATCGTACCGAAGGCGCTTGCGGAAGCCGAGAGGCTTTACGACCTAGGCGCAGACGAACCCGTGGCTCTCGAGGACACCCTGCGCGCCTTCATCGAGACAGAGCCGCTCGCGACTGCCGAAGTGGTCGCCGTCCGTCATCCGGACACGCTGGAGCCGCTGACGACACTTCAAGGCAGTCCCGTCCTCATCGCGCTTTTCGTACGAATAGGCACCACCCGCCTGCTCGACAATCGTGTCATCGGCCGCAAATCGTCCGCCAATGAAAGGGCCGCCTGAAATGAGCACCGTCGGACGCACCAAGCGCACCACGCCTGCCGCCATCGAAGCGATGAAAGGCACGCGCCCCATCGTCAGCCTGACGGCCTATACGACGCCGATTGCTCGCCTTCTCGATCCCCATTGCGACCTGCTGCTGGTCGGCGATTCCCTTGGCATGGTGCTCTACGGCATGGAGACGACCGTCGGCGTCACCATGGAAATGATGATTGCGCACGGCCAGGCGGTCATGCGCGGCGCAAAGCACGCCTGCGTCATCGTCGACCTGCCATTCGGCTCCTATCAGGAGTCGAAGGAACAAGCCTTTCGCAACGCCGCGCGCATCCTGAAGGAAACGGGCTGCGATGGCGTGAAACTCGAGGGCGGCGAGGAAATGGCGGAGACCGTCTCCTTCCTCACCTCTCGCGGTGTCCCGGTCTTCGGCCATGTCGGGCTGATGCCGCAGCAGGTCAACACGACCGGTGGCTATCGTTCTCTCGGTCGCTCGGATGAGGAGGCGGATAAGATTCGCCGCGATGCCAGGGCGATCTCCGAGGCTGGCGCTTTCGCAATGGTGATCGAAGGCACGATAGAACCGCTTGCCCGCGAAATCACCGCCACTGTCGCCACTCCCACGATCGGCATCGGCGCTTCCGCAGCCTGTGACGGGCAGATCCTCGTCTCCGACGACATGCTCGGCCTGTTCAACGACTTCAAGCCGCGCTTCGTCAAGCATTTCGCCGAGCTGGCCCCCTTGATCTCCAAAGCAGCTGAAACTTATGCCGAAGAGGTAAAGGCACGCACCTTCCCGGCGATGGAACACACGTTCCAGCCGAAGAAATGAGGCTCCATCAACTCTTGGCGGGCTCCTTCTCCAACAGATAGATCGCCTCGCCGAAGTCCTCCATCTTGCTCATGAACGCTCCATGGGCGTCGCGCAGGCCCTGATTGTAATAGTATGGGCCGATCTCGGTCGTAAGGAACTCAAGCAGGAACTCGGCCGGCAATGTGCCAAGCGTCTGATCGAGCTCCTCAGAGAAATAGCGCTGAAGACGCGCGACGATCGCCGCCTTCTCTTCCTTCGTGAAGGTGATCTTCTTCATGCTAAGCATCTCCCATTTTGCAAGCAGACCCAGGGAACTGCTTCAAGAAAATCAATTAATCCATCAAGTAAATTCAATTGCTGCTTCCACGCGCACGGCTTACAGCTCCCGCCATTGAACAGCGCCCGGGGGCAGATGCGCAAGGGGCGAGGACGCTACACCTCACAACCAATCTGCGGTCCGGACTGCAAATGCGGCCTCCGGACGAAATAGCCGGGTTTTCCACAAAGGATAAAGCGGACCATGAGTCGCGCGGATTTTCTCGAAGGCTTGAAGGGCGGCATTCCAGTCGGTCTCGCTGCGGCGCCCTTCGGCGCCTTGTTTGGTGCGCTGGCGCGCGATCAAGGCATGTCGCTCGGTGAATTGACCCTGATGAGCGGCACCGTCTATGCCGGTGCCAGCCAGATGGTCGGCCTCGACCTCTTCGGGCATAACGTTCAGGCGTGGCTCATCGTGCTGTCGATCCTGGCCGTGAACTTCCGACATGTGCTCTATTCGGCTGCGATCGCGCGCTACATCAGGCACTTCTCCGTAGTGGAAAAATTCTTCACCTTCTTTCTGCTGGTCGATCCGCAATTCGCCGAAACGATCAAGCGCCATGAGAGCGGCAAATCCGTCACCTTCGCCTGGTATATGGGCTTTGCGGCGATGGTCTATATTCCCTGGGTCGTGATCAGCCTCATCGGCGGCCTGCTCGGGAGCCTGATCGGTGATCCCAGAGCCATCGGTCTCGATATCCTGCTGCCGATCTATTTCCTCGGCATCGTCCTCGGCTTTCGCAAGCGGGATAATTTCCTGCCCGTCGTGGCCGCCAGCGCCGTGGCATCGGCCATCGCGTATCGCTATGTCGGCTCGCCCTGGCATGTCAGCATCGGCGCACTGGCCGGCGTGGCTCTCGCCGCGATGTTGCCGCCGGTAAAGGCTAACCGCAAGCCTGATATAGCCCACGAAAGCCACGAGGTCTGACCATGCTCGATTTCAATTCGCATATGGTCCTGCTGATCGCGGCTGCGGCCGTCGTGACCTTCCTGACGCGCATCGGCGGTTACATTCTGATCGTCAAGATGACGCGCATTCCCCCGCGCGTCGAAGCCGCCTTGAACGCCGTTCCTGCGGCTGTCCTGACGACCCTCGTCGCACCCGCCTTCTTCATCGGCGGCTGGGACACGAAGGTCGCCATGCTCGCAGCCCTTCTTGTCGGCCTGCGCTTCCCCTCGACCTATATGCTGGTCGCGAGTTGGGTCATCGTGATGGCGTGGCGCCACTCCATCGGCGCCTAGAGCGTTTGCGTTTTTCTTTGAATCACGAAAACGCTCTATCTCTTTGCTTTTTACGCATTCCGAACGGAAAACCGCTGCGCACTTTTCCTGGAAATGCTCTAAGACGTTAAAAGCCCCATCCCGCTTTCTGCCGGGATGGGGCTCGTGCTTTCTAATGCTTCAGTTCGAGCGTCGCATTTTCCAGCCATGCTCGAATATCGTGATCATGGATCAGCGGCATCAACGCTTCGCGTGTTCTGGCGTGATACTCGTTCAGCCAATGCAATTCGTCATGCGTCAGCAATTCGACGAGAACCAAGCTGCGGTCGATCGGGCAGAAAGTCAGCGTCTCGAAACCGAGCATCGGCATGTCGCCGCCTTCGATCTCCTCTGGGTCGCGGATGTAGATCAGGTTTTCGATGCGGATGCCGAAGTGACCCGGGCGATAGTAGCCGGGCTCGTTGGACAGGATCATGCCGGGCAGCAGCTCCTGCACGGCAAGCCGCGCAATGCGCTGCGGCCCCTCGTGCACGGAAAGATAGGAACCGACGCCATGGCCCGTGCCATGGCCATAATCGACGCCGGCCTTCCAAAGCGCTATGCGCGCCAGCGGATCGAGGTCGCAGCCGCGTGTGCCCTTCGGGAATCGCGCCATGCTGATGGCGATCATCCCCTTCAGCACCAGCGTGAAGAAGCGCTTCTGCTCCTCGGGAACCGCACCGATACCGACCGTGCGGGTGATATCGGTGGTGCCGTTGATGTATTGCGCGCCCGAATCGATCAGGAACAATTCGCCCGCCTTAATCAGCCGGTCGCTCGCCGTCGTCACACGGTAATGGATGACGGCACCATGCTCGCCGGCGCCGGAAATCGTATCGAAGGAGATGTCCTTCAGCGGGTTCTGCATGCTCTCGCCAACGCGGGCGCGGCAAGCTTCCAAGCGCTCGGCCGCGGCAATCTCCGTAACCGTTCCCGGCTTGCTCGTCTCGAGCCAATAGAGGAATTCGACCATGGCGGCGCCGTCCTGCAGATGGGCAGCAGCAGAGCCGTTGATTTCGGCGGCATTCTTGCAGGCGCGCGGCAGTTTGGCGGGATCGCTGCCTTCGACGATCTCGCCGCCCTCGCGGCGGATGACCTCCGTGAGAGCATAGGGCGCCAGATCCGGATCGACGAGAATGCGTCCGCCATTGGCTGCAGCCGCAGCGAGGCGCTTGGTGAGTTCGGCAGGCGGCAGCTGCTTGCAGATCTGCGCAAGATAAGCTTCGGCCTCGACCTTGGTCTTGCGCTTGTCGAGAAAAAGTTCCGCTGCGCCTTCTGCATGGATGATGGCACGCGCCAGCGGATGCGGCGTGTGCGGAACGTCGCTGCCGCGAATATTGAAAATCCACGCGACCGAAGACGGATCGGTGATCAAGACTGCCTTGAGGTTCTTTTCCTTGAGATCGGCCGCGATGGTCGCAAGCTTGTCTCTGGCAAGGACGCCGGCCTGGCCGATATCCTGAATGATGACGCCGCCGAGCGGTTCGGCAGGCCGCGCCGCCCAGATTTTGTCGAGCGGATTATGAGGCAGAAACACGAGCTTGCCATCGATCTCGCCGAGTGCTTTTTCCAAGCGTCTGACTTCGGCACCCGTATGCAGCCAAGGATCTATTCCCAGGCGGAAGCCCTTCTTTGCATGGCGCGGTAGCCAGACATGCGGCGGCTCGTTCACGAGGTCGCCGCCCGTAAAGACGCTTCCATCCACCTGCTCGGCAAGCTGGGTTACATATCGGCCGTCCACGAAAACCACGGCCTGGGTGTGTGTCACAAGCGCAACACCCGCCGAGCCAGTGAAGCCGGTCAGCCATGCCAGGCGTTCGGAACATTGGGGCACATACTCGCCCTGATACTCGTCGGCACGCGGCACGAGGAAGCCGTCAATGCCGAGATCACCAAAGGCGGCGCGCAGGCCAGCAACTCGCTCGCGGCCGAATTGCGGGGTGGAAGTGACGTCGAAAGACTGAAACATGACTTGATCCGAAACTGATGGAGAATCCGTGAAACTGAATGGTGCCAGTATGTTAGAGCATCAGCGCACGAAGCGCGACGTGATTTTCCAAGCTCTGCGAAAACTATACGCGCGGTGGCTATTCGGCAGCGCTGCCCTACCCGCGTCCCACTGGATGCCGTTAACGAATCCGCCCATTTCATGAGCATCACCTTCTGATTGTGACATCTTCACGGCAGGCAATATGCATATGACGCATAGCTCCCATGAAGCCTCCCCCCTGCCACTCGGAGGAACGAGTCGCTATATCCGCCGCATCAAACGGGGTTCACGAAGAACCAGCTCGAACTAAGGACTAAAGACAATGCCTATCACTCGCTCCGCATATGTTAGCCCGGCGCTGGCTGGCGAGCGTCGCACCGTACGCCACTCCGTCGGCGCGCTTCGTCAGCTCGAAGTCGAAACCGCACGGGCAATCGGCGCAAGCCGCGGCGATCGCCGCTAAGAGTTTATGCGCTACGCGTTCTAAGCAGGTCGCGGTCCGGTTCTCCTCCTCCCTCCCGGATCATGATCAGAACGCTAGAGCCCGCTTGAGCACTCCTCCACACACGCTCGCGGGCAAGATCGGCGAAAGCCGATCTGAAGGCGGTGCTTCGGCACCGCCTTTTTTATTCTCTCTCGTCAAAGTCAGATCAGCTTGGGAAACAACCGACCGGCTCCGAGCAATTCCAGGAAAAGCGCGCAGCGGTTTTCCCGGAATTGTTTAGGAATAGGAGGATTGAGCGCTTCCGCGAGTCAGTGAAAGCGGAGGCGATCAGGGCCGGTCCAGATGGATGGTGACCCAGCCGTTGCGCCAGATCGTCCGCACATGCCGCAGCTTCGCGCCATTATAGGCGGCAAGCACCTTCCAGCGCTGCTCGGCCAGGATACCCGAGAGAATGACCGAACCACCCGGCGCCAGATGCGCAACCAGTTGCGGTGCCATCTTGATCAGCGGGCGCGCCAGAATGTTGGCGATGATCAGGTCGAAAGGCCCGTGGCGGGAAAAGGCAGTGGAATGAAAGCCGGGCGCAGTCTCCAGCGTGACACCGGAAGCAATTCCATTGCTGCGGACATTTTCCCGCGCCACACGAACGGCAACGGGATCGATATCGGTCGCCAGAACCGGGATATTGCGTAGTTTGCGTACGGCAAGCGCCAGCACGCCGCTGCCGGTGCCGAGGTCCAGCGCATTGCGCACGCGGCGACTGGCGAGAACCTTCTCGATCGTCTCGAGGCACCCTGCCGTCGTGCCATGATGGCCGGTGCCGAAAGCCTGTCCAGCCTCGATCTCGATGGCAATATCACTGGGACCAACCTTGTCGCGATCATGCGAGCCGTGAACGAGGAAACGCCCGGCGCGAACCGGCTTCAATCCCTCGAGCGACTTGGCGATCCAGTCGATATCCGGGATTACTTCCTTTCCGACGGACAATCCGGGATAGCCCGGCTTCAGCAGCGCTTCAAAACGGCTGCGGACGTCTTCTTCATCGTCGGCGTAGAGATAGATAGAGGCTTCCCAGATATCCTTCTTCTCGTCGATCTCGGTGGTCGCGATCGGAAGCTCCTCATCCTCGAACACTGTCGTCATCAGATCGAGGATATGTCCTGCCTCTTTCTCGGTCGTGGTCACATAAAGGCGAATTTCGCTCAACTCGTCGCTCTTTCTTGTTCTTACTCGGCCCAATCGATCCAAGGCGGCCTTGGCGTATCGTAGCCGGCCACACTGCGAAGCAGGGTTCGTCGCAACGGCCCGATACGCAAGAACAGCGGTGCAAACAGATTGCGCGCTGCGATTGCCAGCGGATTTGCCATGGTGATCAGTCTCGTCAGGCCATAAGTCTGCTTCAACACTTGCTTCACGGCGGGAATTCTGAGGCCCGAATACTCCTGTTCGCGGCCTTCTGCAATGAGCCAGGCAAGCCAGCAGGCATCTTCAATGCCCAGATTCATGCCGCGCGCCCCGGCGGGCGAATGGATATGCGCCGCATCGCCAGCGAGAAATACATTTCCTTTCGCCATGGGCTCGACATGACGAAAATGAATGCGAAACTGCGACGCCCATGTTCTTTCCGCAACGACAGCCGGATGAACGATGCGACTTTCGAAATCCTCCAGCGTCGAGATGTAGCGAATGACGTCGGCTGCAATCGGCAAGCGCCCGATCATGCCGGGATCGAAGATGGAGACTTCGGCGAAATGTGTGTCGATCTGGCCGGCGTAACGAAAGTCTACCAGATAGAAATAGGCTTCCAGCGCTTCGCCCGGGAAGCCCGCGCCCATGCCTTTGCGCACTGCGGAATGGGCGCCATCGGCACCGATTAGAATATCCGGGCGAACCGTTTCCGTCCGGCCATCCGGGTGCCGAAGCGCAACTTCCGGCCTCCGCACATCGGCGATCGCGCCCGCAACAATCCCGGTTTGCCATTCGGGTGTGATGCCATAGGCCGAAAGCGCCTCCATCAGCAGACGCTCCGTATGCCCCTGCGCGAGGCCGCGAATTGCACTGAAGCGGCCGCCCACCTGCTTCGTATCCAATTCGAAGAGCATTCTTCCGTTGGAACGGACACGGAAGCAATCAATCGACTGAGCGGCTTCGACGATGCGATCTGCAACGCCGGAAGGCGAAAGCAGCGTCAGCGTGCGCGCATTGACGCCAAGAGCCCGGCTCTCCTCAATGGGCGTCGGACCGTGGCCGTCATCGACGATGCGTGGCACAAAGCCGCGCCGGGCAAGCTCCAGCGCAGCGGTAAGACCGACAGGGCCGGCGCCCGCGATCAGAATCGATCTCGACTTTGCGTCTCCACTGCCCCCACCTGCCATGCGTGCCCTATCCCTTCTTGATCAGCTTCTCCAGCTTCTTCACCGCCACATCCGGATCCTCTTCATAAGCGATGGTTCCGGCAAAGCCACCGGAGGCGTCCAGAAGGAAGACAGAAGCAGTATGATCCATCGTATAATCGCCGCTCGGCTGCTTCTCATCCGCCGGCACCTTCTTAGCATAGACGCGGAAACCCTTGACCATGTCCATCACCTTGGCGGGATCACCCGAAATACCGGTGATACGCTTAGAAACGTTGGAAACATACTGGTTCATGATTTCAGGCGTGTCGCGCTCGGGGTCGACGGTGACGAAATAGGCGTTGAGCTTGGTGCCATCCGGGTCGACCTTTTCCAACCAGCCGTTCAGCTCGAACAAGGTCGTCGGACAGACATCAGGACAATGGGTATAGCCGAAGAACACGGCCGAGGGCTTGCCGCGAAACGCCTGCTCGCTGATCGGCTGTCCGCTCTGCGAGACCAGCGTGAAGGGCACGCCATACGGTCCGGTTGCGGCCACCTGAGGCGCCTTGCCGCCGCCGAAGCTCAGCCAGCCCAATATGCCGGCGACGATCAATACGGCTACCCAGACACCAATTCGCACGCTTCTCATGACTGCTATTCCTCATCCAACCCCGGCAACGGCACCCCGATACGGGCGCGGTCGATCTACCAGTCGGTGTAGCGGCTCGAAGTGGAGGACGCAATTCAAGAAGACGTGCCGAACACGCCGAAATTGCCGCAGCAAGCGGCTTGCTCTTTCCGTTGCATCTGGACGCAGTCACCTTCGCTTTCACAGGTCCGCACAGATAAATTCCGTTTCAATGTTAAAGCAATCCTAACCTGTCCGCGCGAACATCGAAGGCAGATGTCGCGCGCGATTTCGGCCTGGCCGGGGATGCGCGGCAAACCGATTTACTTCAGAAGGGCATGACGCCCGCCGGAACAGCCAGGCGTTATCAGCCGACGCACCGGACGCTGCCGCTGCTCAAGCCGCTCCAGCCGATCTTTCTTTTCAATCGCCAGCGCCTTCTGCCAGCGGCGCCAACCGGGAAGCCCTCAATCATGACGAACGCCATCAAACAAGCCGGCGCTTATCTGGAAATCGTCTCCTTCCATCTCGGCGATCAGGAGTTCTGCATCGACATCATGGCCATCCGCGAAATTCGCGGCTGGGCACCGGTGACCCCGATGCCGCATACGCCACCTTACGTGCTCGGCCTGATCAACCTGCGTGGCGCAGTGATCCCGGTCATCGACATGGCCTGCCGTCTCGGCATGAAGATGACGGAGCCGTCCGAGCGCTCTGCCATCATCGTTACGGATATCGCCGGCAAGCTGGTCGGCCTCCTGGTCGAGCAGGTTTCCGACATGATGACCATCAAAAGCGAAGATCTGCAGCCGGCGCCGGAGATCATTCCCGAAGCACAGCGCGCTTTCTGCCGTGGTATTGTAGCGCTGGAAAAATCGATGGTCTGCTTCCTCAACCTCGACACGATTATTGCCGATCAGCTGGCGCAAGCTGCATAACTTCAATAGGTTAGCACAAACAAAAATCGCCCTGGAGCCTCGCTTCAGGGCGATCGTTTTTTTGTGTGACCAGCATTGGCAGGGGTGTAGCCAATGCGCCAGTCATGCAGGCCGTGAACAAGCGGAAGAGTCACCTCCCCTGTTCGCTTTCGAAATTGCATCAAAAAAGTGCAAACCGAAAGCAACCAGAAGGAATTCGGCAACCCAAGAGTAAGACTTTTTTTGGTGCTTACCGTTCCGTCGATCACCAATGAGGTATAAATATACCGCTATTTCGGCTTGCCATTCTTCCAGTTAACGTTCTGACCGAAGAGAGGGATTGTCGAAATCGCCATCTTGGCCGAACCATCTGCCAGCTGCCGCGAATGGATGAGATAGACCAGCGTGTCGTTCTTCTTGTCATAGATGCGGGTAACAACCAGCTTCTTCCAGATCAGCGACAGCCCGGCACGAAACACTTCTTCTCCGCTCTGCGACAGGTTGATGCTGCCGATCTCGATCGGTCCGGTCTGGCGGCAGGCGATGGAGTTATTGGAAGGATCCTCAAACCAGTTCCCCTTGCGCAACTGATCGATAACGCTGCGGTCGAAATAGGTCACGTGGCAGGTGACGCCCGAAACTTCCGGATCCGGTACGGCGTCGACCAGGATATCGTTACCCGTCCAGTCTACGCCGACCTTTCCCACAACCTCGGCGGAAGCGGAAAAGGGAGCAAGGGCCAGGAGCGACGCAGCAATGGCGGCGCAAAATTTCAGTGAGGTCATCGATCATCCTCCAACATCAACCGCGGGGAGCTTGAGCGGCCCCGCTAACGTAGGATGGCAAGTGAGCGATGCAAGGGACCGCAGCCGGTAGCGGCCCCTCAAAAAGAGGCGGCAGCAATTGCCGCTGGGAGGCAACAGTCCGGGATCAGCGACCTAAAGCGCCAGACGCAAGCCTGAGAGATCGCGACGCGCTTTAGGCAGCTGCACTTCCGAACATGCGAAGCCGGTTCTTACTTGTTCGCAATCGCGACCTCTCCTGTCTCCAGCAGGGACTTGAGATTGGACAATATCTTCGGCCAACCGCCGGAAACGGCTTCGATGAACTTGGAGTTCTCGACCTCGATCGTGTGGCTGACCGTCAGCTTCACAGCGTCGTCTGCCGGCTCCAATTCCATGACACAATGCGACCAGCCTTCGACCTTCAAATCCGGACGCCATTCGTTCCGCCATTTGAAAGCAAGGCGTTTGGGCGGATCGAATTCGGCAATTTCTCCGACATCGGCAACGCGACCATCGGGGAAAAGCATCTTCCAGGGCGAGCCGACCTTCCATTCGGTCTCATGGGTCATGTCGAACCAATATTGCTTGATGAATTCCGGCGTCGTCAGCGCCGACCAGAGTTTCTCCGGCGAAGTGCGGATGAAGGTGACGTAGACGAACTTGCTTCCTGTCATGTCATTTCTCCTTGTCTCACTGTTCTTGTTTGGTGGTTACGAACCGCCCTCGCCTTCGAGAGCCCTTTTTAAGGCTGAAAGCGCGCTTAGCTGGCGGCGCTCGAACTTATTGATCCAACGCTCGGCAATTCCGTTGATCGGCACCGAATTGATGAAATGCAGCTTTTCCCGTCCCTGCTTCTCCGTCGACACGAGATTGGCTTCTTCCAGAATGGCGAGGTGTTTGGCCACCGCTTGTCGGGTCATGGCGAGATCTTCGCAAAGCGCATTCAGCGTTTGGCCGTTTTGCTCATAGAGCCGGTCCAGCAACTGCCGCCTGCTGGCGTCCGCCAGAGCCTTGAATACTGCATCGTCATTCATCGAAATACGGAACCATTTGGTTGCCTATACCCATCTTATAAGCAACCAAATGGTTGCCTGTCAAGGCATCATTTGAGAGCAGCCTTTGCGCTCGGCGATGGCAAAAATGACGAGAGACAATTGACAATGGTGGCATCGCATTGGATCATCGCGGCATGATCGCACTTCGCGCCACAATTATGCATCTTACCACCGTCTCTCCCCTTGCAGGGCGAGTGGAAGCTGTGTTGCGCTGAGCTAACTGCGATCCATCTCAACCCTGCCGAGGCGAGCAGGGTTGAAGCTCCCTAGCTCTCCTCCCAAAACCAAGGAGAGCCAATGTCTTTCGAACAGCAAGAGCCCGTTAAACGACGATCCGGCAAAATCGGTCCGGTCGTGATCCGCGCAACACAGGTGTCGGACGCCGAAGCGATCGCGGCAATCGCCAATCTTCCCGGCTTCCGCGCCGGCACCTTGCGCCTGCCCTTCCAAAGCATCGCGGAAACTCGACAATGGCTGGAAAAGCCATCTCCTAACTCGACCGGCATCGTTGCTGAAGTCGACGGACGGGTCGTCGGCAGTGCCGGTCTGACGCGGCTGTCCGGCCGACGTATTCACATCGGCCAGATCGGCATGGGCGTCCACGACGATTTCACAGGCTGCGGCATCGGCTCGGCGCTTCTGGGGGCGCTGGTCGACACAGCCGACAACTGGTTGGCGATCAAGCGCCTGGAACTGACCGTCTATGCCGACAATGCTGCGGCGATCGGACTCTATGAGAAGTTCGGCTTCGAAACCGAAGGGCGGTTGCGCGCCTTTGCATTCCGCAATGGCGAATATATCGACGCACTCACCATGGCACGGCTGAGATTTTGATCGATCAAGGGCGGTGGGATAGGATCACGCCGCCCTACCACCTATCAACCGATGAGATCCAGCCACTCGTCCTCGGTCAAAACCTGGACGTTGAATTCCCGGGCCTTGTCGAGCTTCGAGCCGGCCCCGGGACCAGCCACGACGATATCGGTCTTCTTCGACACGGAGCCGGAAACCTTCGCGCCCAGGCTTTCCGCCTTGGCCTTGGCCTCATCGCGCGTAAACTTTTCCAGCGAGCCGGTGAAAACCACCGTCTTGCCGGTCACGGGACTGCCCGAGGTCGCCGGCTGCTCGGCTTCCTGCGGCTGCACCTGCTCCAGAAGCTTGGCGATCACTTCCGTATTGCGCGGCTCCTTGTAGAACTCGACGATAGCCCGCGCCACGACTTCGCCGATGCCCTCGATATTGTTGAGGTCGTTCCATGCGTCGCCCGCAAGCGGAGCCGCTTCCTTCATGCCGGCTGCGAAAGCATCATAGGTGCCATAGGAGCGCGCCAGCAGCTTGGCCGTGGTCTCACCCACATGGCGGATGCCGAGCGCGAAAATGAAGCGATGCAAGGCGATCTCTCGCCGCTCGTTGATGGCGGCGTAGAGCTTGCCGACGCTGACCTTGCCGAAGCCGTCAATGTTCTCAAGCTTGGCAAGAGAGGCCTGCTGTCGTTTCTCCAAAGTGAAGATATCAGGCGCGGTCCTGATCTGCAGGGCCGGGTCGTCGCTCTCGAAGAAGAAGTCGATCTGCTTCGAACCGAGGCCTTCGATATCGTAGGCATTGCGCGAAACGAAATGCTTAAGATGCTCGGTCGCCTGCGCACGGCAAATGAAGCCGCCGGTACAGCGCGTCACAGCATCGATCTTGCCGGTTTTCTCGTTGATGTCCCGAACCGCATGGCTGCCGCAAACCGGGCACACCTTCGGGAATTCGTAAGGTACGCTCGATGGCTCGCGCTTTTCCATCACGACATCGACGATCTGCGGAATGACATCGCCTGCCCGCTGCACGATCACCATATCGCCGACGCGAATATCACGGCCATCGCGAATCGGTTCACCCTTGTTGCCGATGCCCTTGATGTAGTCGGCGTTGTGCAGCGTCGCATTGGTAACGACCACGCCGCCGACCGTGATCGGCTCAAGGCGCGCCACTGGCGTCAACGCACCGGTGCGGCCCACCTGGATATCGATATCGACCAGCCGCGTGAAGGCCTGCTCGGCCGGGAACTTGTGCGCCGTCGCCCAGCGCGGCGAGCGCGAGCGGAAACCGAGGCGAGCCTGCAGCTCGAGGCTATCGACCTTGTAGACGACGCCGTCGATATCGTAATCGAGATCGGGCCGTTGCAGACCGATCTGCTCGTAGTGGCCGAGAATATCGGCAACGGAATTCAGCCGTTCCATCAGCGGATTGACCGGAAAACCCCAGGATTTGAAGACCTGCACCATGCCGTATTGCGTATCGGCGGGCATGTCCGACATCTCACCCCAGGCATAGGCAAAAAACTTCAACTTGCGGCTGGCCGTCACCTTCGCATCGAGCTGGCGCAAGGACCCTGCCGCCGTATTGCGCGGGTTGACGTAGGTCTGCTTCCCCTCCGCCTCCATCTGCGCGTTGAGTGCCAGGAAGTCGCTCTTGGCCATATAGACCTCGCCGCGCACCTCGACGATCGCAGGAGCGCCCGCCGGCAACGTCTGAGGGATCTCCTTGATGGTCCTGATATTGGCGGTGACATTCTCGCCCGTCGTGCCGTCGCCGCGTGTTGCCGCACTCACCATGCGGCCGTTCTCGTAGCGGATCGACATGGAGAGGCCATCGATCTTCGGCTCGGCCGTGAAAGCGATGGAATTGTCCGGTAGACGACCGAGGAAGCGATAGACGCTCGCGACGAAATCCTCGACATCCTCCTGAGAAAATGTGTTGTCGAGCGACAGCATCGGCCTTGCATGCACGACAGGGGTAAACGTCTCGGAAGGTGCCGCACCCACGCGACGCGATGGGCTATCGGCTCGGGTGAGAGCAGGAAACCGCGCCTCGATCGCGTCATTGCGCCGTTTCAGCGCATCATATTCCGCGTCCGAAATCTCCGGCGCGTCCTTGCCATGGTAAAGCGCATCATTGCGCGCGATCTCGGCGGCCAGGTAGGCAAGCGCCGCAGCCGCTTCCTCTTCGTTCAAATTCTCGACGGGCTTCTGCTCGGTGCTCATGAATCGACACTCCCCGATTTCGAAGATGTTTTAGAGCACTTCGAGAAAAAGTGCGAAGCGGTTTTCCGTCCGCATTGCGTAAATACAACGGGAAAATTCAGGCTGAAAACCTGCCCAGAGATCAGCCGTTGCCGGAAAGCAGGCGTTTGGCGGCGGCCCTCGCCTCTTCCGTCACCGAAGCACCAGCAAGCATGCGGGCGATTTCCTCGGTGCGATCTTTCGGCTCCATCGTCGCGACGCGCGTCGAGATCTTTTCAGAGCCATCCGCAACCGGGCCCTTGGAGATCAGCAGATGTGTTGCAGCGCGTGCCGCCACCTGCGGTGCGTGGGTCACGGAAAGGACCTGAACGCGATCGGAGAGACGCTTCAGCCGCTGGCCGATGGCATCCGCCACCGCACCGCCGACGCCGGTGTCGATTTCGTCGAAGACCAGGGTCGGTGCCGATCCACGATCGGCAAGCGCCACTTTCAGCGCCAACAGAAAACGCGAGAGTTCGCCGCCTGAGGCAACCTTGGTGATCGGACCGGGACGCGTGCCCGGATTGGTCTGAACGTGGAACTCGACAACGTCGATACCATCAGCCGTTCCGGCTTCGGGATCGCTGGTGATCTCCACCATGAAACGCGCGCGCTCCAGCTTCAGCGCCGGCAACTCCGCCATGACGGCTCCACCGAGCGCCTCGCCTGCATGACGACGCTTCTCCGACAGGTTGCGCGCGGCAACATCATACTCTGCCTTCGCAACCGCCAACTCGGCATCCAGGCGAGCCAATTTTTCCTCACCGGCGTCAACGTCGGCAAGATCTGAGATCATGCGTGCGGCCAGCGCCGGCAGCTCTGTCACCGGCACCGAATATTTGCGCGAGGCTCCGCGGAGCGCGAACAACCGCTCCTCGACGCGCTCCAATTCGCGCGGGTCATATTCCGTCTTGCGCAGCGCGGTCTCGACTTCCATCTGCGCATTGGAGAGCTGGTCGAGTGCCGCGTCGAGCAAAGCCACGGTGTCCTCCAACAGGCCTGGCGCCTCGTGGCTCTTGCGCTCCAGACGGCGCACCAGCGAAGCGATATGCGGCACGGGTGAAGCGTTGCCGTTGAGGAATTCGGAAGCCTCGGCGATATCGCCGGCGATACGCTCGGCCTTCATCATTCGCGCGCGCTTTTCCGCAAGCTCGTCTTCCTCGCCGTCCTGAGGCGAGAGTTTCTGCAATTCTTCGACGGATGCACGAAGGTAGTCTGCCTCGCGTGCAGCCTTCTCGACCTGCTCCCTGTGCTTCTTGAGAGTGCGCTCGCTGTCGCGCCAGACCCTGTGTAGCCTGCCGACCCCTTGCGCCTCTTCGGCGAGACCGGCAAAGGCGTCGAGCAACATGCGATGCGCATCCGTATCGACAAGCGCACGGTCGTCATGCTGTCCGTGAATTTCGACAAGCTGTTGGCCAATCTGGCGCATGAGCTGAACGCTGAGGGCCTGATCGTTGACGAAAGCCTTGGTGCGGCCGTCAGCCGATTGAACGCGACGGAAGATCAGATCGCCATCGTCATCTAGACCATTTTCGCGCAGAAGCTTGCGGGCTGGATGCTGCGTGCCGACATCGAAAACCGCCGTCACCTGACCGCGATCCTCACCATGGCGCACGAGACCGCCATCGCCGCGCCCGCCGAGGGCCAGCGACAAGCTGTCAAGCAGGATGGATTTGCCTGCGCCCGTCTCGCCGGTCAGCACCGAGAGCCCGGATTCGAAGGCAAGATCCAGCCGCTCGATCAGAACGATATCGCGGATCGAAAGCTGGATCAGCATCTGCGCTCAATCTCACGTCCCAAGAAGAAGTTTCTTGCCCGCCCTGGAAATCCACGAGCCGGAGTTTTCGCTCGGATCCACGCCGCCCTTCTTCAGCAGCTGATAGGAATCTTTATACCAGCGGCTATCCGGATAGTTGTGGCCGAGAACGGCGGCTGCCGTCTGCGCTTCCGGTACGATGCCCATTGCGTAGTAGGCCTCGACCAGACGCGCCAGCGCCTCTTCGATCTGGTTGGTGGTCGGATACTGCTCCACGACGATGCGGAAGCGGGAGATGGCAGCAAGATAGTCCTTGCGCTCAAGATAATAACGTCCGACCTGCATTTCCTTGCCAGCGAGCTGATCCTTGGCAAATCGGATCTTTTCCTGTGCGTCGCTGACATATTGCGACTTCGGATAGTTGTTGACGACCTTGGTCATCGCCTCGATCGTCTGCTGTGCGGCGCGCTGATCCTGGGTGACGTCGACGATCTGTTTGGCGAAGGATGAACCGACCAGATACTGGACGTAATCGGCATCCTCGGAGCCCGGATACTGCTTCAGATAGCTGTTACCCGTCTGCACGGCATCGTCGTAGCGGCCGGTGCGGTATTTGACGAAGGTGCTCATGACCATCGCCTTGCGCGCCCATTCGGAGAACGGCTGCTGCTGGTTGATGGCGTCGAACTTCTTGCCGGCTTCGGTCATGTTGCCGGCCTTGATGTTGGCAAGGCCCTGGTTGTAGAGCAATTCCGGCGGATCCGTATCGACACCGAGCTTGGTGATGTCGATGTCCTTCTTCGTATTACAACCCGTCACCACAGCACTGGTGCCGGCCAGAAGGAGCGATACGAGCAAAACCCGTGCTGCGACATTCATGCTTTCAGACCTTGCAAAACTCATCGGATCACTGTCCCACTAGCCGTCGTTGCGAAGACGGCGTTCTCTCGCTGGCGTTTCTAGCCGCAAAAACACCATCAGGGCAACGCATTGATGATGCATTAACGCATTTTTGTGGCAAAGACCTGATTTCGGCAGGCTTAATCACTGTTTTGACAGGGAATTCTTTTGCGGATCACCGGATCTGCACGTCTTGCCGCAACCGAAGACACAGCGGTGAGTCGCCAGCCAAAAAAAGAGCCGCTCCTCATCGGAGCGGCACTCAAAGTCATCTCGATTCCGACTGATCACGCCGACCAGGGTGCGAATTCCGGAGCGTTCACCGGAACGAACTCGCGGCCATGAGCACGCTGGCGCTGCGCCGGAGTCTCCACCACGTCATAAGCGCTCGGATCGCTCAACAGCGCCTTCAAGGCATTTGCATTCATGCGATGGCCGCCGCGATACGAGCGGTAATGGCCGATGAACTGCGCGCCAGCGAGCGCGAGATCGCCAACGGCATCCAGCGTCTTGTGACGAACGAACTCGTCCTTGGGATAACGCAGGCCTTCGACATTGATAACCGTGTTGTCGTCGGAGATGACGACGGAATTCTCAAGCGAGGAACCCAGCGCATGACCCGAAGCCCAAAGCGGCTCGACATCGCGCATGAAGCCGAAGGTGCGAGCACGCGACAATTCGGTCTTGAAGGTCTCGGCGGTCAGATCGCCTTCCCACTTCTGGCGGCCGATCAGCGGGCAGGCAAAGTCGATCTCGACTTCGAAGCGCGTACCGTCATAAGGACGGAACTCGGACCAGGAGCCGCCGGCTTCGATGCGAACCGGCTTGGTGACACGAATATAGCGACGCTTGACGCCGAGCGACACGATACCGGCCTGCTCGATCGCCTCGATGAACGGATAGGAGCTGCCGTCCATGATCGGCATTTCCGCGCCCATCACTTCGACAACAACATTATCGAGGCCGATCGCATAGATCGCGGCCATCACGTGCTCTACAGTGGCGACAGAGCGCATCGGCGAGAAGCCGAGAACGGTGCACAGATCCGTGTTGCCGACTTGCGAGGAAACGGCGCGAAGCTCCGTCACGTCGCCATTGCCGTGCACGCGCTGGAAAACCACGCCGGTCCCGGCCTCCGCCGGATATAGAGTAATCGACACATTGGCGCCCGAATGAACGCCGATACCCGAAAGTGTCACAGGGTTTGCGATAGTGGTCTGAAAACCCAGCAATCCGATCGCCATATAATTCTGCCTTCGTCTATCTGATCCATGCAGGGCGGTCATCTTCGAACACTTACCCTTATTGCCGGTTCAGTCTGTTAACTACGCCGCGCATGCCACATACGTTCATTGTCGAATGTGATTCCGCAGGCTTGCTTGGTATCTACATACGCGCCGAGGCACTGCATTCCAAATCACTGTTTCTTTCGCATTGTTACGAAAGTAGACGATTGAATTTGTTGGATAATTCCAGATACGACAACAAGTCTAAAATAAGGAAATCCGGAGCTTTTCAGCCCCGGATTTCATCAGGATGGTTAGCAACCTATTAAAAGGCTGCCTTATAGCAGGTCAGTTCGACTGGCGGCGCAGGAAGGCCGGAATCTCGAGCTGATCGTCTTCATGGCTTGCCATGCGGGCCTGCGGAACCTGCCGGCCCTGATCGTCGAGGTTGCCGCGACGCGGAGCGTAGAGGCTTGCTTCCGGCGACGGTGCGCGGCGCTGCTGCGGAGCAGCGGCTTGCGTCGGAGCCATCATATCGTCGAAAGCCGGATCTTCTTCGCGGCGGCCGAGCGAGTTGGTGATGCGCTTCAGCAAGCCCATCGGACCGCGCTCTTCAGCGGCATGCGGAGCAGCTGGCTGTGCACGATGTTCCATCTCTGCCTTAACCACTGGCGGGAAGTCTTCCACCTTCGGCATGCGGACCTGCTCAGGAGCCTGACGAATGATCGGCTGCTGATGCATGACCGGTGCCGGCTGCGGCTGAACCGGAGCCTGACGGACTGGCTGGGCTTCCGGTGCAGAGGCGAAGATGCGGCTCTGCGGACGGAAGCTTTCTTCCTGCGCTACAGGCTGCTGCTGCTGAACATGAGCCTGACGGGCCATCTGGATTTCGAGTTCACGTTCCAGATCGGCTTCTGCTGCACGAATGGTCTGAGCGACCGGATCGACGGTGCGAGGAGCCGGAGCGGCGGCCTGTGCGGTGTGGGCCTGCGCGACATGGACAGGCTGAGCTGCGGCCGCTACCGGAGCGGCGGCCGCGGACGGACGGATAGCCGGCTTCGCGACCGGGCGGAAATCCATGCCACGGTCGGCTGCTTCGTTCATCGCGCGGTCGATACCGGTTGCGACGACGGAGACGCGGATAATGCCTTCGAGCGATTCGTCGAAAGTGGCGCCGAGGATGATGTTGGCGTCCGGATCGACTTCTTCACGAATGCGGGTCGCAGCTTCGTCGACTTCGAACAAGGTGAGGTCACGACCGCCGGTGATCGAGATCAACAGGCCCTGTGCGCCCTTCATCGAGGTTTCGTCGAGCAGCGGGTTGGCGATAGCAGCTTCGGCTGCCTGCATTGCGCGGCCCTGGCCCGAGGCTTCGCCGGTGCCCATCATCGCGCGGCCCATTTCGCGCATGACCGAACGGACGTCAGCGAAGTCGAGGTTGATGAGACCTTCCTTCACCATCAGGTCGGTGATGCAGGCAACGCCCGAATAGAGAACCTGGTCGGCCATCGAGAACGCGTCGGCGAAAGTCGTCTTGTCGTTGGCGATACGGAAGAGGTTCTGGTTCGGAATGACGATCAGCGTGTCGACCGACTTCTGCAGTTCCTGGATGCCCTGCTCGGCGAGACGCATGCGGCGGCCGCCTTCGAAGTGGAACGGCTTGGTGACAACGCCGACGGTCAGGATGCCTTTGTTGCGAGCCGCCTGTGCAACGACCGGAGCAGCGCCCGTGCCCGTACCGCCGCCCATGCCGGCGGTGACGAAGCACATATGCGTGCCATTGAGATGATCGATGATTTCATCGATGCATTCTTCGGCAGCTGCACGGCCAACTTCCGGCTGCGACCCGGCGCCAAGACCTTCCGTGACGTTGACGCCGAGCTGGATGATCCGCTCCGCCTTCGTCATGGTCAGCGCCTGTGCGTCGGTGTTGGCGACGACGAAGTCGACGCCCTGCAAGCCTGCCGTGATCATGTTGTTGACGGCATTGCCGCCACCGCCACCAACACCGAACACGGTGATTCGCGGCTTAAGCTCGGTGATATCTGGCTTATGCAGCTTGATAGTCATTG